>Ga0105242_10002947_pt1 | contig 13307 bp, 10 predicted proteins | sample KBSM24metaG_FD_81521 | JGI IMG/M metagenome (GOLD analysis project Ga0105242, IMG submission 81521) | Miscanthus rhizosphere microbial communities from Kellogg Biological Station, Michigan, USA - KBS M2-4 metaG | ecosystem: Host-associated > Plants > Roots > Rhizosphere > Soil | place...
AGGCGCCCGCCGGGCAGCGTCTTCACCTCGGAGACCCGGCGGCCGAGCTCGGCGACGTCACCCACGACCTCGGCGACGACGTCGGCGAGGGTGACGATGCCGCTCGTTCCGCCGTGCTCGTCGACGACGACCGCCAGCTGGCGGCGCCGCTTCCGGAACTCGATGAGGAGCTGCTCGAGGGTGACGTTCTCCGGGACGAAGAGCACCGGGCGCTGGACCTGCCCGATGCTGTGGAGCTGGTCGTTGGCGAGGAGGAAGAACAGGTCCTTCACGTTCACCACGCCCTCGACCTGGTCGAGGCTGCCGCGGGCCACGGGCATCCAGGTGTGTCCGGCGGCGCGGGCCTCGGCGATGTTGCGCTCGAGCGGCTCGTCGAGGTCGAGGTACCGGACCTGGGGCCGCGGGACGAGGATCTGCCGGGCGGCCTTCTCCGACACCGAGAGGGCCCGGGCGAGCAGCTCGGCCCGCTCGGCGGTGATGTTGCCGGCCCGTGCCGAGCTGTCGACCAGCAGGGCCAGCTCCTCGGGGTTGAGGGCGCTCTCCTCGGGCCCGTGGGTGGCGAGGCCGAGGAAGCGCGAGACGCCGGAGGCCATCCAGTTGATGGCGGTCACCGCCGGGTAGGTGATGACGTAGATGGCCCGCATCGGGCCCGAGATCGCCATCGCCACGGACTCGGTGCGTTGCAGGCCCAGGTTCTTCGGGACCAGCTCGCCGATGACGAGATGGAGGATGGTGATGATGGCGAACCCGAACACGAAGGCCAGGGTGTGTGCGAGGCCGGTGAGACGGCCGCCTGCGGGGAACACCGCGCGCAGAGAGCGCTCGATGAGGGCCGCGAAGGCGGGCTCGCCGACCCAGCCGATGCCGAGGGAGGTGAGGGTCACCCCGAACTGAACGGTGCCCAGGTAGGGAGGAAGCTTGCGAAGGAGCCCGAGGGTCCGTTCGGCGGCGCGGTTCCCCTGCTCGGCGAGGGTGCGGAAGCGGGTGGGCCGGGCCCGGACCAGCGCCATCTCCGAAGCGACGAAGAATGCGTTGATCAGGACCAGCCCCACCGCCACGGCGATGTGCCAGGCCTCGCTGCTCAAGCGGGGTGCCTCACAGCAAGCTCTCGTATTCCGGATCGCCCTTGAGGCCGTCGAACATCGGGTCGGTGGCGAGCCAGCCCGAGACTTTCTGCCGGTCGGCCTCGAGCGCCTTCTTGAGCCACTCGAGCGCCTCGGGCTTCTTGCCCCACAGCGCGAAGAGCGCGGCGAGGTTGTAGTGGAGCAGCAGGTCCTCGGCGTTGAGGGCGCGGGCCTTCTGGTAGGCGCGCTCGGCCTCTGCGTAGAAGCCCTTCTGGGCGTAGCAGATGCCCAGGTCGAGGTGCGCCTCGAAGTCCTCGGGCTCGAGGCGGACGACCTCCTTCAGCTGGGCGATCGCGCCCCGGTAGTCGCCCTCGTCCATGAGGAGGGCGGCGAGCTCGTGGCGGGGGAAGGCGTCGGCGGGGTCGAGCTCGATGGCGGTCTGTAGCTCGGCGATGGCCTCCTCGACGCGTCCGTGGTCGGCGTAGGTGAGGCCGAGGTTGAGGTGCGCGTCGGGATACTCGGGGTCGAGCTCGATCGCCTGCCGGTAGGCGGCGACCGCGAACTCCGGTCCGTGGGTGGAGAGGAAGCACGCGAGGTTGTAGTGCGCGGTCGCGCTGTCCGGCTCGAGCTTGAGGGCGGTGAGGTACTCGCCGAGGGCCTCGCGGTAGAGCTTCTTCTCGGCGTAGACGGTCGCGAGGTTGTCGTGGGCGTGCGCGGAGTCCGGGTCGAGGTCGATGGCCTTGCGGAACTCGCGGATGGCCTCGTCGAGCCAGCCGCGATCGGCGAGCTCGATGCCACGGGAGTTGTGCTCGTCGGAGAGCGCGATGTTGTCCTTCTCGCGGGCCATGGGGGGATTGCGGGCCACTGTATTCAGCGAAAAACCGGCTTCGCAAGCTACACTCCCGAGCCGACGTGAACCCCGGGCAGCGCAGTGATTCCTGGACCTTCGCCCTCGTCTGCACGCTTGGCGCTGCGATGGCGTGTGCCCCGCGGGCGAGCGTGCGTCCGGAGGAGGTGCAGACGCGCGCCGAGCCACCGTTGACGGGGACGCCGGGACCCCCCGAGGTCCCGTTGCCGCGGCCGATCACGCTGGTGGCCGGTGGGGACGTGACGCTGGGAGCGCACTACGAGGAGTGGGTGGACGGGCTTCGAGCGAAGGGCCAGAGCGGCCCGTGGGTGGACGGCTGGGGGTTCTCGGAGGTGAAGCCGCTGTTCGCCGGAGCGGATCTGGTGGTGGTGAACCTCGAGTGTCCGTTCACCACGCGCGGCGAGCCGATCCCGAAGAACTTCAACTTCCGCGCGAGGCCGTCGACGGTGTCGGTGCTGGTCGATGCGGGCGTGCGGGTGGTGAGCCTCGCGAACAACCACCTGATGGACTACGGCCCGGACGGCGTGGCGGACACGATCGCGGCGCTGGACGGCGTGGGCATCGCCCACTTCGGTGCGGGGGCGAACCTGGCGGAGGCGCGGCGTCCGGCGATCGTGGAGGTGGGAGGGCTGCGGATCGCGTTCCTCGGCTACCTCATCCTCGGGGAGAAGCATCCGGAGCCGGCGGTGGTCTGGGCGACGGAGACGACGGCCGGGGTGGCGGGCCACCCGAGCGACTGGACGGTGGTGGAGAAGATGGTCCGGGAGGACGTGGCCGCGGCGAAGGCGCACGCCGATCTGGTGATCCCGTTCTTCCACTGGGGCCGCGAGGGCAGCAAGGGACCGGATGCGTACCAGCTCGCGCTGGCCAAGGCGGCGGTGGAGTCGGGCGCGGCGGCAGTGCTGGGCTCACACCCGCACGTGCTGCACGGGATGGAGCGGATCGGGCGGGCGCCGGTCTTCTACTCGCTGGGGAACTTCGTGTTCGGGGGCAACTGGAATCCGCGGGACAAGGACTCGGTGCTGGTGAAGGCGCGGTTCGACCGGAGCGGCTACCTGGGAGCGGAGCTGTTCCCGCTCCGGACGGACCGGGCGCCGGAACGCCCCATCCAGCCCTACCCGCTCACCGGGGCGGACGCGGAGGCGGTGATGCAGCGGTTGCGGACCGCGTCGTCGACGCTGAGCACGCCGCTCCCGGAGCTGGCGCCGCCGAAGCCGGCCGCGCCGGTGTCGGCAGCGTCGCCGCCCGGATCGTGAGGTTCAGCGACTCGCCTGCGGCTTCGCGTCGGGCGGCAGCGGCGTCTGGTACGGCTTGCCGGCGGTGGCCTTCTGGAAGTCGGCCTTGGCAGATGTCACGGTGGCCGGATCGGCGAGGAGATCCACGCCGGAGGCAGCGAGCACCTTCGCGGCGACGAGCATCCCCTTGAAGCCGACGGGATGCGCCGCGCAGCTGGTCTGCGCCCAGTGGTGGGCGACGGTTCCGAGGGGCCGCGTCGCGATGTTGAGCTCGGAGAGCGGGACGACGGCGCTGACCTCGCCGATGTCGGAGGACGCGGTGCCGCCGTTCTTGACCGCATAGGGCTGGACCTTCTCGGTCATGCCGCTCTGCTCGAGGCCGAGCTCCTTCTGGAGCGCGCGGGCGAACGCCTGGTCCTGGGCGTCGTAGGTGGGCGGGCCGATGCGCTCGAGCTCCTTCTGGAGGACGGCGTCGAGCGCGCCGTTGGGAACGACGTCGCGCACCGAGAAGGTGAGCTTGACCTGGGCGCGGGTCTCGGTGGCCGTGGCGGCGCCGTCGGCGGCCTTCCGAAGTCGTGCGAGGAGCTCCTGGACGCTCTCGCCGGTGGCGTCGCGTACCCAGTACTCGCCCATGGTGTGGTCAGGGATGATGTTGGCCGCCGCTCCGCCCTCCTTCACGACGCGGTGGATGCGCGCGGTGGGCTTGATGTGCTCGCGCATGAGCGCCATCGCGTGATCGAAGAGCATCAGCGCATCGAGGGCGCTGCGGCCAGCCCAGGGCGAGGCGGAGGCGTGCGACGACTTGCCGAAGAACTCGACCTCGGTGGCCGCCGCGGCGAGGCGCGTGCGGTTCGTGACCCGGTTCTGGTCATCGGGGTGCCAGGCGAGGACGACGTCGGTCGCCTTGAAGGCGCCGTCGCGGATCATGAAGGTCTTGCCGAAGAGGACCTCCTCGGCCGGGGTGCCGAAGAGCTGGATGGTTCCGGGGAGCTTCCTGGACTGGCGGTCGCGGTTGGCGGCGATGGCGGCGGCGGTGGCGGCGGTACCGAGCAGGTTGTGGCCGCAGCCGTGGCCCGGGCCGGCGTCGACGACGGCGCCCTTCGAGGCCGAGCCGGCCTTCTGGGAGAGGCCGGGCAGCGCGTCGTACTCGGCGAGGAACGCGACGGTGGGCGAGCCGGAGCCGGCGGTGGCGACGAAGGCGGTGGCCTCGCCGCCAACGCCCCAGGCGACCTTGAAGCCTTCCTTCTGGAGGGCGTCGACGAGGGCCTGCGCGGACTTCTTCTCGTTGAGCGCCGTCTCCGGCGTGTCCCAGATCTTCTTTGCGAGGGTGGTCCAGCGCTCGCGCGTCTGGTCCAGGTAGGCGTCGGTCGCGCGCTCCTCCGCAGCAGCCACGGCGGTGGACAGCAGCATCGTGACGGCGACAGCGCAAGGTCGCATGGGGCGGACCTCCGAGCGCGCGACACATATCAGCTCGAGGGATGCGTGGTGCAGCGACGCTGCATCGGGCGCCCTCCCCCGACGCCACGAAGGCCCCTCACCCGTCGATGATCGCGTAGGCCCGCACCGGAAACGTGCCCAGTCCCTGGATCCTCGGTGGCGCGGCCGAGAAGCGAAACCCGGTGGCCGGCAGCTGCTCCAGTCCGCGGAGGTGCTCGACGATGGGAATTCCCGCGGCGAGCAGGCGGGAATGCGCGGGGCGCTTCGAATCGCCCATGTCGTCGATGTTGATCGAATCGATCCCCACCAGCACCGCGCCGTGCTCCACCAGCCAGGCGGCGCCCGCGTCGGTGAGGAACGGGGCCTCCCGGGCATACTCCGGAGTCCCGAAGTGCACGTCCCAGCCCGTCTGGAGCAGCACCGCCTTGCCCCGCACGTCCAGCGGCGCGAGCTCCAGCGCGTCGATCCCTCGCCGTCCGCTTCCCGTGGCCCGGAGGAGGACCCCCTCCAGATCCACCAGCGCCTCGAGCGAGAGCCCGGACAGGTCCGCGCCCTCGGCGTAGCGGTGCCACGGACTGTCGAGATACGTCCCGGTGTTCGCGACGAGCGAGATGCGGCCGATCTGGAAGGTCACGCCCGGCGCGTACTTCCCCACCGAGCCCTCGCGCGACAGGTGGTCGGAGATCTCCGGCGCCGGAAGGCCCGGGTAGGTCACCAGGCCGTGGTGGAGCGAGTGACTGAGGTCCACCCGCCGCCGGGGCCCCGCCCCTGTCCGTGGAACTCCCCGGGACCCCCGGTGCGGCTCCTCGACACGCCGGAGGTTCCGCAGCTCGACCTTCTCCACCATCAGGAGGCCGAGGTGGGCGACGAGCAATCCGGCGATCTCCTCCTCCGGAGCGTCGGCGCGCGGTAGATCCAGCCGGAACCCCTCGCCGCGCAGACCGCCGCCGTTGGCGAAGGTGAGGATGAAGTCGAAGATCGCCCGGGTCTCCATGCCCGGGACGGTGCTCGCCTCCGGGCCCGGACGCCAGCACAGTCCGTGCGCGGCGACCCCGGTGCGGCGACCCGGCTAGCGGCGGCCGGCGGCCTTCTGCCGGCGAACGCGGCCCCGCCGGAGGCCCTTCCGCTTCACCTTCGCCCGGTTCTTGAGCTTCCGCTTGCTGCGGTTCCCGATCTTCTTGGCCATGAAAACAACTTAGCGCAAGGTCAGGCGGTGACGCTCGCGGCCCTCGGCCCTCGTCTTCTCCGCCGGGCCGTGCCCGGGGTGATCGCCCTCACCGTCGTGGGAACGGCGCTGCACGCCGCGCTCCTCCGCGTCCCCGTGGTGGACGACGCGGCGATCTCGATCGCCTATGGCCATTCCCTCCTCGCCGGCGCGGGACTCCGGCTGACCCCGCTGTCCGCGCCGGTCGAGGGCTTCTCCAATCCGCTGTGGGTGCTGCTGCTCGGCCTGTCGCGTCCGCTCGGCCTCGAGCCCCTCGCCTTCTCCCGGTGGCTCGGGATCGCGCTCGGCGCCCTGGCGCTGGCGTTCGTGGCCCTCGCCGTTCCGGCCGCATCGGGGCGGCGCCTGCGTCCGGTGGACGCCGTGGGCCCGCTCGTCGTGGCCGCCTCGCCGAACTACGCGTACTGGATCTGCTCCGGGATGGAGAGCGGGCTCCACGCGCTGCTCCTCGCGGCGAGCGTCTGGGCGCTGGTCCGGGATTTCCGGCTCGGAGGAGGCCTGATCAGCGGCGGGGTCCTCGCCGGCCTGGCGCTCACCCGCCCCGAGGCGCCGCTGGTCATCCTCGCCGCGGCCGCGCTGTGGGGGCTGTGGCTCGTCCGTGCCCATCGGTGGCCAGGGCGCACGGAGGTCTGCCTCGCCGGCGCGCTGGGTCTCGTCTGCGGCGCGTACCTTCTCTTCCGCTGGGCGTACTTCGCGCGCGTGCTCCCGAACACGTACTTCGCCAAGCAGTACTGGGGCTTCCGGCCGGACCAGTACCTGCTCGGGTTCGTCCGGGCCTACCCGGTGCCCCTCGCCCTCTCCACCATCCTCGGAGCAGCGGGCCTGCTCTCTCGCACCGCGCGGCGCCCGGCGAGCCTCGCCCTGGCCTTCGTCGCCTGCGACGTCGTCTTCGTCTGGGTGGTGAAGGCCGACTGGATGGCCGAGTGGCGCTTCCTGGCCCCACTCTGGCCGATGCTCGGCGTCCTCGTGAGTGCGGGCCTCTGCGCGCTCGCCGAGGTTTCCGGGCGGAGGCCCCTGCCCGTGCCGGCGCCGCTGGTCCCGCTCCTCGCGTCGGTGGCGGTGCTCGTCCTGGCCGTCCCCGCGGAGCTGGGTCGGTTCGATGCCACGAGGCGGGACGCGGGCTTTCCCGCGACCTTCGTCCGCGACAAGGCGCTGCAGCTCCGGCAGCGGCTCCGCGATCTGGGCATCGAGCAGGCCCGGGTGGGACTGGCGGACATCGGCGGCGTGGGGCTCGCGCTCCGCGGGGACCGGGTCGTCGATGTCGCAGGCCTCGCCGACTACGCGCTGGCCGAGCAGGGCGGGAACCTCCCGGCCATGGAGGACTACCTCGCGGGCGAGGGCCTCCCGGACGTCGTCGATGCGCACGGCCCGAGCGGGCACGTGAGCGGCCTCGGCAGGCTGATGCGCCACTACCGGGCGATCGGCGGCGGCGTGTGGCTCCTGGACGGGCTCGGCCCCGGGCGCGATCCGCGCTGTCCGGGCGGCTCGGTGGCCCCGGTCCTCGCCGGGGACCCGGCCGAGCTGCGCGCGCAGCTGGAGCGGTTCATCGAGACGAACGATCCCGGCCGGGCGCTGGACCTCGTCCGCTGCGTCCAGGCGCACCGGCCCGCGGCGTTTGCCGGTCTCCGATCGCTGTCCCCCCGCGCCGTCGAGGCCTCGGTGCGCACGGAGCAGGCCGGCGGGCTGGAGTGGGCGCTCCGCTTCTCCTCCCTCGCCACCGTGCTCGCCGACGAGAACGCGCACCTGCGCCGCCGCACCGAGCAGCTGCGTCGCCGGCTGTTCCCGCCACCGGTGAAGAAGCCCGGAGCTGGCTGAGGGTCACCCGAGGTGGCGCCGGGACCCCTCCCGGGGTAGAGGCTCCCCCGGCAGATGATCGACAAGCTGGACGAAGTCGAGCGGCGTTACGACCGGCTCGAGGCAGACCTCGCGAATCCAGAGACGCTGGGGGACAGCGCACGCCTGACGAAGGTGATGAAGGAGCGCTCGTCCCTGGAGCGCATCGTCTCCGTCTACCGTGAGTTCAAGTCCGTGCGGGCCGACCTGACCGAGGCCGAGCGCATGCTCGCGAGCTCCGACGCCGACGAGCGCGCCCTCGGCAAGGAGGAGCTCCCGGCCCTCAAGGCGCGCCGGGACGCGCTCGAGGCCGACCTCAAGATTCTCCTGATCCCCAGGGACCCCAACGACGAGAAGAACGTCATCCTCGAGATCCGCGCCGGCGCCGGCGGGGACGAGGCCGGGCTCTTCGCGGAGGAGGTCCTCCAGATGTATCTCCGCTACGCGGACCGGAAGGGCTGGAAGGCGGACCTCGTCGACATGAGCGCGGGGAACGCGGGCGGCATCAAGGACGCGACGGTCACCCTCTCCGGCGAGTCGGTCTACTCGTCGATGAAGTACGAGTCCGGGGTCCACCGGGTGCAGCGGGTCCCCGCCACCGAGGCCCAGGGACGGATCCACACCTCGACGATCACGGTCGCGGTGATGCCCGAAGCCGAGGACGTCGACGTGCAGCTCAAGGACTCGGACATCGAGCGCCAGGCCATGCGCTCCACCGGGGCCGGTGGTCAGAGCGTCAACACCACGGACTCGGCGGTGCGGCTCATCCACAAGCCCACCGGCATCGTCGTGAAGTGCCAGCAGGAGAAGAGCCAGACCAAGAACTACAACATGGCGATGCGGATGCTCCGGGCGAAGCTCTACGAGCTGGAGCAGGAGCGCATCACCACCGCGAGGGACTCCCTCCGCCGCGGACAGGTGGGAACGGGCGACCGGAGCGAGAAGATCCGCACCTACAATTTCCCCCAGGACCGGCTGACCGACCACCGCATCGGGGTGACCTGGCACAACCTGCCGGCGCGGATGGCGGGCGACATCGAGGACATCGTCGTGGCCTGCCGGACCTACTTCCAGGCCGAGCAGCTCAAGGCCGAGTCGACCCGGTCGCAGCCCGAGGCATGAGCGAGCAGCCCTGGACGGTGCGCCGGGTCCTCGGCTGGACCACCCAGCACTTCGAGAAGCTGGGCCTGGACTCGCCCCGGCTGACCGCCGAGCTGCTGCTGGCCCACGTGCTCCACACCTCGCGGGTCCGGCTGTACACGGACCTGGACCGGCCGCTCGAGGCGGGCGAGCTCGCGGCCTACCGTGGCCTCATCGCCCGGCGCGCGGCGGGTGAGCCGACGAGCTACCTGACCGGCACTCGCGAGTTCTACGGACGGACGTTCGCGGTGGACCCGCGGGTGCTCGTGCCCCGCCCCGAGACCGAGCTGCTGGTGGAGGCGGTGCTCCAGGCCGTGCCCCGCGACGCGGAGATCCGCGTCCTGGACCTCTGCACCGGCAGCGGGTGCGTGGGGATCACGCTCGCGCTGGAGCGCCCGCGCGCCCGGGTGCTCGCGACCGACACCTCGCCCGGCGCGGTCGAGGTGGCCCGGGCCAACGCCGCGGCGCTCGGGCCGGCAGACCGGTTCGAGGCGCGCCTCGGCGACCTCCTCGCCCCGGTCGAGGGAGAGCCACCCTTCGACGTCGTCGTCGCCAACCCGCCCTACGTCCCGACGGGAGAGCTACCCACCCTGTCTCCCGAGGTGCGCCGCGAGCCGCCGCTCGCGCTCGACGGCGGCGCCGACGGGCTCGACGTGGTCCGCCGCATCGCCGAGGAGGCGCCGCGCCGCCTCGTGCCCGGCGGGCTCCTCGCGCTGGAGATCGGCGACGGTCAGGGTCCGGCGGTCCACTCCTTGCTCGAGGCGGCCGGATATGGCTCCGTCCGCATCGAACGCGACCTTGCTCGACACGATCGCCTGGCCCTCGGGACACACCCCCGCGGCCCGGCGACCACGCACCCAGGAGACGGAGCGCTTGGACCAGATTCACATTGACGGCGGCACCCGGCTGGAGGGCGAGGTGCGCGTGTCGGGGAGCAAGAACGCCACCCTTCCCCTGATGGCGGCCGCCCTCCTGGGCGAGGGCCCGACCACCCTCCGGAACGTCCCCGACCTGGCCGACGTCACGACCCTGCTCGAGCTGCTCCGGACCATGGGAGTGGACGCCCACCGGGTCCCGGGGGCGGAGCGACACGTGGTCCGGGTGCATGCCCCGCCGAGCGTGACGCCCGAGGCGCCCTACGACCTGGTCCGCAAGATGCGCGCCTCGGTGCTCGTCCTCGGGCCGCTGCTCGCCCGCTTCGGACGGGCGCGGGTCTCGCTCCCCGGGGGGTGCGCCATCGGCGCCCGGCCGATCGACCAGCATCTGAAGGGGTTCCGGGCGCTCGGCGCGGAGATCCTCCTCGAGGGAGGCTACGTCGAGGCCCGGGCCGAGCGGCTGAGGGGGGCCACCGTCCGGTTCGACACGATCACCGTCACCGGCACGGAGAACGTCCTCATGGCCGCCGTGCTCGCCGAGGGGACGACCGTGCTGGAGAACGCCGCCCGGGAGCCGGAGGTGGAGGACCTCGCCCGCGCGCTCAACGCAATGGGGGCCCGCATCCAGGGGGCCGGGACCGACCTGATGGTCGTGGAGGGGGTGAGCCGCCTGTCGGGCACCGAGCACACCGTCATCCCGGATCGGATCGAGGCCGGGACGCTCCTGGTCGCCGCGGCCATCACCCGGGGAGACGTGCACGTGCACGGCGCCGTCCCCGCGCACCTCGACGCGGTGGTGGGCAAGCTGCGCGAGGCCGGGTGCACCGTGGCGCCGACCGCGGACGGCCTCCGCTGCAAGGGGCCGGAGGTTCCCGAGCCGGTCGACCTGCACACGACCGAGCACCCGGGCTTCCCCACCGACATGCAGGCGCAGCTGATGGCCCTGCTCAGCGTGGCCCGGGGCACCAGCGTCGTCTCGGAGAACATCTTCGAGAACCGTTTCATGCACGTCGCCGAGCTACGCCGGATGGGCGCGGACATCCGGGTGGAGGGGCACACCGCGGTGGTGAAGGGAGTCCACACCCTCTCCGGCGCGCCGGTGATGGCGACCGATCTCCGGGCGTCCGCCTCGCTCATCCTCGCGGGATTGCGGGCCGCGGGTACCACCCGGGTGGCGCGGGTCTACCACCTGGACCGGGGCTACGAGGGCCTGGAACGGAAGCTCCAGACGCTGGGCGCCCGGACCACCCGGGTGAAGTGAAAGCGGAAAAGCCGTTCAGCAGGCAGCACTGCCGGTTGCAGGCAGAAAATTCCCGGCCCTAGACTCAGGGGTTCCACCTGTCGACGACGGAGCATTGCTCCCCCTGCACGGAGAAGACGCTTTTTCATGGATTGCCCCGGCTGCAACGTCGAGATGGCCGAGCTGGAAGGTGAAGAGACGACGTTGCGACGCTGCGGAGAGTGCGGCGGGTTGTGGCTGGATGTGGCGGATCTGAACCGCCTCCTCCTCCACAACAACCTCCCCGGGCTGGAAAGCCTGGGAGGACGCGTCGATGCCGAGGCTCTCACCGGTCAGTGCCCCGAGTGCCAGGTGGATCTGGTCCGGGTCGACGGCGGGGACCGGCAGCACCCCCTCCACTACGACACGTGCGAGTCCTGCGGTGGCATCTTCCTCGAGTCGGAGTTCAAGGACGCGACCGACGCGAAGGTGGCGCAGCAGGAGATCGTGGACTTCTTCCAGCGGTTCTCGTCGCGGAAGAAGAAAAGCGCCGCCGGCCGCTGAGCCCCGAAGGGGGGCTCACCTCCGGTCGCGGAACGGGACCCGCAGCGTCGCGGGCACGCTGCCCTTGAGGGTCAGCGTGACGCGGGGCTTTCCGTGCGCGTCGGCCTTGGTCTCCAGCTCCGGGGTGACCCGCCCCTTGGCGGAGGTGGGCGCCTTCATCCACAGGCCCTTCTTCTCCAGGCCCCAGGTCCCGTTGACCAGCTTTGGACGGGTCGGCTCGTCGTAGACGACCGTCCGCAGCTGCCAGGTCCCGTCGAGGAAGAAGGAGAGGCTCCGGTCGGGGTTGCCCTCGTCGCCCGCGTACCAGCTGCCGAGCAGCCGCTGCCGCTGCGCGTCCCACTTGAGGAGCTTGCTCTTGGGATTGGGCACGGGCTTGCCATGGGAGACGAGCTGCAGCTCCGACAGGCACGCCGGGGCGGCCGGGTCCTCGGCGGGCTCGACGTCGAGGACCTCGAGGGTGAAGACCTGGCCCTGAAGTGGCTGGTCCAGCTTCGCCGTCTGGATTCCCTCGGTGTCCGCGACCGAGAAGGTGCTCGCCCGCCCGTCGGTGCGCAGGACGAACTTCCGTGGCCGGGCCGAGGCGTGGAAGGACGCGGTGTCCGCCTGGTTCCCGGTGCCGACCCGCACCTCGTCCACGACGACCGCCGAGGCGACGCCGAAGCTGAGGGCGTCGGCCTGCGCGTCCGCGCTGGAGGAGCACCATCCGGTCTTGAGGTTTCCGTCCACAAGCTGCAGGGGCTGGAAGTGAGCGGGGTTGCTCGCGTGTTCGAACCAGTCGCTGGCCTGCACGTAGCCGAGTCCAGGCACGGCCGAGAGGACGACTCCGAGGAGCGGGCTGAGGGTCATGTGGGTCCGGGAATGGCAGAGCATCGCGCACGAGGGGCCATCCACTCCAGCGTCGCGAGCCACGGGGGGCCCGTGTGCTAGTTGCGGTGGGGTGAGCCCCGCGCGCGCACTCGGCGTCCTGTCCCTCCTCCTCCTCGTCACCGGGTGTCCGCGCAAGCCGGAGGCTCCTCCCGCGGCCGCACAGGACGCCGGACCGGCCCAGCGGGCCGAGGTCGAGCCAGACGACCGTCCCGAGCAGTCCATGGCGCTCGGGGAGAGCACCGACGTGACGGCGAGCCTTTCCAGCACCCCCGCCCGGGCGGACGAGGACTGGTACCTGCTCTTCGGCGACCGGCCGCGGGCGGTCGACGTGTGGGTCACCGGCATCCCCGGGACGGTGGTCCTGCTCGAGGCGTACGACGAGACCCGCACCCGGCTGGCCGCGGTGAGCGCCGAGGCGGAGGGTCAGCCCGCGCGGTTCCCGAACCTCACGGTGCGCGGGAAGCTGCTCCTCCGGGTGTCGGCGGCGCGCAAGGGCGGCGGCGGGGCCTACACCCTGTCGGTCCGATACGGCGAGCCCAGGCCGGGGATCGAGCTGGAGCCCAATGACCGTCACGCCGACGCCACCGAGCTCCAGCCCCAGGGAGACGCCTGGACCGTCCAGGGCCTCTACGGCTCGCCCGGTGACGAGGACCACTTCCGCATCGTGCTCGACACGTCGGAGGACGCTGGGACGGCCGCGACGGTGGCCGACGCCGGGGGAGCTCCCACGGCGGCCGCGCCGACTCCACCCGTGGAGACCGCCGCCGAGCCGCCGCGCCCGGAGGGTTTCCCCACCCAGCCGCCGCCCCTGGGGGGCACGCGGGGCGAGGTCGACGCGGGGGTGGTGGCGCCCGAGGCGCCGCGGATCGCGCTGCGCATCGAGCTATCCGGCGTCCAGGGCGTGCGGCCGGAGGTGCAGATCCTCTCCGAGGCCGAGGCCACCCTCTTCACCGCGCGAGGCACGGAGGGGCAGCCGCTCTCGC
>Ga0105242_10002949_pt1 | contig 13305 bp, 6 predicted proteins | sample KBSM24metaG_FD_81521 | JGI IMG/M metagenome (GOLD analysis project Ga0105242, IMG submission 81521) | Miscanthus rhizosphere microbial communities from Kellogg Biological Station, Michigan, USA - KBS M2-4 metaG | ecosystem: Host-associated > Plants > Roots > Rhizosphere > Soil | place: Michigan...
CGACGTCAACGTGCGTTCCCAGGATCGGCGTTCCGCCCTCGTCATCGCCGCCGGTATCGTGGGCGCGGAGCCCGCGGTGAAACTGCTGCTCGAGTACGGCGCCGATCCTTCACCGTGGCGACCGAACGATCCTCAGCCGCTGCGTGAAGCGGCCCGATGCGGCGATGCGGCGACGTTTCGTCTCCTTCTGCCCTACGTCGGCGGACCGAAGAGCGCCGCCGTGCCGCCCGTGACGCTCATGCGCACGTACTGCTTCGGCTGCGCCGAATTAGTCGGCGCGGGCGAGGAAGGACCGTTGACGGTCGGTCCGCCGATCTTCTCGGCCGAGTCAACTGCGCCGCGGTACGATCCAGGCCGGGCGGCCAGGCCGACGCCAATCGGCGAGGTGAAGGCGGATCAGCAGAATCTTCGCGCGGCCGTGCAGCGCAGCCTGCCGCTGCTTCAGGATATCGGCCCTACGTTCATCAACCAGACCGGGTGCGTGTCGTGCCATCACAACAGCGTCGTGTCGATGGCTGTTGCCGCCGCGCGCATGCATGGATTCGCCGTCAACGAAACGACTGCGAAGGCGCAGACGAGCGCGATCGGCAAATACCTGGAATCGTGGCGCGATCGTGCGGTGCAGAACATTCCGATTGCCGGCCAGGCCGACACGATGAGCTATTTGTTGTTCGGCCTCGCCTCGGACGGTTACGCGCCGGATCCCGCCACCGATGCGCAAGCGATTTTCCTGAAGCGGCGCCAGGCGGCCGACGGCCATTGGGTGCTCAACACGGTGCGTCCGCCGATTGAGTCCAACGAGATCGAGGTGACGGCGGTATCGATGCGAGCGCTTCAAGTGTTCGCGCCGCCGTCTCAGCGAGCGGCGTACGCGGAAGCGACCGATCGGGCTCGCGCGTGGCTGACAACCGCTCGCGGCGAAGTCACCGAGGAATGCGCGTTTCGCCTGCTCGGGCTGCACTGGGCGAACGCGCCAACCGCCGTCGTCGAAACGGCAGCACGCGAGCTCCTCGCGCTGCAGAAAGAGGATGGCGGGTGGGCGCAGACGCAGACGATGGCGAGCGATGCCTATGCGACGGGTGAGGCGCTCGTGGCGCTGCGTCAAAGCGGAACGGTCCCGCCGGGCTCTCGCGCGTACCGCAAAGGGCTCGAGTTTCTCTTGCGGACGCAGATCGAGGACGGATCCTGGATCGTCGAGACGCGTTCGGTGCCGATCCAGGCGTACTTCGAGAGCGGCTTTCCGTACGGCGTGAACCAGTGGATCTCCGCGGCGGCGACCGGGTGGGCCACGACGGCACTCGCGCTGGCGACCGAAGTCCCGCAGACGATCCCGCGTCCGCCGGCGCCGCCGCCCGGTCCGCCGCGGCCGGAAGATGGCAGCGCCGCGCCCGACGGCTATTCGCCGATCCCGATGTGGCTCGGCCAGACACGCGCGCCGCATCCGTCCGCGACGGCGGCATTCTCGGTCGAGACCGTCGCCGAGGGTCTGGCCGGTGCATTCTGCTTCGACTTTCTCCCCGACGGGCGGATCATCGTCGGCGAGCGTCCCGGCCGCATCAGGATTGTCGCGAAGGACGGCAAGCTCTCCGAACCGATCGAGGGAATGCCCGCCGATCTCTGGGCTCATGGACAGGGCCTCTTCGAAGTACGTCCCGACCGCGCGTTCGCATCCAACCGCAGGATCTTTCTCACCTACACGGTGCTGCCCGAGGGATCCAATCAAGCCGCTCTGCCGCGCAGCCCCGGCGTGCTGATGGTGGCGAGCGCGACGCTGTCTTCCGACGAGAAGAAGCTCGAGAACCTGAAGGTCGTGTTGAACGCGGAAGGCACCGGGGGACGGCTGATTCAGGCGCCCGACGGCACGCTGCTCATCACGTCCACGATTCCCTCCGGCGTCGGCATCAACGCGGTCGACTGGCCGCAGCCGCAGCAGCTCACGAGCAACATGGGGAAGGTGCTTCGGATCAATGCCGACGGATCGATCCCGAAAGACAATCCATTCGCCGGCCGCGGCGACGCGCATCCCGAGATCTACGCGCTGGGCATCCGTGACGCGCAGGGCGTCGCGATCCATCCGCGCACGGGCCTTCTCTGGTTGAGCGAGCACGGACCGCGCGGCGGCGACGAAATCAACGCCGTCGCGCGCGGCAAGAACTACGGGTTCCCCGTGATCGGGTACGGGCGCGAGTACAGCGGCAAGCCAATCAACGGTGACAAGACCGCGCAGGACGGGATGGAGCAGCCGGTCTATTTCTGGACGCCAGACATCGCCCCGGCTGGCATCGCCTTCTACACCGGGTCGCTGTTCCCGGGGTGGCGCGGCGACCTGTTCGTGTCGGCGCTGGCGGGCAAGGCGCTGGTGCGGCTCGTCCTGAAGGACGACAAGGTGATCGCCGAAGAGCGGCTGCTGACGGAACTTGGTGCGCGGATCCGCGGAGTCAATCAGGGACCGGACGGCGCGCTCTACGTGCTCACCGACGGCAACGCCGGAAAGATCATCAAGCTGGTGCCGAAGAGGTAATCGCCAGCCTCTACAGCCCACCTACGGCACCTCGCTTGCACCTTTTTGGTGCCATGCGAGGTCGACGGTTTCTCTCGGTCACCTTCGTCATTCTCTTCTGCATTCCGCTGCTGGCTGAACCGGTTTCGGTCCGCTATGCCGAGGGCCTTGTCCACGGCTTTCTGTCTCTGCGCACCACCGACGGCGCGCTCGTGGCCAACGGCGATCTGATTCAAAGCGTGAAAGGCGATCGAGTCACGAGCCGCCTGGTGTTCCATTTCAAGGATGGGTCGCTTCGCGACGAGACATCGGTCTTCTCACAGCGGCAGAGTTTTCGTTTGATCAGCAATCACCTGGTACAGAAAGGTCCGACGTTTCCGCAGACGCTCGATCTGAAGATTGACTGCGCCAGCGGGCAAGTGACCGTCCGCTACACGGACGATCACGGACAGGAGAAGGTCGAGTCTGAACAGATGAAGCTGCCGCCTGACCTCGCGAACGGGATCACGCTCATGCTGTTGAAGAACATTCAGCCGAAGAGCGTGCTGCCGTCGATGTCCATGGTCGTGGTCACGCCGAAGCCGCGGCTCGTGAAGCTCGAGTTGGCCGACGCGGGCGAGGATCCGCTGACGACGGGCAGCATGTCCCGGAAGGCGACGCACTACGTGGTGAAGATCGAGATCGGCGGGCTTGCCGGTTTCGTGGCGCCGCTGCTCGGAAAGCAGCCTCCCGACACGCACGTCTGGATTCTCGGCGGCGAGGCGCCGGCCTTCGTGAAATCCGAAGGATCGATGTTCCTCGGCGGACCGATCTGGCGCACGGAACTCGTCAGTCCAGTGTGGCCGGCTGAACCGCGTGCAACCGCCCCTGCGAAGCGTTAACGCGTCTGTCCTGCGGTCTTGTATCTACGGCAGCGATATCGATTCTCCAGCGCGCGCAGGCGTGTGCACTGGACGGCGACGCGCATGCGTCGCTTGCTCGAAGCTGTAGCCGAGCGCGAGCAGTTTCGGTTCGCTGAACGCAGGACCGAAGAACGAGATGCCGACCGGGAGCTCGTCACCGGTGAAACCGGCGGGCACGATCAGGTCGGGAAAGCCGGTGAGGTTTGCGATATCGGTGGCCGACGGTGCCGCTGTGCCACCACCAGCGCCGGTGTCGGCAATAAGCCCGGGTCTGCGCGAAGAGGTGGGATACACGATCGCATCAAGACGCTGCGCCGCAATCATGCCTTCGACAGCCGCCCGCACCATCGGCAGCCCGTATTCGTGCACCGAGGTGTATCGATAGTCGTCCAGCGCACCGCTCTCGGCTTCACGCTTGAACAGCGTCCATCGCGCGGGATTCGGCGCCGCGCCGTCAGCTCGCACGGCGTTGAAGGTGGTCGCGCGGGCGATCATCTCCTCGAGCGTCTTCGGATAGCCGGGACGGAGCGTCTTGAGATAGTCGGCGATCTGCGCGTGGAATTCCGGGCGCCGGATCGCGTTGTACATCTCCTGCTTGGCGTCCAGCAGCCACTTCGGATACCGCACGTCCACGACCGTGGCTCCCGCCTTGCGCATCGCCTCAATCGACGCGTCGACCACCCAGTCGACATCCGGATCCGCACCGAGGAAATCGCGGCCGATCCCGATGCGCGCGCCTTTCAGCGCATCGGCCTTCAGGTATTTCGTGTAGTCGCTCTCGAACTTGCCCTGGCTCTTCGATGTCGCCGCGTCGGCCGGGTCCACGCCGGTCATGACGCCGAGCGCGATCGCGACGTCCGTGACGCTGCGCGCCATCGGTCCGCCGGTATCGAACGTCAACGAGAGCGGGATGATTCCGCTTCGGCTGAGCAGGCCATGCGTCGGCTTGAGCCCCACGATGCCGTTGGATGTCGACGGCCCGCGAATCGAGCCGCCTGTGTCCGTACCCATGCCGAGCTGTGCGTAGGCCGCCGCGATCGCCACGCCGGTCCCACCTGACGATCCCGAGGGCGTGCGCGTCAAGTCGTGAGGGTTGAGCGACTGGCCGCCAAGAGAGCTGCGCGCAGGGCCGGACGCGAACTCCGACATGTTCACCTTGGCAAGGACGATGGCGCCGGCCGCCCTGAGCTTCTTCACGACGAACGCGTCCTCGAGGGGAATCGATCCTTCCAGCAGCACCGAACCGCCGGTCGTCGGCAGATCCGCGGTGTTGTAGTTGTCCTTCAGCACGATGGGGATGCCGTGCAGCAGCGAGCGCGGCCCCTTGGCTTTGCGCTCGGCATCGAGCGCGCGAGCCGTGTCCAGCGCCTTCGGATTCAACGTCAGCACAGCCCGGAGCGAGGGACCCTGCCGATCGTAGGCCTGGATGCGCGCGAGGCAGAGTTGCACGAGCGTTTCGGATGTCAAGGCGCCGCTTTCGAAGGCGTGACCGATGTCGGCGATCGTCAGCGCGTCGAAGTCCACCGTCCTCGCGGCGCGGGCGGACGGCAGCGTGGCCACGACCATGACGGCGACGAGCACCAGGAGCCAGGGATATCGCTTCATGCGCCGCAGTGTCTCAGAAAACGGTCAAAGAACCTATGGGCTGAAATGTTTTGCCTCGTCCAGCCTATGTGTGTATGCGCGCTGCGTTCGTGAACCTCGCCGGCCCTACCGGCGTCGCGGGCCCGCGGCGCCGTCAACCAGTCTCGATAGGAAACATCGTTGAGAAGGAGATGGACGTGGATTCACTACTGAACACCAATCGTCGCGGGTTTCTGGGCGGGATGCTCGGCGTGGTCGCCGCTGCCGGCGTGCCGATGCTGGAAACGAAGGTCGCAGCCGCCGTGGCCGAGTCGGACGCCGATGGCTGGCTGAAGGAAGTCAAGGGCACGCACCGCTGCCTCTTCGATTTCCCGCAGCACAAGAACGGGATGCCACTGCTGCACATCCTCAACTACATCAACACCTACTCGGCCGCCTACAAGACCGGTCCGGGCCAGGTGGGCGCCGTCGGAACGTTCTACAGCGCCGGCCCCCAGTCGAGCATCTCGCTCGCGTTCAACGACGCGATGTGGGCGAAGTACGGCCTGGGCGCGTACCTCGGGCTCAAGGATTCGGCGGGCAAGCCCTACACGCGCAACGTCTTCAACCAGCCGACGACCGACGATCTGCATCTCGTGATGCAGTCGATCGACTCGCCGATGATTCCGGCGCTCGCGTCCGCGATGCCGGCGCTCGGAATCGAGAGCTTGCAGAAGATGGGCGCGAAGTTCCTGCTCTGCGCGAACGCGCTCGGCATCTGGTGCCTCGAGCTCGAAGCCAGAGGCAAGGGCAAGATGGCGGACATCGACAAGGAACTGCGGGCGAACCTGCTGCCCGGCGTGACGATCGTGCCGGCGATGGTCATCGCGATCGACAAGGCGCAGGAAGCCGGTATCAAGTACAACCGTCAGTAATATCCTTCAGCGTTTTCGCTCTGGTGTGGGTGCGCACCAGAGCGAAAACGTCGTAGCCTGCGCGGTCACGCGGATCGGATAGCCCGCAGCTCGACAGCCTCGCGCGCCGGCCTTTGCGCGAGCTGACGCGCCTGCTTCAAGCCGCCGCGCAGATCCTTCTGCTTCGGATACCAGAATCCCGAGAACACTCCCTCCATCCGCCGGTCGGCGATAGCCGCCATGAGATAGGCGACGATAAAACCGACGGCGGCCGCGATGCCGGCGGCGTCCGCATCGAAGTTCAACAGATGCGATTCACCTGCTGAGAACGCGCGATCGAGCGCGAACAGGGCGACGATGCACGATGTCAGATACAGCGTGTACGACGCTCGCCCGAGCTGAAGCGCTCGTCTCACCAGATTGAGGAGCGTGCGATTGGGGATCGTCGTCACGACGTCCTGGAGTGCTTTCACCCGTCGCGCCGCAAGCTCGGTGTCGGCGCCCTTTGGCGGCGGCGTGAAAACGACTTGCGCGTTCGCCGGCAGGTTGCCCGGCGAGTAGTCGTCCGTTCCGTGCGCGATGCGTTCGAGGACGCTGACGTGCACCTTCGGCTTCACGTGGCTGGCCGCGCACAACTCCTCGATGTCGCGAATCTTCCATCGATAGAACATCCCGAGGCCCGCGCGTGGATCGTAGAGCTTGTCGTCCACGCTCGCGTGCTCGCGAAACGACTGCCGCTCGCTGGCGCAGATCCGCAGGCCTTTCAGGCTGGCGGGATCGCCGTCGGGCGCAGACGAGGGATCCAGCGGACGCTCCGCCTCGCTGAGCAGCCAGTCGAGGGCCACGAGCGACATGCCCTGCTTCGGATAGCCGCCGCCGACGTTCGAGTGCGCGCCGGCGAACCAGACCTGGTTGATCCGATTGCGATCCTGCGCATCCTCTTCCCAGAGCAGCGGTGCAAAGGACTCGCGCGTCTCGTCGATGGCGAGCGCCTGAGAGGCGCGCTTCACGAGCGGGCTGAGCTTGTGATCGGAGAACTTGAATTGATAGACGGTCGCGTTGATCACGTCGCTGAGGCGGAAGGGGAGACCGACGGCATCGACAGTGTCCCAGACGCCGATGAACCGAATCGGGATGTCGCCGGGCAGCGAGTGTTCCTTCCTGAACGTGCCGTTCACGCCGGGCCTCGCCCCGAACAGCATCCGCCACAGCTTTGGCCGATAGCATTTCCGGTACGTCTTGTAGCCCTTGTTGACCACTTGCTGCAGCGTCCTGAACGTCTTGGGCTGAAGCCGCTCGGGATCGACGAGACCGCACGTTTGAATGAACCCCACGAGCGTGCGCACGGTGAATGCACCGCGGCTGAAACCGAACATGTAGATGTCGTCGCCGGGATCGTAGACGCGCGCCAGCTCCTTGTAGAGATGCTTGACGTTCCGGCTGAGGCCCCAGCCGGTCGCGCCGCTGAGGATTTTCAGCGGCTTGAATCTCTCCGTCCCCACCCCATCGTCGTAGATCGCGATCTGCGGCGTCGCGTCCGGGTTGAACTTGTGCGTTTCCAGGTCGACGGCCTCGAACAGTTTGAAGACGTTGGTGCCGCGTCCTTTGATGGCCGAATTGCCGGTGCCGTCCGAACAGATCACGATGCGTTTCGCCATGTACTCCTACTCCGGGATTCGTTCGTGTTTCATGCGGTGATTTCGATGCGCCCCTTCTGAACGCTGGCCAGCACCTTCCAGACGGTCGGAATTGCCGGCGCCAGTGCGGGGATGTAACTCATCCAGGCATCGACGAGTTGTTCCTGTGTGAGCAACAGCAGACCCGCCAGTCCGAACGCCGCGGTGACGCCGGTGGTGGCGATCGTTCCCCACGGCACGCGAACGCCCTCGTGCTCCCACGTCGAGATCGTGGCGTGCGGCGCCGCACCCAGCACGAAGCGGCGGAACGTCTCGTTCACGATGTGGAACGCCTGGCCCCGCCGGACGAGGCCGCTGTTCAACAACCGGGAAATCGCGGCCGGATTGTTCGGATTGACCAGGCCTTCCTCGGCAAGCTGACGCAACACCACCCGCTCGTCGGTGTCGCAGGCATTCCAGACGGTTTCATAGAAGTGCCGGGCTCCGGCTTCGATTTCCGCGAGCAGGTCCTCGCGGGTCGGACGCGCCTTCGGCGGCAGTCGGCGCACCAGGTTCTCGGCAATCGCCAACAGCTCCGGCGCCACCTCGCATTCGGACACGATGAGCGATTGCAGACCTGGATCAAGATCGGCTCTGTGCTGCTTCAGCGCCGCCGCGAGCGCATCCGAGCGGTCGCGTTCGATCTCGAGGCTCAGATGCTCGCGCCGGAATCGCGCGAACACGTGGGCCCACCCCCGTCGTTCGGCAACGGTTGGCTGGAAGTCATCGAGCAGTTCGATCGGATCTCGGGCCGAACTGCACCAGAGCGTGGCGTTGTGCCGGTACAGCGCCGATTCCAGGCACTCGAGCATGGGTCCGCGGAACGCCGGGTCGTGCAGACGATGCTCCAGGTGGCTGATGGCGACGATGGTGAGCGGGTTCGATGCGGCCAGCTCGAATTGCGCGGGCCAGTCAGATGCCGTGGGCTCCGCATGCCCAGAGTCGGCGGCGGAACTCATGCGCGTCTCGGGGACGCTGACCTTCGTCGGATCGTCGCCGAACGTCAACGTTCGGACATCGAAGATGCGGACGCGCGGATGGCGGAGGAGGCGAGCCGTCCGGCGCGCGCCAGGAGGCCCGATGACGAGGAGGCTCGTCTCCTCGGGCGGTCCTGAGGCGCCGAGCAGCGTCGCTGCCGGTCCGAGCTCGAGCGCGAAGATGGGCCGCAGCAGATAGCGCGTGAGGCCCCAGGCAACGCCTGCCAGGGCGGCCGCGATCAACCAGGGGACGGCGTTGACCGGCGGCCTGGGAACAGTCGCCGGTACAAATCGCGAAGAGGTGACCGCGGTATCTGTTGTGAATCGCTCGGTGCCGTCAGGATCGACGGTCAGGCGCAAGTGTTCAAGGTCGTCACTCTGACCAGACGAGGGTGCCAGGAGAAAGTCCGCGGCGATGTCGTTGTACGGCCAGTAGGCGGACTTCAGAAATGCGCGCAGGGCTGCCGGAATGGAACCGTCCACCTGTTCGGAAGTCGAGCTTCCCGCTATCGGGATGTCCACGTCCCACAAGGTGTCCCTCGAGCTGCGTCTCACGAAATTGCCGATCTCGGGGCAGGCTTGTGAGCCGGGGTCGCTCCGGGTGCAGATGGCCACACGCTGGGCCTGTTGGTTGATCCGCCGGCTCCGCGCGCGAAGGTCGGTCCGCAGCTGCGATTCGGCGCGCTTGGCGACGAGCTCGCTGTGGTAGGCGTACGAGAGGTGGAAACACAGCGCGACCGGCACTGCCGACAACAAGAACAACGTTGCGGCACGAGCCCAGGTGAAATCGGCGGACCACGTTGACGACATCCCGGATGCGGCCGGCTCGGCCTTCACGATCACGAACATGGCGGCCAGCGCGCAGACCGCCAGCGCAATCGTTCCGACCAGCAGCGCCATCGGCATCCCCGGCGCGAGTGCGCCCATACAGATGAGGCCGACGGATGTTCCGATCGCAGCCGCGCGGCGGTACTGCGGTCCTTTGACGGGGTCGGGCCAGAACAGGCTCCTGACGGCATGCGGCCAGAAGATCCCGAGCAGGGCCCAGACCCCCGCGAGCGCGAGCGCGTACACGACGAACATCGATGCCGCGAGGATGAGCGTTCCGAGATTTGCCGTTTCGCCCACCGCCGAGGGCTGGAACACCAGCAGAGACCACCGGGTATTTTCGAACTTGGGCAAATCGAGCGGCGCGACGTAGAAACGATGCGCCCGTCCGAGATAGCGGCCCGTGAAGGCGCCGCGATCCCGGCTTGCGACGAGCGACCTGAGCGTCGGATTGTTCTCGGACTCCTGGAAGATGTTCTCAGCGAGGGTGCGCGTTGGGTCGCTGTGAAACAGCACGCGGCCGGCGCGGTCCACGACGGCGAACTGCAGGTTCTTCGGCAGGACCGGACTGGCCAACGAGATCGGCGACGTCGCCATCGTAATGCCCGTCAGGTCCGGCGCGGCGGGATGCTCAGCGGCTCCGGCCAGCGGCGTGAGCGCTTTCCAGAACACCGTGAGCTTCTCGCCGGTATTCGGGGACGTAATCAGTGAGACGCCCGCCTGCGGAACGCCGGATCCGCTCAACGCGAGGCGGCGCGCCAGCTTCAAGGAATCGAAGTACGCGAGCTTGGATTCTTCGACGTTGACGAATGGCGTGACCGCCGCCGACGTGGACCATTTGATCCGCTGCCAGCCAAGGTTGTCACTCCACACCACCATCTTGAAGAACGGATAGTCCAGCGTGATCGGGGGCTTCCTGTTCGCGCCGAACGACTCGAGGACACCCGAACGGCAGCTCCACGCGGGATCGCACAGTGCCGTCCGGCCTCCGGCATCGGGATCGAAAGAGATGTTGGTGAACTTGTAAGGTGTGAGCTGACGGCGGATCTTGTCCAGGGGCTCGGTCGGGTCGTATCCCAACGCCTGCCAGACGCTGGGCGACTGGACGAACGTGTCCATCTGCCTGGAGATTGTGTCGGTCTCGCGGCGCACGTGGTTCGCCATCGCCGAGGCGACCTCTTCCAGCTGCTCGTCGATCGCCGACGGCACCAGCCAGCCGAACGTACGGAGGTCCAGCGCCGTCAGCGTGGCCAGCGCCATCATCATGAAGATGGCCGCACCCATCGAGACGCTGTCCACACGGGTGAGTCGCTCGCGGGCGCTGAGCACCCGGGGCTTCAGCACCGGAATGACGAAGCAGACGAACGCCAGCACCGCACCAATCCAGAGCCAGTACGTCGTCGGGATTGTTGAGCTCGCCGCGCGCAAGCGATCCAGACGCACCAGCCCGCAGAGCGTCCATTCCTCCGGAGCCTGAAGCGCGCTCTTTCCGTCCTTTCCCCCTTTGCCCCCCTGATCGCCCTTGTCTTCGTGAAGCAGCGACAGCGGCACCGGCTGCGTGTACAGAACGAAGTCGGCCGCGCCGATCGTCACCACGGCGAGGCCGGTCGTTCCACGCAACCTGGCGAAGACGCCAGGCTCGGTCGATGCCGCCGCCGGCCCGCGATCGCGAACCTTATCGATGTTCGTCAGCTCCAGGCCGGACGAAGACTGTTGGGCGATGGTGGCGCCGTTGGCGTCCACGAGCAGGATCGCGTCGAAGTCGTTTCGCGCCAGCAACGTCTCGGTGACCCGATCGAGGTCACCGCGTGCGACGAGGGCGACGGTTTTCTTGTCACCGTGAGCCTTCTCATGGAGATACCCGAGGTAGAGATAGTTGCGTCCCTCGTCGCGCTGAATCGTGACGCTGGGCGGATCGCCCTTCCTGACCTTCGTCCACGCCGGGTTCTGTGGATCGGTCGCGACGATTTCGAGCTCTGGTGAGAACAGCTTCACGTACTTCTGCAGCAGTTCGTCCTTGCCGGCCTCGAATGGGAAGGAGTCGATGGCGTGATCGATCGACTGGTCGAAGTTGTCGACCTTGGCTTTGATCTGGGCGGAGATCGTCCGGAGGGACCGAAGGTTCCGCTCGTTGAGGTACTGCTGCTGCGCCGGAATCCAGATCCGGTCGAACCAGAAGAGCCCGGCGGCACAAGCGGCCGCCACGGCCAGTGGCGGTCCAATCGCCCGCAGTCGAAGGAAACCGAGATTCAATGCAAAACCTCCCGGTGGTGTCTGTTGTTGCTAGTGACGGACTCGGAGGGGCCGTTTCAGGGCGTTGCCTGTGGACCTGTCGTTTCTGGCAGTCATCTTGAAGAGAGTGAGGACTTCCATGGACAACAGGGTGCACCTTCACGATCGACTGAGACACTCTTTCGCCACGACGAGCAGGCGCGCCGCCGCCGCCCAGATCGCGAATTTGTTGTCACCTCGCACGCCCGAGGAGCTCGAACGGCGTCGCGCGCACCTGCTCGCGCTGCTGCTCGTCGCGATCCCCGGCGTGGTGAATCACGTCACAGGACTGACAGACGGCAATGCACAGTACACGGTGTATGTCATGGTCATCGCCGTCGCCGCGGTCGTCGGGGGCGTGGCACCTGCCTGCGTCGCGACGCTGACGGCCATCCTGCTTGCGAACGCAGACGGCGGATCGAACGCCGGCGCCGGCGTTCGCCTGCTGTTCGCGATCGGAGGGCTGGTCGTGGCGTGGGTCGTTGGCGCCATGAGCGATCGGCTGCGGGAGACTTCCGCGCAACTTGCGTCGACGATCAGTGTCAAGGGCGAGCTCAGCAGGCAGGTGCACCGCGGTCACATGCTGCGCGATGCCTTCGAGCAACTCGAGGATATGGCGGATACCGCATCGGTCTTCACCGTGAGTGTCCAGGGCCTGATCGTTGAGTGGCCCCGCAGCGCGGCTCGCATGTACGGGCTGACCGCAGACCAGGCGCTCGGGTCCAGCGTCTCGATTCTCGGCGATGCCTCACGGCCGGCCGGCCTTCATCAGCTGCTCGCGATGGAAAAGGGCGGCGACTCGATTCGGAGCAGAGGCGTGCATCGGCGATCCGACGGGACGCTCCTGCACGTCGAGGTTCATGTCCGGCCGTGCAGTCGTGACGCCGAACACGTCACCATCGCCGTGCACGATCTCTCGCGCCGGCGCGAAACCGAGGCGTTTCGCGACGCCGCGCTGCGCGCGCAGACGGCGCTCCAGGGTGCGGCCGATCAGGCGCAGGGTCAGCTCCAGATGCTCGAGTCGTTGACCGACCCGTCGGTGAGCGTGGCGGCGGGGCCGGGCGCGATCACCGAGTTGATCGAGCGGCTGCGCGCGGCCGTGCGTGCCGAAGGCGTCGCGCTCGTGCAGGTGGGGCGGATGGCGAGCCGTCTCGTCGCCGCGGCGGGGCTGCGGCCTGGCGAAGGCGCCGGAACCGGCGCCGCGGTCAGCGGCATGGCGGGCGACAATCGCGTCGCGTTGATCCACAACGATCCGGCGCGGGTGGCGCAGGTGAGCGCGCTGAAATGGTCGCCGACCGTGTCGTCCATCCTCGTCGTTCCCGTGTGTCAGTCGGGATCGGTGGCGTTCCGGCTGGAGCTCGTCAACGAGCGGCGCGCGCCGGCCAGCGAGTGGGACCTGGCTCTCGCGCGAATCGTTGCCGACCGGCTCGCGTATGCGATGTTGTTGCGCGGCCGCGATTCGGAGGGCGCGGTGGCATAGCTGCCGAAAAGGCATAGACGAGATTCGTCGCGATGAGGTACCTACGGCGCGCAAGGAGACATGCCGTCTCCTGTGCTGCCGGGAGGTTTTGCGATGCGCCTCAACGCGACGCTGTTACTTTCGATCTGCGCGCTTGCTGGTACCGCGGTATCCGCGGACAACGACGTGCTCGACTGCAGCCACCGATCGCTCGC
>Ga0105242_10002950_pt1 | contig 13305 bp, 9 predicted proteins | sample KBSM24metaG_FD_81521 | JGI IMG/M metagenome (GOLD analysis project Ga0105242, IMG submission 81521) | Miscanthus rhizosphere microbial communities from Kellogg Biological Station, Michigan, USA - KBS M2-4 metaG | ecosystem: Host-associated > Plants > Roots > Rhizosphere > Soil | place: Michigan...
CCGACCATGACCGCCACCTGCGTCATGAACGGCGCGCCGCTGACCGTGCCCAGGGTGATGGCGATGATCTCGGCCGACAGGATGAAGTCGGTGCGCACGGCACCCTTGACCTTCTGCCTCTCGAACGCGGCGATGTCCGTGGGCCCCGCGCCCGCAGCCGGTGTGGCCGGTGCTGCCGGCTGCGCAGCGCTCTCGGCCTCCGCCGCGCCCTTCTCGGGCTCGCCGCGGTGCAGGAACTTGTGGGCCAGTTTCTCGAAGCCTTCATAGCAGAGGAAAGCGCCGCCCACCATCAGGAGCGGCGTGACGGCCCAGGGCGCGAAGGCGCTGATGAGCAGCGCCGCCGGCACGAGGATGGCCTTGTACACCAGCGAACCCTTGGCCACCGCCCACACCACGGGCAGCTCGCGGTCGGCGCGCACGCCGGTCACCTGCTGGGCGTTGAGCGCCAGATCATCGCCCAGCACGCCAGCCGTCTTCTGCGCGGCGACCTTGGTCATGACGGAAACGTCATCGGCCATGGCCACGCTCTTGCGCGCTGCCACCTTGGTCATCAGGGCCACGTCGTCGAGCACCGTCGCGATATCGTCAAGCAGGGTGATGAGGCTGGCACCGGCCATGGCTACGCTCCGAAAGAAGGGGAAAGAGCCCGGGATTGTGAAGGCCCTTGCGGCGGGCATCTGCCTGCCCGCCCCCCGAGTGCTTGCAGGACAAAGCCCTGCAAGCGGCCGAAAAATGGCGGATGACGCAGTTCGTCACGCTAGGTTACATTCGACCCATGCATCGGAGGCCTTTGGTCGTCTCCGAACCATTCCCATCCTCTTCCCTATGTCCAACTCCTCATATTCTGAAGCGGAGCGACTTGCCACACTGAGGGCCACCGGTCTGCTGGACACCCCGCCTTCGGAGGAGTTCGACCGCATCACCCGGCTGGTCTGCAAGACCTTCGATGCGCCGATGGCCATCATCGGATTCATCGATTCGGACCGGCAGTGGTTCAAGTCCGAGATCGGCATGGGCGTGAGCGAGACCTGCCGCGAGGATGCTTTCTGCAACCACACCATCCGCCAGCAGGGCGTGATGGTGGTGGAGGACGCGCAGAAAGACCCCCGCTTCGCCAACAACCCCCTGGTCACCGGCCCGCCGCACATCCGCTTCTATGCCGGCGCGCCGCTTCGCCTGCTCAACGGCCACACCCTGGGCGCGCTGTGCGTGCTCGACCACCGCCCCCGCAGCTTCAGCGAGGCGGAAATCCGGCAGCTGACGGATCTGGCGGCCTTGGTGATCACGCAGATCAACCTGCAATGTTCGTTCGCGCGGCTGGACGAAGCCACCCTGCTGCCCAACCGCAACCAGCTGCTGGCGGACCTGGCAGGCCTGTGCGTGAGCGACCCTGGCGGCGAGCGCACGCTGGCGCTGGTGGAGCTCATGTCCACCGAAGTGCTGATGGACGTGCGTCGCGCCGTGGGCACGGACTCGATCGAGCGGCTCTACCACCAGGCCGGGCGCCTGATCGCCCAGTGGGTGGGAGACACCACGCGCGTGTACCGCACCGACTCCAGCCATCTGGCGCTGGTGCTCAAGGGCGGTCCGGCGGCGGAGACCCATGCCTTCGCGGAAACGCTGCTCTCCGGCCTCGACCAGGCCCTGCTGGACCTGAGCGACGGCAAGCACCCCGTCATCCACCAGCGCCGGCGCATCGGCCTGGTGCCGCTCAAGCTGGAGCCGGCGGACGCGGGCGACGCACTGCGGCGCGCGAGCGTGGCGCTGTTCCATGCCAGCGGCGCCATCGACGACATCACCGTCTATGACGCGGCGGCCGACGTGCGCCACCAGTACGCCTACGAGCTGCTGGCCCGCGTGCCGCGCGCGCTGGAAGCCGGCGAATTCCGGCTGGTCTACCAGCCCCAGTTCGAGCGCGCCTCCATGCGCTACACCAGCGTCGAAGCCCTGCTGCGCTGGGACCACCCGGTGCTGGGCCCCGTGTCGCCGGGCGAATTCATCCCGCTGCTGGAAAAGACCACCTACATCCAGCCGGTGACGCACTGGGTGATGGACACGGCCCTGGCGCAGATCCGCGCCTGGGAGGACGAAGGCGTCCGGGTGAACGTCGCGATCAACGTCTCGCCGCGCAACCTGGAACAGCCCGGCTTCATGGACCGGCTGCGCGCCAGCTGCGAGCGCCACGGCCTGGAGCCTTCGCGCCTGGAGATCGAGTGCACCGAGAACGCCGTGCTGACCGAAGGCCCCACGCTGGACGCGGTGCGCGCCCTGCGAACCCTGGGCGTTCGCGTGGCGCTGGACGACTTCGGCACCGGCTACTGCAACTTCGGTTGCCTCTACGGCCTGCAGGCCGAGGTGCTCAAGCTCGATCAATCGCTGATCCGCCCCATCGGCACCGACGCCCGCGCCCTCGATGTGGTGCGCGCCATGGTGCAGCTGGGCCACACCCTGGGCTACCGCCTGCTGGCCGAAGGGGTGGAAACGGCCGAGGTGTTCGACCAGCTGCTGCAGATCGGCTGCGACCAGGCCCAGGGCTACTACCTGAGCCGGCCCCAGCCGCCGGTCGAGGCCTTCGACTTCATCCGGCGCTGGAATGGCCTGATGGCGCCGAACTGAGCGCCTTCAGGACGCGCTGCGCACCCTTGGCAGGGCCCGGCCGCAGGTGTGCCGCCCAGAGCTGGCGCACAGCGGCCGCAGCGCCGCGCGCACGGGCCATGCGTGCGCAGGCGCCACGGCCCTGCCGGCCCTGAGGCCGGCGATCAGCCCACCCAGCGGCGGGCGTTGCGCCAGATGCGCAGCCAGGGACTGGCCGCGCTCACGTCGCCGCGGGTCCAGCTCATCTGCACGTTGCGGAACACGCGCTCGGGGTGCGGCATCATGGCCGTGAAGCGGCCGTCGGCCGTGGTCACGGCGGTGAGGCCGCCCGCGCTGCCGTTGGGGTTGAGCGGGTACTGCTCGGTCGGCGCGCCATGGTGATCCACGAAGCGCATCGCGGCGATGGCCTGGGCCGCGTCGCCGCGGCGGCTGAAATTGGCATAGCCCTCGCCGTGCGCCACGGCGATCGGCAGGCGGCTGCCCGCCATGCCGGCGAAGAACAGGCTGGGCGATTCCAGCACTTCCACCTGCGAGAGGCGCGCCTCGAAGCGCTCGCTCTGGTTGGTGGTGAAGCGCGGCCAGGCTTCGGCGCCCGGGATGATGTCGGCCAGCTCGGCGAACATCTGGCAGCCGTTGCACACGCCCAGGCCGAAGGTGTCGCCCCGGCCGAAGAAGCCCTGGAACTGCGCCGACAGGCGATCGTTGAAGGTGATGGAACGTGCCCAGCCGATGCCCGCACCCAGCGTGTCGCCGTAGCTGAAGCCGCCGCAGGCGACCACGCCCTGGAAGGCGGCGAGGTCGGCCCGGCCCGACTGCAGGTCGGTCATGTGGACGTCGAAGGCCTCGAAGCCGGCTTCGGTGAACGCGTAGGCCATTTCCACATGCGAGTTGACGCCCTGCTCGCGCAGGATGGCGACCTTGGGGCGGGCCAGGTTCAGGAACGGCGCGGCCACGTCTTCGGCCGGGTCGAAGGTCAGCGCCACGTGCAGGCCCGGGTCGGCAGGCTCGCCGGCGGCGGCATGCTCGGCATCGGCGCAGGCGGGGTTGTCCCGCTGCTGGCAGATCTTCCAGCTCACCGCGTCCCAGACCTGGTGCAGGTCGGACAGCGTGGCGCTGAACACGTTCTTGGCATCGCGCCAGACCTGCAGCTCACCCTTGCCCACGTCCATGGCGGACGACTGCGGGCGGGTCTTGCCCACGAAGTGGCTGAACCTGGAGAGGCCGTGCTCGCGCAGGGTCTGCATGACCTCGTTGCGCTCGGCGGTGCGCACCTGCAGCACCACGCCCAGCTCTTCGTTGAACAGGGCCTTGAGCGTCAGCTCCTCGCGGCGCGCGCTCACCTGCTGCGCCCAGTTCTTGGCGTCGCCGGTTTCCATGCGGCTGTCGCTGATGCCGTCGCCTTCGGTGACCAGCAGATCGACATTGAGCGCCACGCCCACATGGCCGGCGAAGGCCATCTCGGCCACGGCCGCCAGCAGGCCGCCGTCGCTGCGGTCGTGGTAGGCCAGGATGCGGCCCTGGGCGCGCAGCGCGTTCACGGCGTTCACCAGATTGACCAGATCCTTCGCATCGTCGAGGTCAGGGGCGGCATCGCCGCTCTGGCCCAGCACCTGGCCCAGGATGGAGCCGCCCATGCGGTTCTGGCCCCGGCCCAGGTCCACCAGCACCAGGGTGGTGTCCTCTTCGGTGGCGTCCAGCTGCGGCGTGAGCGTGCCGCGCACGTCGGCCAGCGTGGCGAAGGCGCTCACGATCAGGCTGACGGGCGAGGTGACCTTCCTGGCGGCGCCGGATTCGTCCTTCCATTGCGTGCGCATGGACAGGCTGTCCTTGCCCACCGGAATGCTGATGCCCAGCTGCGGGCACAGTTCCATGCCCACGGCCTTGACGGTCGCGTAGAGGTCGGCGTCTTCGCCAGGCTCGCCGCAGGCGGCCATCCAGTTGGCCGAGAGCTTCACGCGCGGCAGCTCGATGGGCGCGGCCAGCAGGTTGGTGATGGCTTCCGCCACGGCCATGCGGCCCGAGGCGGGCGCGTCGATGGCGGCGAGCGGCGTGCGCTCGCCCATGCTCATGGCTTCGCCGGCGAAACCCTTGTAGTCGGCCAGCGTCACGGCGCAGTCAGCGACCGGCACCTGCCAGGGGCCGACCATCTGGTCGCGGTGCGAGAGGCCGCCCACCGTGCGGTCGCCGATGGTGATGAGAAAGCGCTTGGAGGCCACCGTGGGGTGGGCCAGCACGTCGATCACGGCTTTTTGCAGCGGCACGCCGGTCAGGTCGATGGGGGTGAGTTCGCGGCGCACGGTCTTCACGTCGCGGTGCATCTTGGGCGGCTTGCCCAGCAGCACTTCCATGGGCATGTCGACGGGGAATTTCTGGTCGCCCGCCGCCACGGCCGTGTCTTCCAGCACCAGCTGGCGCTGCTCGGTAGCCGTGCCGATCACGGCGAAGGGGCAGCGCTCGCGCTCGCAGAAAGCGCGGAACTGCTCCAGCGATTCGGGCGCGATGGCCAGCACGTAGCGTTCCTGGCTTTCGTTGGACCAGATTTCCTTCGGCGCCAGGCCGGATTCCTCCAGCTGCACGGCGCGCAGGTCGAAGCGTGCGCCCCGGCCGGCGTCGTTGGTCAGCTCGGGGAAGGCATTGGAGAGGCCGCCTGCGCCCACGTCGTGGATGGCGAGGATGGGGTTGGCCGCGCCTTGCGCCCAGCAGTGGTTGATGACCTCCTGCGCGCGGCGCTCGATCTCGGGGTTGCCGCGCTGCACGGAGTCGAAGTCGAGTTCGGCCGCGTTCGCGCCGGTGGCCATGGAGCTGGCGGCGCCGCCGCCCATGCCGATGCGCATGCCCGGGCCGCCCAGCTGGATCAGCAGCGTGCCGGCGGGGAATTCGATCTTCTGGGTCAGGCCCGCGTCGATGATGCCCAGGCCCCCCGCGATCATGATGGGCTTGTGGTAGCCGCGATCGACGCCGCCCACGGTCTGCTCGTATTCGCGGAAGTAGCCCAGCAGGTTGGGCCGGCCGAATTCGTTGTTGAAGGCCGCGCCGCCCAGCGGGCCCTCGACCATGATCTGCAGCGGGCTGGCGATGTGTCCGGGCTTGCCGAATTCACCGCCCCAGAGCTTGGAGACGGTGAAGCCCGTCATGCCCGCCTTGGGCTTGGAACCCCGGCCCGTGGCGCCCTCGTCGCGGATCTCGCCGCCCGCGCCGGTCGATGCGCCCGGGAAGGGCGAGATCGCCGTGGGGTGGTTGTGGGTTTCCACCTTCATCAGCACATGGTTCAGGGCGCTACTCTTTTCGTAGCTGCCCACGCCCGCCACGCCTGCGCCAGCGGGCATCTTGGCGATGAAGCGCTCGACCTGGGAGCCCTCCATGACCGAGGCATTGTCCGAATAAGCCACCACCGTGTGCTGGGGCGCCAGCTGGTGGGTGTTGCGGATCATGGCGAAGAGGCTCTTGTCCTGCTTCTCGCCGTCGATGGTGAACTGCGCGTTGAAGATCTTGTGGCGGCAGTGCTCGCTGTTGGCCTGCGCGAACATCATCAGCTCCACGTCGGTGGGGTTGCGCGCCAGGCCCTTGAAGGCGTTGACCAGGTAGTCGATCTCGTCGTCGGCCAGGGCCAGGCCCCATTGCGTGTTGGCGGCTTCGAGCGCCTTCCTTCCTTCTGCAGGGCCACCGCCCACCACATCGACGAATTCCATGGGCGCGGCAGGCAGCTCGGTGAAGAGCGCGGCGGCGCCGGCCAGATCGGGCACCACCGATTCGGTCATGCGGTCGTGCAGCAGCGCGGCGATCTGCTGCAGCTGCTCGGGCGACAGCTCGGGCGTGCCGCCCAGCAGGCCGGACTTGAGCAGCAGGCGGTATTCGGTCACGCGCTCGACGCGGCGGATCGCCAGGCCGCAGTTGCGTGCGATGTCGGTGGCCTTGGAGGCCCAGGGCGAGACGGTGCCCAGGCGCGGCGTGACGATGATGGTCGGGCCGTCGGCCGGGCCCGCGTAGGCGTCGCCGTAGGTCAGCAGCGCGGCCAGGCGGTCGCGTTCGGCCGGCGTGGGCGCGGTATCGGTGGCCACCAGATGCACGAAACGCGCTGCAATGCCGGTGATCTTGGGGTGGATGGCCTGGAGGGCGGGCTGCAGTTGCTGGGCGCGGAAGGTGCTGAGAGCGTTGCCGCCCTCCAGCTGGGTCATGTGCAAGGTCACGGTGGCGGCCTGTGTGATGGGGGAAGGGGGTGCAAGAAGGCGTCGGTCGGCGGCCGCTGAATGGGGCCGGTGGGCCGGATGCCTTCGGGAAACCCGGCATTTTAACGGGCCCGCGAGGGCGGAGACCGCAGCTGCGGCAAGCGCGGGGGCCGGGTGGGATAATTGCCCCATGAGCATCACCATCAAAGACGCTGCCGGCATTGCCGGCATGCGCGAGGCCTGCCGCCTGGCCTCCGAAGTGCTGGACTACATCACGCCCCACATCCGCCCCGGCATCACCACGGCCGAGATCGATCGCCTGGGTGCGGAATGCATGGCCAGCCAGGGCACGGTGTCGGCCACCATCGGCTACCAGCCGCCCGGCTATCCGCCCTACCCCGGCCACCTCTGCACCTCGGTCAACCACGTGGTCTGCCATGGCATCCCGAACGACAAGCCGCTCAAGAAAGGCGACATCGTCAACGTCGATGTCACCGTCATCACCAAGGACGGCTGGTTCGGCGACAACAGCCGCATGTACCTGATCGGCGAATGCTCCATCGCCGCCAAGCGGCTGTGCAGCCTGACCTTCGAAGCCATGTGGCTGGGCATCCAGCAGGTCAAGCCCGGCGCACGCCTGGGCGACGTGGGCCATGCGATCCAGAAGTTCGCCGAAGGCCACGGCCTGTCGGTGGTGCGCGAGTTCTGCGGGCATGGCATCGGCCAGAAGTTCCATGAAGAGCCGCAGGTGCTGCACTACGGCCGCCCCGGCACGCTCGAAGAGCTGGTGCCCGGCATGATCTTCACCATCGAGCCCATGCTGAACGCCGGCCGCCGCGAGATCAAGGAACTGGGCAACGATGGCTGGACCATCATCACCAAGGACCGCAGCCTCTCCGCGCAGTGGGAGCACACCGTGCTGGTGACCGAGACCGGCTACGAGGTGATGACGCTGTCGGCCGGCTCGCCGCCCCTGCCCAGCTTCGTCACGGCCACCAAGACCTGATCCGGCCGCCCCGGGCCACCGGCACGCAGCGCATGGCACGGGCGGGCTCGTATGGAATTTGCTTGACCGCCTGACCGCGCACACCCCTCACCTTCTGCACGCCCATGCCCGCCCCAGCCGCCCTCACGACCGCTCCCTCGCCCGCCGCCGACCTGCCCCAGCTGCGCGACGCCTATCGCCAGGACAAGGCGGCCCTGCTCGCCACGCTGCGCGAAGGCGGCAGCGCGACGACGCGCAACATCCGCGGGCTGCTGCACAAGCTCTCCTCGCTGGCTGACGGACTGCTGGAGCGCCTCTGGCAGCGCGCGGGCCTGCCGCACGAGGTGGCGCTGGTGGCGGTGGGCGGCTACGGGCGCGCGCAGCTCTTTCCCGCATCGGACGTGGACGTGCTGGTGCTGCTGCCCGACGGCCTGTGCCCGGACCGCGGCGGGAGCGAGAACGACTGCGCCGAGGCGCGCCAGCTGCGCGCCGCGCTGGAATCCTTCATCGGCAGCTGCTGGGACGCGGGCCTGGAGATCGGCTCCAGCGTGCGCACCGTGGCCGAATGCCTGAGCGAAGCGGCCGGCGACGTGACGGTGCAGACCTCGCTGCTGGAGTCGCGCCTCATCTGCGGCCACGCCGCGCTCTTCACCGAATTCCGCCGCCGCTACCTGGCGCAGATGGACCCGGCCGCCTTCCTCGTCGCCAAGACGCTGGAGATGCAGCAGCGCCACACCAAGTACGAGAACACGCCCTACGCGCTGGAGCCCAACTGCAAGGAATCGCCCGGCGGCCTGCGCGACCTGCAGATGATCACCTGGGTGGCCCGCGCGGCCGGCCTGGGCAGCACCTGGCGCGAGCTGGCCGCCAGCGGCCTGGCCACGCCCTTCGAGGTGCGCCAGATCGAGCGCAACGAGGCGCTGCTCTTCCTGATCCGCGCCCGCCTGCACCTGCTGGCCGGCCGGCATGAAGACCGGCTGGTGTTCGACCTGCAGACCGCCGTGGCCGAATCCTTCGGCTACCGCACCACCTCGCCCGACGGCAAGCGGCTGGCCATGCGCGCCAGCGAGACGCTGATGCGCCGCTACTACTGGGCGGCCAAGGCCGTGTCGCAGCTCAGCCAGATCCTGCTGCTCAACATCGAGGAGCGGCTCTCGCCCTCCACGCACGAGCTGCGGCCCATCAACGAGCGCTTCTACGAAAAGGCCGGCCTCATCGAGGTGGCGAGCGACGACCTCTACCAGCGCGAGCCGCACGCGATCCTGGAGACCTTCCTGCTCTACGAGACCACGGGCGGGCTGAAGGATCTTTCCGTGCGCACCCTGCGCGCGCTCTACAACGCGCGCGGCGTGATGGACGGGCGCTTCCGACGCGACCCGGTCAACCGCGCCACCTTCATGCAGATCATGAAGCAGCCGGCCGGCATCACGCATGCCATGCGGCTGATGAACCAGACCTCGGTGCTGGGCCGCTACCTCTGGCCCTTCCGCCGCATCGTCGGGCAGATGCAGCACGACCTGTTCCACGTCTACACGGTGGACCAGCACATCCTGATGGTGCTGCGCAACGTGCGCCGCTTCTTCATGCCCGAGCACGCGCACGAATACCCGGGCTGCTCGCAGCTCGCGGGCGGCTGGGACAAGCCCTGGCTGCTCTACCTGGCCGCGCTGTTCCACGACATCGGCAAGGGCCGGGGCGGCGACCATTCGCAGATCGGCGCGGAGGAAGTGCGCCACTTCTGCCGCCTGCACGACGTGGACAAGGCCGATGCCGAGCTGGTCGAATTCCTGGTGCGCGAGCACCTGGCCATGAGCCAGGTCGCGCAGAAGCAGGATCTCTCCGACCCCGACGTGATCGCCGCCTTCGCCCTGCGCGTGGGCAACGAGCGCAATCTCACCGCGCTCTACCTGCTCACCGTGGCCGACATCCGCGGCACCAGCCCCAAGGTATGGAACGCCTGGAAGGGCAAGCTGCTGGAGGACCTCTACCGCGCCACGCTGCGCACCCTGGGCGGCCGCGCGCCCGATGCCGCCGCCGAGGTGGAGGCCCGCAAGCGCGAGGCGCTGGTGCTGCTGGCGCTCAGCGCCCAGCCTGCCGACGGCCACCTCAAGCTCTGGGACACGCTGGACGTGAGCTACTTCATGCGCCACGAGGCCGCCGACATCGCCTGGCACACGCGGCACCTGGCGCGGCTGGTGGGCTCCGAGCAGCCCGTGGTACGCGCCCGCCAATCGCTGGTGGGCGAAGGCCTGCAGGTGATGGTCTATGCGGCCGACCAGCCCGACCTGTTCGCGCGCATCTGCGGCTACTTCGACCGCGCGGGCTTCAGCATCCTCGACGCCCGCGTGCACACGGCGCGCAACGGATTCGCGCTGGACACCTTCCAGGTCGTCGCATCGACCCAGGCGGGCCACTACCGCGAACTCACCCACATGGTCGAAAGCGATCTGCTGCGCACCCTCGACGAGGGCGGCGCGCTGCCCGAGCCGGCGCGCAAGCGCGTCTCGCGCCGGGTCAAGAGCTTTCCGGTGGCGCCGCGCGTCACGCTGCGGCCCGACGACAAGGCCCAGCGCTGGCTGATCTCGATCTCCGCCAGCGACCGCGCCGGCCTGCTCTATCTGGTGGCGCGGGTGCTGTCGCAGCACCAGCTCAGCGTGCAGCTCGCCAAGGTCAGCACGCTGGGCGAGCGGGTGGAAGACACGTTCCTGGTCCAGGGCAGCGAGTTGCAGAGCAACGCCCGGCAGATCCGCATCGAGACCGAGCTGCTGCAGGCGCTGTCGGACGGCTAAGGCCGGGTCTGCCCACCCATTTGCTATGCATTCGATAGCACAATGCGCCCATCGAACAAGGGCCAGCGCCCCGCTCGGGCCTGATTCCGCTCAATCGTCCTCGGCCGCGTCGATCTCGGGGAACAGCACCTCGGTGTAGCCGAAGCGGCTGAAGTCGCGCACCCGCATCGGGTAGAGCTTGCCGATCAGGTGGTCGCACTCGTGCTGCACCACCCGCGCATGGAAGCCCTCGGCCACGCGGTCGATCGGCTGGCCTTCCGGGTCGAAGCCGGTGTAGCGGATGCGCGACCAGCGCGGCACCACGCCGCGCAGGCCGGGCACGGAAAGGCAGCCTTCCCAGTCTTCCTCCTCTTCATCGCCCAGCGGCGTGATGACCGGATTGACCAGCGTGGTCTGCGGCACCAGCGGGCGGTCCGGATAGCGCGGGTTGCGCTGGTCCGAACCGAAGATCACCACCTGCAGATCGACGCCGATCTGCGGCGCCGCCAGACCTGCGCCGTTCACCGCCCGCATGGTTTCGCGCAGGTCGCGCACCAGGGTGTGCAAGGCTTCGGTGCCGAAGGCGGTCACGGGCTGGGCGACGCGCAGGAGGCGTGGATCGCCCATTTTCAGGATGGTGTGGATGGTCATGGGGCAGGAGACGAAGTGAACGAAACGGAACGCAACGGAAAGCCGGTCGGAACGCAGCAGCGCGGCAGCATAAGGCAAGGCCGCCCCGTGCGTGGCGTGCGCGCCGGCAGGGGTGGCTGGCGGCGCGGCGCAGGCACAATCCCGCCATGCCCGTTCCGCCTGCCTCGCCCGAAGAGCCGCCGCTGCCTCCGCCCCCTGTGCACGCCCCCCTGCCGCTGCCCGTGCGCTGGTTGCTGCTGGCCTTCGCCGCGTGCAGCCTCACGCTGGGCGTGATCGGCATCTTCGTGCCCGGCCTGCCCACCACCGTCTTCGTGCTGATGGCCGGCTGGGCGGCCGCGCGCAGTTCGCCGCGCCTGCACGCCTGGCTCTGGCGGCATCCGCTCTTCGGATCGATGCTGCGCAACTGGGCCAACGGCGGCTGCGTGAGCCGCCGCGCCAAGTGGAGCGCCACGGCGCTGATGGGCCTGTGCGCCGTGGTGCTGACCTTCAGCAGCGCGCCCCGCTGGGTGGCGGTGGGCGCCAGCGCCTGCATGGCCTGCGTGCTCGCCTGGCTGTGGTGCCGGCCCGAGCCCTCGGCCTGAGCCGATCGCAGATCGCAGATCGCAGATCGACGAAACCGCGATCGGCCGTTTTTTGTGTATATAATCTAAGTCTTGTTCCTCGATAGCTCAGTCGGTAGAGCGCCGGACTGTTAATCCGTAGGTCCCTGGTTCGAGCCCAGGTCGAGGAGCCAAGATCCATTCAAGCTGCACCGCGCAATCGCATGCGGTGCAGCAGCGTTAGTTGCAAGTCATACCGAACATTCCTCGATAGCTCAGTCGGTAGAGCGCCGGACTGTTAATCCGTAGGTCCCTGGTTCGAGCCCAGGTCGAGGAGCCAATACAGGAAGCGTCGCAAGATCTTCCCTCCAAGCCCGTCATGCCCCGCATGCCGGGCTTTTTCTTTGGGCGCGAGGCAGCGACAACCTCTCGGCCCATGCCGCCACGGCAGCCCCAGCCTCACCTCATCGCATCCCCACCGGGCGCTTCTCCTCCCGATCACCGACACCGCTGCACGCCCAGAGGTAGATCTCCGCGCAGGACACGCTGCCCGACGGGTGCGGCTTCTGGTTCCGGAACGCAAGCAAGACGGTGTCCGGCCTGCCGGGCCTGCCCATCGATTCCTTCGGCGGGCGTCATGGACGTGACGGAATACGACCATATCGACATCTGGCGCAGCGCCTGCGTGGGCGGCGGCTCGGTGGTGTTCACCGGAGCCATGCTGCAGCCGCCGCGCAACTATTTCGACGCCATCTTCGAAGGCCGCGTGAACTACGACGAGATGCATGCGCTGTACTACTACCCGCGCGTGCGGCAGATGCTGCGCCTGAGCCCCATGCCGGCCGACATCTACAACAGCGCGCCCTTCGGCCATTCGCAGCGCTGGGACGCATGGGCCCGCCGCGCCGGATACGCGCCGCGCCCGGTGGACGGCATCTGGAACTGGGACGTCGTGCGCGCCGAACTGCGCGGCACCTCGCGCGCCTCCTGCGCCGTGCGCCGCCGCAACCTGGGCAACAGCAACAGAGCGAAGTTCGACCTGAACCAGAACTACCTGCTGCAGGCCAAGGCGACGGGCAAGTCGCAGATCTACCCCGGCCATGAGGTGAAGGGCATCTAGCGTGCCCTTCGTGGTCAAGGACGTGTTCGGCGGCTTCACGGCCCCCCCTGGGCGACGCGGTGCTGGGCAAGGCCACCGACAACTTCGGCCGGGTCCAGGGCTACAAGGGTCTCCATGTGATGGACGGTGCGGCCATTCCGGGCAGCACCGGCACGGTGAATCAGGCGCTGACCATGTCGGCGCTGGTGGAGCGCAACATCGCAGCGATCATGGCGGCAGGCGGCTGAGGGCCTGGCGACGATCCCCCGGGGGCATCGCCACGTCCCGCCCTGAGCAGGCCGATCTGCGGGGTACGGCCAGCCCCGGAATGCGAAGATCGCCCCTTTGCCCCCTTGGCCCCCTTTGCCTGGTTCGCCCAATCCGCCTTCGCCCATGCCCGCAGCCCATCCGCATCCCTCGCCCACCCCGCCGGACCTGACGTCCGGCAACCGCCGCCATTGGCTGCAGCAGGCCCTGGCCTGTGCCGCCGCAAGCGCCCTGC
>Ga0105242_10002952_pt1 | contig 13305 bp, 32 predicted proteins | sample KBSM24metaG_FD_81521 | JGI IMG/M metagenome (GOLD analysis project Ga0105242, IMG submission 81521) | Miscanthus rhizosphere microbial communities from Kellogg Biological Station, Michigan, USA - KBS M2-4 metaG | ecosystem: Host-associated > Plants > Roots > Rhizosphere > Soil | place...
ACCAAGCCGGTTGTCCCCAAATAGCTGCAAATGGTTCGTCGGTTCAAGGAAGTCAGTGACCGTATGATTGATGACGTTGGTGTCGATGTGGTATTGACCACCGATTGGGCCATTGGTCCAGTCAACATAACCTTGATAGACACTGGGACAACCGAAGAACTGCCCCATTCCCTGGGCTTTATTGCCAGCTGTGCCATAGCTAATGAAGCCAGGAACTTGATTGACCAGCCAGAAACCATTGTTTAACTGACCAGCAACTGTGTTCGTGAACAACAACTCAACGCCGTTGGTCGCTCCCACAAAGATATCAGTAATGTTGGTGCCAGCTGCTGCCAAGCTGGAGCGGTATTCCAACGTGTACGCTCTGAACGGAGACGTGTTGGTCACTGCAAGGACGTAGGTCCAATTGGTATCGGTCGGTGCGTTGGTCCATTGGCCACCTCCATAAATCAGCAAGTTGTTAGTGTCCAACACCCATGGCTGACCGACATAGATGATGGTGCCTGCTGTCGAGATTTGCGCTTCACGCACCAGCAAGGCGTTGGTTGGAAACTCCGCTGGCACGAACGGAGCATTCGTATATGGCGGACAGTTGGTGCATGGCGGGCAATCCGGACATGGCACTGGTTGAGCCTGTGAACTGGCAGCCAATACAAGCGCTGCCCCGATAATGATGATGTAGTTTTTCATAGTTTTCCGTTTGTATTCCCTTCACCTCAGCATTGGGCCTAGGTGAGTCTTGAGCTTTAATATACGCTCAGCCCAGAAAGCTGTAAAATGAAAGCCGGCAAGGAATTACCCTTGCCGGTTCATGTAGTTGAAAGCTGGCTTAATTGTCGTCCGGTTGGCCAGTCATGAGGTCGTTCGTGGTCAGGCCCATGGCCTTCATCTGAGTCGAATCCAGTTCCTGCCACGGCTGCACGGTGAATGAATGTCTCGGTTGGCCGGCAATATGGGGGCTAATGTCATTGGTGCCGGGCAGCAGATAGCCAACGAAGTACAGCGGATAATTCTGGTTGGTCGGATATGTCTTGAAAAACACCGAGAAGCGGGCAGCGTCACCGTACAGCGGCGGATTCAAAGCCGGATTATTTGTCCAGTCCACTGTATTGCTGGCGCACATGAACAGACCGTAGTCAGTTACAAATTCAAGATTGTTGGTTGCCCACAACACGTCGGTCGTTGTGTGATGCACCACATTCGTATCTGGCACATATCCCCACTGCGGAATATGAAACACCCAGTTGATGTAGCCATGGTACGTTCCGGGACAGCCTCCTGCCGTGCCTCCGTTAAATCCATTGGTGGCAGCATGAACCCACGCCACATATCCAGGCTGCTGTTTAGCGCGCCAAAATAAATTGACACCAACGATGTTGGGGCCGCCGACCATCTGCACGACGTACTCGCTATCGTTGGTCGTTCCAATAAATGGATTGCCTATCGTATACCAATCCCCATTCAAGTTGGTCGACCACTGAACCACGTACATTCGGGTAGGATCGGTATTTGTCACCGCAAGGTTGTAATAAAGATTGCCGTATGGTGCGGCAGTCGCACTGTCAAAAGCGCTTGCACCCGCGCTGATGAGTAGGTTGTTTGAATCCACCATCCAGCCGTAGTTGGTATACACTTGAACGAAGCCGGGGGTGAGAATACTCTGCACGCGCACCAGCACTGCATCCAGTGCGTACTCCTGTGGCGGTGAAGGCGGATTGGTATACGAGCCACCTGGTCCGTTTGTCCCACCCGGACAAATGGGGCAGTCCTGTGCAAATATTGATAGTGTGAATGCAGCAAAAATTGCTGTTCCGATGGTCAGTAAGCGATTTCTCATGTTCAATTGTTATTTTACAGTTTTGTTACTTCCCTTGAACCCGTTGAAGTCTATTAGAACTCAATCCCAAGACTGCCAACCAACATGGTAACCACCTACTTGAGTGTGCTTCGGCCTACGAAGGCGATGCCAGAAAAATGAGAGCCGTCGGCGCAACCTGTAAAACATGCTACTTGGTTCGAGCCACTTTGTCTAAGAAGATTTGCTGAACGTGAGGAGGTAATTCGTGCCAGAAATCTCGCACATCCATGTCTCCAGCAGTCTCTTTGCAGTACAACTGCCATGCCTGCTCTTGCTCTGGAGTTAATGGAGCTTCAAAGTCAGTTACCATTTGTGAATGTCGTCTGACCGGCCTTTACCGCAGCTCGAGCATTTACCGCCATCTGGCGTAGCAACGAAAGGATGTGGCAGAATAATTGGAACATGGCGACGTGGAATTTTCTGTTCGTCCAGTCGATTTTGAATGTAATCAGCAGCGTCATACATGCCCAGCCGAGTCGCTACATCCTTCAAATCCACCAGCTGCTCTGTTACAGAGTCTTGACGCCGAGGAAGAATGGGCAAATCGCTCAAAATCATGAAGTATGATACGTGCCACCTGCGAAGCTGTAAAATCAGGACTTGCTCAACGAACTCATCAGCTGCAGACAGCGTGGACTGAAGGTAAAGTCATTCTCAATGCCGAACTTAAGGATGGCTGTGGCATTCTCCTTAGTGACTGGCAATAGGTAGAAACCGTAGACGCCAAAACCGGCGTCGTAATGGCCAGTGTGCCACTTGGCACCTTTGATGTGGTCTCGAAACCGAAGGCGCAAGCGTGAGTCGCCAGTGTAGGTGATTTTGAAGTCCGTTTCGCCTTTCAAGTCCACCAAGCGGTGGTCACCATTCATACGCACATGCTTGACCTTCAGCGGCACAATCTACAGAACATCAGACAATCTCGCCATTGAGAATAAAGCCGTGCCAGTGGTTGGCCCATTCTGTATTGATTGAAGGTCTTAAAGTCAGAGTCTCGAAAGTTTCACCAGTGCGCTCCCATTCATTCTGGCCATGTGGGATGGTAGTAATCCTGGGCAGCCAGTTCTGTGGGTCGATCGGATTTTTGAACATGGCTGCCAAGCGGATTGCCTTGCAGTGTGGGCACAGGAACGAAACACCGGTAAGTACGACGTTAGGGCTAGATCCCAGCCCGATCCAATGCGGCTCCAACTCAATCAGCTTCACGCTCTAACTATTCTTTGGCGAACACTGGCTTGGCTGTCGAAACGTAGTGGCTCCAAATCCACTGGGGGTTATGACCATACATTGGGTCGTACAACTCGCCTTTGTGCAGCAAACAGGCGTGCCCAAAACCTGGGTCGCGGCAATCTGACACGGTCAGCCACATGGTCTCGTGCTTCCGCATCAAAGCGCCGATTGTGCTATTGCCGAAGGACGCCACAATGGTGGCACTCCATGGGTCGCCATCAAACTTCACACCGAAATAATCGCACGCTTTAATACGATCAGCAGTTGACAACCGCTCTTGGCCAACCAATGCTATCACTGCTGCCAACTCCACGTTAGCCAGCATCGCGATGCATGACTGCTGGCACGCATTCGGGTATCCATCCTGTTTGATGAGTCTCACAAATAAACTATTGCAGTGGTGCGACCCTATGCGGCTCTCTGCCAGGAAGCCTAGTCTCTGTGACAGGTTACTCGGTTGGTCGTGATGGCCTTGCAAGCACGTCTGCTGCAAGCTGCACCGCTTCCGCCCACCACTGCAAAATCTCAGCGCTTGCTCTTAGCTGGTTTCTGACCAGGCACGTACTGCGACCTGGAACCTTGGCGTTCCCAATCCCACAGAACTCCCAACAAGTGTTGCTCACGAGCTGTGGGCTTCAGCTGTTCAGGTTTCGGAGCGCTGATAAATCCTTTGATGGGAGCTTTCATGGCTTAATTTCTAAACACGCTTTGATGTGTTCGACAATTGGGTCGCCATGGCAGAGCTTGGGAGCGCACCAACACATGAGGATAACATTCTGGCCCTGCTTTATGAGCTGCACGATACGGTCAATCTCTCGCGCAACTGGGCCGCCATTGATTAGGTCTTCGTTGAGAGTCTTGCGGTATGTGTTGACCGACTCTTCGACGTGGCATTGCAACGGCGATTCTGGTGGATGGTAGTTACCCAAGACGTTTGGCCGGTCTATATTGATTATCACATCACCAGCAACGGGCTTCAAGGGTGAGCCCCAGCGTTTATTGCCAAGACGTATGGTGCCAATCATTTAACCTCGTTCCATGAGCGCTTGCCGCGACCTCTCGCCCGGAGCATAAGTTCGGCGCTTCAGCCAGATAGTTACTGGGTCGTTGCCATCGCCCGTAACAGCATAAGCTTCCCAGCCTTCCTTGCCCAAGTTGTTAAGGTCCTTGTCAAAGTCACCGGAGCCTTCACTAAATTTCCGGTATTCCCAACGTTCAGTTATCATAAGTTAAGCGTTGCCTGTGTAGTAACAGTTGAACAGCATCCCCTCTTCCACCGCAACAATTTTACCAGGGTGCATGCAGAAGTCCCTGGACTTCTTACAGCAGCACGTGATACTGTAGATGGTGCCCTTACTCGGGTCGTAGCCAGCAAACTCGACCACATCATCGTACGTGATGTCGGGCTTGTTCACCATGACTTCCTTGGTGTTGACCCGAATGGCTACCGGTTCCCACAGTGCTTCACGGATAGACGCCCCAGCTTTGACCTTCTCTTGAGCTGGGTGCCAATCAACGTCAGATGTTTCACCGACTCGCAGGATAGTCGCCCAGCAGTTCCGGCTGTTCGAGTCAAAAATGTAACCCGGAGACTTGGTTACCAGACTGTGTGCTTTCTGCCAGTCTTCGGACGAACGACCCGCACCGTTCTTGATGGCGCTCGTCAAGAAACCATTGTGCATACCAACGATGAACGCAAGTTCTGGAATCTGAGCCAAAACGAGGACTGTACCGTTGTCGGGCTTGTCCCAACGTGCCGCCATCTGTCTGCAGTCGCAGAACGTCCAGACTTTCTGGTCCGCGTCGGGATTGAAGGAGTGAAAAGAGAAACACCTGGCACAAAAGAGCATCTTCATGGTCGTTAGTCCTCGCCATTATTGGCTTCATAAATGGTGTGATGGGTTTTAATTGGTTTGGCCGTTAGCTTCAGCTCTCGGCTGAGCGTTACAGCTTTACCTACTGCCAGAATGTCCTCACCACTCATGGATTGAATCGCGCCTGGAATTGCATTGACCATCTCCAACGCTTCGCCCAAAATCTTAGCATCACTGACCTTAATCATGTCACTTGGAACGGCTCGCTTGTTCCACTCATCAAGTCGCATCCAGATACGGCCTAAAATGCAGGAGTTGTCGGTGCATTGGCCGCCCAGTCCAAGCGAATGACCTGAGACTACGCAACCCGGTTGGCCACACAATGGGCACGGCTTGATAGTCTTCTGTGCTTCGTCCAAATCAATTTCTTTAGCTTCTTTCATAATCTGAAAGCCGGAGAACCAGAATTCTCCGGCTCGTGTCCTTACTTGACGTTACCCAAGGTTACTAAGGCGTGCATTGCATTCAATGCAGCTTGAGAATACTTGAGGGCTTCATCAGCCGTCTTTGCGTCGGCAGACTTGGTGGCGGAGGCTTTCACTGCTTTTTCTAACTCTTCTTTCATAAGGTTTTATCTCTTATGTTAGAGCCGCGGTTGTTGAAGCGCTTTAGGTGCGGCAATCCCCCAAAGCACATCTGAAAAATCATACCGCCATATCCCTTCGAAGCCTGATTTCGTACTTGAACCGAGCAAAGACTTCTGGGAAGGCTGCTTTGCATTTAGCTAAGGCTTCCAGATAATGGAGTGGCTCACCAACAATTAGGAAGGTGGAGTGGCTACCCTGTCGGTGGTCAACTGACCTGTCCCACCATGAAATAACGTTGTAGCTGACATCATCAGACAGACGTGGGTCAGCAATGTGCGTATGATACCACGCTTGGCCTTCCTCATTGGTATCGGTAGGTGCAAACTTACCATCCAACTTGCAGAGTTGTCGGTGGTTAGGGTCGCTCCATTTGTCGTACTTGCTGGACATTAGCGGTGCCCACATGTAGTGGCCGATTTCGGTATTACTGCAGCCAAAGTAAATGACTGGGCCAAGTGGCAACTTCAGTTTGAGAATTGGAATGTCTTTAGTCGTCGGCATATCGTGATGGAGCCCGCCACGCTCTAGAATATCAGGCGGCAATTTACCGTAAGCAATGTAACAACCAATGTTACCGAGAAACTGGCCATAGTCGCCTTCAGCCTGCTTCCAGCAACGTCGCACGCGTAATCCCCAGAGAATGTTACGGAACCAATTCATTGTTGTGGGTGTACTGGACGAAGTAGTCCACGAGCACGGATTTTACGTTGTAAAGCTAGCAGAGTCTCTTTGTTTTCAGGATGAACCTGTTCCCATTCCTCGTCCAGTATTAGGCGTAAATCCAGCTGCTCGTCAAATCTAAGAATTTCCCCACAGTTGAGGCAAACACTCCAGTCTAGCGGTCTCGGCTTTGTTCCTAGCCGTCCTGTGTATGCGTCCATGGCGTCCAAACATTTGGGACACTCATTCTGTTTATGCCTTTGTGTTTCAGTTAGTTTCATGAGCACTCAGCCACGCTTCTTTTGTAAATTTAGGCCAACGTTTGAACTCAGCCTCCATCTTCAAGGCGACTGATCTGGATTCACACTGCTTTGACCATGCAAGCTTTACCGGTCGACGACCACGCAAACACTTAGCTCCACCACCGATGGCACCATTGTGCTGTTTGATTCGGCGCACCAACTCAGTGGTAATCCCACAGTACAGGGAATTGTCTTTGCACCGCACTACGTAAACGAACCACTTCATAGGCTATTAGTACGAGGCACGACGATAACCGTCCAGTTAGTTTGTTGAATGTTCATGGTAGTCGTAATGATGTTCAATTCAATCCATTGGGCTTGCTTGTCAGTCATTCTCTCGATTGGCTGTGCAGCAACACCGCGTGGTCTCTTTAGATAGAAGGTAACCGCCAAAATAATTAACAGAAAGACCAGTGCCAGCAGCATGAAAATTGCTGAAGGTGCGCTAGATGTATGTGAAGGCAATTTAGGAGGAAGCGGCGCAAGGCAGCGTGGACACAGCTCAGTCTCCACGTCCAGACAACTGCATGTGCGGTGGCACTTACGACATTCGCCTATCAGTTGGATGCCCATAGCTAGATTGGTGGGTTATAGGCTTCAGCTGGCTTGTGCTTGCGCAGCCAGTCATTGGCTTCAATCGCCGCTTTGCTGACATTCTCGAACAACTGCTGACTCTGCTCAACGGTCAGCTTCTTGTCGGTCGTGAAATCATCTGGCAATCCCTGACAAAATGCGGTGTAAGCGGCCCGAGTTGGACTCATGTTTGAGAAGACTGTGGCCATAACTTATCCGAATCCTTCAATAAAATGTTTCATGTCTTCTGGCGTATTGTTGTGGCCACTTGCCAATAGTTGGTTGCCAAGTTCGAGCGTAGGATGGTTGCGCGTCTCGCTGTGTTTGTTCATGTCGCTGATAAAGCTACACCACGCTTGAATGACGTCGCCCTTATCACAGAACTCGTACGCCCGCTTTTTGCACCAATCAAGGTGTTCCTGTCTTGTTTCAGCAAAGTCTGAATCAGCCATGAGATAGTTTATACTCCTCTGCGTTTTTGGTTTCGCTCCAACCGTAATCCCAGTCCTTCCATTTAAGACTGAACCTTGAGTATGGATTGACATCGCGCGATCTACCGGCTTGGGCCGCTTCTGAACCCTCCTTCATCTCTTTCGAGAAGTGCGCTTCAGCCTTGATTTCAATACAGCGGTGCCAGTCCCAGATAAGTGGGAAACACGGTATGATGCACAAGAAGAAGCGGGTGGTACGCCCATAGACAATCTTAGCACCTTTAACTTTGATGCCATTGGCGTCCGACTTGACAGGGTCCCAGTAAAGACCTATCCAAATATCGCGTGGCTCCCACTTCCATTTAGCTCCTAAGACTTTTCGAACAAATTCAACGACGATCGCCAATACCATGCTAGTTAAGAGTCCAAAACCCAGGCTCGTGTGCAGAAGAAAATGAATAAAATCTTTCATAGCTGTTGGCCCATAGAATTAAATTGCTGGACTGAAGTCTGGGCTAAGTTGGTAACACGCTCCACCGTTATCAGATATGGTTGGCCTTCAAACTCTACTGGGATGGTGGCTTTGGCGGCGCCCATGTTAGTGAGGTGCACCGCTAAGTCGTAAGCCAGCTTCTCACCGTCATCTAACTCATTGTTGGTGTCATCGCACATTAAATCTGAAAGTCTAACTCAATTGGTTTCGGCTTGTAAAAATAGACCGACGGAAATCGTCGCTCCAATGGAGTCCCACGCACGCAGTCCTCATGCTCTTTCTGAATGGTTTCAGTCTCTTTGGCCAAGTCGGTATCTTCAATAGTCTTCACGTGCAGACCAAGATTGAAGGTGGGTAGCGCTTCTCCAGGCGTCCCAATGTTCGGGTCTGGCTTACGGACTACGCCATAGAATGTGAGGATAACTTTGCCCATTAGTTAGTGTCCAGAATCTTTTTCTTTAGCTCCTCAGTCTGAGCAAGTACGGTATCTAACTGTGACTGAGGTACTGACATGGCAAAACGGATGGCCTCACGAGCGGCCTCTTCCTTATCGGCTGGCACTTCTTCGGCAGCCGCTACTGGGTCGGTCTTGTCAAAGAAAGCTATGAAGTCTGCAATCCGCTCCGGTGTGAAGGACATCTTCTGCAACTCGTCCTTGGCCAACTCTCGCATCTTCATAATGGCTTTTCAGCAGCTACCAATTCACGTGCGTCAAACCAGCCATCCCGCTTCACTGGCAATGGAGTATCCACCAACAACTTAACAAAAGCTGTACCGCGTGGAGTCAACTCATTGCTCTCGTCCAATAATCCAGTAGCCCGCAGCACAAACTGTGCATTGCCTTTGATGGTGTTGTCACCGATGTTTACCTGGCCATTGTTGCAATAAGTCTCCAACAGAATGGCAAGCTCTTGAGCTGGCAGTCGGCGGATTTCAAAGTCGTTATTTGGTTTCATAAAGTCAAGACGGGTTCGTTGGCTTGACTTGGAACTCTCTCGTCAGCTTGAGTCCAAGTGCAGTCTCTGCCTTATCGCCGTTGTCGTTCACCCGGTCCTCAGGACGGAGGTTACCTGCATACCACTTTAGTGTCTCCACCAAAGGTTTCCGGCCGCTCATCCAGGCATCGTGCGCAATGACCTTAGTCATCAGCGCAACGTTGCGAGCCAAACCTTTCATGCCTTGAGTCTCCACATCAAAGTGGCTGTAGGTGGCAGTCCACCACTTTTCAAATTCCGGCGTAAATTTGACCATTGCTTCCACCACCATCTGGTCGGCTTGGCTCAGGTCAGCTTCGACTGTCGTTTTAGGTTGGTCCGTAGCTTTAGTCACAGTTGGTTCAGGTTTAGGCGCGAAGAAGTCCTCACGCCAGATTTGTCGGGATGGAGTAACAATCACCAAAGCGCTCGGCACAGCAATGAATGAGCGCTTGATTTCAGAGTCATTTGGTTCGAACGCCAGTAGCTGGCGGTGTGTTGGGTCATTAGCAATTATATTACGTCGTTCTGGGCTCAGCATAGTTTTAGTTGGTTGGACGCCCGCCAAGCGTTCCCATTCTCCCCAGTCATACAGCACGCGAAATCTCCGTTGGTTCAAAGTCTGGTGGACCTGAACAATTGTCACCCATAGCAGCCATGGATTTTGCTTCACGGCGCTTGGAAATCATCTCTTCAAATTGTGAAGCTTTGAGACAGGCCATCCCAACACCAGGTGTAAAACCCAGATAGCTACAACACAGCTCTCCTTGCCCCAAACGGCAGACTTCAATTTGGTGCTCTTTAGTAACTGCGATTGGTTCAGCCATTAGCTTTGGTTGGGTAAAGAGGTGCGAACGTTAAAATCCCGTGGCCATGGTCTGAGTCAATAAGCTTATACATGGTGGTGTCGATGCGGACCTTGGCCCAATGACTCTTCATGTAATCTTTGGTGTGGCGAGCCTCCCACCAACAAACTTTGGGCGATGCCAACTGTACTCGAAACTCAGCACCAAGAAACAGGTTGCCAATCTCTCGAATCGATATCCAAAATTCAATTGTTGCCATAAATCATTCCGCAATCGGCTGGTCAATTTCCTTCAGACGTTCCGGCAACTGAATAGCCGCAATCTCCTCATCAGTGGCGCAGACCATGGTGTCGATACCTGCAACGATGACATAGTAAGGCATCCCACCAGGCAAAGACTTCCACAGCTCACGAGGTAACTGGCATTCAACCAGCTTCAGACCCAGGCCCAAGCAAATCAGCTGCTCCACATTACGGTGTTCACCCCACTGGTCACCATTGCCAGTCATGCAAGCGTTCAGGAACGACCAGCCACCGCCCCGGTCAGCACGAAATTCATCAGGCAGCTGGCGCAGCCAATAAACCACCTTGGTGCGAGCCGCTTCCAAACGTTCAGGATGCAGACCAAATCGGTTAACGATACCATCAACATGCACGCAACCTTCGGGCACTTGGCCTGTTGAGATGTTGGCTATTTCCTCTTCTTTGTAGAGGCAGCTGCAAAAGACTGCATCGAGTCTGAGAGTGTCAATCATAATTCAGTATAGAACGTACGGTTAGTAACCTGTAAATTAGCTTTTTGGTGAAGCTCCAAGAATAGTTCCAACTTCACAACCTGGATAGTAGTCTTTTAAACCTTCGGTAATTATCTGTTGAATTCGTTTTGCCTGTTCAGAGAAAACGCCCCATGGACCTGGAGATTCTGGCACAACACCACTCACTTCAACCTCTTGCAAAAAGGCCTCACCATTGTGAGTCACACAGACCATGAATCTAGCATTCATTCGTTATCTGCACTTACAGGTGGGAATTCGCATACCCAGCCAGCTTCGGTCTTGGTCATAGTCGGCATGCCACGTCGTTTCCAAATCTTAATGTCGCTTTCATCCATGAAGCCTCTGTTGAGTAACTCTTCAGTGTACAAGCGCCACTTGCTTTGGCCAACTGTACTGGCATGGTCGCCACAATTGCGCCAGCTTTCGGCTTCAAGCAAAAGCTGGTCAAGCGTGAAGAACTTAGGTTCGATAGTTGGCCAACCATTGGCAGTGCGTGGAACATCATGCGTGTGGGGCTTGACATCGAACGGTGACAGAGGAGCGGTGACATTACCTCGACTGTGCGTCCAAGGCCAGATGCCATTTTCACGAATTTGGCGAATGAACTCTTTCATGGTTTGTAGTCTACCCAATGTGTGAACGCCTTCCACCAACGCTTGAACGCCGACTTTTTTTTTGGCGGTTCAACTGAGCGTGGCTGTCTTGAGACACCACCTCGCATCGGCCTTGGTGGTTGGCTGAACGGCGGCAAACTTGGACTGAAAAATATCATATTACTTTTTGCGTTCGGGTTGTGAGAAATACAGCGTGCGCAAATTCCAGGCTTCGATGGCTTTGTCCCGACCTTTAGAGGCCTCAACTTCAGGCCCACGAGCCAAGCATTTCTGGCAGACAGCAGCGATGCGCGTTTCACTACCTTCGACCATAATCTTATCACTTCGACAGAATGGACAGAGCTTCGGTTCAAGAGCCATGCATCAAGATACGCCTAGCCGGTAACATGTAAAATCGTCGATGCGCACGTGCCTGGTCGCGCGCATTGGGGTGATTCTGTCATACTTTCCACGGCGACGCGTTGGCAGACCACTGGGATTAGACCTTGATGAAGGGTGTTACTTGGTCTAAGGTCAGATGCTTGTAGGCCTTGCCTTCCTTGTCTTCGACGAAGGTGCGCCCGTTGATTTCAATGTGGTTTTCGGAGCCGCTGTCATCCCAGTCGCTTGGGTGCGTAGTCTCAACAACCGCTTTCTTCAGCAGCTCTCGGGGCAGGTGTCTGGTAATATCGAAGTCGTCGGGCACCTCGATGTAGACGTCGGTCGCTGACTGCTTCAATACCTCCAACTTCAGAAATTTGCTCATGCCTGCAGGTTACGAGGCTGAGGCTATCTGTAAAGTTTACCAGCGCTTGCGGAGGCCGGCTTTGACGAGCAGTTGGTCTTTAAGCTTGTTGGCTTGGGCACGGTAGGCTGCAGCGGCTGAGACGTTTTTGAAGCCGCCCTTGAGGAGGGCTCGGTTGACATTCTGCTTGGCACGCTGCAGATTGACTTTCATCTTCTGCAAAGCCGCTGGCTTGGGTTGGCTGCTCCAGCCGTAGTAGGGCGTCCGGTTGTTCTGCACGTCTTGTTGGTGCCACAGAGCGGCGGTCGCAAATTTGAGGAATGGAAACTGTTCGGCAACCTGCTTTTCGATGGAGGCTCTGGTATCCTGCTTCTGCTTGTACTTGACAGCTTGGCGCGCAGCGGCTTCGGGCGACGGTTCGTGAGTGATACCATACTTGGCCTCGATATCCTGCTTGATGCGGGTCATGTGGTTGCGGGCATCGCTGACCGTGTAACCATCGTAGCCGTCGGCAAAGCCAGCAAAAGGACTGTCGTCTCCGGGATGCCAGCCAGCTATCCGAGCTCGGTCCCGCTTGATTTTGTCCAACGTAGCCCGGTCTTCCGGCGAAATTTGTGGCCGAGGAGCGGGCTGCTCACTAGTGACGTCTTCCAAGATTTGGCGGGTCTTGCTCATTGAACTAACTACAAGCTACGAGCGTCGACGAACCTGTAAAGAGTAGGTATGACTGTGCGCTCAAATACTCAAAGCCTGTTACAAAGCATCTGCGAAGGGGAGTCTGAAATCTGGGACCGGACGTCGGTGGCCGGCGTTGAGATTGAACGCACTGAACAGCAAAATGCCCAGCTAATGGCTCTTCTGAAGAAACTCGGTGGCCGTGTGGGCATCGTAACTGACAAGTCTGTACAGCTTATCTTCCCCAACTCTTGGGATGCCCAGGAAATGGCCCGGGCCATTAAGCAGATGGGCGGCCAAGTCGACATCGGCCCCAAAGACTAAATCGGAGACGAGTAAGTCTTCACGTGCGCCTTCAGCTCGTCGATCGTAAAGATTTTGTTGCAGTAAAACCAACACTGCACGAAGCCAATCCAACGGTGCATCTTCTCCCGGTCCTGAAACTTTGGAATCTCCGCAATCATCCAGCTGATGTGGTCCTTGTCAGGCAGATCGCGAGCCGCAATTTCCGGCTTGAGCAGCGCTTCACGGTAAACTCCGATGAACGACGAAACGTACAGTATTCTGAGTTGTTCCATGGCAGGCAGAATTCGCGATGAGATTCTAACTTCGTATGCTGCTGTTGCCTGCCGAAATCAAGAAACATGCCGACGCCGTTCTGCACAAACCCGACGCTCCACTGGTAGTTTGGAATGCCGTCCCACCAGTGGGAACTTCCTGGCGACTGCACAA
>Ga0105242_10002955_pt1 | contig 13300 bp, 10 predicted proteins | sample KBSM24metaG_FD_81521 | JGI IMG/M metagenome (GOLD analysis project Ga0105242, IMG submission 81521) | Miscanthus rhizosphere microbial communities from Kellogg Biological Station, Michigan, USA - KBS M2-4 metaG | ecosystem: Host-associated > Plants > Roots > Rhizosphere > Soil | place...
GCTTGACGCGGCCGCCGGGGTCGATGTGAATGGTCCGAATCCCGGAGCGACAGGGCTCGCGCATCTCGCCCCGAAGGTAGCGCGGAATCTGTTCCAGGTAGTAGTCGGAGTTCGTGATGATGCCGCGGCGACGACGCTTCACGGCAAGTAGCTCGCGCACGGCCCGTTCGGCTTCGGCCAGGTGCTCGTGCTGAAGGAGGTGCTGTCGATTGCCGTTCTTGGCATCGGTGTACACGCTGAAGTTGACGCCGACGCCCAGCGACTCCGCCGTGCGGGCGATCGCGACGACTTGATCGAGGTTGTCGTTCTTGATGACGGTGTTGAAGCGGATGTTGTCGATGCCGCGCGCCTGCATCGCGGGAATGTTCGACAGGATTTTCGCGGCGAGGCCCGGAATCCCGCGCGCTCGGTCGTGGCGTTCGTCCAGATAGTCGAGCGAGATGTTGAACTGATTGATGCCGGATTCCCACAGCGACGCGGCGCGCTCGGGAGACAACATGCCGCCGTGCGTGATCAGCGTGATGTACTTGAGCGAGATCGCGCGGTGGACCTCCGCGACGATTGCCTCGAGGTCCCGACGAAGCGTGGGCTCGCCGCCGGTGAAGGTCACGAGCATCGGGTTGAAGTAACGGGCGGCGTCGGCGTAGCCCGCGAGCTCGTCGTCGCGCGCGGACGAATCGGTCTTCCAGTAGTCGCAGAATCCGCAGCGCGCGTTACAGCGAAGCGTGACCTCGAAGTGCACGAGCACGGGCCGGCGGCGCGCCGTGAGCCAGGCGTACTTGCCGAGGAAGAGCGCGACGTGATACGGCTTGAATCGGGAGGAAAGCACGTGTCGTCCGGATCTCCTCCGCGTGCTCGTCAGGACGACGAGCGCATCGGCAATTGAATGCCCTGCTCTTCCGCGGTGCGAATGGCGATGTCGTAGCCGGCGTCGGCGTGGCGAGCAACTCCAATGCCCGGGTCGTTCGTCAACACGCGCTCGAGCCGGACGCGCATCTCCGGCGTGCCGTCGGCGACGATGACCTGCCCGGCGTGCAGCGAGTTTCCGATCCCGACCCCACCGCCGTGGTGGAAGGAGACCCACGACGCGCCGCTCGCCGTGTTGAGCAGCGCGTTGAGGATCGGCCAATCGGCAATGGCGTCGCTGCCGTCGCGCATCGCTTCCGTCTCGCGGAAGGGTGACGCGACGCTGCCCGTGTCGAGATGATCGCGGCCGATCACGATCGGCGCCGAAAGCTCACCGCTCGCGACGAGATCGTTCAGCGCGACGCCAAAGCGCGCACGCTCGCCCTGGCCGAGCCAGCAGATCCGCGCCGGGAGGCCCTGAAAGTGGATCCGCTCGCGCGCCATCTCGATCCATCGGCGGAGGTGCGCGTCGTGCGGGAAGAGCTCGAGCACCAGCTCGTCGGTGCGGGCGAGATCTTTCGGATCGCCCGACAACGCCACCCACCGAAACGGTCCCTTCCCCGCGCAGAACAACGGCCGCACGTACTCCGGAACGAAGCCAGGAATGTCGAAGGCGTTCTCGACGCCGTTGTCCTTGGCGACCGTGCGGATGTTGTTGCCGTAGTCGAAAGTGATCGCGCCCTTCTTCTGCATCGCGAGCATCGCCTCGACATGCCGAACGATCGACGCTTCGGAGCGGCGTACGTATTCGCGCGGGTCCGAGCCGCGGAGCCGCGCCGCGTCGTCGAGCGACATCCCCGCGGGGACGTAGCCGTTGAGCGTGTCGTGCGCGCTGGTCTGGTCGGTGAGCACATCGGGCGTGATGCCGCGCGCCACCAACTCGGGCAGGATCTCCGCGGCATTGCCAACGAGTCCGACGGAGAGGCGTCGCTTCGCGCCGACGGCTTCGCGAATCCACGCCAGCGCCTCGTCGAGGCTGTGGGTCTTGCGATCGCAGTAGCCCGTCTCGAGACGCTTGTCGATGCGCGCCTCGTCGACGTCGATGCCAAGGATGGCCGCGTCGTTCATCGTCGCGGCGAGCGGCTGAGCGCCGCCCATGCCGCCGAGTCCCGCCGTGAGCACGAACCGCCCGGCGAGTGTGCCGCCGAAGTGCGTGTTCGCCACCGCGCCGAATGTCTCGAATGTGCCCTGCAGAATGCCCTGCGATCCGATGTAGATCCACGAGCCGGCCGTCATTTGACCGTACATGATCAAGCCGGCGCGCTCGAGCTCGCGGAAGTATTCCCAATTCGCCCAGCGCCCCACGAGGTTGCTGTTGGCGATGAGGACGCGCGGCGCCGACGCGTGCGTGCGGAACACGCCGACCGGTTTGCCGCTCTGCACGAGGAGCGTTTCGTCTCCCTCGAGCGCGCGCAAGGCGTCGACGATCGCGTCGAACGCTTCCCAGCTGCGCGCCGCCCGACCCGTGCCGCCATACACGACGAGATCTTCCGGATGCTCCGCCACCTCGGGATCGAGGTTGTTCATCAGCATGCGGAGCGCCGCCTCCTGCTGCCATCCTTTGCACGAGATCGTACTGCCCCGCGGTGCGCGGATCACGCGCTGACCACGCTCGGCCATGACCACCGTATCCATCGTCAGTTCATCGCAGAAGAAGAGATCTCGCCGGCCTGAATCGCCGCGGCGAGTCGTTCGATGTCGGCAGAGAGCGCGCGATCGCGTTCGAGCGGCGGCACCAGTCGTCGCACGTCGCCGTGCGCTCGCGCCACACCTCGACCGGGCTTGAGCGGCGCGCGATAGTCGAGGCCCTGCGCGGCGCACATCAGCTCGATCGACAACACATAGCGGACGTTGCGCACGATCCGCCGCAGCTTCCACGCCGCGGTCATCGCCATCGGGACGACGTCTTCCTTGTTGCCGTCGGTCGGAATGGTGTCCACGCTCGCCGGATGGGACAGCACCTTGCATTCGCTGGCAATCGCGGCGGCCGTCACCTGGGCCATCATGAATCCCGAGTTGACGCCGGCGTCGCGTGTCAGGAACGGCGGCAATCCCTGATTGAGATCGGGGTGTACCAGCCGGTCAATACGACGCTCGGAGATCGTGGCGAGATTCGTGAGCGCGATGGCAAGAAAGTCGAGCACCATCGCAACCGACTGTCCGTGGAAGTTTCCGCCGCTCAGCAGCTCGCCCGACTCCGAGAAGACCAAGGGATTGTCGGTCGCCGCGTTCAGCTCCCGACCGATCACGGCGGCGGCAAAATCGATCGCGTCGAGGACGGGACCGTGAACCTGCGGCATGCAGCGCAGCGCATAGGCATCCTGAACGCGCGGATCGTTGTCCCGATGCGATTCACGAATCTCGCTGTCGGCGAGCAGCTCGCGCAGAAACGCCGCCGACGCGGCTTGGCCGAGTTGGCCGCGTGCGTCCTGGATCCGCGAGTCGAAGGCCACCGGTGTGCCGAGCAGCGCCTCGAGCGACATCGCGCCGGCGACGTGCGCCGTTCGCCACAACGTGTGCGCGTCGACGAGGGCCAAGGCGCCGATCGACGTGTGCGCCTGCGTGCCGTTGATGAGCGTCAGGCCCTCCTTGCTCGCCAACGTGATCGGCTGAAGACCGGCGCCGCTGAGCATCTCGGATGCCGGTCCGCATCGCCCGTTCGATTGGAGCGTGCCTTCGCCGATCACGGAGAGCGCGAGGTGCGCCAACGGCGCGAGATCGCCGCTCGCACCGACGCTGCCCTGCTCCGGAATCTGCGGATAGAGGCCGGCGTTCAGCATCTCGCACAGGAGCACGGCGAGATCGATGCGCGCACCCGAGTAGCCCTTCGCAATGACATTGGCGCGGAGCAACATCATGGCGCGCACCTCGCGCTCGGGCAGCAGATCACCGACGCCCGCCGCGTGGCTGCGCACGAGGTTCACCTGAAGCTCGGCAAGCCTATCCAGCGGGATGGCGACCTCGGATAACTTGCCGAAACCGGTCGTCACGCCGTACGCCACCGCGCGCGAGTCCACCAACCGGTCCACGATCTTTCGTGCCGCGCCTGCCCGCTGGCTCGCCCACGGCGCGACCGAGACGCGAGCGCGCTCGGCCGCCACTGCCGTCACCTGTTCCAGCGTCAACGAATTGCCGTCGATCACGACTTCCATCGCCATGATCGAATGTCAAAGGGCCACTCCGACAATTCAAGGGAGTGCGGCCCTTGCTTCCAACGCTTACGGCAGCGGGATCCTCGACAGCTCGACGTTGCCCGTCGCGCTCTGGTACGACCAGTCGAACACGACGTAATCCGTCGCAACGTAGGCGACTCGCGCAGCGGCGAAGTGTATGCCGTCCGCTTTCTGCACGCGGAAGACGTAGGCGAAGCCCGGCACGGCCTGAATCGTCGCCGACGAATAGCCAGTCGAAGGAGCGCGGTCGATCGACGTCAGATCGGTGACCGGCGTATTGCCGTACAGACCCATCGTCGCGCCGGCACGCGCCGGCTGGAACCAGAGGGTGCCGTCCGAGTGGCGAACGATCGTGATGTCGAGATCAGTTCGCGCGGACGCTGAGACGACGCCCAATCGACGGGTGACGTCGTCGAAGAACAGGAAGCCGGAGCTGTCCGTGCGCGCGCTGGTCGAATAGACGAACGCGTTGCGCGCATCGAAGCGCGGCGTGTCGAGACGTGCCTCCGTCCACACACTTTCATGTCCGTCGTGCGTCACGGTGCTCACGGCGAAGCAGCGCGAGCCGCCGTTCGTCAGATTGCCGACGAGGAAACCATCGGACGCCGTCGTGCCCTCGAGTACCCAGGTCGCCGTGCACACGCCGCGGCTTCCGTCGTAGGCGGTCGAATACACGCGATAATGATCGAACGCCCCTCCCAGGGCGACGACCGCGCTATTCGACCAAGCGAGCTGGATCGCGCCGTTGAGCGAAACCGAGGTGAAGCCGGTCGGCGCCGGAACGTTCGCGTGCAAGTCGATCGTCACCGTGTTCGAGCGCGCGAGCTCCGCCCCGTCGACGTTGACCGACGCCACATAGTACTGCACATCGGGGACACCGGCGTCGTGGAAGGTGTTGGAGGTCGTCGTTCCGCGCAGCTGCCAGTCGGCGCCGCCGACGCGGCCGTAGATGTTGAACGCGTTCGCGGTGTTGTTGCGCGGAATGTCCCAGCTCAGAAGCACGGCGAGCGGCGCGTTCGGATCGCCGCTCGGGGTCAGCTGGTACGTGAGATTGGCCGGGGCGTCCGGATCGGTGAGAAGCCCAGCGATGTTCTCGCATGCGGCAAGCGGAACGAGCGCGGCCAGCAACCAACGAGACAACCGCATAAGTGCTCCGAGTGGGGTGCACCGTTTGGGAATTGCAGACCTCGCACCGTTACGGGCGCGAAGCTAAGTGGTTGCCTGTTTGAACTTTGCCGTCGCGAGCGTCCGGCTGGTGTCCCCCGGACTGGACAGCAATCTGCGATAAAAACAGCACAGTGCGGCCCTTTCTCCTGTCTGGCGAATCAGGGGAGACCGGATCTCACCGTGGACCGGTTGTAGTCGAACTTGATGTCCGGCTCCGCCTTGAGCGAGATCGTGAAGGTGAAGGCGAAGTTGCCGTTCGGTGATTGCGTGTAACCGAACAGCGCGCGCCAATCGTGGAGGTCACGCTGTAGCTGGACGATCTGACTGGCAAACTGGTGCGTCTCGAGATCGTAGTTCGTCGTCCAGTGCGCCGACCACTTTGGCGTGAGGTTGAACGCGATGTCGGCGTTGATCGACGTCGTCGGCGGAATGTTGTACACCGGTCCGCCCGCGGTGCCGGACGTGACAGGCAGGTCGTTTGTCGGGATGGCGCGCTGCTGTTGAACGCACGCGTCGAACAGCAGGGTGTTCGCGCCGGCAACCTGTTGGCAGCGCGCCACCGGGTCGAAATCGATCACATTGCTGCCGGGCTTCGGCGGACGTGGACTTGCGCGCGTGAAGCTGAACGACGCGCGCCAACCCTCGGTCGGCGGAACGATGAATCGGTCACCGGTGCGCATGCTGCCCGCGACCGGCTGCGCCGCGATGAGAGCCAGCTGGGTCGAATCCGGGCGCTCCCGAACCTGATCGGTTCCCGGCGCCGGCTGCGCCTGCGCTTCAGGAACCGCGCGGCCGAACAAACGGGTCAGCGCGGCGAACGGGTTCTGCTCGCGACTGATGCGGAACGAGGCCGTGATATTCGTCAGATAGGGTTTGAACTCGGCGGTGTCGCTCAGCGTGCTGCCGAGGAAGAGCGAATAGTTGCTCGAGAAGTCGAAGCCGGGCAGCAGATCCGATCGCAGCGAATAACCCCAGGTCTCGGTGGTGAAGCCGGCCGTCGATTTGTGCCCTTTCGCGCGCTCGAAGTCGTAGGAGATCGGCGTAAAGTTGAGGCTGAGGAGATCGATCTTCTTGGCGTTATCCGGATTGGCCGTGTCGGTCGCCTGACGCAGCTTGGCCTGGAAGAGCTGGTTGAGACCGAACGTGATGTTGTTCTGCTGGAGGTTCGTGAACGAGCCGTGCCGCGTTCTACCCAGCGCGAGGAGATATTCGTTGCTCACGTCGGCCTTTGGCGCCCACGAATAGGAGATCGACGGCGTGATCGAGTGCCGAATGGCGCTCCATGGACCGAACCCGTGGAAGCGCGCGTAGAGCGTCGGCGTCGCGCCAACACCCAGCGCGACGCGCTTCGACTGGTGGACGTATTGGCCATTCGTCCGCTCCGAGGCGACCCAGAACGGTCCCGGCTCCACGTTCTGCAGACTGATGCTCGGCGACAAGTTGAACTTGTTGTGGCCGAGCGACGGCACGGTGAAGTCGGGCGTCCAGTCGATCGCCGTCTGGTAGGTGGCCGCGAAGATTTTCGTGGCCGTGACCTCGCCCGTTTCGACGTCGACGATGTTGAACTGCTGCGGGAAGTTCTGCCGCTGCTGGGTGATGCGGAACGTGTTGCGGAAATCGCGTCCGAAGATCTGGAACGGCGTGCCGATGTCCATCGACACGTTCGACGAGTTCCGCCCCGTGTTCAGCGTGCTGTCGCGGCGGTCGGTCACGGGATCGAAGCCGAAGATGAACGCCCCCGGCCCCGGCTGGTCCATGTGCAGCACGTCGTGCCGTGAATAGGAAAACGTCGGTGTCCAACTGACGTGGGGTCCAAGCGCGATCGCCGTCGAGGTCAGACTGATCGTCGGCAGGCTTTGATCGATCTGCTTTCGGCCGGGATACTGGGTGCGCGTCGCTCCGAGGTTGAGCGACGCCGGGCCCAATTTGGTCTGATAGGAGACTTGTGACGCGATCGTCGCCAGCGCCGTGTACGGATTGAAGGTGTTCTGGCGCTGCAGCGTGGTGTTCGTGACGAAGTTGATATTCGTGTTCAGCCGGCTGTCTTTCGAGAACTCTTGCTGGTGACCCCAGCTCACCGCGGTGTTGGTCGTGCCGTCGCGCTGCGTCGTATACGACAGACCGACGCGCCCGCCCATGAAGCGGTTGAGCCATTTGTAACTGAAGTCGCCGTTCAGGCGCAGCCAGCCCGGATCGTTCTGCGTGGCGCCGGCGGCGCTTCGCCAATCGAGCCACGTCGCGAAATCGTAGTAGTCGCTCAGCGCCCAGTAGTAACCGAAATGCTCGACGTGGCGACGATACGTGGGACTGTTACGCACGATGTCGCCGAGGCCGAACATCGGCGGAAGCAGGCCGCTGTGGCGACCGGCCCGTGTGTCCGAGAAGATGAACGGCAGCCACAGAACGGGAATGTCCTTGATGTACAGGACGGCCGGGCGCGCGACGAGGGTGTTGTTCGACGTACGCTTCGCTTCCCGGAACTCGAAGCGGTAGTCGGGGATCGAGTCGTCGCAGCTGGTCGCCGATCCGCCACGGGCGAAGACCGTGGGCGACGCGGTCTTTCCGGTGTCGAGGATGACGCGCGCCAAGGCGACGTCCATGTACCACATCTGCCCATTGTTCACCGGCAGTCTGGCCCGCGTGATACGCGCCGAGCGATCGGCCAAGTCATAGTCGACGCGACCGACGCCCTTGATGTCGGCCTGACCGCTGCTCGGCGGGGGCGTCAGTCGATACTGGCCGCCCGTGACGACTCGCCGGTTGGCTTCCGTGTAGTAGATACCGCTGTCGCTGACCACAACCTGCGAGTCGCGGTCGACGATGGCCTTCCGCTTGTTGCCGGCGAGCAGGTCGAGGGCGTGATTCTGCGCGTTGAAAAAAGCGGTGTCGCCCTGATAGCGCGTGATCGTGAAACCGGGCCTCGCCAACAGCCGCGCCGCGATCGAATCCGGCGTCGGCCAATGCACTTTGTTGGCTGTGTCTTTGCTCGTGTCGGGCTTCGCGGGCTGGAGCCGGCCCACTGCCCGTTGTCCCGGAAAGCCGGGGATTACCTGCGCTCCCAAAGGAAGCGCAAACGCCGTGACCAAGGTCACGGCGGCGAGCAAATGCTTCACGCCGGAGCCCCGGACTGCTCCGCCGCGAGGGCCGCGCGACGGCGTTTGCGCCGGCGATCGATGAAGAAGGCCCCGAGGACACTCAGCTCATACAGCCCGTAGAGCGGGACCGCGAGCGCGATCGTCGTCCATACGAGGTCGCCCGGCGTGAGGAACGCGCCGGCGATGACGATGAGCACGATCGCGTGCCGGCGGTACTTCGCGAGGAACTGCGGCGTAACGAGTCCAAGCGCGGCGAGCGCGAATACCACGATCGGCAGCTCGAAGCTCAGACCGAACGTGAGCACCATCGCGAAGACGAACCCGAAGTATTCCTCGGCGGTGATGAGCGGAACCATCGACTCGGTGCCGAAACCCATCAGCCACGGGAGTGCCAAGGGGACGACGACGAGGAAGGCGAGTGCCGCGCCGGCGATGAACAGCGCCGTACCGCTGAATAACACGCCGATGGCAATGCGCTTCTCGTGCTTGTGCAGCGCGGGCGCCAGGAACAGCCAGATCTGATAGAGGATGATCGGCGCCGCGAGAACGAGCCCGAAAGTCATCGCCGTGTTCAGCGTGATGCTGAACTTGTCGCCCGGGTGGGTGAAGACAAGTTTGTGCTCACCGGGCAACAGCGGGAGAATCGGCCCGGCGAGGATCCTCACCAGATCGAAGCGCAGCGTGACCCAGAAGCCGATACCGACACAAATGATGATCGCCGCCAGCGAATAGATGATTCGCCAGCGCAGTTCCTCGAGGTGATCGAGGAACGGCATCTCACCGTTCTGGGACTTCGGAATCGGCATCTTCTACTGCAGCCTCAGTCCCGTGGTTTCAGCCGGTCGTTCGCCAGTTCGGCCTCGGGCGAGCTCGGAAATTCCCGAATCAACCGGTTGAACACGATCCGCGCGTCGGCCCGCTTGTTTGCGTCCCAGAGGATCATCCCATGCTTGTACATGCCCGTCGCCGCCTGCGGGCTCTTCGGATACTTGGTCGAAACGAGCTGGTATACTGAATCGGCGGCTGGGATGTTCCCCGAGCCCTTGTAGGCGTCGCCGGCGTAGAGCTGAGCCAGCGGCGCCTGCGAATAATCAGGATAGGTGCGAAGCAGTTCATCGAGGCTGTTGAGCGCCGTCCGGTAGCTCCCGTTGCGCAGCTCAGTGTAAGCCGTCGTGAACAGCGTCGCCGGTCCCGGACCGGCGGGCGCACCCTTTGTGGTGTCATTTCCGGCAGGAGCAGACGCCGGCGCCGGACTTGAAATACCCTGCTCGCGAAGCGCCTCGAGCTGCGCGCGTGCTTCGGCCATACCGCGGGTCGTTTGGCCGAGCAGCGCTTGAATTTGAACGATCTGCTGGCCGACCGCATCGAACTGGCCGGCGGCATTCGCCTGGAACGCGGCAAAGCGGCTGTTGAGCGACCGAAGCGAGTCGCTGATCCGCTCCACGCTCGTGGCGAGCGACGAGATCTGAGACCGCCGCGCGTCGTCCGAGCGCACGCGCGCCGTATCAGCAACAGCGATCTGCGCCCGGGTCGCGCGAATTTCGTCTTGCAGCAGGCGGATGTCGCCCTTGGAGGCGAGACAGCCACCAAGAAGAATTAGTGCGAGCGAAGCCGCCGTGCGAATGCGTGTCATGGTTTGCGAAGGGTCTGTGGGCCGCTGGTGATGTCGAATTCCGCGCGGCGATTCTGGTAGTACGCGCCTTCGTCGGTGCCCTGCGCCATCGGTCGCTCCTCACCGTAACTGATCGTCTGAACGCGCGACTCGGCGATGCCGTGCTGCACGAGGTACGCTTTCACCGATGAAGCGCGGCGTTGGCCGAGCGCCAGGTTGTACTCGTCCGAACCCCGTTCGTCGGTGTGGCCGGCGACGCGAATCATGACCGTGGGATTCGCCGAGAGAATCGGGACCTTTGCGTCGAGGATCGCGCGGTCTTCCGGTCGCAGGTCTGATTGATCGTAATCGAAGTGCACCATGGCCGTCAGGGTCGTACGGAGGGTTGCGGCTGCGGCCGCTGCGTCACGCGCGGCGGCATTCGCGGCGGCGATGCTGTCCGCGGCGCGGCGACGAGCCGCATCCTCGGCGGCACGACGGGCCGCGTCTTCCTGCGCGCGGCGCGCGCTGTCCGCGTTCGGGCCGGCGGCGGGCGCTACGGCGGGGGCCGGTTGGTCCGGCGCTTTCTTGTGGCAAGCATCGATGAGGGTCACGGATAGCAGGGCGGCCGTCAGTCCCGCAAACCGTCGCGTGGCAGTCATGTCGAGCTCTCCGGGGAGGGATGGAGGGGGAGGAAGAGGAGGAAGAGGAGGAAGGAGTTTTAGAAAGTGCTAATCGATCGATTTCATTGCGTCAGTCGCGACGACCAGGCCGCGAGGCGGGAGCCGGACGACGTCGTGAGCTGGCGCATTCGAAACGTTTCCGTGTCGAGGATCCAGAGCTGCCTCACGCCGGAGCGTGTCGATGTAAAGACGATGTGCCGCGAATCGGGCGCCCACGACGGCTGCTCGTTCACGCCCTCGCTGGTCAATTGCTTGGGCGTGCCGCCGGTGGCGCGAATCGTTCGAATCTGGAAATTCGGGCCGATCTTCTCCTGATACGCGATCAGGCGGCCGTCGGGAGACCAATCCGGATCCGAACGGTAGTTCTTGTCACTCAAATCGTATTCGGTAAGGAGCCGAGCATCGGTGCCGTCGGCGTCCATAATATACAGTTCCGGCTGCCCATAACTGTTGCCGACATAGACGATTCGGCGGCCATCAGGGCTCGACGTGGGACTCGCGTTCTCGGAGCCCCGACCGACGGTGAGCCGTCGAGGGGCGTCGCTGCCCGACAAACCCACGGCGTAGATGTCCGATCCGTTTTCGCCGGACCGCGCGTAGAGGATCGACGTGCCGTCGGGCATGAAGTTCGGCGTGATGTACTGCGTGTTCCGCGGCGCGGTCGTCAGCGTGCGCGAATTCGCCGTCGTCAGATCGAAGAGCACGATGCGGGATGCGACGTCGCCATACGTGCTATACGCCAACATCGTCCCCGACGGATGCCAGGCCGGGCTGATGCCATTTTCGTCGGTCGGAACGGTGATCTCCCCCGCTCCGTCACTATCGACGATGCGAATCGCGGCGGCCTTCCCCGTTCCCCGGATATACGCGATGCGCGTCGCGGCGATTCCGCGCTGACCGGTCATCCAGCGCGCGATCTCGTCGGACGTACGATGGACCGCCATCCGCCATTCGCGGCTGTATCCCGCCGACGGCAGCGCGAAGTCGCCGACGTTCACCACCTGTCCCTTGGCGACATCATGGAGCGCGACGTGAACGCCCGTCGGCATCGACGTCATTTGAACGATCGCGGCGGCATTCAGCCGCTGGAAGATCGAGTAATTGAGTCCCGAGGCCGCGCCGCCGGTCCGCGCCGCGTCGGCGTCGCCGCCTTCGATCGGCAGAATCGTGAACCGGTCGCTGAAATCGAGGTCCCGCTGCACGATCGCGCGCAGCGAGTCGCCGAAGGCACCGGAGACGGGGAGCACAGCGACGGAAATCTTGTCCCGCGTGGGATCGTAGTTGCCGATGAGCGTGATGCCGCGAAAAGTCGTATCCTGCGCGACCGCCGCTCGACTCATCCCGGCGGTGATGGCGATTCCGGCGACTAGCGCGAAGGATGCGGCGCGAACGAAAGGCTTCATTGCACTCATTACCTCAAGATCGAGGGAGTGAATCGGAACCTCACGGGCAGGATGTCTTCGCGAAAGCCGGGTGGCAGCGTACCAAACGCGTGCGCGTTCGCCGCGGCTTCGACGGCACCGTACGCTCGTTGGTCAAACGAGTAATTCCCCGAACGAGTCACGAAGCGAATCGTTTCCGGATCGACAGAGCCGTCGCGCCGAATCACGAAAGAGACCTCAGCCGTGAAGCGTGCGTTCGACTGCCCAAAAAACTGGATGAGCTGACGGACGATGTTGTTGGTGTACGCGGGGTACGGAAACTCAATCCCCGGCGTCAGGACGTTCGCATTGTCGGCGCCACGACCGCCAGTCGCGCCGCCGGCGGCGGTCGGTGCGGGCTCAGCCGTTTTCGGCGTCGGTGTCGGAACTGGCGTCGCATCGACTGGGGTCTGCTTGGTCTGTTTCGGCGGCGTCTTTGCGGGAGCCGGCGTCTTTTTCGGAACGGGCTTCGGCGGAGTGACCGGCGCCTTCTTTTCCACGACAGGCTCCGGCTTCGGTTGCACGACGCCGATGGCGCGCTCACCCGCGGGTGCAGCGATCAGTCGAACGCGATAAATCGGTGGGCCGGGCGGCGGAGTACCGGGACGAAGCACAAAAAAAGCAGCGACGAGCCCACCGTGCAGGAGGATCGACGCAACGACGCCGGCGCCGAGGCGCGGTTCGGCCGCGGCTTCCACCTACCGGATAACCTCCGTCTCCGTCACGAGACCAATGTCGCTCACGCCGGCCGCCTGGATGATCTGGAAGACCTGCACGATGACGCCGTACGGCACGTCCTTATCCGCCCGGAGATACACGCCGTTCGCGGTTTCGTTCTTCGACATCGAGGTGAACAGCATGCGGAACTGGTTGACACTGTAGCCAGCCGTCGCGTCGCCGATGAAGACTTGTCCGCTTCGATTCACCGAGATGCTGAGTCCCGTCTTCGACTCGAGCGGCCTTGCCTGTGCCGTCGGCAGCGTGATGTCCAACCCACCCTGCATCATCGGCGCCGTGATCATGAAGATCACGAGCAGGAGGAGCATCACGTCGATCAGACTGACGACGTTGACGTCGGCGTTCAGCTCAAAGCGATGACGTCGCCGGCGGCCCGGCATGTCAGATCCGTCCTTCGCGCACGAGCAGCGCGACGATCGCAGTGCCGAAGCGCTCGAGGCGCCCGTCAAACCGGTTCAACCGGCCGGCGAAGATGTTGTAAGCGAATGTCGCGGGAATGGCGACGGCCAACGCCGCCGCCGTCGCC
>Ga0105242_10002957_pt1 | contig 13298 bp, 5 predicted proteins | sample KBSM24metaG_FD_81521 | JGI IMG/M metagenome (GOLD analysis project Ga0105242, IMG submission 81521) | Miscanthus rhizosphere microbial communities from Kellogg Biological Station, Michigan, USA - KBS M2-4 metaG | ecosystem: Host-associated > Plants > Roots > Rhizosphere > Soil | place: Michigan...
CAGCGCAAGCTGATCCCCGGACTCTATTCACTCGCGCACGATGGGCTGTTGCCGTCGGGGCAGACGATCGTCGGATTCGCGCGCGCGGGGATGAGCGACGAGGCGTTTCGCGCGGCGATGCGCGAGGCGTGCGACAAGCACGCGCGCACGCGGCCTGTCGACGACGCGGTGTGGGAGAGCTTCGCGCGCGGTCTCCATTACGTGCAGGGCGAGTTCGGCGATCGCGCCGCCTACGGGCGTCTCCGGCAGCGGCTCGAGGAGTTCGACCGCTCGCGCGGGACGGGTGGGCGGCGGATCTACTATCTCGCCGTTCCTCCCGACTTCTTCGACGACATCGCCCAGCTGCTCGCGGCCGAGGGAATGGTGAACGATCCCGAGCGCGGCGGAGCGTACACCCGGGTCATCATCGAGAAGCCGTTCGGCCACGACCTCGAGTCCGCGCGCGCGCTGAACCGCATCGCGGTGACGACGTTCCGCGAGCGGCAGGTGTTCCGCATCGATCACTACCTCGGCAAGGAGACCGTTCAGAACCTGCTCGTGCTGCGCTTCGCGAACGGGATCTTCGAGCCGTTCTGGAACCGTCAATACATTGACCACGTGCAGATCACCGTCGCCGAGTCGATCGGCGTCGAGAAGCGCGGGAACTACTTCGACAGCGCCGGCATCACCCGCGACATCATTCAGAACCACATGCTCCAGCTCCTTTCGCTCATCGGCATGGAGCCGCCGGTCGCGTTCGAAGCCGACGCCGTGCGCGACGAAAAGGTGAAAGTGCTGCGCGCGCTCCGCCCGATCGAGTCGGCCGTGCGCGGCCAGTACACGGCCGGCTCCGTCCTCGGCGAGGAAGTTCCCGGCTATCGCGAGGAAGAGAAGGTCAATCCGAATTCGAATACCGAGACGTACGCCGCTCTGAAGGTGTTCGTCGACAACTGGCGATGGGCCGAGGTGCCGTTTTACATCCGCGCGGGCAAGCGCATGCCGAAGCGCGTCACCGACATCTCGATTCACTTCCGCCTCGCGCCGTACCCGCTCTTCAGCCGCCTCGGTGTGAAGATGCAGCCGAACGTGCTCGCGATCCGCATCCAGCCCGACGAGGGGATCTCGTTGAGGTTTGACTCGAAGATCCCGGGTCCGCAGATCCGCACGGCGCCGGTGACGATGGAGTTCCGCTACGCGACTTCGTTCGGCGCCGAGCCTCCCGAGGCGTATGAGCGGCTGCTGCTGGAGACCATGCTCGGCGACGCGACGCTCTTCGCGCGCCGCGACGAGATCGAGACCGCGTGGGCGTGGCTCGATCCGCTGCTCGAACGATGGACGAAAGACTCGCGCCCGCCGCATTTCTATCCCGGGGGAACGTGGGGACCGGAAGAAGCGGATACGCTGATCGAAGGAGACGGACGGCGATGGCGGAGACCTTGAGTGGCTAAGGCAATCGACGGCGACGATGTCCGCGTCAACGCGCTGACGATCGAGAAACGCCTCGCCGACATCTGGCGCGAGGAGGGGGAGGACGAGGAACGCGCGGTGACGCGCGCGGCGCTCTGGAATGTCGTCGCCCACACCTGGGACGCGGAGCAGCACGCGTTCGCCACCGGGATCCTCGGGCGCGCGAGCGCGGCGGTGCCGCAGCGGACGATCGTCATTCGCGCCGAGCCGCAGGCGGCCTCGGAGCTCTCGTCGTGGATCTCCGCGAACTGCCACATGATGGGCGGCGGGCGGCAGGTCTGTTCCGAGGAAGTGGCCATCTTCGCCGGGGGCGAGCGCGTGCATCATGTGCCGCCGCTCGTGGCGTCGCTGCTGCTTCCGGACATGCCGGTGGCGGTGTGGTGGGTGGGCGACCTGCCGAGCGAGCAACATCAATACGTGGAGACGCTGCTCGATCCCGCCGACCGGCTCATCGTCGATTCTTCGCACTTCAACAACGCCGCCGACTTCCAGCTGGTGGCGCGCATCGCGGAGCGCACGATCACCGCGCCGGCCGATCTGAACTGGGCGCGCATCGATGAATGGCGCGCGACGACCGCGGCGCTGTTCGATCCGCCGGCGATGCGCGGCCGCCTGCACGCGATTCGCAACGTGCGCGTCGTCAGCGGCGGCGGCGCGACGCTCGGCGAGCGTTCCGAAGCGGTGCTGTACGTCTCATGGCTCGAGGCGCAGAGCGGGCAGCAAGTCTCGTTCGAGCTCGTGAGCGAGGGGACGGAGGCGGGCATCGGCTCGGTCGAGATCCATTTCAACGACGACTCGACGGCGCTCGTGCGCGTCGATCGCGAGCGCGGCGTGGTGATCGCGACGTCCGGCGGAATGGAGGTCGCGGTCGACTGCATCTCCCGCGCGCGGACGCACGATCTCGAAGACCTGATCGTGCGATTGCTCAAGCGCCCCGAGGCGGATCGCGTGTACATCAAGGCGCTGCGCGTAGCGCGCGACGTGGCGGCGCGCATCGCCGCATGAACCTGCGCATCTTCGATACGGTGAGCGACCTCATTCGCGGCGCGGCGCGGACGATCGTCCAGCGCGTCGAAGGACGCGACTCCGCGGCGATCGCGCTCTCGGGAGGATCGACGCCGAAGCCGCTGTACGAGATGCTCGGCGCAGCGCCGTGGCGGGACGAGCTGGCGAAGACGGCGATTACGTGGGTGGTGGTGGACGAACGCTACGTGCCGCTCGATGATCCGCAATCCAACGCGGCCATGATCGAGCGGACGCTCTTCGCGAACGGCATGCTTCCGTCGCACCGCTTCCTCCGATTCAAGACCGAGCTGAATGATCCGGCGCGCACCGCCGTGCAGTTCGAAGAGGAGTGGCGCGCCCACGGAATCGAGAACCTCGATCTCGTGCTCCTCGGATGCGGCGACGACGGCCACACCGCATCGCTCTTTCCGGGGACGCCGGTGCTCGACGTCGAGGACCGCATCGCCGCCGAGGTGTTCGTGCCGAAGCTCGATCAGTGGCGGGTGACGATCACGAAGCCGGTGATCCGCGCGGCCGCGCTGCGCATCGTGCTGGCCGCGGGAGAATCGAAGGCGCGCATCATTCGCGAAGTGCGCGACGGCGTCGATCACCCGATCGCGCTCGTCACCCGCGACATCGAAAGCTGGTGGCTCGTCGATCGTGGAGCGGCGGGCTCTTAGCCCGCCGGGGCTTATCCCCGCCGGGGCCGACAGGCTGAGAGCCTGTCGCTCCACACAAAGCGCTTTGCCTTATCATGTATGAAATGACGCAGATGCACGAGCATGCGATCAACAACCTGCGCTACATCCGCGAGGCGATGGAGCGCGCGAGCGCGTTCACGTCGATCCCGGGATGGGGCGGGGTGTGGGTCGGGATCACGGCCCTCGGCGCGGCGGTGCTCGCGCAGCGAGTCGTGTACCGGCGGGAGTGGCTGTACATCTGGCTCGGCGAGGCGGTGCTCGCGGCGCTGATTGCGGGATGGACGATGGCCCGCAAGGCGCGGCGCGCGAATGTCTCGTTCACGGGCGCGCCGGCGCGGCGCTTTTTCATGAGCTACTTCGCGCCGCTCGTCGCCGCGGCCATGCTGACGCTGCTCCTGGCACGCTTCGGATTCCGCGGCGCGATGCCGGCGACGTGGCTGCTGCTCTACGGCGCATCGTTCGTGACCAGCGGCGCGTTTTCGATCCGCGTCGTTCCGGTGATGGGCGTCTGTTTCATGCTCCTCGGCATCGCCGCCTGTTTCGTGCCGCTCGCTCCGGCCAACGTCCTTCTCGGACTCGGCTTCGGCGTGCTGCACGTGGTGTTCGGATTCATCATCGCAAGGAGTTACGGTGGCTAAATCAGCAGCAGTCCGCAAGACGACGGAAGCACGCCAGCCCGTCGAGACGAAGATCCCCGATTTCGATCGCGTGATTCACGAGAAGACCCGCCTGGCGATCGTCAGTTCCCTGGCGGTGAATCAGACGCTCTCGTTCAACGAGATGAAGGCCATTCTGAAAACGACCGACGGAAACGTCAGCGTTCACGCCCGCAAGCTCGAAGATGCAGGCTACCTCTCGTGCAAGAAATCGTTCGAGGGACGCATGCCGAAGACCGAATACTCCCTCACCGCCGCCGGCCGCCGCGCGCTGGAAAAGTATCTGGCGCATATGGAGGCGTTGATCAAGGTGGCGAGGGGGACGTAGGCGGTTACTGGGTTGCTGAGTTACTGGGTTGCTGAGGTGCCTTTAGCAACCTAGCAACTCAGCAACCCAGCAACCCGTCACTGCGCCTGCACGTACGTCGGGTCGTTCGTGGCGAGATCGATCACGGACGCGTACGCGGTGGCCCGGCCCTCACCGCTGATCGCGCGGACGCTCACTCTCGCGTTGTAGGTGTCGCCGACGCCGAGGCTGGCGAGGAGCGATCCGAACTGGCGGAACTCGTTGGCGGCGAGATCGACTTCGAACACCGCTCCGAACTTCGCGTCCGGAGGCGTGATCGTCACTTCGAGCTTCACCGGCTTGCCCGTGACTTCGACGACGCCGATGTTCGAGCGCATGCGCGGCGATTCTTCCACCTGCAGCAGTTGCAGCGGACGCGTGCCCACCGCCGCGGCCTCGGGCGGCGTGACCGCCGAGATGAACTGGCCGTACGTGCCGTGGCCGGTCTGGTTGTAGGTCCGCGCCGTGGCGATGATGCGCGAGGCTTTCGTCGTCGCGAGATGCAGCGCGCCGCCGTCGTTCGTCACTCCGAACAGCGTCGGCAGTACTTTGTCGAGCTGCCGCACTTCGCCCGCGCCGAGCGTGATCGTCTCGACCTTTGGCGCGCCGCCGCCCTGCGAGTAGAACGAGGCGGTGATGTTCGCCGGCTGCGTGTCGGCGTTGAAGATCCGCACGTCACTCTGCCAGTCGGCGAAGCCGCTGCGGATGTCCGCGATTCCGGGAATGACCCACTTGGTATTGCCGGCCTCGCTGAGGGACACGGGCGTGACGAGGACCGCGTCGGCAGTCGTGTTGTCGAGCACCGAGGCGTAGGCCGTGACCTTGCCGGTCGAAGAGGTGACGGACACTTCCACGCGCCCGTCCTCGAGCGTGATGCCGCGCTCGAAGAGGAAGGCGTTGAGCTGCGTGTGCTGTCCGCCGTTCAGATGCGTAGTGAAGGAGGTGATCTGCTGTCCGTTGCCGCCGAAGACGCGGATCAGCAGGTCGGCCGGACTGCCCGAGCCTTCGACGAGGCCGAGGTTCGTGCGATAGATCGGCGACTGCGCGATCTGCTGGAGCGAGAGGATCGTCGACTTGCCGGCGAAGTTCGCGTACGCGACGGCCGGGATGTACTGGCCGAACGTGCCGTTGGGCGTGACGTTGAACGTGCGCGACGAAGCGAAGCTCACGAGGTTCGCGAGCGGGCCGAAGGAGGCGGTCGAGGTGGAGCTGGAGGTCGTGGTCAGCGGCCGGATCTGGAGCACGCCGATGGCGTTCTGCGTGCCGGTGCCGAACCAGCTCTTGAGCACATCATCGAGGGCGACGGTGTGACCGGGCTCGATGGAGAATGTGGTCTGACGTCCGGCGCTGATGCCGGTATCGCCGCTGGGGATGAAGGTGAGCTGGTACTTGATCAGCTGCGGCGAGGTGTTGGCGACGCGGACGTCGGACTGGAAGTGGGCATTGATGCCGGCGGCGTTGGCGACGGCGGGAATGATCATGGTGTCGGGCGTCGGCGTATTCGCGGGCGCGGGTTTCACCGGCGTGACGAGGTTGACGCTGATCGTCGGGGTGATGGTGGTCGTAGCGTGCGTGGTGACGCGTCCCGACAGCGCGTTGAGTGAGATCGCGATCGCGCCGCTGTTGGTGCCGACGCCGAGTCCCCCTGTATTCGCGAGCACGATCAGATTCGTGCCGCCACTTCCGACGACACCGGAAGCAGGTGTGACGCTCAACCACGGCTCCGTCGGAATCGCGGTGAAGGACTGGCCGGCGAATTCCGGCCCGAGAACGATCGTGTACTGCACATTGCCCGGATCGCTGAGCGGAACGGTGCCGATGGTGCCTTGTTGCGGCAGCACGAAGATCGCGGCGGTCGGTCCGTACGGACTCACGGACGGCACCGGCGTGCAGCGGCTGTCGATGGCGCGGACGCGCGCGAAGACGGCGAGCGCCTCATTGCCGCTGTTCGTGCGAGTCAGCGCGTGCGAGGTTGCGCTGGTGGTGATCAGGTCCGCGCCGTCGAAGCCGGCATTCGACGCGATCTGCAATTGATATCCCGTCGCTCCGGCGATCGAGCTCCACTGCAGCAGGAACTCGACGCCGCTCGAGATCTCGCCCGGCGCGGAGATGACCGGCGGCAGGAGCGGCGAACAGGCCTGCGGGAGAGGAACGACTTCGAGCTGCTGCTGTTCCGAGTCGAGCGGCGAGCATTCCTGTCCATAGAACGCGCGCACGAACCAGCGCATCGCGCCGGTGGCAAGGTTGACGTTCGCAAGCTCGCTGTTCGTCGTCGATCCGATCAATGCGGGCGCGTTGTTGCCTCGAATGACGTAGACCTCGAAGAGCGTCGCGCCGGCAGGATCATTCCAGTCGAAGCTCACCGGTGCGGTGGTGATCGCCTGATCGAGCGGCGAGATGAGAATCGGCCGCTGGTGATCTGCGCACGACGGCGGCGGCGTGTAGGTGAAGCGGGACTTCGCCGAGTCGACGGGATTGCAGCGATCGACGAACGTGCGCACGAGCCATTCGTGTTCGCCCGGCGTGACGAGGCGAGTGAGCGACGTTCCGGTTGTGGCGCCGGTTAGCACCGGCGGCCCATTGACGAGCGAGTCGTAGACTTCGTAGCGAATCGCGTTGGAGACGGCGGCCCACTGGAACTCGACTTCGCCGTCGCTGAGCGCGGCGCCGTTCGCGGGGGCGAGGAGTGCGGGTGCGTCGACGCTGCATCCGGCGATCTCGTTGAGCGTGAAGCGGAAGTTCGTCGAGCTCGTCGACGCGCAGCCGTCAAAGGTCTCTTCGACGAACCACACGCCCTGGCCCGGCGTCACGACGGCGGTGAGCGAGTTGCCCGTCGTCTCGCCGAGGAGCGCGGGCGGCGCTCCGTCGAGCGCGAGCCACACGCGTGACGCGCTCGCGTTCGGCGCGGGCGTCCAGCGGAACTCGACCTGAGAAGAGCCGAGGACGGTGTTGTTCGCAGGCGCGAGCAATGTTGCCGAGGCGCGCTGCGCGCACGGGTCAGGCGCGTTGACGGTGAAGTGGATGATGTTCGATCGTGTCGGCGGGCAGCCGCCGAAGAGCGCGTCGACGTACAGCGCGATTGCGCCCGGAGGAATGTTTGCGGCCAGCGAGATCGCGCCGTTGGTCGTACCGATGTCCTGCGGCGCGGTGTCGTTCACTTCGATCCAGACGCGATAGCTGATCGCCTGCGGCACCGCGGTCCATGACACGTTGACATTGGAGCCGCCGGTCGAGCCTTCGACGGGTGACGTGACTTGCGGCGCGCCATGCTGCGCGCAGCCGGCGGACTCCTGCACGGTGAATGTGCGTGTCGCGGAAACGAGCGGGTCGCAGCCGGTGCCGAGGCGCGCGACGACGAACCAGCTGCTCGTGCCGCTCGGCACGGAAGAGTTGATCGAGGTCGACGCCGTCGATGCGGCGAGCGTGGTCGAGCCGCCATTCGTGAGCCACAGTTCGTACAGCGTTGCGCCGTTGACGGAGCTCCACGAGAACGGCACGGGCGAGGTGACGACCGTGTTGTCCGCGGGCGAGAGCAGCGACGGCGGGACCGTCTCGCACACCGCCGCCCTCGGCGTAACGCTCGTCGTCGCACTCGCGGCGTTGTTGTTCGCGGCCGGATCGGTGAGCGTCGTTTCGACCGTGACGTTGTTCGTGATCGTCCCGGCCTGCTCCGGCGCGTTGACGGTGATCGTGATCGTCGTGCTCACCCCGTTGCCGAGGAATCCGCTGCACGGGATCTGCGCCGGTGTCGGGTTGCAGCTCCACGACCCGCTGTTGACGTTGGTGAGCGTCACGCCGGCGGGCAGCGTGTCGATGGCCGTGGCGAAGGCGCCGAGCGGACCGTTGTTGGTGATGACGATCGTGTAAGTGAGAGAGTCTCCCGCCAGCACGGCCGGCGGCGCGCTCTTCGTGATCGCGAAGTCGGCTTCCTGCGGAAGGGGACTGCCGATCGGGACGGAGGCGTGGCCGTTCGCGGAGCAGCCGTTCTGGGTCACCGTGACGTCGAGCTCCACGGTGCCGGATGAGCCTGCGCTGAAGGTAATGCTGTTCGTGCCGGCGCCGGCGGTGATCGAGCCGTTCGTGATCGACCAGGCGTACGCCGCGCCTGGTTGCGACGGAACGCTCGCGTTGTTGCCGCTCGAGCCGGGATTCACCGAAGCGGGCTCGGTGATCGTCGCGTCGGGAGTCGCGTTGAGGGTGACAGTGTGACTCGCGGTCGCGGTGCAGCCGTTCGCGTCGGTGACGACGATGCTGTACGTCGCTGTGGTGGAGAACTGCGTGAATGTGATCGACGGCGTGGTCTGTCCACCCGACCACTGATACGACGAATAGATCGCCGGCACGCTCAACGTGACCGGCGTGCTCGTGCACGCGTTTGACGGACCGGAGATCGCAACGGACGGCGGCGCGTTGATCGGAATCGTCTGCGATCCGTTGCTCGTGCAGGCGCCGGTGGAGACGGTGACGTTGAGGATCACGTTGCCGCCCGGTCCTGCGCTGAACGTGATGGTGTCGGTGTTCTGGCCGGCCGTGATCGTGCCGCCGCTGATGAACCAGGCGTATGTCGCGCCGGCTTGGATGGCGACCGATGCGGTGTGGCCGGCCGAGCTGGCGCAGACGTTCGCGGGGGCGGAAATCGCCGTTGACGGCGATGCGGAGACGGTGACGGTGTGCGAGTCGGTGGCGCTGCAGTTGTTCGCGTCGGTCACGGCGACGGTGTAGGTCGTGTCGGTCGACGGCGTGACGGTAATCGTCTGCGTCGTCTGTCCGGTCGACCAGGAGTAGCTGCTGAATCCGGGGCCGGCGTCGAGCGTGATTGGCGTCGCAGGACAGGTGGCGGTCGGGCCGGTGATGTTGACTACCGGCGGCGGGTTCACGGTGACGGTGTGCGAGTCGGTGGCGCTGCAGCCGTTCGCATCGGTGACGATGACGTTGTATGCGGTGGTCGATGACGGTGTCACGGTGATGAAGCGCGAGGTCTCGGTGGTCGACCACTGATACGTCGCGTAGCCTGCGCCGGCATCGAGCGTGACGCTGCCGCCCGCACACGTGGCGGTGTTGCCGGTGATCGTCACCGACGGCGGCGTGTTGATCGGAACGGTTGCGTTGCCGGCGGCGCTGCACGCGGCGATGGCGACGGTGACGTCGAGCGTGACCGTTCCGCTCGGGCCGGCGGTGAAGGTGATCGCGTTCGTTCCAATGCCGCCGTTGATCGTGCCGTTGCCGATCGACCAGTTGTAAGTCGCACCCGCTTGTGCGGCGACGCTGGCGTTGTTGCCCGGCGCACCGGCGCACGCGTTTGCCGGTGCGGTGATCGTCGCGGTCGGATTCGCGGTCACGGTGACGGTGTGCGAGTCATTCGCCGTGCAGCCGTTCGCATCGGTGACGGTGACGTTGTATCCGGTCGTCACGAGCGGCGAGACGCTGATGAGACGCGTGCTGTCGCCGGTCGACCACGAATACGTCGTGAAGCCGGGACCGGCGTCGAGCGTGACGGAGGTATTCGCGCACGTTGCGACCGGGCCGGTGATGTTCACCGCGGGCGCGGGATAGACGAGCACGTTTTGCGCGGCCGACGTCGCGACGCAGCCGTTCACGTCGGTGACGGTGACAGTGTAGTTCCCGCTCACGGCCGCGGCGTATGAGGACGCGGTCGCGCCGCCGATCGGGTTGCCATCGAGGTTCCACTGATACGCGCTGCCGGCGCTTGCGTTGAGCGTGACGCTGCTGCCCGCGCAGAACGTCGTCGAGCCCACCGGTGTGATCGTCGGAGGCGTGGTGTTGTTGACGGTGACGACCGTCGGTGCCGACGTGCCGGAGCAGCCGCCCACATTCGTCACGGTGACTGTGTAACTGCCGGAGATCGTCGCGAGGATCGTGGCGTTCGTCTCGGTCCCGAGCAGCGTGCTGTCGCGATACCACTGATACGAGTTCGCGGCGCTCGAGGCCAGCGTGACGCTGCCGCCGCTGCAGAACGTCGTCGGTCCGCTCGGCGTGATCACCGGCGACGGATTCGCATCGACGGTCACGGTGTGGTCGTCGTTCGCGCTGCAGTTGGAAGCGTTCGTAACGGTGACGGTGTAGGTCGTCGTGGTCGCCGGCGAGACGAGGATCTGCTGCGTCGTTTCTCCGGTGGACCAGAGATAGGTCGTGAATCCGGCGCCCGCGTCGAGCGTGACGTTCGCCGCGGCGCACATCGCGACCGGTCCGGTGATGGTGACGAACGGCGCCGGATTGACGGTGACGTTCGTCGCGGCGGACGTTGCGTTGCAGCCGTTTCCGTCGGTGACGGTGACGCTGTAGCTGCCGGTCGAGGTCACGACGATCGATTGCGTGGTCGCACCGGTCGACCAGAGATACGACGTGCCGTTGTTCGCGCTCAGAGTGACGCTGCCGCCGGTGCAGAACGTGGTCGGTCCGCCCGGCGTGATCGCCGCGGGTGTGGCGGTGTTGATCGGAATGGAGGCGGTGCCGTTGCTGCTGCAGCCGCTGTCGTTGACCGTGACCTGAAGATCGACCGTTCCGGATGCGGCCGGCGTGAAGGTGATGCTGTTCGTGCCGGCTCCGGTATCGATCGTTCCGTTGGTGATGTTCCAGGTGTAGGTCGCGCCGCTGATGAAAGCGACGCTCGCGGTGTGGCCGGTCGTTCCTGCGCAGACGCTCGCCGGCGCGGTGATCGTCGCGTCAGGCGCGGTGCACGTGATCACGGCGAAGGAGCCGGAGAACTCGGACGTGCCGTCGTTGACGGTCACGCATCCGACGCCGCTGTAGCTCGTGGCCGTGGCGACGATGAAGTCGCCGCTCGAGATGCCGGTGGCCGGTACGGTCACGACCTGGTTCGTGAGCGCATTGCCGGCGAAGCACGCGCCGCCGAGGTAGGTCATCCCTTCGCCGCCGGTGTCGGATTCGAAGATCTCGATGCGCAGACTGCCGGTGGTGCCGACGCCGGAAGAGTCGACGGAGAGCGTGGCGTTGAGCGTGCCGGCCGAGGCCTGCGCGGCGCTGATCACGGGCGCGTTCTGGAGGTTGTTCGCGCCGGTGTCGGAGTCGCCGCCGTCGTTCGCGGTCGCGCCGTCGTTGCCGAGATCGATGCCGATGCCACCGTTGTCGTGGATCGCGTTCGCGAGGATGCGCGTTCCGGTCACGCCCGCGGAGACGGCCACGCCGTTACCGCTGTTGGAGTCGATCGTGTTGTCGTGAACGAAGTTGCTGCCGGCTCCGTCGTAGATGCCGATGCCGTTCGGCGACGTCGACGTGCCGAACGTGGAGAGCTCGATGGTGTGACCGGTGCCGCTCAGCCAGAGTCCCTTGGACGTGAAGCCGTGGATGGAGATCCCTCGGATCGTCGAGCCGCTGCCTGCGACCTGCAGTCCTTCGCTGCATCCGCAGCCGCCGTCGCTGATCTCGATGAGCGGCGTGCCGCTGTAGCCCGGCTGGGTCGTGCCGTCGATGACCATCGTCGCGGTGAGCTGCGGGAGCGATGAGGTGATCGCGATCGGCTGGACCGTCGAGAGGTTGAATGCGATCGTGCACGGCGCGGTGCAGACGCCGGTGTTGGCGTCGATGATGGCCTGGCGCAGCGTGCCCGCGCCGCTGTCGGCGAACGAGGTGACGGTGACGCCGGGCGTCGGATTGACGATGGTCGTGCCGACGCTCGCGGTGTCGTTCGAGGACGTCGGGTCGCCGATCGCCGAGGTGATCGACGCGCTGTTGGTGATGCTCGTGGGCGACGCCGGCGCGGTGACGCTCAGCGTGATCGGGTTTGCGGTGCTGATGCCGAGCGAGGCCATCGTGCAGGTGATCGTCGGCGGTGTGCTGCCGTTGGAAGTGCACGTCCAGCCGGTGCCGGTCGCGGAGTTGAGCGAGACGCCGCTCGGCAGTGTGTCGGTGACGCTGACGCTGGTCGCGGCGCTCGGTCCGAGGTTCTGCGCGGTGAGCGTGTAGCTGTATGTCGCACCGGTGGCGACCGTGCCGCTGGAGACGGTCTTGGAGAGTCCGAGGTCGGCGGTGGCGGTGGCGCCGGTGAGAGTGATGTTGCCGGAGTTCGCGGCGTAGGACATCGAGCCGCCGGCGTACGTGAGGCCGCTCTTCGTCGCGAAGTCGCCGCTCCGCGAGCCGAAGGTCATGATCTGGAACGTGTCGCCGATCGTGGGCGTGAATCCGCCCGTCAGCACGATGCTCAACGCTCCGCCGAGGACCGCCGTCCCGCTCACGGCTCCGCGCGCGTACAGCGTTCCCGCGGTGATTCCGCCGATCGAGACTTTGAACAACCCGCTCGCGCTCTGCGTGAAGCCGCTCGCAAACGCGAGGATGCCGGTCTGCAGGTCGACCGTGCCATTGTTCGTGATCGCCCACGAGAAGTTCGCGCTGCTGGTGCCGGCGCTCTTGCGCAGCGTGCCGCTGTTGTTGAATTGCGAGGTCGCGCCGCCGCCGTAATAGAACGCCGCGTCGCCCTGCAGATCAACCACGCCGCTCGCGAGATTGTTCAGCGTCGCGCCGTTGTAGAGATAGATGTAGCCGCTCATCGGCGCGTTGATCGTGCCGGAGTTGTTGATCGCCGCCTGATAGAGGTAACGCGCCGATGAGCTGGTGAGGTTCATCGTGCTGCCGGACGGGATGTCGATCGAGCCGCTGCGGTTGACCGTGCCGGCGCTCCAGTTGAACGTGTTCACGATGAGCGGCGTGGTGCCGCCGAGCGTGGCGCCGGAGAGCGTGAGCGAGGGGATGGTAGTGGTCGCGGCGACGTTGAGGTTGATCTGGCCCCCACTGGCGGTGAGCGGCGAGATCGAGGTGATGGTGCCGCTGATCGTCATCGTCGCGCCGGTGATGTTTGTCGCGCCGGTGACGTTGTAGTTGCCGGCCAGCGTGACCGTTCCGCTCGCCGCGTCCATCGTGCCGGCGCCGCTGATCGAGGCCGTGCCGCTCAGCGTGTGCGTGCCGCCGATGAAGCGCAGCGTCGCGCCGCTCGAAACGGTGTAGGCGCCGCTGCTCGTGCCGCCGCTGGTGAGACGAAGGACGGAGCTCTGCACCTGCAGCGTTCCATCGTTGTTGAAGGCGATTCCGATATCGGAGGACGAAGTTCCGGACGTCTTCTTCACCGTGCCGCTGTTCCTGGCCAGCCTCTACGGCGTCTACTTCACGCCG
>Ga0105242_10002958_pt1 | contig 13296 bp, 8 predicted proteins | sample KBSM24metaG_FD_81521 | JGI IMG/M metagenome (GOLD analysis project Ga0105242, IMG submission 81521) | Miscanthus rhizosphere microbial communities from Kellogg Biological Station, Michigan, USA - KBS M2-4 metaG | ecosystem: Host-associated > Plants > Roots > Rhizosphere > Soil | place: Michigan...
CAGACCGGGTAACCAACACCAGGCATTTATGAGCGACAACACCAGGAACGACAATCCGAACGACAACCGTACGGCCGCCCCGACAACTTTCAGCAATTGGGAACGCGAGACCCTGGAGCGTCTCGTGTTCGCCACCGTACGCGAACAGCGCGCCGCCCGCCGCTGGAGCATATTCTTCAGGCTGTCCTTTCTTTTGCTGGCATTTTTTGCGATCTGGGCTTATTTCGATTTCAACTTCGGCAGTTCCGACATCGAGGCGCTGGGCCGCCACACGGCGTTGATCGAAATCGACGGTACCATCGACGACGAGGGCAGCGGCGCGGCGGATACCGTGATCCCGTCGCTGAACAAGGCATTTTCCGATCAGGGCTCGGCGGCCGTCGTGCTTCGCATCAATAGCCCAGGTGGTAGTCCGGTACAGGCCGGCATCATCGTCGATGAAATCCAGCGCCTCAAGAAGGGGTACCCGAACAAGCCCCTGTATGTCGTCGTGGACGAGATCTGTGCGTCGGGCGGCTATTACATCGCCGCGGCGGCCGACAAGATCTATGTTAACAAGGCAAGCATCGTCGGCTCCGTCGGCGTACTGATGGATGGCTTCGGCTTCACGGGCCTGATGGACAAGCTTGGCGTCGAGCGCCGTCTGCTGACGGCCGGCGAGAACAAGGGCTTCCTCGATCCGTTCAGTCCGCAATCCGAGAAACAGAAGCAGCATGCGCTCGAGATGCTCAACGAGATTCACGAGCAATTTATTGCAGTCGTGCGTGCCGGCCGTGGCAAGCGCCTGAAAGAAACCCCGGAAATCTTTTCAGGCCTCTACTGGACCGGCGCCAAGGCAGTCGAGATGGGCCTGGCGGACGGCTTCGGCACCGTGGACACTGTCGCGCGCGACGTCGTGAAGGCGGAGGACATCATCGACTACACGGCACATGAAGGCTTGCCGGAACGGGTGTTGAAAAAATTCGGCGCTTCGGTTGGCGCCGGGGCGGTGCATTCGATCTACCGGGGGGCTGTGCCCAGTCTGCGCTGAGCTCGGGGAAATGCAACTTATTAGCCCAAATATTTGGCTTGAAAGTTACAGACGGTAGGCTATAGTTGGTGTGTAGCTGTTTCGGCGCTAACGACAAGAAACCAGCCTATTCTTGACGTTGTCGGAACAACTTCAGACCCGCATCCGTGCGGTTTCGAGAGAATTCAATTCCTCAAGCTGGACATCCCAATCGGGAAGGAAACGACGGCTCGCGCCGTCGTTTTCATTTTTGGCGCTCGCCGCCCGGTGTCTCTGGAAACGATTTCATGATAGGCAAAACCGGGATCGCACCGGAGGCGTCCTGACGAGGGTGCGTTGTCTCGGCAACAACGTCATCGAGACTGCCCGGCTCGATCCGATTGAAACCGCCGGCCTCCAGCCAGGCCTGGAACTGGCGCTGGGCTTGTGCATACCAAGCGGCGCGCATCGGCAACTGATGTTCGAAACAATGTACATGCGGGATGTCGCCACCGCGCGTCCAGCGCGCCAGCGCAAGCCGAGTGGGGAAAGTCGCGGCATATTCCTCGGCCACCTTCGTCCCGCTGCTTTTGGCTGCGAGCGAAGAGGGGGTGCTGTGGTTCTGCTTTTTTTCGATCTGCACGTTTGCCTCGCGGTTGGGGTTAAGCTGATGTGCCGGATGCTGTGGCCCACCTTTCGTCCTACACTCAACAACTGTAGGTCGATTCCTAATCTGGTTTCAGTGTATCAACGGGGCACAGTCAATTCTTGAGATGTGTCAAACGAGTTCTTGCTTGAAGTTGAAACCTCGGGATAGCTAAACTTTGACGCTTGCAATCCTTCTTTCTGCTACAGTCTCGCCCCATGAGTAAACTATCCCTCGACCGCGTGCTGCAATCGCAAGGCTTCGGCACGCGCAAGTATTGCCGCGCCTTGATCGAAGACGGCGACGTGGCCATCCACGGTGAAGTCCACGACTACTACAAGACCCTCGTGGAGACGGAAGGCCTGGTGCTGACCGTCTTCGACGAAGAGTGGACGTACCGCGAGCACGTCTACATCGCCCTGTACAAGCCGTCCAGCTATGAGTGCTCGCGCAAGCCCAGTCATCATCCTGGCGTGTTGACCTTGTTGCCGGAACAATTTACTTGGCGCGAAGTGCAACCGGTCGGGCGGCTCGATCATGACACGACGGGGTTGTTGCTGATGTCGGACGATGGGTCGTTCATCCATGCGCAGTCCTCGCCGAAGCGGCATATCCCGAAGGTCTACCAGGCAACGACGCAAGAACCCATCACCCAGGCGCTGGTGGATCAGTTGCTGTCGGGCGTGCAATTGCACGACGAGCCCGCGCCACTGGCGGCACAGTCTTGCGTGCAACGGGGCGACCATCAGCTCGAAATCGTGTTGGAGCAGGGGAAATATCACCAGGTTAAACGCATGCTGGCTGCGGCCGGCAACCATTGCGCGGCTTTGCATCGCTCGCAGATTGGTGGGCTGACGCTCGAGTCGCTTGGCTTGCGTGAAGGGGAATGGTGTTATCTCGAGAAGGCGCAGCTGGATTTGCTGGTGCCGGGCTAAGTGCGGCTGCACTGGCGCGTCGGCGTCCGGCCGGCTCGCGCTCAGTGACCAAACCCGAGTAGAGTCCGCAAAGGATAGCAGGGGTCGAACAGTTGGTTCGGCCGCCCATATGTTCAGAAAGTGACGGTCGATCTGTCATCAGCTTCGCGCAGGCGCGAACGCTCTTCTTGTCAAATTCGCTGCCCACCACCTTGTCCACGGTTCCATTCCACGCACGCATATGAAATGCGCGACGTTTTGACGCCTTTTCTAGGGATTGATCCATGGCTCATCCGGGATAATCGGCTCACACACTCTTGGTGATTTCTGTTGGTGCACTCTTGGTAGTGGTGGGCGGTCGATGTTTGGCTGCCGCGCTGGTAATCCAGTGCGTTGTCCTGATGGGCGCCACGTCTCTGCAGAATGGCGCATTGCCCAGTTTGTAATGACAGAAGCACATCGTCCAGTGTTACATCCGAGCGACAGAAACAAATATTTACATCTCTTAAGAGCGGGCGTTTTGGAATGAAACTTTGGACCTTCAGTTACATTTGTGTGTACAAATGCAAATGGAAGATAGCGAAATGCAAAAGTATATAGGACGTCTGGAAATCATTCTTTCGAATCCATCAAGTTTAGTTCGTGTCGTTTTTACTTGGTTTCACGCATTTTTGAAAGGTTGGCACGATTTTCTTGGGGAAAATCCGACGGCGCCTGAGGATGTTTGCCGGGGTGCCTAAAAAAAAAGCCCCCGGCGGGTGGAACTAAATGTAGCTCTGAAGTAAAATCGTCGGTGACCTGCGCGACACGTATTAAGCTGCAACAGTGTGCGAGAGTTATTAAGTCGTACGTCGAATGCAGTATGGCTGTACCAAGTCGATACTGTGCATGAACGTCGGGTTGACCTGAGAGTTAAGCACTCATCAGCGTAAGAGGTAAATTTTGGCAAGACAATTCGCCGAACGTAGCGCCCACCCGGGGTGCACTTCAATTCCTTATCGATAACCTTAGCAATTACGCTCCCCGATATTGTCGAGAGCGACATTTTACACCTGCTACTTTGTTTGATGCATTTACCAAGTCAGGTGGCGTGGATATCACTTGATTCTTGTATTGCATTGACATGACGCGGCCAATTCGCTCATCCGTACAAATTACGCTGGCATCCTGGAAAGCGCTATTCCTGCGGGAAGCCGTGACCAGGCTGGCTGCCGGCCGCGCTGCCTGGGCATGGCTGCTGGTCGAGCCGCTGGGATACCTGATTTTCATCATGACACTGTTCGGTTTTGTTTATCACAAAAAAGTAGGCGGTGTCGATGGTGCCATGTTTGTCGTCACCGGCTTGCTGGGGTTTTATTTTGCGCGAAATACATTTTTAAGAAGTATGGAAGCAATCCATGCGAATGGTGCGCTGTTCACTTACCGCCAGGTCAAGCCAATCGACACCGTGCTGGTGCGGGCAGCCCTGGAAGGGTTCCTGACATTGCTGAGTGCTATCCTCATCCTGGCGGGCGCGAGCTTGTTTCATTACGATGTGTTGCCCGACGACCCGTTGCTCGTCATGGCGACAGTCTTCGGCTTGTGGCTGTGCGGGCTCGGACTGGGCCTGATCCTGTCGGCGGCAACGAAACTTGTTGCCGAGTTAGGCAAGGTGGTCAATATCCTGATTATTCCCCTGTATTTTGTTTCCGGGGTGATGATACCCGCAAGCACGATTCCTCAGCCTTACCGGGACTACTTGTTGTTCAATCCTTTCCTGCATGGGCTGGAAGTCCTGCGGGGCGCGTATTTTTCTCCATTTCACGCAGTACCGGAAGCCAGCCTGGGTTACGTGTACGGGTTCGCACTGGTTGCGGTTTTTCTCGGACTCTCGTTACACCTCCGTTTTTCACGACAGTTGGTCGCAGAATGATTATTGTCGACGATGTACACAAGCGCTATATGACCAGTCATGGCGCGGGCCGCTGGGTTTTACGGTCGCTGAACTTCACGATTGCCCCGAAAGTCAACGTCGGCCTGGTCGGACGTAACGGTGCAGGAAAGTCGACCTTGCTGCGCCTGATCGGCGGCATCGATACGCCGACCAAGGGTCATATCGAGCGGCATTGCCGCTTGTCATGGCCGATGGGTTACGGCGGCGGTCTGCAAGGTTCCCTGACGGGGCGACAGAACGCCAAATTCGTTTGCCGTATCCACGGGCACGATGAGGATATGCAGGACCGCCTGGACTATATCGCGGATTTCGCGGGTATCGGACATTATTTCGACCAACCGGTGAAAACCTATTCTTCGGGCATGCGCTCACGGCTGCAGTTCGCCATGTCGATGGCATTCGATTTCGACGTTTACATCTCGGACGAAGTCACGGCAGCGGGCGATATCGCATTCACGAACAAGGCTGCGGCGGCGTTCAAGCGCGTGGCCGACCATGCCGGTTTGATCATGGTGTCGCACAGCGAGGAAACGTTGCGCCAATTTTGCCAGGCCGGCATCTGGCTGCACGATGGATCCGCTTACTGGTTCGATGACATTGAAGACGCACTGGCAAATTACAAGGAAAGTATCGGCGCATGAGGGATGGCAGCATGAGGGATGATATCAAGGAAACGGTTCGCGCCAAGCGTCCGAAAGCGGGCGTCGCGGCCGTCACCCGATTCGTAACGAATCAAAACACCATATGGCGTGCCGCCACCGCACTCTGCGTTGGCGCGTCCGTATATTGGGGTGTCATCGCTTCCGACCGTTACGTGTCGGAGGCTGACGTCTTGATCGAACATACGCAGCTCACAGCGGAAAAAACTGTTGACCTGGGATCGCTGCTCGGCGGCGGCAGCGGCGGCGGTAACCGTGCCGAGCAGCTCCTGCTGCGCAGTTATCTGTTGTCGTCCGACATGATGAAGAAGCTGGACGCGAAACTGCACTTGCGGGCGCATTTCGGCGACCAGCGACGCGACCCGCTGTCCCGGCTGTCGACGTCGGCGAGCCTGGAAGCGTTTCATCGTTATTACCTGTCGCGTATCAGCGTCGAATTCGATGACTATTCCGGTGTGCTGGTGATCAAGGTCCAGGCGTTCGATCCGAAGACGGCCCAAGCCATTACGCAGATGCTTGTCGCCGAAGGCGAAAACTACATGAACGAGATCGGCCATAACCTGGCGGAGTCGCAGGTCACGTTCCTGGAAAAGCAGGTGGCGCAGATGGCGACCCGCTACCAGCAGGCTCGTCTTGCTGTGTTGAACTTTCAGAACAAGCATGACACGGTATCGCCGGAAAGCACGGCGGAAACCGATGTGGGGAGCATCAACAAGCTGCGCAGCACGCGCGTTGAGCTGGAAACCCGCCGCGCGGCATTATTGGCCTACCTGACGCCGGAAGCCCCGGGAGTCGTCGACCTGAACGTCCAGATTGCCGCGATCGACAAGCAGATCGCCGAGCAGCAGAGCCGTCTGACGGGTGGGAAGGGCACGGCCCTGAACCACACGGTGGAGGAATACCAGCGGCTGCAAATGGCGGCAGGGTTCGCCGAGGATGTGTACAAGACCGCATTGGCCGGCCTGGAGAAAGGGCGCGTCGAAGTCACCCGCACGTTGAAAAAGGTGTCGGTGCTCCAGGCTCCCACGCTTGCGGAAGAGCCGCTCCAGCCCCGTCGTCTGTATAACATTGTCACTTTTGTTCTCGTCACGATGCTTGTGGCCGGCATTCTCAATCTGCTGGCGGCCATCATTCGTGACCACAAGGATTAACGCATGCGATTTTCTTTAGTTATCAGCCTGGTATTGGCACTCGTGACGTCGAGCACCATTGCTGCCGAGCATACCGGTAATTCCCAATCCAAGTCGAAGGAAGAAGCGGCCGATATCCACGGCCCGGCCAATGCCGAGGGGCCGATGTCGCTGTCGCCGTCGGCGTCCATGAGTCAATACGGCGCAGGCGCCCAGCTGGAAGCGATGAATACTGCCGAAGCCGGCACGGCGCCGGCGAAGTTCGATTATTCCGTGAATATGAAGAGCGACGTGTTCGGCGCCAGGCTGTTCAGCGGCAGTTTCGTACAGCAGGGCGCAATGCAGTTCAATCCGGACTACCTGATCGCTGTCGGCGACCAGCTGATGATGCGTTTCTGGGGTGGCTTCAACTTCGAGGGTGTTTTCACGGTTGATCCAAAGGGCAATGTTTTCATTCCCCAGGTCGGGCCCGTGTCGGTGCTGGGCGTGCGTAATCGTGACCTGCAACAGGTTGTCGAAACGTCGGTGCGCAAGGTCTTCCGTGCTAATGTGTCGATCTATGCAAGCTTGGCCAAAGCCCAGCCTGTGCGTGTTTTTGTTGGCGGCAACGTCCGGCGTCCCGGACTGTATAACGGCACCAGCATGGACAGCCTGCTGCATTATCTCGATAGCGCGGGTGGTATCGATACTCAGCGCGGCAGTTTCCTGAATGTGGTGGTCAAGCGTGGCCAGCAGGTCCGCACTTCGGTCAATCTTTATGATTTTCTGTTGAATGGTGTGATGCCCATGATTCAGCTGGGTGACGGCGACGTCATCTTCGTCGAGCCGCGCCGCAATACCGTCAAGGTGGACGGCTTCGTCGAGAACGCCCACCGTTTCGAGTTCGCCGACAAGTCGATCAGACTGACCGATGTGATGGCGCTTGCCAAGCCGACGTCGCAGGCAACCAATGTGCGCGTGGTGCGCAACTCGGGCACGGTCCGCAACATCGACTATTATGCGCTTTCCGCAGCGTCGGCCGTGCGCATTAGTGATGGCGACGAGGTTGAATTCACGGCCGATGTCAAGCCGGGGACGATCACCGTACGCGTGGATGGTGAGCACCAGAGCATGCGGGAATACGTGCTGCCCTACGGGGCCTCGATGGGCTCGCTGCTGGCGCAAATCACGCCATCGGCGCAATCGGATATGCAGAATATCCAGCTTTTCCGGCGCAGTGTGCAGGAACGGCAAAAGGATTTGCTCGAGACCTCGTTGTCGAACCTGCAGCAAGCCGTGCTTACCGCACGTAGTGGCACCGCGGAGGAGGCACAATTGCGGAAGGAAGAAGCGAGCCTGATGCTGCAATGGGTGGAGCGTGCGAAAAAGATCACGCCGCGTGGTCAGGTGGTGATTTCCCGTGCGACCAACCGCAACGATCTGGTACTGGAAAATGGCGACATTGTTCGGATACCTGCGAAAGGTAGCCTGGTGCTGGTCAGCGGCGAAGTGCTGTTTCCGAACGCGGTGGCATACAATTCGAAATGGAGCCTGGACGATTATGTGCGCGTGACCGGCGGATTGACCCAACGTGCCGACACTTCGCGTATTATCATCGCCCACCCGGACGGTAGTTTCGACGACAGCAGCAACTCGTCCGCATTAAAGGCCGGCGACGAAATCATGGTATTGCCCAAAGTGGATGTGAAGTCGCGCCAAATCTGGAAGGAAGTAACTCAAGTGATTTATCAAATTGCCGTTGCGGCGAGGGTAGCTTTCGCATTATGAAGATATTGACCGTATTCGGGACCCGTCCCGAGGCCATCAAGATGGCACCTCTCGTAAAATTGTTGGCACAGCAGGCGGACCTGGACGCACGCGTCTGCGTCACGGCGCAGCACCGGCAAATGCTGGATCAGGTTCTCGAACTGTTCGAGATCACGCCCGATTATGACCTCGACATCATGAAACCGGGCCAGACCCTGTCCGGCATCACGACCGAGATCCTTACGCGCATCGAGCCGGTGCTGGCCGAGTTCCAGCCGGACCTGGTACTGGTGCACGGTGACACCTCGACCACGTTCTGCACTACGCTGGCGTCGTTTTACCAGCGCATTCCGGTAGGCCATGTGGAAGCAGGCCTGCGCACCGGCAACCTGTATTCGCCCTGGCCGGAAGAAGCAAACCGCAAGCTCACCGGCGCGCTGGCTGCGCTGCATTTCGCGCCGACCCGGCAGTCTTGCGACAACCTGCTGCGCGAAGGCACGGACCAGCGGCATGTCCACGTGACCGGCAACACCGTGATCGACGCGCTGCTCTGGGTAAAGGAAAAACTCGAACGTGATGCGGCGCTTGAACACTCGTTGCGCGCCCGTTTCCCGTTCCTGCGCGACGATGCGCGCATGGTGTTAATCACTGGCCACCGCCGGGAAAACTTCGGCGACGGCTTCGAGCGTATCTGCGCTTCGATCCGCGCCCTTGCACAGGATTTTCCACATGCCGATTTCGTCTATCCCGTCCACCTGAATCCGAACGTACGCGAACCCGTGGGGCGCATCCTGAAGGACCTCACCAATGTGCACCTGATCGAACCGCAGGATTATCTTCCGTTCGTGTATCTGATGACGCGTTCGCATATCATCCTGACCGATTCGGGCGGTATCCAGGAGGAAGCCCCGTCGCTCGGCAAGCCCGTACTGGTGATGCGCGAGACCACGGAGCGGCCTGAAGCCGTGGCGGCGGGCACCGTCCGCCTCGTGGGCACGGATCCGGAATCGATCAAGGCGGCCGTAGTTACCCTGTTGACCGACAAGCAGGAATACGACCGCATGAGTTTCGCTCACAATCCCTATGGCGATGGCGCCGCGTGCCAGCGTATTGTCAACATTATCAAATCCATCAAGAGCCCAGATGTTGAAACATAAAATCAAATCCGTATCCGTCATCGGCCTCGGTTATATCGGACTGCCGACCGCAGCCATGTTTGCGTCCCGCAAGGTGCAAGTCATCGGCGTCGACATCAACCAGGAAGCGGTCAATACCATCAACCAGGGCCGCATCCACATCGTAGAGCCGGATCTGGACATCATCGTCCACGCCGCCGTGACCGAAGGCTACCTGCGTGCTACCACGAAGCCGGAGCCGACCGACGCTTACCTGATTGCCGTGCCGACGCCGTTCAAGGACAATCATGCGCCCGATCTGGCTTACGTCAAGGCGGCTGCCGAGTCGATCGCTCCCGTGCTCAGCAAGGGGAATACCGTGATCCTCGAATCGACGTCGCCAGTGGGTACCACCGAGGCGATGATCGAATGGCTGGCTGCTGCACGCCCCGACCTGCGCTTCCCGGTCGCCGGCGCAACTGACGATGCGATCGACGTCCATGTCGCCTACTGCCCCGAGCGCGTGCTGCCGGGCCGGGTCGTCACCGAACTGATCGAGAATGACCGTATCATCGGTGGCATCACCCCGGCCTGTTCGGAGCACGCGGCCGATATCTACCGCGTGTTCGTACAGGGCCAACTTCTGTTTAGCAATGCCCGTACCGCCGAAATGGCGAAGCTGACCGAGAACGCCTTCCGTGACGTCAACATCGCGTTCGCGAACGAGTTGTCGCTGATCAGCGACAAGATCGGTATCGATGTCTGGGAACTGATCCGCTTGGCGAACCATCACCCGCGCGTCAATATCCTGCAGCCGGGCTGCGGTGTCGGTGGGCATTGCATCGCCGTCGACCCATGGTTCATCGTCGACAAGACGCCGGAGCAGGCTCGCCTGATCCGCTCCGCGCGTGAAGTCAACGACAGCAAGCCCGAATGGGTGTGCGAACGCATCCGCGCCGAAGTTGCCGCATTGGTTGCCGCCGGCAAGCCGGAACAGGACATCAAGGTGGCCGTCCTCGGCCTCGCGTTCAAACCCGATATCGACGACCTGCGCGAGAGCCCGGCCCTGCATATCGCCGAGAAGATCGCTGCCGGGTCGCGCGCGCAGCTGATGCTGAGCGAGCCGAACGTCGAACGGCTGCCCGCATCCCTGGCAGAGTTCCCGCTCGTCGCTCCGGCGGACGCGGTGACAGGCGCCGACGTGATCGTCGTGCTGGTCAAGCATCGCCCGTTCATCGCGCTGGCGCAACAATTGCGCGATCACCCGCACGTGATCGATGCCGTAGGCATTCTTCACGCCCGCTAAGTGGCCGGGCAGGGGCGCCGCACGTCGGCCGCCCCTGCCGTTTGGATCTTCTGCAACGTGCCCGCGCAACCCGACCAATGAATTCGCCCACCCAACTAAGCATCCCCCCCCAAATGTCAGACAATGTTTTCGAGCTGTCGGCCGATGGCGTTTCGTATCGGATGTTGTTGCCGAACGCCGATGTCGACTATATCCAACGCAAGCTTGCGACCGAACATGTGCCATACGAGCTGCCGATGCTCGAGGACATGCGTACGCGCTTGTCGGCGGACGATCTGGTGGTGGATGCCGGCGCGAATATCGGCAACCATACGATGTACCTCGCGGCCGTCGTCGGATGCCGGGTGGTTGCCTTCGAACCCAATGCAAAACTGGTGACTGCCCTGCGCGCGAGCCTGGGGTTGAATGCCCTGGACAGCAAGGTGGACGTGCGCGAACTCGGCCTGGGCAAGCAGGCGGGACGCGGTCAGTTCGCCAAGGATATCCCCGATAACCTCGGCGCGCAGAGCATCACGGGCGGAGAAGGACCACTCGAGATCGTACCGCTCGACAGCATCGAGTTCCCATCCCAGGTAAAGGCCGTCAAGATCGACGTCGAAGGCATGGAGCTGGACGTGCTGGAAGGCGCCATCGACCTGATCCAGCGTGACCGGCCGGTCTTGTACGTGGAGTGTTCCGACCAGGTCAGTTTCCGTCATGTCCACCAGTGGATGACGGCAAAAAATTATGGTTATTGGGACACGTTCAATGCGACGCCAACCCATCTGTTCCTTCCCAATGAGCAGACCACGGTGGACCAGCGCTTGTCGCGCCTGCAGTTGAAGGGCGCGCAAGATATCTATCAGTTGCAACAGCAGATCGGCAAAACGCGCGAAATGCTGGATAGCGCGAACCTGAAATATCGCACGGCGAGCGAGCAGATCGCCAATCTGAAAGTCCAGCTGACGCAACAGGATGCGGCACGCCAGAAAGCGGAGCAGGTTGCCAATGATGCGCAAGGCCAGGTTGCCGAGACGCGCAATCGGCTGGAGACCGAGCGCACGGCCCTTCAGCAGGAAGTACAACGCCTGAGCACGCTGGCCGAGTCGCACCGCGACGCGGCACATCATGCCGAAAAACAGCTGATTCGTATCGAAGCCGCGCTCGAGGTTGCACGCGCCCAGGCGGCAGAGGCAACGGCCGGCCGCAATCGCGCCGAATCCGACAGGGAACGGCAGGCTGCAGCGGCGCGTGAGCTCACGGACAAGCTGACTGCGGCGAACGAGCAACTCAGGCTGGCCGAGTCGCACCGCGACGCGGCACATGACGCCGAAAAAAAACTCATTCGTACCGAAGCGACCCTCGAGGTTGCACGAGCTCAGGTGACCGAGGCAATCGCCGGCCGCAACCGTGCCGAGTCCGAGAGTGAACGGCAGGCCGCGGCAGCGAGCGCGATCGCGGACAAGCTGAGCGCCACGAACGATCAACTGGCCACCACGCGCGACAGTCTGCACGAGGCCAATCGTAAATATCGCGTTGCGACCGAGCAGATTCAGGAGCTCCGCCGCAAGGCCGAGCACGACGACTCCCTGGCAAAGCAGGCCGCGGAATCGGCCGTCAAGGTCCAGGCTGGGCTCGTCGAGAGCCAGGCTCGCCTGCTGGATGAACGTAATGCGCTGGTCGAGCAAATCGGCAGGTTGCGCCAGGACTGGCAGGAGGCCAGCAACGGTGCGCACCAGCTGGAAAAACAACTGGTGCGCATTGAAGTCCAGTTGCAGGTCGAACGGGAAGCGCTGGCTGCGGCGAACGCAAAGTATCGCGAAGCGGGCACCCGGGTTGCGGAGCTCAAGAAACGTGTCGCTGAGGAAGAGCAGGCGGCACGCGGTGCCGAAAAACTGTGGGGCGATGCGCAGGCTGAGATGTATCAGCTGAAAACTGAGCTCAGCAAGGTCACAGCGAGCCACCAGACTGCCATGGAGCAGATCCGCGAGCTGAACGCAAAGATCGAAGCCGAAACCGGTGCGCGCCGCCAGGTCGAGTTGAAGGAGGAAGCGGCGCGTACCCAGCTCGTGCAATCCCAGCAGCAATATGCCGCGGCGCGTGCTGATCTCGATCGATTGACAGCCGAACTCGATAACGTCACTGCGAACTACCGGACGGCGACCGAGCATGTCCGCGACCTGAACGCGAAAATCACGGCGGAAACCGAGGCACGGCGCCAGCTCGAACAGAAGGAAGAGGAAGCGCGCGCGCAGTTGATCCGCGCCGAGTCGCAGTACCAAGCCGCGCAGGCGGACCTCGAACAGGTCAGGACCGAGCTGAACGATACGGCACACAACTACCAGGTCGCGACCGAGCATGTCCACGACCTGAACGCGAAAATCACGACGGAAACCGAGGCACGACGCCAGCTCGAGCAGAAGGAAGAGGAAGCGCGGGCGCAGTTGATGCGCGCCGAGTCGCAGTACCAGGCGACGCAGGCCGACCTGGAACAGGTCAGGGCCGAGCTGAACCATACGGCCGATAACTACCAGGCCGCGACCGAGCATATCCGCGACCTGACCGAGAAAATCGCGGCGGAAACCGAGGCACGGCACCGGCTCGAACAGAAGGAAGAGGAAGCGCGCGCCGAGTTGGCCCATACCTGGTTGCAGTACCAGCAGGCGCAGGCGGAACTGGAACAGGTCAGGGCGGAGCTGGACGATACGGCACACAACTACCAGACAGCAACCGAGCATGTGCGCGACCTGAATGCCCATATCATGGCGGAAGCCGAGGCACGACGTCAGCTCGAACAGAAGGAAGAGGAAGCGCGCGCCGAGTTGGCCCATACCTGGTTGCAGTACCAGCAGGCGCAGGCGGAACTGGAACAGGTCAGGG
>Ga0105242_10002960_pt1 | contig 13295 bp, 14 predicted proteins | sample KBSM24metaG_FD_81521 | JGI IMG/M metagenome (GOLD analysis project Ga0105242, IMG submission 81521) | Miscanthus rhizosphere microbial communities from Kellogg Biological Station, Michigan, USA - KBS M2-4 metaG | ecosystem: Host-associated > Plants > Roots > Rhizosphere > Soil | place...
CAGCCGCATCGCTGCACTGCACGATGGCGCGCATTGTGCACACCATCTGTTGCGTTGCGCGGCTTTTCAGCCCCGCAACGCACATCTTTGAGGGCAGGCCAGGCCCGCCCTCCCCCATCACAATCAAGCCGCCGGAGTCGCAGAGCCAGCCGCTTCGCCCGCAGGCTTGGAAGCAGGCTTCTTGCGGCCAGGCGCGATCATCATGATCATCTGTCGGCCTTCGAGCTTGGGAAACTGCTCGACGAGGATCGAATCACCCAGGTCATCGCGGATGCGATTGAGCAAGGCCAAGCCGAGTTCCTGGTGGGTGATCTCGCGACCACGGAACCGCAGGGTGATCTTGCACTTGTCGCCCTCCGCCAGGAAGCGGCGGATGTTGCGCATCTTGATGTTGTAGTCACCGTCATCGGTACCGGGACGGAACTTCACTTCCTTGATTTCGATGACCGTCTGCTTGGCCTTGGCTTCTGCCGCGCGCTTTTGTTCAAGGTACTTGAACTTGCCGTAGTCCATCAGGCGGCACACGGGAGGGCTGGCCGTGGCGGCGATCTCCACCAAGTCCACATCCAACTCGCCCGCCATACGGAGGGCTTCCATCAGACTCACCACGCCCAGAGGCTCATTGTCAGGACCCGAGAGGCGAACCTCAGGAGCCATGATTTCCCGATTCAGGCGATGCTTGCGCTCTTCGCGGTGACGACGATCACGAAATTCAGTAGCGATGACTATTTTCCTTCAATCAAAATGCTACAAAAATAGTAGCTGATGCCGCCCTGCCCACGCGAGCTAAAGCTGTTTCAATCCCAATCAGGCTTTAGAAGCGATGTCTTCTGCGATGAGCGCGACGAACGCTTCGAGGGACATCACACCGAGGTCTCGATTACCCCGGGCGCGCACTGCGACGGCGCCGGCTGCCTTTTCCTTCTCGCCAGCGACGAGGATGTAAGGCAGCTTCTGCAACGAATGCTCCCGTATTTTATACGTGATCTTTTCGTTACGCAGGTCGGTGATGACTCTAAGGTTTTGATGCGGCAATGCTTTTTGCAGTTTTGCAGCGATTTCGCGACAGTATTCGTCCTGCGCGCCCGTGATGTTGAGCACCGCGACCTGCACCGGCGCCAGCCAGGTAGGCAGCGCGCCCGCATGCTGCTCGATCAGGATGCCGATGAAACGCTCCAGGCTGCCCACGATAGCGCGATGCAGCAGGATGGGCGTGTGCCGTGCGCCATCCTCGCCCACGTATTCGGCGCCCAGGCGCGCCGGCATCGACGGATCGACCTGGATCGTGCCGCACTGCCAGTGGCGGCCAATGGCGTCGCGCAGGGTGTATTCGAGCTTGGGGCCATAGAACGCACCGTCGCCCACGGCGATCTGGTATTCGCAGCCGGAGGCCTTCAGGCTTTCGATCAGCGCATGCTCCGCGCGGTCCCAGCTTTCTTCCGAGCCGATGCGCTTTTCAGGCCGCGTGGCGACCTTGTAGATGATGTCGGTGAAGCCGAAGTCCTTGTAGACCTTCTGCAGCAGCGCCGTGAAGTTGATGCATTCCTGCTGGATCTGTTCTTCGGTGCAGAAGATGTGGCCGTCATCCTGCGTGAAGGCGCGCACGCGCATGATGCCGTGCAAGCCGCCCGTGGGCTCATTGCGGTGGCATTGACCGAATTCGCCGAAGCGCAGCGGCAGATCGCGGTAGCTCTTCACGCCCTGGTTGAAGATCAGGATGTGGCCGGGACAGTTCATCGGCTTGAGCGCGTAGTCGTGCTTCTCGCTCTCCGTCGTGAACATGTTCTCGCGGTACTTGTCCCAGTGGCCGGTCTTTTCCCAGAGGTGCTTGTCGAGGATCTGCGGGCCCTTGACCTCCTGGTAGCCATTGTCGCGATAGACCTGGCGCATGTACTGCTCCACGCCCTGCCACACGGTCCAGCCCTTGGGGTGCCAGAACACCGTGCCGGGGGAATGCTCGTCGATGTGGAACAGGTCCAGCTCGCGGCCGAGCCTGCGGTGGTCGCGCTTCTCGGCTTCCTCGATGCGCTGGATGTAGGCGTCCAGATCCTTCTTGTCGGCCCAGGCCGTGCCGTAGATGCGCTGCAGCTGCTCGTTCTTGGCATCGCCACGCCAGTAGGCGCCGGAGACGCGCGTGAGCTTGAACGCCTTCAGGAAGCGCGTGTTGGGCACGTGCGGGCCGCGGCACATGTCCACGTATTCCTGGTGGTAATAGAGGCCCATGGCGGTCTCGTCCGGCATGTCCTCGATCAGGCGCAGCTTGTACTCTTCGCCGCGCGACTTGAAGACCTCGATCACCTCGGCGCGGGGCGTCATCTTCTTGATGACGTCGTAGTCCTGGGCGATCAGTTCCTTCATGCGCTTTTCGATAGCGGCGATGTCATCGGGCGTGAACGGGCGCTCGAAGGCGATGTCGTAATAGAAGCCTTCTTCGATCACCGGGCCGATCACCATCCGGGCCGTGGGATAGAGCTGCTTGACGGCATGCCCCACCAAGTGGGCGCACGAGTGGCGGATGATCTCCACGCCTTCCTGGTCGCGCGGGGTGATGATCTGCAGGCGAGCGTCGTGGTCGATGAGGTCGCTGGCGTCCACCAGGCGGCCATCCACCTTGCCGGCCACCGTGATCTTGGCCAGGCCCGGGCCGATGGCGCGCGCCACGTCGGACACCGAGACCGGACCGGGGAATTCGCGCTGGGAATTGTCGGGAAGCGTGATCTGAATCATGGAGAAAAAATCCTGTGGGTCGATCGATCGAATGAGAGCCCGCGCAGCGCCCAAAAAAACAAAAGCGCGGAACGATGTCCGCGCTTTTGGAGGGAAGGTGCAAATCAGGTGTGCAGGCGCGAACGTCCAGCCTCTAGCGGCCGGTGGATTGCTCCGAAGTAGTTCGCGGTGTCATAACCAGATTGCCTTTCTCGCTCTTGCTGATTGAAGTAGCCGCAGATTTTACCCCCGCGCCCGCAAGCAGGCGGCAAGGCCCCGACGCGCCGACACGAAAAAGCCCGGCTGGCGGCGTGCCAGCCGGGCTTGGGGGCGAAGCCGTTGGCCCGGACCTCACGCCCGGGCAGCCTCCATCGATCAATGGAACTGCTCTTCCTCGGTGGAGCCCGTCAACGCCTTCACGCTCGAGGTCCCGCCCTGGATCACGGTGGTCACGTCGTCGAAGTAGCCTGCGCCCACTTCCTGCTGGTGCGACACGAAGGTGTAGCCCTTTTCGCGCGCGGCGAATTCGGGTTCCTGCACTTGCTCCACGTAATGCTTCATGCCTTCGCCGCGGGCATAGGCGTGGGCGAACTGGAAGGTGTTGTACCAGTTGATGTGGATGCCGGCCAGCGTGATGAACTGGTACTTGTAGCCGAGCGCGGACAGCTCTTCCTGGAACGAGGCGATCTGCTTGTCGTTGAGGTTCTTCTTCCAGTTGAAGGAAGGAGAACAGTTGTACGACAGCAGCTTGCCGGGGCAGGCGGCATGCACGGCCTGGGCGAATTCGCGGGCGAAGCCGATGTCCGGCACGCCGGTTTCGCACCACACCAGATCGGCGTAGGGCGCGTAGGCCACGCCGCGGCTGATGGCCTGCTCCAGGCCGTTCTTCACGCGGTAGAAGCCCTCCTGCGTGCGCTCGCCCGTCAGGAAGGGCTTGTCGTTCGCATCATGGTCGGACGTGATGAGGTTCGCGGCTTCGGCATCGGTGCGAGCCAGGATGATGGTCGGCACACCCATGGTGTCGGCGGCGAAGCGGGCAGCCAACAGCTTCTCGACGGCCTCCTGCGTGGGCACCAGCACCTTGCCGCCCATGTGGCCGCACTTCTTCACGGCCGCGAGCTGGTCCTCGAAGTGAACGCCGGCGGCACCCGCGGCGATCATGTTCTTCATCAGCTCGAAGGCATTGAGCACGCCGCCGAAGCCGGCTTCTGCATCCGCCACGATGGGCAGGAAGTAGTCGATGAATTCCTTGTCGCCGGGGTTGATGCCACGGCCCCACTGGATCTCGTCGGCACGCTTGAAGGTGTTGTTGATGCGGCGGACCATGGTGGGCACCGAGTCATAGGCATAGAGCGACTGGTCGGGATACATGGTTTCCGACGTGTTGCCGTCGGCCGCCACCTGCCAGCCCGACAGGTACACGGCTTCCAGGCCCGCCTTGGCCTGCTGCATGGCCTGGCCTGCGGAGATGGCGCCGAAGGCGTTCACGTAGCCCTTCTTGGCACCGCCGTTGACCTTGTCCCAGAGCTTTTCCGCACCGCGCTGTGCCAGCGTGTGCTGGGGCTGCAGGCTGCCGCGCAGGCGCACCACGTCCGCAGCCGAATAGTTGCGCTTCACGCCCTTCCAGCGCGGGTTCTGCGCCCAGTCGAGTTCGAGGGCGGCGATCTGTTGTTCACGACTCAGTTGGGCATTCAGCGATTGCGGCATGGTTCACTCCTGTTGAGGTCTTCGGATCATCGGGCGGGGCAGCCCTTGGAGACAACTTTAAGTCTTCTATAAGACCAACGCAATATCTTATGTCTTATATAAGAGGTAAATTTTTTCTTTAAAAATCAATAACATAACGATCGCTTTTCTCCATGCAAAAAAACATTTCTCATATCGAGAAATTTTTGTGCAGCGCCGCATTTCCTCACACCACATCATGAAAACAAATTTCTGCATGGAGTAAAGCCTGCAATGCAGCCCTCGCCCTACAGCGGCGGCACCGCCCGGAACCAGTCGCCGTGCAGCAGTCGGGCATCAGGTGTGGCGTAGCGCGGATGGATCACGTACATGAAACAAGCCAACAGCCGGCCTTCCACATCCACCATCACGTCCCTTTTGGAGTACTCGTCCGCGTCCGTGGCGGGCCCGTCGGGATCGAGGCCTTCGATCCGGTCCAACTGGCGCTCCAGCGCCGGCGTGACGGCATAGACCTCGCCGATCACCGGAGGGTCCTGCTCGCCATGGCCGTCGAGCCGCATGCCGGGATAAGGCCCCAGGCTGTAGAGCGCACCACGCAGGCAGGCCGCGCCCACCCACACCGGGGCGGGGCTCAGCCGCGTGATGTCGTTGCTGCCGCCGCGCCGCAGCGTTCCATAGACAAAGACGTGGCGCGCCGGCTGCGCACCGCCAGAAGCGATTTCGTGGGGCATGATTCAGAGACTCCAATTTCCTTGGCCCCAGTCTAGTGAATATGCCCAGCCGCCCCGTTGCTTATCTATGTCTGGCTCTCAGCATGTCGCTGGTCGGCAGCTATGTGGCGCTATCCAAGCCGCTGGCGGCCACGTTTCCCGTCTTCCTGCTGGCCTGGCTGCGCTTCGGCATCGGCGGCGCTGCGATGCTGCACTGGCTGAAGAAGCCCGCCACGGAGCCGGCACTGAGCCGCGGCACGGTGGGGCTGCTCTTTCTGCAGTCGCTGATGGGCAACTTCCTGTTCACGGTGTTCATGATCTATGGCGTAAGCCTGACCAGCGCCACGTCGGCCGGGGTCATCATGGCCTCCATACCGGCAGCGGTGGCCGTCATGAGCTGGCTGTTCCTGCGCGAGCGGGTGGCACCGCGCACCTGGTTCTCGGTCGTGCTGGCCGTGGCCGGCATCCTGCTCTTTGCGCTCTCGAAGCCCGGCGCCCACGGAGTTGTGGATGCCGCGCCAGGCGCTCAAGGGCCCGCCCATGCCGCCTGGATCGGCTACCTGCTGCTGCTCGCCGCCTCCATCTGCGAGGCAGCCTATTCGGTGATCGGCAAGAAGCTGACCGGCACGCTGGGCCCCAGGCGCATCACCTCGCTCATAAACCTGTGGGGATTCGCGCTGGCGACGCCCCTGGGTCTCTACACCGCCTGGGGCTTCGACTTCAAGGCGGTCGCACCCGGCACCTGGCTGCTGCTGGTGTTCTATGCCCTCGCGGCCTGCGTGTGGACAGTCTGGCTCTGGATGACCGGGCTCAAGGCCGTGCCCGCGGCCCAGGGCGGCATCTTCACGGTGCTGCTACCCGTCAGTGCCGCACTGGTGGGCGTGCTGGTGCTGGGTGAACGCTTCACGGGAATGCAGGTGTTGGCCTTTGGCATCGCCCTGGCCAGCGTGGTGCTGGCCACGCTCCCGTCAAGGGCTTCGCGCTCCGCGGCGGCCGGCCCGGCGCACTGAAGGCAAGCGCCGCTCGGCACTCCCAGCATCTGCGGCTGCGCCGGCCTGCCGACAACGCAGTGGCCCAGGCCGGCCGCACCGCAACAACTGGAGGCAAAAAATCACTTTCTTCCCTTGGAAACGCGTTTTTTTGCCATTAGCATCTGCGGGCCAGTGGAGAAGCAGGTTTTCGCTGGTCCCGTATTTCACTTCCAACAAGGAAAACCCAACATGGCAACTGCAAAAAAAGCGCCCGCCTCCGAGGCCAAGGCCGCAGCTCCCGCTAAGAAGCGCACCCCCAACGCCGCCTTCATGAAGGCCCTGACCCCCAGCCCCGCACTGGCTGCCGTGGTCGGCGCAGCTCCGCTGCCGCGTACCGAAATCATCAGCAAGCTGTGGGTCTACATCAAGGCGAACAACCTGCAGGATGCATCCAACAAGCGCATGATCAACGCCGACGCCAAGCTCAAGGAAGTCTTCGGCAAGCCCCAGGTCTCGATGTTCGAGATGGCCGGCCTGATCGGCAAGCACGTCAAGTGATGAAGCGTTCCGCATAGCGCGGCCGCCTTCAGAAAACCGGCCCGCGCGCCGGTTTTTTTTCGCCTTCGGCACGCCCGACGCGCCATAGGTTGACCCTACTTTGAGGATAGAAATTGCAAATGCGATGAATTCGCATTTATAATGATCCATCTTCAACAGCCAGCCACCACTGCCTGCCCCATGATCGTCTGCGTCTGCCACCGGGTATCTGACCGCGAAATTGCTCGCCATGCACACGCCGGCATGAGCTTCGACGAGATCCAGTTCGAACTGGGCGTAGCGACGCAATGCGGTCGCTGCGAGGACTGTGCCCGTGCCGTGGTGGAGCGTTGCAGCGTGTCGCACCCCATGGCTGCGCTGTACAGGGAGACGCCCACGCAGACGATCCAGCTCGCCACATCCATTCTGGAGAGCAAAGCATGGAACTCCTCTCGACGCTCGCTGGCAGCCTGATCCTGATGGTGGGCTCGGTCTGGTGGATCCTCCGTAAGTAACACAACCTCTGCCGTTCAGGCTGTCTGCGCCCGCCTTCAACAGGCAGGCCGTTTCCATTCCATATGTCCCAGTTCGATAGATACGGCGCTTCCTCCGGGGGCCTGAGCCGCAATGCCCTCATCGCCGGCTCGGTGGTGCTGCTGCACGTGGCGGGGCTCTGGGCGCTGCAATCCGGCCTGCTGCGCCGCGCGGCGGAAGTGATCATCCCAGCCGAAGTGCTGAGCGAATTCGTCACGCCGCCCGCCCCCCCGCGCCCGCCGGTGCCGCCGCCGCCCAAGCCCGCTCCACCCCCACCGCCCAAGCCGGCACCCCGTGCGCCCGCGCCGCGCCCGGCCCCCATGCCCGTGGCCACGCCGGATCGGACACCCGCACCCAATGCGCCCACAGGCGTGGCGGAGCCGCAGCCGCCGGCGCCCCCCATCCAGGCCCCGGCCGCTCCACCCTCCCCGCCACCAGCGCCTCCCGCGCCGCCGGCACCGCCGAAGATCGACCTGCCGTCCAGCGACGCTGCCTACCTGAACAACCCCAAGCCGACCTATCCGGCGATCAGCAAGCGGCTGGGTGAACAGGGCAAGGTGGTTCTGCGCGTGCTGATCGGCACCGATGGCCTTCCGCAGAAAGTGGAAATCAGCAAGTCCAGCGGCTTCGACCGGCTGGACCGGCAGGCGCAGGAAGCCGTGATGCGGTGGCGCTTCGTGCCCGGCAAGCGCAACGGCGTGCCCGAGACCATGTGGAACCTCGTCCCCGTCAATTTTGTTCTCGAATAAATCAATCAGGAGTTTTCATGGAATCGCATTTCGGCATTGCCAACGTCTGGATTCAGGGCGACTTCGTCACGCGCGCCGTGGCGGTGTTGCTGCTGGGCATGTCGCTGGCCTCGTGGATCGTCATCATCATCAAGGCGCTGGACATCATCAAGTTCAAGAAGCATGCACGCGCCGCGCGTGACTTCTGGCACAGCGAGGACTTCGCGGCCGGCCTGAGCAAGCTCGGCGACGACCCGACCAACCCTTTCCGCCATCTGGCGCTCGAAGGCCGGGAAGCCACGGCCCACCACCGCAACACCAAGGCCCATCTGCACGACAGCCTGGACGTGAGCGACTGGGTGACCCGCAGCCTGCGCAACTGCATCGACGAATTCACCGCTCGCCTGCAGGCGGGCCTGGCCATCCTCGCATCGGTGGGCTCCACGGCGCCGTTCATCGGGCTCTTCGGCACCGTGTGGGGCATCTACCACGCGCTGGTGGCGATCGGCACATCGGGCCAGTCCACCATCGACAAGGTGGCGGGCCCCATTGGCGAGGCACTCATCATGACGGCGCTGGGTCTGGCCGTGGCCATTCCGGCGGTGCTGGGCTACAACGCCCTGGTGCGCGGCAACAAGTCGATCCTGAACGCGCTCAACAGCTTCGCGCACGATCTGCACGCCTACTTCGTCACCGGTGCCCGCGTCAGCGCGCCCGGCGAGCAGGCCAAGGTGCTGCCGATCAAGAAGGGTTGATGCGCCATGGCCTTCGGAACGCAAGACGACGCCGATGAGGTGATGAACGAGATCAACATGACGCCGCTGGTGGACGTCATGCTGGTGCTGCTCATCATCTTCATCATCACCGTGCCGGTCATGAAGCATGCCGTGCCGGTGGATCTGCCCCGCGCCTCCAACCAGCGGGAGGACATCAAGCCGGAAACCATCCGGCTGTCCATCACGGCCGACGGCAAGTACCACTGGAACGAGAGCGACATCTCCGACGACGAGCTGGAGCCTCGGCTGAAGGCCGAAGCCGCCAAGGACCCGCAGCCGGACCTGCACATCCGCGGCGACAAGGACGTACGCTACGAGCGCGTGGCGCAGGCCATGTCGGCCGCCCAACGCGCTGGAGTGCGCAAGATCGGCTTCGTGACCGATCCCAAGCCTTGAACGACGGCAACACCACGCGCCCTCTCAAGCCTCCCCACGCCGATGCCAGGACCCGTGCCTGCATCGGCGTTTTTCGTGGAACCCTGCCATGGATTGGATGACAGTGCGGCTCACCAGCGCGACGTAACTTCTTACGTTTTCCCGCCTGCGATTCGCTTGACGATCAATTGAGAATGGTTATCATTAAAACAATCGCAACGCAAAGAGGATCTCTCATGCAAGCCACTCTGACCACCCCTTCCGCAGCTTCCTTCTTCGGCACCGCTTCCTTCGAGAGAAGCAGTTCCGGAGCTTCCGCCTCGGCACGGCAAGCCGCTGCCGTTTCCGCCGATGCGGCCCCGGGGCATGCCGTGGACAGCAGCGCGCTGCTGCAGGGCCAGAAGGCCGTGTCCATCAGCCACAACGGCTCGGTGTATCGCCTGCAGGCCACGAAGCTGGGCAAGCTCATCCTGACCAAGTAAGCGAGCACCGAACAGCACGCGCAGCACGCTGGTTGCGTCTTGCCAAGACCCGGCCTCGCAGTGTGGTGTGAACCACCTCCAGGCGCAAAGCAAAGGTTTCATCGTGGGGCGACTCCGAACACCCGCACAGCTGCGGGTCGCCAGGGTCGTATTGGCCAGCCAACGGGATCATCCCGCGTAGCCAGGCTTTTTTTCTTTTGCAGCCGCTGCTGCCACGCTCCGTACGACTCAACAAAAAACCGGCCACGTGGGCCGGTTTTTTGTTTGAGTGGATGAAGCGGGCTGCGGCGCCCGCTTCACCTGGGCTAGTCGCTATTCAATTCATAGCAGCTGCCACCATAAAGGCTCACAGCCCCAGGGCGGCGATGCCGGCGCGGGCAATCTGCGCGTCTTCGTTCGACTTCACGCCGCTCACGCCCACGGCGCCCAGGCATTGGCCGTCCTTGATGATCGGCACGCCGCCTTCCAGCAGGCCGTCGACGCCAGGGGCGGTCAGGAAGGCCGTGCGACCGCCGTTGATGATGTCTTCGTAGACCTTGCTCTCGCGGCGGCCCAGGGCGGCGGTGCGGGCCTTGGCCGGGCCGATCTGGGCCGACACGGCGGCGGCGCCGTCCAGGCGTTGCAGCCACAGCAGGTGGCCGCCGTCGTCCACGATGGCGATGGTCACGGCCCACTGGTTCTTCACGGCTTCCGCCTCGGCGGCGGCGGCGATCTTCTTGATGTCGGAGAGTTCGAGTTCGTGCTTGGTCTTCATGGTGATGCTGCGAGTAGGTTCAACGAAGGAAAGCGGACCTGAGAAAGCTCAGGCGCGACCCTGGAGCATAGCCGCCGCCCCGCACGCCGGCCGCTGCGGCAAGGGCAAAAGATTGCATCCCAAAAGTACGGGATGGAACGCGGGTATTGCAGCGGTGCATAACGCCCCCACCTAGAATTTGTCAACCTGCATGGGTGCAGATACCACACTGGAGAGACGCATATGAATACCGAAGTCACTACCTACAGCTCCGCGGGCTACGGCATTTCGCAGGAGCAGCGCAACAAGGTCATGCGCAATACCTACTGGCTGCTGGCGCTGAGCCTGCTGCCCACGGTCCTGGGCGCCTGGGTGGGCGTGGCCACGGGCATCACGCAGGCGCTGCACGGCGGCATCGGCATGCTGGTGTTTCTGGGCGGTGCATTCGCGTTCATGTTCGCCATCGAGAAGACCAAGACCTCGGCGGCCGGCGTTCCGGTGCTGCTGGCCTTCACCTTCTTCATGGGCCTGATGCTTTCGCGCCTGATCGGCGTGGTGCTGGGCTTTTCCAACGGCACGCAGCTCATCATGACGGCCTTCGCCGGCACGGCGGGCGTGTTCTTCGTGATGGCGAGCCTGGCCAGCGTCATCAAGCGCGACCTGTCCGGCATGGGCAAGTGGCTGTTCGTCGGCGCCCTGGTGCTGATGGTGGGGGCTGTCATCAACATGTTCGTCGGCTCCTCGGCCGGCATGATGGCGATCTCGGTCGCGGCCATAGGCATCTTCAGCGCCTACATGCTGTATGACCTCAAGCAGATCCTGGACGGCGGCGAAACCAACTACATCAGCGCCACGCTGGCCCTGTACCTGGACCTCTTCAACGTGTTCCAGAGCCTGCTGGCCCTGCTGGGCATCATGGGCGGCGATCGGGACTGATCGCACTCCCTTCTTTCTGCCCCGCACATCAGCGGGCAGTTCGCACAAGGCCTCTTCGGAGGCCTTTTCTTTTTGCGGGCCGCCTGCGCGTTTCCCTCAATCCCGGGGGCGGACTGCCGATAAGCTAGCAACATGCGCACTTTCATTCCCGCCCCCTGCCGAGCCTGGTGCTTCGCCGTGGCCATAGCCCTGCCTCTGCTGGCCGGCTGCGATATTCCCGGGCTGGGCCCGGACCCGCGCGCGGCGGCCAAGGAAGAAGACGCCAAGGCCATCGGCGGCGCATGCCGCCTGGCACTGCGCGGCCTGGAGGACTGCTTCACCCTGAACCCCAAGGCTTCCAAGGGCCAGATCTTCGCGGGCTGGAAGGACATGGACGCCTACATGCGCGAGAACAAGATCGAAGGCTCGCCCTCCGTGCTCAGCAAGGCGGAGGACAAGCCACCGGCCAAGCCGGCCCGCAAGCAGCCCGCCGACGGCGACGACGACGGGCGCTCCCGCAGCTGACGTCGACACCCTCCGGGGCCCGCGCGCCCGGGATCGGCCCCGCCACCAGGGGGCGCCGACCCGGCAAGCGCCGGATCACCCCCTACCCGCTCCGGACTCACGCCAGCTCGAACACCGCCATGCTTTCGACGTGGGCCGTGTGCGGGAACATGTTGACCACGCCCGCCGCCACGCAGCGGTAGCCCGCCTGGTGGACCAGCAGGCCGGCATCGCGCGCCAGCGTGGCGGGGTTGCAGCTCACATAGACGATGCGGCGCGGCGGCACCCAGCCCTCGGCGGCGGCAGGCAGAGCCGGCGCGTCTTCGGCGCCGATGCGGGCCTGGTGGATGTCGGCCAGCGCCTTGGCCAGCGCGAAGGCGCCCTCGCGGGGCGGATCGACCAGCCACTTGTCGGCCACGCCGTCGGCGACCAGCATCGCGGGTGTCATCTCGAACAGGTTGCGCGCTACGAATTTCGTAGCAGCCAGTGGCCGGCCTGCGTGCGCAGACGCTCGATTCAGCTCGTAGTTTTCGCGGGAGCGGGCGACCAGCGCCTCGCTGCCTTCGATGCCCAGCACCTCGCGCGCCTGCGTGGCGATGGGCAGAGTGAAGTTGCCCAGGCCGCAGAACCAGTCGATCACGCGCTCGTCGCGCCCGGCATCGAGCAGCCGCAGCGCCTTGCTGACCAGCACGCGGTTGATGTGCGGGTTGACCTGGGTGAAGTCGGTGGGCTTGAAGGGCATGGTGATGCCGAAGTCGGGCAGGCCGTAAGCCAGTTGCGGGCCGCCTTCGTCCAGCAGCTTGACCGTGTCGGGGCCCTTGGCCTGCAGCCACCACTGCACGCAGTGCTCGGCCGCGAAGGCGCGCAGGCGGGCCAGGTCGGCGTCGGAGAGCGGCTCCAGGTGCCGCAGCACCAGCGCCGTCACCTCATCGCCGCAGGCCAGCTCGATCTGCGGGCAGGTGTCGCGCGCGTCCAGTGCTGCGATCAGGCCGCGCAGGGGCATGAGCATGGCGCTCACATGCGGGGGCAGCACCGGGCAGACACCCATGTCGGCGATGTAGCGGCTTTTGCGCTCGTGGAAGCCCACCAGCACCGTGCCCTTCTTGATGACGTGGCGCACCGCCAGCCGGGCGCGATAGCGGTAGCCCCAGGCAGGGCCTTCGATGGGCCGCATCACGGTTTCGGCCTTGACCTTGCCCAGGTGCCAGAGGTTGTCTTCCAGCACGCGCTGCTTGACGGCCACCTGGGCGCCCACGTGCAGATGCTGCATCTTGCAGCCCCCGCAGGCGCCGGCATGCAGGCCGAAATGCGGGCAGCCGGGCCGCACGCGCTGCGAGGATTCGCGGTGGATGGCGGTGAGGCTGGCCTGTTCCCAGTTGTTCTTCTTGCGGTGGGTGTTGGCGCTGACGACCTCGAAGGTCAGCGCGCCGTCGATGAAGACGACCTTGCCGTCCGGCCTGCGGGCGACGCCCTGGGCGTCCATGTCCATGGAGGTGACTTCGAGCCATCCGGGGGGCAGGCTGGAGGCCGCGGCAGCGGCAGCGGTGGAGGTGTCCGCAGCAGGGGTCTCCGCTTCGCCAGCGGCGGCCGCCGGCGCGAGGGTCGTGGGTTCTGTGTCGATGATGGTGGGGGCGCTCA
>Ga0105242_10002964_pt1 | contig 13284 bp, 13 predicted proteins | sample KBSM24metaG_FD_81521 | JGI IMG/M metagenome (GOLD analysis project Ga0105242, IMG submission 81521) | Miscanthus rhizosphere microbial communities from Kellogg Biological Station, Michigan, USA - KBS M2-4 metaG | ecosystem: Host-associated > Plants > Roots > Rhizosphere > Soil | place...
AGCACCAGAATGAAATCGATGCAGATGGCGGCTAGCGAGATCCAGCGGGAGGCCAGCGCATTCCAGCGCGCCGCAAGCCACGCGAGAATACCGGCGGCAAGGAGGGCGACGATCAGCCAGAGCAAGATCATAAGAACAACACCATTGCAATAAAAACAACGGATCCAGCCGCTATGCCCGCCGCGTACCAGCGCAAACGCCCGATCTCAGTGCGGCTGAGGATGCGCCATGTAAACTCGTTCATGCGAGCGACGCCGGTGTAGAAGCTATCAATGAAATCACCTTTGTCAATACGCGCGAACCACACCAGTGGCTTCACGAACACCCGGTCATAGAGCCAATCCATTCCCCAATCTGAAAACCAGAATTGGTGCAGGGCGCTCCCGGCCACACTCGAGGCCAGTGCGGCCGCGTACACGCGCTTGCGCAGGAAGAAGATGTACGCCAAGTACACACCTGTCAGAAATACCAGGGCAGCGATGACCTCGGAAACAGGCTCGGTTATTGGGACTGAGTGCGACCCTTCGGTCCACGGCAGGACTGTCTCCAGAAATCGGGCAAACGGCGTTTTGACATATCCGCTCACAATCGATAAGAATGCCAGGACGAAGCATGGAACGAGCATCGCCTTGCCCGGCCTCTTAGTCACCTCGCTTCGCGCTTCCCCGAAGAAAACCAGGAAGATCATCCGAAAAGTGTAGAGAGTGGTCAGCATGACTCCCGCCAGAGCGACGATCCAGAGCCCTGCGCTTCCGTTCGGGCCGCTCCATGCGCCCCAAATGATCCAATCCTTGCTGAACGCGCCCGCAGTAATCAGTGGTAATCCTGCGAGTGAACATCCGGCGATCGCAAAAGTCCAGAAGGCGATTGGAAGCCGCGTGCGCAAACCGCCCATGCGGAAAATGCTGTGCTCGTCATGCAACGCATCGATGACAATGCCGGCCGCTAGGAATAGCAGCGCTTTGAAGAAGGCATGCGTCACGAAATGGAAGGTGGCCGCCGGCCACGCACCCACGCCCAAGGCTAGAAACATGTAGCCAATTTGGCTCATGGTGGAGTAAGCCAGCACGCGTTTGAGATCCCATTGGGTGAGCGCGCTGAACCCCGCGATGAGCAGAGTTGCGGCGCCCACCAGCGCAACTGCGAACTGTGCCGCGGGTGCAAGCGAATACAACACGTGCATTCGTGCGATCAGGTAAACGCCGGCGGTAACCATGGTGGCCGCATGGATCAAGGCGCTCACGGGGGTGGGCCCGGCCATGGCATCCGGGAGCCACGTCTGCAAGGGTAGTTGCGCCGATTTACCCACTGCGCCTCCCAGAAGCAACAGCGCGGCCGCGACGGCGGCGGGCGACCCTATGTGCCAGTTTTGCGAGGCCCGCAGCATGAGTTCCTGGATCTGTAACGTGCCCAGATCGTGGAAGAGCAGGAACAGCCCGATCACCATGGCGGTGTCGCCGATGCGGGTCACGACGAACGCCTTGCGGCCGGCCGCGCCGTTAGCCGGGTCCCGATACCAGAAGCCGATGAGCAAATAACTGCATAGGCCCACGCCTTCCCACCCCAAGTAGAGCAGCAGCAGATTATTCGCCAGGAGCAGTGTCAGCATCGAGGCCACAAACAGGTTCATGTAGGCGAAGAACCGACTGTAGCCATCGTCGTCGATCATGAATTCCGTTGAATAGAGATGAATCAGGAAGCTGACGAAGGCCACAACCAACGTCATGATGAGCGAGAGTGGATCGAGATAGAACGCAATTTCCGGGCGGAGGCCGCCGACATCGATCCAAGTCCACAAAACTTGTGTATATGCGTGAGCGACGGGGGGAGCGCTCAGAAAAGCCATCGTCACGAGCACGGAAACCACGGTAGAGGCCGCGGTCGCGCCGACTGCGATCCACGCCACTTGTTTTCGTGAAAAACGGAGAACGGCCAGGGCGAGTGCGCTCGCAAAGGGAATCGCCGGAATCAGCCAGAGGAGGCCGAGCATGCTCAACCTCTCATCTCGTTGGCGGCGTCGGCATCCAGATTATGGTGCAGATGATAGAGCCGAAGCACGAGCGCCAAGCCGACCGATACTTCCGCCGCCGCCATGGCCAGGATGAAGAGAAACATGATCTGGCCGTCGGGCTGGCCCCAGCGCGACCCTGCCGCAACAAAAGCTACTCCCGTGCCGCTCAGCATGACCTCGATGGACATCAGAATAAAGATCAGATTACGGCGCATCAGAAGCCCGGCCAACCCCAACGCGAATAAGATTCCCGCCAGAATGAGCGCGTGCCCCATCGGAATTTCTGTCATATCGACCCTCCGCTTTATCGAGTACCGGCCGCCCCAGATGGCAAGCTCCCACCAGGGCACCCAGTAGCAGCATGGAAGAGAGTTCCACGCCGACGAGGTAAGGCCCGTACAGCGCGAGCCCGACTTGTTTCGGATCCACAACGCCGCCCGCAGCCTCAGTCAGCCGGGTCCGCAAGATCAGATAGACTACTTCTGCAATCAGGACAGCGGATAGGATGACTGGACCCACCCAAATGTTCCCTTGCATCCATTGCCCTTCCGCAATGGCCGCACGCTTTCCCAGGTTCAGCATCATGATCACAAAAACAAACAGAACCATGATGGCTCCCGCATAAATGATCACTTCAAGTGCGGCGACGAGTGGCGCGCCCATCGCATAAAACACTACGGCCACAGCCAGCAGTGAGACGATCAAGTACAGCAACGCATGCACGGCATTGAGCCGCGTGATCGTCAGCACCGTGGAGACGATGGCCACGATTGCGGCGATATAGAACGCGACTTCCATAAAGTTGCTTACGGCATGAGGCTGCGGAGATCGACGGGCGGTGCCTCGTTTTCTGCTTCGCCTTTGTCTTTGCCGGCGATCCGCGCTCCCGAAACGCGCCAATAGTTATAGCCGGGATACTTGCCCGGCCCGTCGATCAGCAGGTCTTCTTTCTCGTAAACCAGGTTCTGGCGATTGTATTCAGCCATTTCAAAATCGGGCGTAAGCTGGATCGCGTAGGTTGGACACGCTTCTTCACAGTACCCGCAGAAAATACATCGCGAGAAATTGATTCGGAAAAACTCCGGATAGCGGCGCTCGTCTTTGTCTTCCGTCGCCTGAAGAGCGATGCAGTCCACCGGACAGGCAATCGCGCACAAGTAGCAGGCAACGCATCGCTCGCCGCCATCCGGATCTCGCGATAGAATGATTCGCGCCCTGCTACGGGGCGCCATGTATGGCTTCTCCTCCGGGTACTGGATCGTTACCCGTTTGTGGAAGCTGTGCAGGAACACGTTCCAGATCGTTTTGATCAAACTCCACATAGTGATCCACCTTGTAGACACGACATCTCAGGCCACCTCATTCATCGCCATGCCACCACGACGGCGCCGGTTACGATCAGATTCAGGAGAGCCAATGGAAGCATCATTTTCCAGCCCCAGGACATCAACTGGTCGAAACGCAGCCTCGGGAGCGCAGCCCGCAATAGAATAAAGAAACAAATAAAAGCGAACATCTTTATCAGGAACCATACGATCGGGGGCAGCCACGGACCGAGCCAGCCGCCGAAGAACAGTACCGCTATCATTGATGAGATCAGGATCACGCCAAGGTATTCGCCCACGAAGAACATCCCGAACTTCATGCCTGAGTACTCCGAGTGAAATCCGGCGACCAACTCGCTGTCTGCCTCCGGCAGGTCGAAAGGCGACCGCCGCGCCTCGGCCACCCCCGCGATCAGAAACAAGAGAAAACCCAGGAACTGTGGAACGACGAACCACAGTCTCTTTTGTGCCTCCACGATGGTCGACAGGCGGAAGGAGCCGGCGAGCAGCACGACGCCCATGAGCGACAAGCTCATGAAGACTTCGTAGCTGATCATCTGCGCCGCGGCGCGCAGTCCCCCCAGTAGGGAGTATTTGCTGTCGGACGCCCAGCCAGCCAGCACGATGCTATAGACGCCAAGCGAGGACATCCCCAGAAAAAAGAGCAAGGCAATGTTGAGGTCCACGACGATGATGCCCGGAGAGAAAGGCACCACGGCGAATGAGAGCAGCACCGTCACCATAATGATGGCCGGCGCGATGATGAAAACAATTTTGTCCGCAAACGGCGGTAGCCAGTCTTCCTTGGTGAAAATCTTGATCATGTCGGCCACGACTTGCAGTAGCCCGAACGGACCCACACGATTCGGACCGTAGCGATCCTGCCAGAGCGCGAGCAGCCGGCGCTCCACCCAGATGAGTAAAGCCGCGAGGCTGAGCGCCACGATGAGAACTCCAGCAATCGCAGCGATTGGGTATGGACTCGTCATGGCGCTTTCGAAATCCGGCAACAAGCCGGAAGCTCCGCTCCACGCGCCGAAGTCAAGTTTGCGGGGATTCCCGCGATTCCTGGAGGCAACTCTCGCACGATCTTCAGCGGCAGACGGTGCTTTGTCCCGCCAAGATCGATCTCGACCTCTCCACCCGGTTCTCCCACGTGGAGGCTCGCGGCATCGGCGGCGTTTACCGCGAGATAGGGAGCCGGAGCCAGTTCAGCGACCGCCGGGGCTTGGAGGCTCAGTTCCTCGGAACCGAAAATGTGTTCGATCGGAACCACAAGCCATTTCGCCTTACACCTGGCGAACGCGGCCGGGATTGTGGTGAAGTAAGCTCCGCTTTGTAACGGCTCGAACAAACGAACTCCGGGATCCCCGCCTCGGATCTCATCGCCGATCTCGCTTTGAAACTTGTTCGCGGCCTGGATGGAATTCCATCCGGGCGACCAGAAGAAAGGCTGGAGCGCGCCAGGCGGCTGGCCCGAGGCGCCCTCCATCGAAAAAGCGAGAGCCGAGTCGGGGTCATCGGGCGGTTTGGGCTCGACTACGCTGATATTGGCGGTTATAGAGGTGAGCCCGCTATAGCGATGGGGCTCGCGAGGAATCTTCGCACCAGCCATACGGAACTGTGAAGAAGGAGCGGCTCTTACTATGGGAGCCAGTTGTGGAAGCGCTTCTGCCAAAGCTGCAAGTAGATCATCCAGCGTCGGCCATGTTGAGTCGCCCAGCCATCGCCAGCTCTCCCGCACGTCCGTTTGTTGCGCGAATACCGGGAAAAATCTTTGTGCACGCCCTTCGCTGCTGATTAGCGTGCCATCGGATTCCGCAAACGTGCCGGCGGGAAGAAGCAGTTTCGCTCGCGCGGTAGTGTCGTTGGACAGGTGATCGAGCACGACAACGTGCTTCGCGGCTCTCAGGAAACCGTCCACCAACTCATGGGGAATTCGGCGGTAGAGATCGTTCTCTAGGATGATCAGAGTTTCGGCATCGCCGGCTTGGGCCACGCGGAAAGCCTCGCTGAGCGGGCGGGCTTCCATAAGCGCCAGACCGAAACTGTTGCACTCGGGTGCAATAAAGCCCAGGGCAGCGGGACGCCCTACATCGCATAACGCCTTCGCTACATTCGCCGCGCATTGAATCACGGACTCGGTCCGGCAACTCGGCCCGGAAATCACCACCGGCCGCTTCGCGCTCTTCAATGCGCCGGCAATGATTCGCACAAGATTCTGGAGTTCATCGGGCAAGTCCGAAACCTCCGGTGCGGCCGGGTCAATCTCATGAGCGACGGCGAAGCCCAGTCGCGCCACGTCGTCCGGTGCTGCCCGGTAAGTGTTTGTGGCGACATCATCGAGGCGCGTCGGGCCCGGCGCCGCAATGAACAGGGGGCCCTTTGCGCCCTGCACGGCTTCACGCACGGCGTCATCCATCCATAAGGGAACGTGCAGCTTTTCCGCAATCTCAAAGGGTTGTTGGCGCACGGCCTGGCGCACACTGAGTGCCATGCGCGGCGCGGAGTTCGTGACGTCTTCGCCAAGGATCAGCACGGCATCGGACAGCTCAATGTCATGGAGGGACGGCGAACGGGCCGGGCCGGCCTGGAGAATCCTGACCATCGCCGTAATCATCCGCCACTGGTCGTCCGCGATGCCTGCAAAAAGCCGATCCTTCCCGACCAGTGTGCGCAGCGCGAAGTTGGCTTCGAGCGACGCTCGCGGCGAACCGATGCCGATTGCCTTACCGGGACTAACCAGAGACTTAAGTTTTTGGGCTGCTTCGTCGGCGGGGATGGGTTGCCCATCGAGCCGTGCTGCTCTAATCCTGTATTCGCTATTTACGAACTCACAGCCGTAGCGCCCGCGGTCGCAGAGAAAGTAGCCGTTCACCTCGCTGTTGAACCTGGTCAAAACCCGGCGCAGCAAACCATAGCGCTCGCCGATCGTGGTATTGCAACCGGCTCCGCAATGACCGCAAATCGCGGGAGCCATTCGCAGATCCCATTTCCGCGTGTAGTGGCGTCTCAATGTTTTATCGGTGAAAACCCCCGTGGGGCAGATTTCCACCAGGTTACCCGCAAACTCGTTTTCGAGAACTCCGTCTTCGCTGCGGCCGAAGTAAACGGTGTTCTTAAGGCCAAACACGTTCAGGTCGTTCCCTCCGGCGTATTCGCGATAAAACCGCACGCAGCGGTAGCACTGTATGCAGCGGTTCATCTCGTGATACAGGAAAGGGCCCAGGTATTGGTTGCGAAACGTTCGCTTCTCAAACCGCGTACGGCGGTAGCCATGGCCAGTCATGACCGTCATGTCCTGGAGATGGCACTCGCCGCCTACGTCGCACACGGGACAATCGTGTGGATGGTTCAGCATCCTCCCCTCGACGATCGCGGCGCGGAAAGCGACGGCTTCCGGATCGCGAATGGAGATCCGCGTCTCTGCTTTGGCGGGCGTCATGCACGCCATCACAAGTTTGCCCTTCGTGTCCTTTTCATCCTTGAATTCTTTGACGGCACACTGGCGGCACGCGCCCACTGACCCGAGAGCGCCGTGCCAGCAGAAGTACGGCAGGTTGAAGCCCAGCGAGAGACATGCGTGCAGCAAATTTTGCTTCGCGTCCGCTTGGTACGGTTTACCGTCGACGTAAATAGTACCCATCCGGTTCGCCTATCGCCTTTGGAAAGCACAGCCCTTGTCCCGGATGTGCCGCTCGAAATCGTCGCGGAAATATTTCAGTGCGCTCTGCAAAGGTTCCGCCGCACCCGGTGCCAGTGCGCAAAACGTGTGGCCGGGCGCCCAAAACTTGGTTTGAAACTCCAATGTCTCCAGATCTCCAAGGCTCCCTTCGCCGTCCTCCAATGCTTTCAGAATCTGTTTCGCCCAGTTCAAGCCGCTCCAGCACGGAGTACACCACCCGCAAGACTCCTGGGCAAAAAAGTGAATGAGGTTCGAGACCATACCGACAGGACAGGTCTGATCATCGAGCACGACCATGGTGCCCGTCCCCAGCCGGCTGCCGGCCTTCTGTACTTCCGTGAAGTCCATGGGCACGTCCAGATGTTGCGGCACCAGGAAATCGGTCGAGGCGCCGCCCGGCAGTGCGCCACGAAACTCCAGACCCTTGCGCATTCCACCTGCGTGTTCTTCAAGAATCTCGCGCATCGTAGTACCCATTGGCAGCTCCCATAGCCCCGGTCGCTTCACTTTGCCACTCGCACCGTAGAGCTTTGTGCCGGCATCCTTGGTGTGGCTCAAGCCCTGGAACCACCCATCCCCGTGATTGATGATGTGGGGAACGTTTGCGAGGGTTTCGACGTTGTTCACAATGGTCGGCTTGCCCCAGAGACCGGACACCGGCGGGAAAGGCGGCTTCGCACGCGGATTAGCGCGCTTGCCTTCTAGCACGTTCAGCAATGCGGTCTCCTCGCCGCACATATATCGCCCGCCGCTGATGTGCAGATACATCTCCAGGCTGTAGTCCGAACCGAGAATCCTCTTCCCCAGGTAACCGGCCGAGTACCCTTCGGCCAGCGCCCGGGCCATTCTCTCCTGCGATAGTTTGTATTCACCACGCACGAAGATATAAGCGACGTCCGATTGGTTCGCATACCCTGCCAGGATCATCCCCTCGATCAGTCCGTGAGGGTTTCCTTCCATCAAGTAGCGGTCTTTGAAGGTGCCAGGCTCCATCTCGTCAGCGTTGGCGATAACATACTTGGGTCGCGGTGCATCAGTACCCATCGGAGTAAAGCTCCACTTGAGTCCGGTAGGAAAACCGGCACCTCCGCGTCCGCGCAATCCGGAATTCTTGACTTCTTCCTGAACTTTCTGGGGCGTCATATTGCGCAGCGCCTTGCGGAGCGCCTGATAACCCCCGGCATGCTCATACCCCGCGAGGTCGAGAGCCTGACCATTCGACGGGATGTCTTTCGTGAGCGGCTTCTCCGGAGTCATGTCTACTCGCACCCCTCCAGTAGCCGGTCGATCCTGGCCGGATCGAGGTTCCCATGAAGGTCGTTGTCGATCGTCATGGCCGGCGCCTGCTCGCACGCCCCGAGACATACGATGGGCAATAGAGTGAACCGATTATCGGCGGTAGTTTCCCCGAACCGGATTCCGAGGCGCGCAGTCAAGTGGTCGCGCATGCGGTCGTAGCCCATAATCCAGCAACTCACGCTGTCGCAGAGCATGATCACGTGCGGGCTTACCGGTTTCCGGAAGATCAGGTTGTAGAACGTTGCAACACCATCTAGGTCGGCGGACGACATCTGGAGCAGTTCGCCAATGTCGCGAATGCTTTCGTCGGAAACCCATCCACGGTGCCGCTGCACGATCTTCATGGCATCGATACAGACTGCTTCCCGAGTGGGATAGCGGGCCATTTCGGCCTCAATCTCCTGCCGCTCTTCAGCCGTAAGCATCTTCTTCCTTTCTCATCGATCCACATCCGCAAGCACGTAGTCCATTGCGCCCAGGACGGCGAACACGTCGGGAATCATCCGGCCGCGGATGAGTTCAGGCAACATCTGCATGTGAGCGAACGATGGCGTTCGGATGCGTGTCCGGTACGAAGTGGTGCCTCCGTCGCTAATCAGGTAATAACCGTTATTACCTTTAGTCGCCTCAATCGCACCGAGCGCCTCACCAGGAGGAATCACCGGACCCCAACTCACTCCAAGAAAGTGCGTGATCAGGGTTTCGATGTCGTGCATGGTTTGTTCTTTGAGTGGGGGGCACGCCAGCGGGTGGACCGACTTATATGTGCCCTCGGGCATGTTGTTCACGCACTGTTCGACGATGCGCAGGCTCTGACGCATCTCTTCAACGCGCACCACGGCACGGTCGTAGCAGTCCCCATGCTGGCCTGTGGGAATGTCGAATTCGAACTGCTCGTAACCGGAATAGGGTTGCTTCTTGCGGAAGTCCCACTCGAATCCGCAGGCGCGCAAATTGGGACCCGTGACACCCCATTCAATGGCTCCCTCCGCGGTGCATACTCCGACGCCTTTGGTGCGCGCCTTGAAGATCCGGTTCTGCATAACTTCCTTGTCGTACTCGATGAGGCGCGGCGGCAGGTACTTTAAGAAATCCCGAACCATGACCTCCCATCCTTTGGGTAGATCCTGCGCGACCCCGCCGATGCGGAACCAGTTGGGATGCATACGCGCACCGCAAATGGCCTCGATGATGCCGAAAGCGCGCTCGCGGTCGTTGAATGTATAAAAGACCGGTGAAAGCTGGCCTAAATCCTGGGCGAACGTGCCGTACCAAACCAGGTGGCTGATGATCCGGAACAGTTCTGAGAGCATCACACGAATGACTTTCGCCCGATGCGGCACGTCAATTTCCGCCAGTTTTTCCAAGGCCATCAGGTACGCCATGTTGTTCATCACGCCGCCGAGATAATCGATCCGGTCGGTGTAAGGAATGTAGGTGTGCCAGGACTGCCGTTCCCCCATCTTTTCGGCGCCCCGGTGGTGGAACCCGATGTCCGGCACCGCGTCTACAATTTCTTCGCCGTCAAGTTGCAGGACGATGCGCAGCACTCCATGAGTCCCGGGATGTTGCGGACCGACGTTTAGAAAGATGAAATCCATCCCGTCGCGGCCCGCCTTCATGCCCCACTCTTCGGGCTTGAAGCGCAGTGCTTCCTGCTCCGCGTCCTCCTTCTCGTCGGGCAAGTGGAATGGACCCATTTCGGTGGCTCGCGCCGGGTGGTCCTTCAACAGCGGATGCCCTTCCCAGGTGTTCGGCATCAGGATACGCTTCAGGTGCGGATGGCCATGGAAACGAATTCCGAACATATCCCAGACTTCTCGTTCGTACCAGTTGGCCGAAGGCCAGAGATCGGTAATCGTATCGATGGGCGGCTGATCACGCTTGAGAGGCACTTTGATACGGATGTACTCGTTTCGCTCAAAGGATAAGAGGTGATACACCACCGTGAACTCACTTGGTGGCTGACCCTCCCGGTAGACCCGCATACATTCATCGATAGCGGTGAGGTCATAGAGCATCCGGTATGGTTGTTCTACATCCGCCTTTAGGTAGGCGAGCGCATCGTGAAGGTCCTGTCTGGCGATCCAGCAGGTCACAATTCCATCGGCCGTGTGTTGAGGCTTGACCGCATTTTCACCAAGCTTCTGGCGCAACTGGTCAACGATACTGGTACCGGCAACCATTGGTCTCAGACTTCATCGACCGGCCTGAGCACCGTGGCCTTCCGCCGCTCTGCTCGATTGAGATCGCGCAGCGAAGGCATCGGCGGCCGCACTGTCCCCTGCGGGCCCACTACCCAACTCAAAGGCCGTCGCTCCGTTCCAACCGCTTTTTGCAGTAGCAACAATCCTTCCTCAAACGCGTCGGGTCGTGGCGGGCAGCCCGGCACGTAAACATCGACGGGAAGGAACTTGTCCACGCCCTGCACCACGCTGTAGATGTCGTACATTCCCCCGGAGTTGGCGCACGAGCCCATAGAGATCACCCATCGAGGTTCCATCATCTGCTCGTAGAGACGCTGAATCACCGGCGCCATCTTGATGAAAACGGTGCCGGCGATCACCATCAAGTCGGCCTCGCGTGGGGTCCCGCGGATCACTTCCGCGCCGAACCGGGAGATGTCGTATTTGCTGGTCAAGCTGGTAGCCATCTCCACGTAACAGCACGAGAGCCCGAAGTTGAATGGCCAAATGGAATTCTTCCTGCCCCACGCCAACAAGTCCTGAAGGCGAGAAAAAATCACGCTTTGTCGCACGCTGCTTTCGGCCAGACTCTCGCCCGGCCGTACGAGCTCCTGGTGAGAGTTCCGCTGGCTTGCTGGAGAGGTGTCCGGCGACCTCATCGGATCTTCTCCTGCGCGTCGGGCCCCGCCGGAGACCAGTCGAGCGCTCCCACCCGCCAGAGATAGGCAAGGGCGGCGACCAACACCCCAATGAATATGAGCACTTCAGAATAACCAGCCCAGCCCAGTTCACGGCCGGCAATGGCCCAAAGAAATATGAAAATGGCTTCCAGGTCGAAAACGACGAAGAACATGGCCACCAGGTAAAATTTGACAGACAGGCGCACCTGCGCGGAACCTTCCGAACGAATGCCCGATTCGTACTGCACTCCGGTCGCGCGTTCATTATGCCGCTGACCCAAGACGTAGGAAGAAGCGAGCATCCCGACCACCACTAAGATCACCAGGGTGAAATACACCGCCAATGGCCAAACGGTCACTTCAGGCCTCCTTTGTGCCGCTAGCGACGGTCCGCGTGTGTGCCGCTAGCGACGGTCCGCGTGATGGTCAGCAGGAAGGCGCTGTCTTCTAATGCCTCGACATCATGCCGCACCTCATGATCGAGGGCCAGCAGATGTCCTACGGGCAGGTCGAAATCCTTTCCAGCTACATGCATCCGAATATGGCCGGCGATGGTTTGCACGGAGATTCTTCCGTCCGCATGGTGTTCTTCAATGCGCGTCTTCGCCTTCATCAGCATCAGAACAATCGTAAAGTCCGGATACTTGACCATGGTCTTGGCGTTGCGGCCGTTCTGCCAAGCTGGCTCGCATTTCAGTTGTTCAACCTGAGCGTTCAAATCGAATTCCAAAAATACGCCGGCGGTGGGCTCCGCCGTTCTCTGTGCCCCGGTGCGAGGCGTTTGCGGCTGACCGACGTCCATGGTCTTGTTATCTCCTTATGTTTTTGCGCCGCAGATCGTCCTGCTAGCGGTCAAAACTACCCCAGACGGTCGGATAACGCGCCGGGCGTCTCTCAAAACGCAGGAAGATCACGACTCTGTCAGCCGGTGGCTGAATCTTCGAACCAACCGATCGCTATTTTGGCCATAATGTCTCGCCTGCCCGCGTTCATTTGCTAAGAGCGCGTCCTCTTCGACAGTACAGGAAGCCAAGTCAAAATGACGTCAAGAAGTGCATGACTGGGTTTCGTGCAAGGCTCCAATCGCCGCGGGTACTCCCATGCATCGTGGGCGGCACGCGGATCAACTTGCGAATTCGCGACTGAGACGCGCCAGCGCCAGCGCACCGATGGAAAGCCCGAAATCACGGAACGCAACGTCAAAGAAACCTGGGATTATTAACAAATTGATAATGATCCCCCATAGCCACGCCGCGACAAGGTAGCCGCCATATTTCGGTTTGAAGGCGACAACCAAGCCCGCGATGATTTCAACCACACCGATCACGAGCATCAGATTGTGGCCGTCAATTGGCGAGAGCCTCGCGATAAAGGGTGCCAAGTAGAGATCCCAATTGCAGAGCAAGTGGAAGAACTTGTCCAAACCTGTAACAATCGGCACCACTGCGAAGGTGATGTGCAGAATTTGGTAGGCCTGGTAGGCTGGGCGTGATGAGACCCCGATTACATCTTTATGCTCCCGAAACGACCCTTCGGCGTGGGCAGCAATAGATTCTGACATAAGATGCTCCTTTAGCCGGGAAAATGGCCCGGCACTCTCTCTATACGAACTGACCGTAGTTTTACGATTCCAACAACAAATTCGTGATTCTCGTGCTCCGCTCTTCCAATCACACTCCACTTCTTTCTGAATGTCTCTTGGAAGGAAGTAGCAGATTGAGAATGATCTCTATGTTTAGAAGTGGACATATTAGTACGTCTAGAATAGGTGTCTTAGCCCACTCCCGGCGCTGCGGTGCTGGCTAGTCGACGACGGCGAGCGATGGCGTAGATGGCAGATCGGACCAGGAGGATTGGGTCGCCGGAAAGGTCTATCCCATCGACAAGCCGGCTCGGATCAAAGTCTAATGTTCGTTCGATGGAGGCGCTATCCATCCTCCTTTCTGTCACGTTGAGTACGCCGAATTCTACTTCCGGCCGTTCATCGGGCCACGGAAGTGAGGGGTCCTCGATCACGTCTCCTTCCTCAGCGAGCTGAACGGCGATATAGAATTTGATCGGACCTCGTGACAGCCTATCGGCGAGTTCATCGAACAGA
>Ga0105242_10002966_pt1 | contig 13280 bp, 11 predicted proteins | sample KBSM24metaG_FD_81521 | JGI IMG/M metagenome (GOLD analysis project Ga0105242, IMG submission 81521) | Miscanthus rhizosphere microbial communities from Kellogg Biological Station, Michigan, USA - KBS M2-4 metaG | ecosystem: Host-associated > Plants > Roots > Rhizosphere > Soil | place...
GAAGTGCGCCGAGGACACCTTGCGCGCAAGCGAACGCAATCTTCAATTGATCATCGACACGCTTCCCGCGCTGGCATGGGCGGCGCGTGGGGATGGTTCCGCCGAGTTTTTTAACCGGTACTACCTTGACTATACAGGTCTTTCCGCGGAACAGTTGAGGGACTGGAGTTGGACGGCTGCAATCCACCCTAACGACTTGGAAGGTTTGACAGCGACGTGGCAACGTCTTATGGCGTCCGGAGAACCAGGCGAGGCCGAAGCGCGCTTTCGCCGTTTCGACGGCGCATATCGCTGGTTCCTGTTTCGCGCGAACCCGTTGCGAGATGAATCGGGGAATATCGTCAAATGGTACGGAACCAATTTGGATATCGAGGATCGCAAGCGGGGAGAGGAGACCTTGCATGCGAGAGAACTATCCTGGCGGCAGATCGTCGACAACATTCCGGGGTTCGTAGCTACGATGAGCGCATCGGGCGAGGTCGAGTTCCTTAATCGCCAGATCCTGGAGTATTTCGGCAAAACAAATGAGGAGTTGAAGGACTGGGCCCTTATCGAAGCTGTTCATCCTGATGACCTTCCTCGCGTAGTCGAGGTGCGTACGAAGTCCCTGCAAACGGGACAGATCTATGATGTTGAGCACCGTTGCCGGCGCGCCGATGGCGTGTACCGATGGTTTCAAGTTCGCGGCCTCCCAGTGCGGAATGCGGAAGGTACGATAACCGCTTGGTATCTCCTGCTTACAGACATCGATGATCGCAAAAAGGCTGAAGAGGCTCTGCGGTCGAGCGAGCGCAATTTGAGTTTACTTATCAATGCCATCCGCACCTTTATCCTCGTGTTGCGCGTCGATGGATCTGTACTGTATGTGAATCAGGCGGTGTTGGATTACACCGGTGTCGCCCTGGAAGATATGCAGAGAGAGGACTATCGCTCTCGTTTTTACCACCCGGAGGATGTAGAAAGGCTCCGCGAGGAGCGCCGGGTGGCGCTCACGCGCGCCGTACCGTTCGAAAATGAGCAACGTTGTCTAGGTAAGGACGGCAGATATCGCTGGTTCCTGGCCCGCTACAATCCTCTGCTCGATGAGCAGGGAAGAATCGATCGATGGTATGTGGCCGCATTCGACATCGAGGACCGAAGACGGGCGGAGGCGCAGGTCGAGCAAGCCTACCTTCGTCTCGCCGAAGCCCAGAGGCTGAGCAAAACGGGCAGCTTTATCACGGATTTGGTGGCGGACGACCACAACTGGTCCGAGGAGGCCTTCCGCATTTTCGAGTTCGATCCCGAGGCCAAGGTCACGGTGCAGATGATTCGGGACAGGGTCCACCCCGATGACCTGCCGTCGTTCGACGCTGTGATCGCGCGGGGCATGACGGGCATGGAGGTCGATTTCGTGTTCCGGATTGTGACCGCTCGTGGCGCCATGAAGCACGTGCACGGCATAGCCCGCGTCCTGGACAAAATCGGAAGTCGCCCCTTGTTCATTGGTGCTCTTCAGGACGTGACAGAAAGTAAGGTTGCCGAGGAGGCCCTGGACAGGGCCCGCTCTGAGCTTGCCCACGTGGCGCGTATTACGACGCTGAATGCATTGACCGCCTCGATAGCCCACGAGATCAACCAGCCGCTCTCGGGCATCATCACCAACGCAAGTACATGTCTCCGCATGTTGGATGGGGATCCTCCGAATGTGGACGGTGCTCGCGAAACAGCGCGTCGGACCCTCCGTGACGGCAATCGCGCTGCGGACGTGATCTCTCGATTGCGCGCTCTGTTCAGCAAAAGGGAATTCACTCTGGAGCGACTGGATTTGAACGAGGCTACGCGAGAGGTGATTGCATTATCGTTGAGCGACCTTCAAAGGAATCGGGTAATCCTGCGGTCGGAGCTCGCTGACGGCCTGCCACCCGTCACCGGCGATCGTGTGCAACTCCAGCAGGTCATGCTGAACCTGCTCCGCAACGCTTCCGACGCGATGGTTAGTGTCGAGGACCGCCCGCGGCAAGTGCTGATCAGAACCCAGCGAGAAGGAGAGGATCGTGTGCGTCTGAGCGTGCAAGATACGGGGACCGGCCTCAATCCCCAAGATATTGAGAGACTGTTCGAAGCCTTTTACACAACCAAGAGCGGCGGTATGGGCATTGGGTTGTCGGTAAGCCGCTCGATCATCGAGAGACATCATGGCCGACTATGGGCCGAGCCAAATGACGGGCCAGGCTGCACCTTCTCGTTTTCTATTCCGTGTGGTCCAGGGAGCCTCACGGGAGCGGCTCGGCAGTGAGGCTACGGAGTGGTCGCTTGCTATCGACCGGACGCCGAGCTCACGTATCCAGCGGCGCTCATCGCTGCGTTTTCTTTTGAAAAGGCCCGTGAAGCGAACCACGATATCAGCAGGTCCTGCAATACCTGAGGCTGGTGTGACGAAATTTGTTTGAGTAATGACGTGACGTCGAAATAGATACGGGCCGAGGTGATCTGTCGATTTGCCGGATCGAATTCATAGACCCCGCAGCCAGGCAGGTTCACGGCGGAGCCAGTTGCAGCGCGGCCAGCGAACGGCCCACTGTGATCGGCTTCGAAGCTCCATTCGACAACGACAACGTCCTTCCCGAACATCATGGTCTTCGTTATGTGTCGGTTTCCGGGAAAGCCGGCGACAAAAGGGCGGACAAACTGGTCGCGGACGGCAGCCCTACCGTTCATGAGCATGCCCGGAATCTCCAGCGACACCGTTTCGGCGTAGTAGGACAGAATCCGGTCCTCATCGGTTCCTGACCATGCTTCGAAATACTCATCCATGAACGCCCGGATGTCGTTGACCAAAGCAAGAGCCGTAGCGGCCATAACTGCCCTTCTGCCAATATATTAGCCCAAGTTGCAGCTTTGAGGTGTAGAATAAACCAACGCACACCGTTGCTGCGCATTGGGACTATCCCATGTCCAACGCCACTCCCATCGTATTCGTTGTCTGACGACGATGTGTCCGTGCGCGAATCCCTGGAATTATTAATTCGCTACGAAGGTTGGCACGCCGAGATATTCGCGTCCGCGAACGAGTTTCTTGCTCGACCGCGAGCGCAGGTCCCAAGCTGCCTGATCTTGGATTTATCTCTTCCCGGTCTCAGCGGTCTTGATTTGCAGAAGCGGATCGCGAGCGAACGCACGGACATGCCCATCATCTTTATCACGGGCCACGGCGACGTTCCTTCGACTGTCCAGGCGATGAAGGCGGGTGCGGTCGAATTCCTCACCAAACCGTTCACGGATGGCGCATTGTTGGATGCTGTGAGGCAAGCCTTGGAGCGCAGCCGCGTTACTCTTGATCGGGAAGCGGAGTTGCAGCAGCTCCGCGATTGTTATGCCTCACTTAGCCTTCGCGAACGGCAGGTAATGGCGTTGGTGGTCGGCGGACTTTTGAATAAGCAGGTAGGCAGCGAACTTGGAATCAGCGAGATCACCGTGAAAGCACATCGGGGCCGCGTGATGGAAAAGATGAAAGCCGACTCACTGGCGGAGTTAGTGGAAATGGCCGGGAAGCTTCGCCTGACGCGTCCCCGAAAAAGTTGACAACCCCGCGATCAGCGGCTGTCGAAAAACCGTTGAGAGGTAGTCCGCAATGAGGTGCAATGCCTTCCCGACTGGGCTCGATGTTAGAACGGATTTGCGGCTCTTGAATCGCGGCCCCTTTTTCAGCCTTATCGGAAGGCTCCAATCAGTTGGAAGGACTTCCGACAGTTCCCGACAAGCCATGGCCCTATTACCTGCGACCCAGTTCCAGGGGAGCCAGAGAAACCCATCCTCAAACAGCTCCGAGAGCGCCAACCAATTCGCGTTCACACGAGGTTCGAATGCCTCACGCTGAATGATGACGATTCCGCACAACGTTTCGCCCTCCAGCGCCGCCTGCGCGGAGAGCCAAATTGACTGGGGCACATCGGAAGGCCAGAGTACCAGGAGCGAATTCGCGCCAGCCCGAACAGCTGACTTGATCACCCGCACGAGCAGCGGGACGCCACAGACTTTTCGCATCAGTGCCCCGGAGCCCCCGTGCTGGTTCAACGTATGCGAATCCGGTATTGCGAGTATGGCTTGCACGGCAATCCCTTTCCCCGTTCCGCTCCAGACTTAAGTGCAGTCGCGCGTTCCGCAACCTTCAGATCTGAAGAGCAAACCGTACGCGGCTTTGTTGGATCACAAGCACGAATCCAACAATATCGATCGCGATGGGCTCCTGTTGGGTGATGACGCCCAGGTCCGCCCGCTTTCGAAATCTGATCGTCACGAGCAAGAATCCGCTGTCGGCAAGACACGCGATACGGACGGCGGTCATCGCCGTTGGGTCGTTTCTCATAGCGGAGTCGTTGCGCTTGCCAGAAGCCTACTGGGCAGCCATTACAACGCTGATTATCGTGCAATCGCCCGAAGTGGCGTTACCCACCGGGGCACAGTATTTCGCGGGTACAGCAGTAGGGGGGGCCGTGGGAGGATTGGCCGGTACGTATTTCCCCGGGAACTTCTTCGTGTTCGGTCTGTGCATCCTGGTGATTGGAATCTGCTTCGCTCACTTGCGTGTGGAACGCAGCGCCTACCGATACGCCTGCATTACGCTGGCAATCGTAATACTTCCGCGACTGCACAGCGAATGGATAACCGCGCTCCACCGCTTTCTTGAAGTGTCCGTAGGAATTGCGATCGGACTGGCAATCAACGCTATCTGGCCCGAACGCTTTGCCGATCGTTCTTAGACCCTCTTACTTGGCTATTGGCTGAAGATCAGAAGCTCGACGATCGGCGGTCTTGGTCTCGGTCTTGGCCTTAAACGGCAGCCCACTTCGGTGATTCACAATCAGTCTGGATCCGCGTTGTCCCGTCAAGTAGGTCCAAACCCATTGCAAGAATACGCTCACGCGAAGGCACGATTGGGCAAGAAACTGGAGATGGATAGCGGCCCATGCGAGCCATGCCAGGAGGCCACGGATGTGGAACGCGCCACTCTGTAGAACGGCGTAGCCCGGGCCCACCACCGCCATGATTCCTTTGTCGAAATAGCGGAACGGTTTAGAAGCGGGTTTACCGGTGATGCGCGCATGAATAAGCCTGCCCGCATAGCGACCTTGTTGGATCGCGACCTGTGCGACCCCTGACAGCGGTTTGCCATCCTGATCCAGCGACGCCGTATCGCCGACTACAAAAATCTCGGGATGTCCGGACACGGTGAGATCCTTTTGAATGCGCACTCGTCCCCCACGATCCGTTTCCGCGTTCAGCCACTTGCCAGCAGGAGACGGAGCTACACCCGCCGTCCAAATGACAGTTTTGCTTGCGATGCGTTCCCCTCCGACGACAACGCCATCATTGTCGATCTGATCGACGCCTTGTCCCAAACGTACTTCCACTCCCAACTTCTCCAGGCGGGCTTTCGCTGCGGTCGAAAGGTGCTCCGAAAAGGTTCCCAAAACGCGCGACCCCATGTCGATGAGCGCAATTCGAGCCGATGCGGGATCGATTCGCCTGAATTCCGATCGGAGGGTATTCCGTACCAAAGTCGCGATGGCGCTGGCCATTTCCACACCGGTGGGACCGGCGCCAACTAGAACGAACGTGAGCAGGTCGCGATGACGGCTGGGATCTTCCTCAGCTTCAGCCTGCTCGAAAGCGCTGAGGATCTTGTTTCGGATCGCCACGGCGTCGGCCACGCTCTTTAATCCTGGAGCGTGCTTTTCAAATTCGGGGTGCCCGAAATAGCTATGGGTTGCGCCGGTGGCCAGAACCAGGTAGTCGTAGTTTAGTCGCACATTCTCGCGGTCTAGATCGTTAACGAAAACGCATTTGTCGGCCACGCTCACGCCGGTGACTTCTCCCATGAATACGCTCGTATTCATTTGCCCGCGAAGAATTCCACGAATAGGCGAGGCTATTTGACCGGGCGTGAGAACGGAGGTTGCAACTTGGTAAAGCAGCGGCTGGAAGAGATGATGATTCGTGCGATCGATAAGAATGATGCGAGCCGGCGCGTGCTTGAGCGCTTTTGCTGCCGCCAAGCCGCCGAAACCACCGCCGACGATCACCACCATCGGAGCGTTGTCCCTCATGTCCATTGAGAGACTTCACGCGGGCACTTTGTTGGAGGGTTAGTGGCCTTTGTAGTAGAAGCGCTCCTGAGAGACCTGGCCATTCTTCCAGCGACGGGACGCAACCTGTTGCAACTGAGTCCGGGTTCCGTTCTTGAATGTCAAGTCATACTCCCATTCCGAGTAGGAGATGTCGCCATTGACCGCCTCTCCCAGCAGCTTCGCGCTATGGAACTCCTGGACGGAGTTCACGAATTCCTCTTCCCGCTTCCGGTTCACAGCTTTTCCGCTGAACGGCGGCAAGTCGTTTTCCTGCATAACGATATCTTCTGCATAGTAGGTTTCAAACGCGTTAAGAATGTTGCCGGCGAGGATTGCCTGATTCAATTCGCGATCCAGCGCGGCAGTGTTGGAGTGAGATTGGGGTGTACTCATGTTTCATCAGATGCAATGCCACCGAAAACGCTGCTCCCAATCGCGCACCTGACGGCATGATTTCTACAGGCCTGGCGTGCGTCCAACTGTTTGCTCGAGCTCCGCCCCGGCGATTAGATATGCCAGTTGCGCTTGCAATAGGTCAGCCTGGGCCTTGTAGTTGGCTGCGGATGCCTGCCGCCGGGTTGAGACCAGCACTACTCCCTGTACCATCTGGTTTTCAGCGAGCCGTTCACCCTCCGTACGCAGCCTGACCAGTTCGGCCGCGACCTGAAGCATGTGCTTGGTGCGCTCGACCTTGTTGTAGCTGCGATCGACCTGCACGCTCACCGCTTCCTTAAGGCGCTCGAGATTCTCCTGTGCTTGCGCCAGTTTCGACTCGCGTTCACGAACTTCGGCACGGCGTTTTCCGAAATCGAAGACATCGTAGGTCAGAGTGATTCCGAAGGTGCCAAAGTTGTGAACCAGAAATGGAACGCCGTTCTGATAACTCTGGCGTGCCAGTGCGGAAACGTCTGGTATATAGGCGGACTTAGCCGCGGTTACGCCTGCTTTGGCCTGTTTCACGACTTCCGTCGCAGCCTGGATTTGAGGATTCTCCGCCCATGCCAGCCTCAGATACTCCTCGCGTGGGTGGTCTTCACGGCTAGCCGGTTGGACCGGGCTAAGCTCTAACGAGGTGTCAAGGGGGAGTCCCTAGAGCTCATTCAACTCCGTAGTCAAGTCCGATAGCTGCAGCTCGGCGGTCAGCAATGTTTGTTGGCTTTGGAGCAATCCGGCCCGGCCTTCAATGGAGGAGATTCTTAAGGCGCTTCCGTTGCGAATATCTTCGTCGCTTTCGCGCAGGCGCGTCTCAGCGTACCCTGTCTCTTGATCGGCCGCCCGTTTTTGAAGGCGTGTGACCAGGATTCCGTAATAGACTTCATGAACCCGGACCGCTACCTCGTTTTCAGCCTTCTTCAATTCGTCCCGCGTGGCGGCGATTTCAGACGTGGCAATCTTGTTGGCCTGACGGATACGAATCAATTGAGTGAGGGGTTGAATCAAGCTTGTGCCACTGGTTACAAATGTTCGGTTGCCCTGGTTGATGAAAATGTCCTGGTTAGGAACCAATCCCGCGTTCGGGACGAGGCCGAATGCGCCTCGAGGAATTTCGACGTTCTCAACAGCCGTAGTGTGCAGGAAGGCCGACTCATTCTTGATCTGGGGGAAATAACTCGCTTTGGCCGCGGCTTTCTTCTGCTCGGTCTCTTCCACTTTCAGCCGTGCGATCTTCAGCGCCCGGTTTTGGCGAAGGGCCAGCTGGACAGCCTCGGTGAGCGTCAATTGCCGCGCATCGGCAGCCAGCGCCTGCCACATCGACATCAGTCCTGTGCACGTGATGAAAGCAATACAACGGTTGATATTCATTTCGCTTTTCCCGCCTGACGAAGATTGATAGTGCTCGGGCGCAGGAACACGAGCAGGACCAGGTAGCCAACAATGGCCCACGCGATCAGCATGAACGCATCGGAGGTCGCTAGAGTGTATGCCTGGGCTCTTACCTGAGCGCTAAGCAAGCCAACCGAGCGCGCCTGCGCATCGCTCGTTCCCGCTGATGACGGCGTCAAGGCGGCGCCCAACGCGTTGAGCCTTTCGACCGTTTGCCAATTGCCCGGGTCTACATATTGTCCGAGCAGGTTGGAGTGCCATTTCTCCCGCACATCCAGAAACCGCGTAAAAATGACCGCTCCGATTTGTCCGCCCAAAAGCCGCACCGTATGCATCCAAGCCGCAAAAGTGGAGATTTTGGCTATGTCGTTAGCAGCGCCGCTCTCTAGAGCGAGAAGGATTATGTTAGTCACCAGCCCGACAAACGCAACGGCGACGCCGACGGCAAACGTCAATTCAGGTGCCCGAAAGCTGTTGCCCGACCAGGACGAATCTAATTGCGCAGCCATCCAGCATGCGACGGCGATTATGGCAAATCCTGCGGCCATAACGATCCGCGGCGGAATGAACACCAGAGCGACAGCGACGAGCCAGACCAAGATAAACTGGGGAGCTGCAACCCACGCCAGCGAATGCCCTGTTTGAATCGGACGGTACTGTTGAATGTTGGCGAGGAATCCTGGAATCATAACCAAGTTGGCCAGCAGCGAAAACCGGATAAAAAATATACCCAATCCGATGATGATGATGTTACGGGCATTGAGGAACGGTAGGTTTACAAAAGGATTGGGCTGCCGGTAGCGCCTCATGGCGGCGGCCGCGAACAGAACAAACGAGGCTGCGAACAGCCCCACGATAAGTCCCGAGTTAAGCCAGTCCAAACGCTGGCCCTGGTCGAGCGCTGCGTAGATCAGGCTTAGACCCAGGCCCAGATAAAGGAATCCCCGCCAACTCGGCTTCGGAGCTAGGCGCGCGGCGTCCGGAGGGCGCGGTATTCCGAACCAGATACAAATCATCACTAGGGGCATGAGTATCGCACCGGTCCAGAAGATCCAATGCCATGAGAGATGGTCGATATAAAACCCTTCAAGCGACGCGGCGATATTGTTCGTCACCACGACGTCCAGAGCATACGCGGCGATTCCGAAAATGATCAGTTTTGGCGGCAGATTCCTGGCCAGGAACGTCATCGTGAGCGAATAAAACGAGCCAGATGAGAGCCCGGATAGCGTGAGCAGCGCGAGCATCACTCCGAGTGTTGGGGAGAAGGGAAGCAGCAGAGCAGTCCCCGTCAAGATGGCGGCTGAGACGAGCAGGACGCGGCGAATTCCATAACCTACCGCGAGAAACACAGAGAAGACGCCGATGAAGATTCCGCCCATGTTGAATACGGTAGGAATCCACGAGGCTTCATCAAACCCGGCGCCAAGAGCCCCGCGTAAATCCGGCAATCCCACGCTTATAAGCCGGCCATAAATAGTCTGCGTCATCAAGCCGAGGAAGACGGCCACAACTCCGATATGCGGGTGCGTCGTGATTTGGGGCGCGTTAGCTCCCGTGCCTCTTGCCTCCTCTACCGACGTTGGAGGCGAAGTTGGAGGCGGGAGATCGCTCTTCTCCGCCTGAGGGGGCGGAGACAGACTTGCTACCGGTCGTGAGGATGCTGTCGCAGTCAACGAGCAGCCTCTTGCCTGGTTCGAATCGTCGCGACCACGGACAGCCCTGGCCGAAGGCGCTCATTCTTGGTGTCGCGATCATCCAGCATGATCTTTACTGGAATCCGCTGCGTCACCTTTGTGAAATTGCCGGTGGCGTTGTCCGGCGGCAGCAAGGCAAATTGTGATCCGCTGGCGGGCGAAATCTCCTCAACCTTCCCCTTCCACACGACACCAGGAAAGGCGTCCACGCGAATCTCAGCCGGATCACCCGCGCGGATGTAACGCAGTTGGTCTTCTTTATAGTTGGCCTGCACCCATTCGCGTTGTTCAACCAGCGATATGACCTGAGTCCCCGGGCTGACTAATTGGCCCGCCCGAACCCTGCGCTCCCCTACGATTCCGTCTTCCGGCGCCACAATCCGGGTATAGTCCAAATTGGTGCGCGCCAACGACAAGGCGGCGCGTTTGACGCCGACGTCCGCACGAAGCACCTGTTCCTGGGAATCCAGCACCGACCGCTGCCGTTTCTGCGCTTCCAATTCCGTACGGGTGTTTTCCAACCTGGCCTTAGCCCGATTCAGGTCTGCGCGTCGGCTGGCGAGCTGCGCCGTAGCGGCTGACATCTCGGCTTCGCGGCTCGAAAGCTGGGCTCGAAAACGTTCTTCCTCCGCGACCGCTTGCTCCACCTTTTGTCGTGTGGCGGATTCAGTGGCAAGCAGAGCCTCCTGGCGCTTGCGTTCGAGCCCTGTGCGCTGAACATCGGCCTGAGTTGCCGCCATTGCGCTCCGGACGTTCGCGATGGCGGAATTGGCGGCGTCAATTCCTGCTTCCGCAGCGGCGATATCCGCCTCGGCCGCTTCGATGCCTGTTTGGGCCTGCAAGACTCTGGCGTCCTGAAGCTCTTTCTGCCTCTGGTTGTTCACCAGCGCGCTCTCACTGGCAGTAACAGCGGCTTCTGCTTGCTGCACTTGCGCCCGGAAGTCCTCATCCTGCAACCGCACCAGGAGGTCACCCGCCTTGACGGCTTGGTAGTCGGCGACCTTGACCTCAGCCACTAACCCCGCAACCTTGGTGCTCAACGGCGTCAGATCGGCGCGCACATAGGCGTCGTCCGTTGTCTGTTTCACACGTTCGCTGGCCAAGGTTCTCCAACTACCCGACAGCAGGAGAACCAGCGCCAGCGCCATCCCCATGATCGTGGCGGGTACAAGCCACGACTTGAGTCTTTTTGGCCAGTTTTGGACCTTTGGTGTCTCTGCCTCAGAAGCTCCCATTGATCGTGCACTCCTTACTTTTAAAGAGCCAGCCAGACGACTCTTTGTTTGCGGCAGGTCAGTTGCCAACAAAACGTTACGACCCATGCTCTCCTCTGGTGGAACGGCTTCGGCTTAAGCGCCAACCAAGTAGGAGATTCGTCGATGATCAAGCGGCTGACCCGCCTGTGTGTGGCAGCAGTGAGCGCGACCTCGCTGGTTCTCGCCCAGCAGACCGACACACTACAGCAGCAGTTACAACAACTGAAACAGCAATACGCCGAAACAGCGCGCACGCTTGAGGATCGGATCGCGGCGCTGGAACGTCAGCTCGAAGAGGAAAAAGAGGCTGCTGCGAAAAGCAGGCCGGGAACCATATCGGTAGCGGAGTTGGCGGCCGAAGACGCGGAAAAAGCGGCCCTGGGTCAGTCGAATCAGGTCGGAGCGAAGTTTCAAGGCCAACTGGCCTCCGCGCCCACCTACATTTTATTGAGAGATGCGGACCAAAAAATCGCAAAACTCCAGGAGCAGGTGAACACCTTTGAGTTCCACGGATACTTTCGCTCGGGCTATGGTCTGAACAGTGTCGGCGGCCAGCAGGTAGCGTTTCAAGCGCCTGGCGCCGGCGCCAAGTATCGCTTGGGAAATGAGGCCGAGACCTACGGAGAGCTCATCTTTGTCAACAACTGGCACAATCCAGAGAGCAATTCAAACAAAGCCTGGATGAAGACGGAGTTCATGATAGAGGCCAATACCACGAACTCTGCCAGCTACGCGAGCTTCCCCAACGGCACGGGCAACGATCAGTTTCGTCTGCGAGAAGCCTTTATCAGCGCCGGCCACATATTGGAGAGCCAACCCAACGCCAAGTTCTGGGCAGGCGAAAGATATTACCGCCGCCAACACATCGAGATTAACGACTTCTATCCGCTAGACATGAGCGGGTATGGGGCAGGGGTCGAGGATCTCGATGTTCGAATCGGCAAGCTGGCGGTCGGTTATTTAGCTGGTGCACGGCCTGATATCGTCACCGACAACGGCTCCTTCGCCAAGAGCAACATCGACGTGCGTCTGTACGACTTGAAGGGGCCCATGGGCCTTTGGGCGGGATGGTTCAATTTTGCCACCGCGAAAGGGGGCACCACAAATGCGAACACAGCGATTCCTACAACTGACGGATACGCCTTCGGGATTCGTCACCAAAAGCTGGAGTGGCACGGCGGGTATCACGCATTCGGTATTCAATACGGAACCGGGGCGGCTAGCAACTACAGCACTTCCATCGACGATCCAACGCGATTTCAGCACAGCTCGGCGAGGTTGCTCGTCACGGAACATATGCTTTTTCAGCCCAACGACAAGTTCGCAATCATGCCCATCTTCGTATATCAGCGCGTCAAAGACGGCGATCCGCGCCACGACTGGAGTCAATGGGTCTCGTTCGGCGCGAGACCGGAATTCTTCTTCAGTAAATATCTTTCGCTGGCCCTGGAAGCAGGTTTCGACCATACACATAGCAACGGACAATATGACGGCTGGCTTCGGAAGTTCACGATCGCACCGCAGATCGGAGCGGGCAGGAAGTTCTTCAGCCGTCCGGTGTTGCGCACGTTCCTGACGTATGCGAACTGGTCGGACGGACTCCGCGGGTTTGTCGGTGGAACGCCCTTCCAGAACCGCACCGGCGGACTGACTTACGGGATTCAGGCGGAAACGTGGTTTTAGCGGAACTCGAACAGGAGAAATAGAAAATGGCAACGCAAGGGATTACGACCCGTCGGAGTGGCATACCCGACGCTCCAACCCATACTGAGGGCACCAGTTACGCACGGCCACTGGCAATCGTCACGACGCTATTTTTCATGTGGGGATTCCTGACGTCGTTGAATGACATTCTGGCTCCGCACCTAAAGTCGATCTTCGACCTAAGCTATGCGCAAGCGATGCTGGTGCAGTTTGCTTTCTTCTCGGCCTATTTCTTGTTTTCGGCGCCCTGGGCGAAGGTCGTGAATGCAATCGGTTATAAGCGGTCAATGGTTGCGGGATTGTTAACTATGACGTTGGGGGCGTTCCTTTTCATCCCGGCTGCGTCCGCTGTTTCATACCCGCTCTTTTTGACCGCGCTGGTCATTCTCGCCTGCGGCATCACTGGGCTTCAGGTCGCGGCGAATCCATACGTGGTCGTGCTGGGAAAACCGCAGACGGCATCCAGCCGGCTGGACCTGACGCAGGCGTTCAATTCGCTCGGAACCACTCTCGGTCCGAAAATCGGCGGACTATTCATCTTGAGCGCAGCACCCCTGGCCGTCGAGCAGCTACGGCAGCTCGCGCCGCAGGCATTGCAAGCCTACCGTGTGCAGGAGGCGGCTTCCGTCAAGATGCCATATACGGTAATCGGCATCGCGCTGGTGCTGCTGGCGATATTGATCGGCACC
>Ga0105242_10002970_pt1 | contig 13273 bp, 13 predicted proteins | sample KBSM24metaG_FD_81521 | JGI IMG/M metagenome (GOLD analysis project Ga0105242, IMG submission 81521) | Miscanthus rhizosphere microbial communities from Kellogg Biological Station, Michigan, USA - KBS M2-4 metaG | ecosystem: Host-associated > Plants > Roots > Rhizosphere > Soil | place...
AGTCGGCCCCGATCGAGGCGGCCTGCGATTCCTGCGTGAGCAGGTCGTTCTGCAGCTGCGCGCGCAGATTGTCGAGCCCGGCGCGGGCCGACTGCAACGCCAGCCGTGCGTTGAGCGCCTCCTGCTCGACCTGCGGGTTGCTCAGCACGAGGATGACCGAGTCGGCGTGCACACTGGCGCCCGGCCGCAGGAGGATGCGCTCCACGCGCCCTTCGGTCGTCGCCGGCAGCCACCGGGTGTCTTCGGGCACGAGCGTGCCAACGCCGCGCACCTGGCGGACGATCGAGCCGCGTTTCACCGTGTCCTCGAGGACGGTGGCGCGCTCGACCGACGGCGCGGCCGGCTCCATGCGCGCCAGCTGCACGGACACGGCGACCACGATCACCAGGACGACGGCGCCCAGAGCGGCCTGGCGGAGCCGTTTGCGGCGAAGGATGGCGGGGTCGCGGGCGATATCGGGCATGGGTCCGGTCCAGTTGTGCTCAAAGGCTATGCCACATCGCCGCCGGGACTCGCGATGCTTTTGGGCGACTGCGCGGGCTTCCGCTGACGGTCGGTGTCCGCTCCTGGGACGGCGCTGTTCGGGCTTGGGCGGGCGTGGAATGCAATCGCCAAGGCCGTGGCGTCGTCGTCCAGGCGCCGGCCGGCCCACTGGTGGACGTCGCCGAACACGCGGTCCAGGAGCGCGCCCGCATCGAGCGTCCGATGGGCCACCACGGTGTCCACCAGGTGCGCGTCGCCGTACTCGCGTGCCGCCAGCGACCCCGCTTCCACGAGCCCGTCGGTGAAGAGCAGCAGCCGGTCGCCAGGCCCGATCGCCGTGCGCCCGCCGTCGTAGGCCGCGCTGTCGAAGACCCCCACGACCGCGCCGCCGGCGTCGAGGCGCGACACCGTGCCGTTCGGGCGGACGAGGATGGGCGGATTGTGCCCGGCATTGCAGAAGTGCATCGCGCCCTCGCGCAGGTCGAGCACCGCGAGAAACAGCGTGACGAAGCGGCCGTGGGCGCCCTGGCGGCAGAGCGCGCGGTTGATGCGGGCCACAGCAACGTGCGGCGGGGTCTGCTCGTCGACGAACGCGCGCACCGTCGCCTGCAGGCTCGAGACGAGGAGCGCGGCGGGCAGCCCTTTGCCGCACACGTCGGCGATGCACAGCGCCAGGCGGTCGCCTCCGAGCGGGAAGGCGTCGTAGTAGTCGCCGCCGAACCCCGACGCCGGCTCCCATCGCCACGCGAGCCGCACGCCCGGGACATCGGGCAGGACCGACGGCAGGAGGGCGCGATGAATGGCCTGCGCCTCACGCCACTCTCTGGAGGCGCCGTCCGTCGTTTCCTGCGCGGCGCGCGCGTGATCGATCTCCGCGCGCAGCACCTGCACGAGCGCCTCGTTGTTCCACGGCTTCGGGACGTAGCCGCGGGCGCCGCGCCGCATCGCTTCCACCGCGGTCTCGACGTTGGCCCAGCCGGTCATGGCGATGAGCGGCAGGTGCGGCAGCCGGGAGTGGAGGTCCGAGATGAGCTCGAGCCCTTCGGCGCCGGACGTCGTGTCGCGGGCGTAGTTGAGATCCATCAGCACCGCGTCGAAGTCGCGCGCGGCCAGGTGTGTCCGCACGTCCTCGACCGACCCGGCGCCCTGTGAGTCGAAGCCCGCCGTCCGCAGGAGCAGCCGCAGCGCGGCGATCACGTCGGGCTGATCGTCGGCCACGAGCACGGTCGGGGTCGCCTGGGCCATGCCGGCTGGACATCAAGCGCTGTACCAGGGCTCCTGGGCGCGCCCTGGCTGACGTTCACACGAAAACCGGCACAATCGGCGGGATGTCGCGGGTGGTAGCGCTGCGCGAGTGTCCGGAGGTGGGACGGAGCGGTCCGTCCCCGCACGCCGGAGGCCAACCTTTTGCCCGGGAAGCCGTCCAAGCATCAAGCATGCACGACAGCGACCCCTTGGTCGTTGCCCAGGCGCGGGGCGGCGACACCGAGGCCTTCCGGGTGCTCGTCGAGCGCCACAGCCGATATCTGTTCGCCGTGGCGCATCGCCTGGTCGGCAACGTGGAGGACGCCCAGGACGTGGTGCAGGAGACCTGGCTGAAGGCCCACCGGCAGCTCGTCAGCTTCGAGTCGCGGGCGGACGTGCGGACCTGGCTGACGAGGATTGCGGTGAATTGCGCCATCGATCACATCCGGGGCCGGCGCTTCCGCGAGCTGGCGCACGACCCGTCCGACCTGCAGCAGGGGCCGCTGAGCGAGCGGGCCGTGGTGGAAACGCCGGCGGCCGATCGGCTGGTGTTCGGCGTGGAGATGCAGCAGCAGCTGGCGACCGCGCTGACGAGCCTGACGACCCTCGAGCGTGCGGCCTTCATGCTGCGGCACGTCGAGGGGCTCTCGATCGACGAGATTGGAACCGCGCTGGATCTGCGGACGAGCGCAACGAAGCATTGCATCTTCCGGGCGGTGCGCAAGATGCGCGTGGCGCTCGCGTCGTTTGCAGGGGCATGACGTGACCGAACGACTTTCATCCGGACACCTCGCCGACGAGGACATCGTGCTGGACTACTACGGCGAGCTCGACGCGGCCGAACGCGAGCGGGTGCGCGCGCACCTGGCCTGGTGCGCCGACTGCCAGCACGCGGACCGTGACGTGCGGGCGACGCTGCGGCTCGTGGACGTGACGCCGGTGCCCGAGCCGCCCGAGCACTTCGAACGTGACATGTGGGCGCGTATCGAGCCGCAGCTGCAGATGGCGGCGCCGGTCCGCTCGTGGACGGCGCGGCTCGCCGGGCTGTTTCCGGCCGCCCCCGCGCTCTGGCCCCGTCTGGCCTGGGGCGGAGGGATCGCCGCCGCGATGGTGCTCGCGTTCGTCGTCGGACGCGCCGGCCGGTCGGCGCCGGACACGGCGCAGGCGCGGCCCGCGGCGATGCACGCGGCGCGCGAGCGCGTGCTCGACGCCGAGGTCGGGGATCACTTCGAGCGCTCGCAGCGTGTGCTCACCGAGCTGGTGAACATCGATCAGACGACGCCGGTCGTGCTCGCGAGCGATCAGCAGCGCGCCGCGGATCTCGTGGCGGCCGGGCGTGTGTATCGCCGCACCGCCGATGCCCTGGGCGAAACGGCCACGAGCGAGCTGCTCGAGGACCTCGAGCGGGTGCTGCTCGACGTGGCCAACGGGTCGGCGGAACCGACAGCGCGTGAAATCGAGAGCTGGCGGGAACGCATCGACCAGCAGGACCTGGTGTTCCGGTTGCGTGTCGTGGGCGCCGAGATGCGGCGCCGGCAGCAGACCGCCACCCCGGCGTATTGAGACTGGCGGCGCCGGGCGCGCCGCAACGGAGACAGACCATGACGCACACCACTTCGTTCTCGCGACACATCACCTGGGCGCTGGCGGCACTGCTGGCGGCTCCCGGGTGGGCGCTGGCCGGCCAGGCCGTCGAGCCGTTCGATCTGCGGGGGCCGCTCGAAGCGCTCTCGACCGCGTTACGCGAGGCACAGGAGCAGGTGCTGGCACAGAACCGCGAGGGCCAGAAAGGGCAGCGCGAGCCGCAGCGCGACGGGCGCGCCGGGCGTGACGCGCAATGGGACGCGGTGTACGAGCGGGCGCGGCAGGCGATCGAGCGCGCGCAGTGGACGCAGGCGCTGCAGCAGTTCACGATGCTGGCGGAGGCCAACGCGCCCCGGAGCGACGCGGCGATGTACTGGCGAGCCTACGCCTTCGACAAGATGAACCGCCACACCGACGCGCTCACCGCGGTGGGGGAGCTGTTCAAGAACTTCCCGTCGAGCCGCTGGGTGGCGGACGGCCGCGCGCTCGAACTGCAGGTGCGGCAGCGCTCCGGGCAGTCCGTGCCGGTCGAGAACGGTGACGAGGAGCTCAAGCTGCTCGCCATCCAGGGGCTGCAGCAGACGATGCCCGAGCGGGCGGTGCCGCTGCTGGTGAAGGTGATCTCCGACGTCGGCTCCATCCGCCTCAAGGAGCGAGCCCTGTTCGTGCTGTCGCAGAGCTCCGCGCCTGACGCGCGGGCGACGATCGAGAAGGTGGCGCGCGGGTCCGCCAACCCCGAGCTCCAGGTCAAGGCGGTGCAGTACATCGCGATGAGCGGGCAGCCGGGGCGCATGGTCGTGCTGAACGACATCTACGCCGGCGCCGCGGACGTCGACGTGAAGCGTCAGGTGCTGCGCGCGTTCACGATGGCGGGCGATCGCCAGCGCGTGCTGACGGTGGCGCAGACGGAGAAGACGCCCGAACTGCGCACCGAGGCCGTGCGGCAGTTGGCGATGCTGGGCGCGAAAGACGAGCTCTGGCAGATGTATCAGAAGGAGAGCGACCCGGGCGTGAAGCAGACGATCCTGGGGTCGCTGGCGATGTCGGGCGCCACGCCGCGCATCATCGAGATCGCCACGACCGACCGCGACGCGGGTCTGCGCGTGGCCGCGGTGCGGCAGCTCGGGATGTTCGGGGGCGCCAACGTCACCTCGACGCTGACGTCGCTCTACGCCAAGGAGCAGGATCTGCAGGTGAAGCGGGCGGCCATCGACGCGCTGTTCTTCCACGGCAACGCCGACGCGATGGTGGCCCTGGCCCGTGCCGAGACCAACCCGACGCTGCGGCGCGAGCTGGTGCAGAAGCTGTCGATGATGAAGTCGCCGGCGGTGCTCGACTACCTCACCGAGATCCTCAACAAATAACCGTCGTTCATCACCCCGCGAGGCGCTTCACCGCCTCGCGGATTCCCCGCTCGCTCAACCCCGTGAAGCGGACGATGAACTCCTGCGCCGGCGCGTCGCCGGCGTAGTAGCCGCGCGTGCTCACCAGGTGCACGCCTCCACGCGCGGCGCGCGCGGCGATGCCCGGGACGTCGAACCGCACCACGAGATGCATGCCCGACGCGTCGCCGGCCACCGTCGCGCGGTCGCCGAAGGCGCGCGTCACGGCGTCGAGAAACGCTTCGCGCCGCCGCTTGTAGACGCGGCGCATGCGCCGGATGTGGCGCTCCATGTGCCCTTCGCGGATGAAGTCGGCCATGGCGGCCTGCTCGAGGTACGCGGTGTGGCGATCGGCCAGCCACTTCGTGCGCTGAAACGGCTCCACGAGATCGGACGGCAGCACGAGATAGCCCAGGCGGAGTCCCGGGAACATCACGTTGGAGAACGTGCCCACGTAGACCACGCCCGCCCCGGCGGTGAGACCCTGCAGCGCCGGCAGCGGCGCGCCGCTGTACCGGTACTCGCTGTCGTAATCGTCTTCCACGATCACCGCGCCGCGGGTGCGCGCCCATCCGACGAGCTCGAGCCGCCGCGCCAGCGACATCGAGACGCCGAGCGGGAACTGGTGCGAGGGGGTGATGTAGACGAGGCGCGCGGCCGGCGGCAGCGCCGACACCACGAGACCGTCGCGGTCCACCGGCACCGGGCGTATGCGGGCGCCGCTGGCGGCAAACAGCTCGCGTGCCCCGAGGTAGCCGGGGTCCTCGACGGCGACCTCGTCGCCGGGATCGATCAGGATACGCGCGCACAGGTCGAGCGCCTGCTGCGACCCGCTGACGACGACCACCTGGTCGGCCGTGCATTGCACCGCGCGGGAGCGGCCGAGATACGCCGCCAGGGTGTCGCGCAGCGCCGGATGGCCGGCGCCGTGCTTGGCGTATTGAAACAGGCTCGGCCCCAGCGCCTGCAGATGCCGTCGCACCAGGCGCTTCCAGACGTCGAACGGAAATTGATCGAAGGTAGGCCCGTCGGTCGACAGATTGATGACGCGCGACGCGGCCGGCCCGCGCCACGTGACCGGCGCCAGGCGCGACGCAAAGGCCGACACGCGCGTCGGCGTGCTGACCGCGCGCGCCTTGGCGGGCGTCCCCGCCGTCGTCGCGTGGACCGCGACGTCCGGGAGGTCGCGGCACACGAACGTGCCCGAGCCGTGCTGCGTGTCGAGATATCCCTCGGCCATGAGCTGGTCGTAGGCGGTGGCCACGGTGGCGCGCGACACCTTGAGGGCCACCGCAAGCTCGCGCGTCGACGGCATCCGGTCGCCGGGGGCGAAGCGGCCGCCCAGGATGCCGGCGCGCCACTGTTCGTAGATCTGGCGGTGCAGGGGGGCCGCCTGCCGTCGATCGATGACGATGGAGGTTCGCAACTGGCCTGACAGAATATATCCAAAGTGGCTCTTATCGTCAGGCCATGTCGCGGCTATCGTCGAATCATGAGCCAGAGTGCTTCCGATGCGTTGCAGGTCACCGACCGCACCAGGGTGCGGCGGCATCCCGAGCGCGGCGTCTTCGATCGCGCCGCCCTTTACACGATCCTCGACGAGGGGTTCGTGTGCCACATCGCCTTTGCCGTCGACGGACAGCCGTATGCGATCCCGACCGGCTACGCGCGCCTCGGCGACGCGCTCTACCTCCACGGGTCGGCGGCCAGCCGGATGGTGCGGCAGCTCTCGTCGGGCCTCGAGGTGTGCGTCACCGTCACGCTGGTCGACGGCCTCGTGCTGGCGCGATCCGCGTTTCACCACTCGATGAACTACCGCTCGGCGGTGGTGCTGGGGCGGGCCCGTCTCGTGACCGATCGCGACGAGAAGTACGCCGCGCTGCGAGCCTTCACCGATCAGGTCGTCCCCGGTCGCTGGGGCGAGGTGCGGCCGATCACCGAACCGGAGCTCAAAGGCACGGCGGTGCTGGCGCTGCCCATCGAGGAAGCCTCGGTCAAGGTGCGCACGGGACCGCCTCTCGACGACGGGGACGATCTGGCGTGGCCGGTGTGGGCCGGTGTCGTGCCGCTCGTGACGACGGCTGGCGATCTCGTGCCCGATGCCCACGTGCTGGCCGGCGTCGAGCCGTTCGACCGCGAGCGGCTTCGCCAGCGCGGACGTCAGGCCGCGCGATGACTCAGTTCGAGAGGCACCAGTCCGCCGCGTGCAGGAAGCACGCGTCGGTGCGCGCGTGCGCGCGGCGCGTGAGCCGCGTGAACGGCGTCCCCCGGAGCATCGACGCCGTGAGCTGCGCGCCCAGCGTGTCGTCGCGCAGGCCGACGGCCGAGTAGATCGCCACGTAGCTCAGGGTTCGGGCGGTGAAGTCGCCATCGCCCTCGCCGGCGAGGAGCACCAGCAGCCCCTTGCCGATGTTGGCGCTGGTCATCGGCATCGGCGCGGTCAGCGGCAGCACCATCCGGCCGTGCGGCGCCAGAGCCTCGAGCCACGCAGTCAGAGGGTGGGTGACGCCGGCGTTGACGAGGATGGCGTCGAACGTGCGGTCAAATGGCCCTGCGCCATCGCCCTGCCGGATCTCCACCGGCCCGCCGGGCAAGACCAGCGACTGCGCCCGCGCGGCGAGGCCCGGGTCCACCTCGATGGCGAGCACCGATCCGTCGGGGCGTACCAGTTCACCCATCACTGCCGTGTAGTAGCCGAGGCCGGGACCGATGTGCAGCGCATGGTGCCCGGGCTCGAGGGCCAGCGCGGCAATCGACATCCCCAGGAACGACGGCAGCCCGTTGAACAGCTGCCGCTCGGCGTCGATCGCGATCGACGAGTTCACGTACACGCGCGCCGGGTCGGCGTCGGGCGTCGTCTGCGGACCCTGCTGCCCTTCGCCCCACACGAGCCACGGGCCGGGGCCCAGGAAGTGCTCGCGCGGCACCCGGGCAAAGGCCTCGACGAGCGGAGCGGGCAGATGGGCGGCAGCGCCAAGCTCCTCGGCGAATCCTCGGCGACGCGCGGCGAGCGGGTCCGTCACGACGGCTTTTTCTTTCCGGCGCGGGGCGCCTTGCGCTTCTCGTCCATCTCGCGCATCACCGAGGCGATGTCGGGGCCGAGCAGCGCGGCGCGCGCGGGCCGATCCCAGACGTAGGCCTTCTCGCCGGTCCCCGGCCGCGCGACGAAGCGCAGCTCGCCGGCGTCGTTGAGCCGCTTGAGCGTGGTGTGCACGGCCGCCAGGTCGTTGGTGTAGCGGGTCAGGTCGAAGCCGAAGCTCTTGAGCCGCTCGCGCACTTCGGTGGGCGACATGGCCAGCCCGGCGCCGCGGAGCACCAGCCGGCAGGCGTCGGTGAGCCCCACCGACACAGTGGGCACGATGCCGCACAGCCGCGACAGCGTGCTCATCGTCTGGGCCAGCTCCGCCAGGCGGCGATCGATCTGCTGCCGCTGTTCGCCGAGCGCCTCGTACTCGCGCACGGCGGCTTCGAGCGCCCGCCGGTAGTCCTCGCTGCTCATACATCAATTTGTACATCGTGTGCAAATCGATGTCAAAGGGCACTAGAATGCCGTGGTGCCGTCCGATTCGTCCTGGACCCGCCTGATTGCGACGTCGGGCGAGGCGGCCATCTGGCTCGCGGATCTGGATGCCGCCGAGGCCGGTGACCACGCGCTGGCGGTGCTCTCGGAGGACGAGCGCGCACGCGCTGCCCGCTTCGTGTTCGACGTCCACCGCCGCCGGTTCATCGCCTGCCGCGCCTGGCTGCGTCAGCAGCTGGGCGAACGCCTGACGCGCGCGCCGCACGACCTGCGGTTCGAGTACGGGCCGGTAGGCAAGCCGTCGCTCTCTGGCGGCGCGCTCCGGTTCAACGTGTCGCATTCCGATCGCTACGCGCTGCTGGCCGTCGCCGATGCGGAGATTGGCGTCGACATCGAGCAGGAGCGGCCGCTGTCCGACATGGACGCCCTGGCGGAGCGGGTGTTCTCGGCGGCGGAGCGGCAGGCGCTGGCGCAGGTGCCGGCGGGCCGGAAGGCCGAGGCGTTCTTTGCCGGCTGGACACGGAAGGAGGCCTACATCAAGGCCCGGGGGGAGGGGATCGGCCTTCTCGCGGCCATCGAGGTCGCGCTCACGCCGGGCGAGCCGCCTCGGCTCATCCGCGTGGACGGCCAGCCCCACGAGCTGGAACGCTGGTCGATTCAAGCACTTAGCCCGGTTCAGGGCTTCGCGGCCGCGGTGTGCGTCGAGGGGCGAGGCCGCCTCTTCTCCCCGGTGTAACACCGCCTGTAACCTTTTGGTCCGCTGGCGGTTTTCCCATCCGAACCGACCGTGACTGACGAGTGGCTCATGCGTGCCGTTCGAGAAGGCGACCTGACCCGGATGGGCGTGCTGTTCGAGCGGCACCACCGCCCGCTCTTCGACTTCCTCTATCGCATGACCGGCGACCGCGGGGCCGCCGAAGACCTGGTGCAGGACGTGTTCGTCCGCATGCTGCGCTACCGCGCGACCTATCGCGACGACGGGCGGTTCGAGACCTGGATGTTCCGAATTGCCCGCAACGTTCGCGCCGACCACTACCGCAAGCACGGCGCGGCCGTCTACGTGCCGGACGACGACATGGACTGGGCGAGCAGCGAGCCGGGGCCCGGGCACCTGCTCGAGCGCGCGCGAGAGATGGCGCGGCTGAACCGGGCGCTCCAGTCGCTGCGGGAAGACCGTCGCGAGCTGATCGTGATGGTGCGTTACCAGGGGATGAGCCACGAACAGGTCGGCGCCGTTCTCGGCGTCGACGCGGGCACGGTGAAGGTGCGCTTCCACCGAGCCTTGAAGGAGCTCCGCGACGCCTTCAGCCGCGTTCCGGAGGGAGAGTGACATGCAGTGCGATGACCTCGGCCCGGAGATGCTCGAATACCTCGCCGGCACCCTGCCGGACGACCGTCTGGCGGAGATCCGCGCCCACCTGGCGCAGTGCCAGGCGTGCCGCGACGACGTGGACGCCACGGCCGAACTCTGGAACGAGCTCGGGGCCGCGCCGGCGCCGCGCCCCGAGTCGTCCCGCATGCGGGCGCGGTTCGACGCCGCGCTGCAGGGCTACATCGACGGTCAGGCCGAATCGCGGGTAGTGAGTTTCGCGGCGGCGCGCCGCCCCGCGCTGCGCTGGCAGCCGTGGCTGCAGTTTGCCGGCGCCGCGGCGCTCGTGGTGATTGGCGTCGGGCTCGGCCGGTTCGTGACGGTGGGGCCGCCGGCTCAGTCGAACTCCGAAATCGCCCTGCTGCGCGAGGAGCTGCGCGACACGCGTCAGATGGTGACGCTGTCGCTCCTCCAGCAGCAGTCGGCCAGCGAGCGGCTGAAGGGCGTGAACACAAGCAGCCAGCTCGAGCAGCCGAGCACCGAGGTCGTGGCGGCGCTGCTCGACACGCTGAAACGCGATCCGAACGTGAACGTGCGGCTGGCCAGCGTGGACGCGCTGCGCCGCTTCAGCGGGCGCGACGCCGTGCGCAAGGGCGTGGTGGAGGCGCTGCCGCAGCAGGAGTCGCCGCTCGTGCAGATCGCGATGGTGGACTTCATTCTCGAGGCCGCGGGGCCGGATGCCAAGGGCGTCTTGCAGCGGCTGGCGGAAGACATGATGCTGAACCAGGCGGTGCGGGCGCGCGCGGAGCGCGGCCTGAAGCAGGTGGGGCTGTGACCGCGGCGGGCCGCGCGCTGACGTGTGTCGTGCTGGCGGCGGTGGCGGCCGCCGGCACCACCTCCGCCAAGGGGCTGGTGCGCGACGAGCGGCGCGAGAGCCGGCGACTGCAGTTCTCGGGCGGCGGTGTGCGCACGCTCGACGTGCGGACGCTGAGCGGATCGATTCGCGTGACCGGTGACAACGGCGTCGACGTGCGCCTCGACGCGGTGACGCGCGTGGAGGCCGACGACGACGCGACGGTACGCGCCGGCCTGCAGGCGGCGAAGCTCGAGGCCGACGCGCAGGGCGCCACCGTGGCCATCACGCTTCGCGACGACGGTCAGAACACCTGCGGCGAGCAGGAATGGCATCGCGGACCGGCGTGGTGGGACCGGCGCCGCTTCTCGAGCTCGACGGAGCTGACGATCCAGGTGCCGCGCGACGTGCGCGTGCGGCTGTGCACCGTAAACGGCGACACAGTGTCGGTGACGGGCGTCACCGGCGACTTCGACGTCAGCAACGTGAACGGCAAGGTGGTGTTGTCGGGCATGGCCGGGTCGGGCAGCGCCACGACCGTGAACGGCGGCATCGAGGCGTCCTTCGCCTCGTCACCGCGGAGTGAGTCTCGTTTCAAGACGGTGAACGGCACCATCGCTGCGACATTCCCACGCGATCTGGCCGCCGACCTGCAGTTGAAGACGTTCAACGGCGGGCTGTTCACCGACTTCGAGACGACGGCGCTGCCTGTCGAGGCCGAACGCGCCGAGCGCGCGGGACGGCCGCGTTACGTTTACCGGCAACGAGGGTTAACCAAAGTGCGCGTCGGCGCGGGCGGCCCCCTGCTGACGTTCGACACGCTCAATGGCGATGTGCGCATCCAGCGCGCGGCGCGCTGAGCGTCGAGGAGAGGATCGATGAAGGGTTCAATGCGTGCCATTGCCTGCGCTGCAGCCGTCGTGCTGCTCGGCGCCGGCTTCGTAACGACGGCGTCGGCGCAGGACGAGACCCAGGTGGTTCCGTTCAGCGACCCCTCGCGGCCCGGCAAGGTAGAGCTCCATATCCTGAACGGCGGCACCATCACGGTACATGGCGAGAACCGTCGCGACGTATCGGTGGCCATCCGCGGGGCCACGCTCGGACGGGGGCGGAACGAGCGCCCCGCGCCGCCGGGAATGCGGCGGCTCACGCAGTCGCCTGGCTTCGAGATCAGCGAGGCGCGCAACGAGATCCAGATTGAGGCATCGACGTTCGGTCAGAACAGCGGCGCAATCGAACTCCGCGTGCCGCTGCGGACGAACCTCGAGCTGGGCACCATCAACGGCGGCACGATCACGGTCGAGAACGTCGAGGGCGAGCTCGAGATCTCGAACGTGAACGGATCGGTAGTCCTGAACAACGTGGCCGGGTCGGTGGTGGCCAACTCGCAGAACGGCGGCGTGACGGCCACGCTGTCCCGGGTCATGGCCGACAAGGCGATGGCGTTCACGTCCATGAATGGCAAGGTGGACGTCACGCTCCCGTCGAATCTCAAGGCCACGTTGAAGATGCGGAGCGACAACGGCGACATCTTCACCGACTTCGACGTGCAGCTGCAGCAGCGACCGGCCGCGGTGTCACGCGGTGGCGGCAACAATCGGGGGACGAAGATCGAGGTGAACCGTGCGCTCTACGGCACTGTGAACGGCGGCGGGGCTGAAATCGAGCTCCGCTCGTTCAATGGCTCGATTTACCTGCGCAAGGGGCAGTAAAGCTCTTCTAACCAAACCAGGAGGTTGCGTCGAGCGTCTACAGCCGAGAAACTTCCTAAGCACATGCGGCTTTTCCTATCCCGGCACGCGTTCGGGGTCGTCGTCGGGGTGGGAATGGCCGCCGCCGCGTCAGGGCAGTCGCCCGACCGGCCCGCCCCGCGTATCATTCGCGCCGTCCGTGCCAGCACCCCTCCCGTGATCGACGGCCGCCTCACCGAGGAGGCCTGGGCTACGGCTCCCGTCGCGGACGGCTTCACGCAGCGCGATCCCGACGAGGGCCGGCCGGCCACTGAGTCCACCGAAATCCGGATCCTCTACGACGACACGGCCGTCTACATCGGCGCGCGGATGTTCGACGGCACCCCGGCGCAGATCACGCGCCGGCTGTCGTCGCGGGACGGCGACGCGGATGCCGACCGTCTGACGATTTTCCTGGACCCGATGCGCGACAAGCTCACCGGCGCCATCTTCCGGGTGAGCGCGGCCAACGTGCAGCAGGATGCCGCGCTCTACAACGACAGCTGGTGGGACGGCACCTGGGACGCGGTGTGGCAGTCGCAGGTGTCCATGGACGACCAGGGCTGGTCGGCCGAGATCCGCATCCCGCTGTCGCAGCTGCGCTTCACCAACGCCGAACGCCAGACCTGGGGCATCAACGTCGAGCGCTTCGTCCGGCGCAAGAACGAGTACTCGTGGCTCGAGATGGTGCCGAAGAACGAGAACGGCAACGCGTCGCGCATGCTGGAGCTGACCGGGCTCGACGGCATGCACCCACGGCGCAATCTCGAACTGCTCCCCTACGTGGCCGGACGGGCCGAATTCATCCAGCCATCCACAGCGGGCAATCCCTTCAACGACGGTTCGCGCGGGTTCGGTGCTGCTGGCCTCGACATGAAGTGGGGGCTCTCGAGCAATCTCACCGTCAGCGCCACCGTCAACCCGGACTTCGGGCAGGTGGAGGTCGATCCGGCGGTCGTCAACCTCACCGCCTTCGAGACGTTCTTCGACGAAAAGCGCCCGTTCTTCCTCGAGGGCTCGCAGATCTTCAACAACTTCGGGCGAGGCGGTGCCAACGACTACTGGGGCTTCAACAACTCCGAGCCGCAGATCTTTTACTCGCGTCGCATCGGACGGGCGCCGCAGCTGGCCGCGAGCGGCGACTACGTGGACGCGCCCACGGCCACC
>Ga0105242_10002971_pt1 | contig 13272 bp, 13 predicted proteins | sample KBSM24metaG_FD_81521 | JGI IMG/M metagenome (GOLD analysis project Ga0105242, IMG submission 81521) | Miscanthus rhizosphere microbial communities from Kellogg Biological Station, Michigan, USA - KBS M2-4 metaG | ecosystem: Host-associated > Plants > Roots > Rhizosphere > Soil | place...
CGCTCCGTGGCGGTGTCCCAATCCGCTCTCCTTCCAGCCACCCATCGGCGCCTCGGTCACGAGAAAATTGATCAAACTGTCATTGATACAAACCGAGCCCGCCTGTAGATCTTGCGCGAGCCGCCATGCGACATCTTTGTCTTGCGAAAAAATGCTGCCCCCGAGCGCGTACCGAGAATCGTTGGCAAGTTTGAGTCCCTCTTCGGCGTCGCTGATTTTTATAATCGGAATCACGGGCCCGAAGGTTTCTTCGGTTGCAATCGCCATACGGTGGTCCACATCGACGAGCACCGTCGGCTCATAATAGTAGCCGGGCAGCTGAGGATTGCGGCGAGCTCCCGTCAGAGCCTTGGCGCCTTGCGCGATCGCTTCTTCGACTTGCGCCGTGACTTTCTTGAATTGGGCTTCGGTTGTGAGGCAGCCGATATCAACGTCATTCTCGCTCGCGCCTTGCCGGATGGCGCGTACCCGCGTCACCAGCTTTTCGACGAATCGATCATAAACTGGCGCTTCCACGTAAACACGCTCGATCGAAGTGCAGGCCTGCCCGCAATTCACCAGTGCTCCCCAGACGGCTGCGCCGACGGCGCGATCGAGATTGGCGTCCTTAAGGACAATCATCGGATCCTTGCCACCGAGCTCCAGGCCGACTGGAATCATTCGCTCCGCGGCTCTTTTCATCACGCGTTTGCCGATTTCGATGCTACCCGTGAAGGCGATCATATCGGCACAATTCACCAGTGCTTCTCCAGTTTCTGCACCGCCGATGACGACTTGAAAAAGATTTTCTGGGAAGCCCGTTTGAGCGACAATCTCGGCGCCGAACATTGCCGACAATGGCGTCGCTTCTGATGGCTTAATGACGACGGCATTCCCCGCCATTAGAGCTGGGATCGCATCCCCCAGCGTCAGCGTCAGTGGAAAATTCCACGGACTAATGATGCCGATCACTCCTCGCGGCGTATAGGTGGAAATAATCCTCTTTGTTTTAAGGAGGGGAAAGTGCGGTGTGATTTTTTTCGCACTGAGATAGCCCGCGCTATGTTTAGCCCACGAGCCAATGGCATCACAAAGATAAAACAGCTCGTTGCCATACACTTCGGCGCGCGGTCTGCCCGTTTCGCCGGTCATGATGTCGGCGAGTCGATCGCCTTCATCGAGCAAGAGATCGCGCAGCCTGTAAAGTAACCTTGCGCGCTCGGCGAAGCTGGTTTTGGCCCACGTCTGCTGCGCTTTACGGGCCCGCGTGACGGCAATAGCAACATCATTGCTGTGCGCCACCGGCAACTCAGCGATTTTTTCGAGCGTCGCGGGATTTCTGACGATAACGGTCTGTAGATTCATGATCAGTCAAGCGGACGAATGGCGCTGCGCGTGAAGTCGGATGGTGCGCGCGCGGTACTCAGTTCATGATTTGGCCCCCGCAAATGTTGATCGCTTGTCCGGTAATTCCTGCGGCGGCTTCCGATGCGATATAAGCGACCAATGCGGCGACTTCCTCAGCTTGCAAAAATCTTTTGATCGGAACCGCGGCGATGGCTCGCGCCTTGAACTCCTCGGGTGTGATGCCTTGCAGCGCGGCGCTTTCACTGATGCCCAACGTCGCCATTTCTGTCTCGACCCAGCCGGGACAAATGGTATTGACGGTGATGCCGCGATCGACAACCTCCAGCGCAAGCGCTCGGCTGAAGCCGATCATGCCGTGCTTGGTTGCGCAGTAAGCCGTATATCCGGGCACGCCGAACTTGCCCAGCACCGAAGCGATATTGATCACCCGGCCAGCTCCGTCAGCCATCTGTCGTAGCGCGGCTTTGGTGATGAGGTACAAGCCATTGAGGTTAGTATCAATGATGTCGAACCACTTGGAATCGTCAGCATCGGTCATCAGGCTGAGGCCTGAGATGCCAGCATTGTTCACGAGAATATGGAGCGGGCCCCACTCGGACACAGTCGCGGCAATCCCCGCCGCGACGTCTCGTTTTTTTCGAACGTCCAGTTGAACACCGAGCGCCGAAAAGCCAGCGCTTCGAAGCTCGTCAGCAGTGCTCTTAATTCGAGTGAGGGATCGCGAAGCGATAGCTACTCTGGCGCCGTTTTTAGCCAGTTCAATGGCTATCGCTCTACCGATTCCGGTGGCGCCGCCCGTCACTAGCGCGACTTTATTGCCCAGCATAGTTATCAAACTTCCTCAAATTATCAGCACAAGTAGCGGCTTTTGCCAATGAAAGCAACTTTTTACCTTGCACTGGCTGTTTTTTTTTCGGCTGTCGTCTGCTATGTGCTGCGCGCGCCATGCTGACGTCTGAAAGTTCTGCCTTCACGAAAAAATTTTTACAGTTTTGGAGCTGGATAGATTACAATTTTAACTCTCTAATAGGAGCAGACATCTTTATGGATATCACTAAGCTTTTGGCCTTCGGCGTGGAACAGGGCGCCTCGGACTGTCATTTGAGCGCGGGAGAACCGCCGCTTATTCGTATTGACGGTGAACTCAAGAAACTGGAAAGCCCGCCTCTGAGTAAGGAGGACGTTCACACACTAGTTTACGATATTATGAATGATGCTCAACGAAAGACGTTCGAGCAAACCCACGAATGTGATTTCTCATTCGAAATGGGTCAGGTGGCGCGGTTTCGCGTGAATGTTTTTATGCAGAGAAAAGGCGAAGGCGCAGTGTTTCGCACCATTCCGACGAAAGTGCTGACCCTCGAAGAGCTCGGCATGCCGCCGATCCTGAAACAGCTGTGCGACAAAGAGAAAGGTTTGATTCTCGTCACGGGTCCCACCGGATCCGGAAAATCTACGACATTGGCCGGTATGATCGATTATTTGAACAGCACGTTCGAAGGACACATTCTGACCGTCGAAGACCCGATCGAGTTCGTCCACCCATCCAAAAAATGCCTTGTCAACCAGCGGGAGCTTGGTCCGCACACGCACTCGTTTGCCAATGCGCTACGCGCCGCGTTGCGCGAGGATCCGGATATCATTCTGGTCGGTGAAATGCGCGATTTGGAAACCATCCAACTCGCGTTGACGGCGGCTGAGACGGGGCACATCGTTTTCGGTACATTGCATACCTCCAGCGCGCCCAAAACCGTCGACCGTATTATCGATGTCTTTCCGCCCAATCAGCAAGCGCAGATTCGGGCTCAGTTCGCCGAATCGATCGAAGCGGTTCTTACGCAATCTTTGCTCAAGAAGAAGGCCGGCGGACGAGTAGCGGCGCTGGAAATTTTGACCGGAACCACGGCTGTCCGCAATCTTATTCGTGAGGGCAAGATTCACCAGATTCCCGGTACCATGCAGGTGAGCCAGAAGGACGGCATGCAGACCATGGACATGGCGCTGACGAGTCTGGTTACGCGCGGCCTAGTAACTCGCGAGGAAGCACAATCGAAAAGCATGAATCCGAATCTTTTTGGCGCTGCGCCGGCCGCCGCCGCACGCGTCTGACGAGAGTGGAGTTGATGGAATCGAAGGCTGAAATTCAAAAGTTTTTCAATACGATGGTCGAGACCGAGGCGTCAGACCTCTATTTGACGGTGGCAAAGCCGCCCATGTATCGAATCGACGGTAAAATCCGCGCTATCGGCGATGATGCCTTTTCTCCGCAAAATCTTATGGATCTTTCCGAGGCGATGCTGAACGAAAAGCAGCGGAAGGATTTCGGTGAGACATTGGAAATGAACATGGCCATGTCCTTACCCGGAGTAGCGCGGTTTCGCGTGAACATTTTTCGGCAGCGCGGATCGGTCGGCATGGTCATTCGTCGCATCAAAGCCGAGGTCATTTCCCTGGATGAAATGGGCTTGCCGTAGATTCTCAAAGATATTGTCATGACAAAGCGCGGCTTGGTTCTCGTGGTCGGAGCTACAGGTTCGGGCAAATCCACATCGCTGGCAGCGATGATCGATCATCGAAACTCGAGCGAGGCGGGCCATATCATCACCATCGAAGACCCGATCGAATTCGTGCATCGGCACAAGCAGTCCATCGTAACTCAGCGCGAAGTGGGGTTCGATACTCATTCGTTTCAGTCGGCATTGAAAAATACCTTGCGCCAAGCTCCGGATGTGATCTTGATCGGAGAAATTCGCGATACAGAAACTATGGAAGCGGCGATAGCCTTCGCCGAAACCGGTCACCTCTGCCTCGGCACGCTGCATTCGAACAATGCCAATCAGGCCATCGAACGGATCATGAATTTCTTTCCAATCGAGCGCCAGGCGCAGATCTATTTGCAATTGTCTTTGAATTTGCGAGCGATCGTGTCGCAACGGTTAATTCCGAGCGTCGATGGTAAACGGGTGGCGGCGCTCGAGATCCTGATGGATATCCCTCGCGTGAAGGATCTGATCAAAAAAGGCGAGACAGATACGTTGAAAGAGGCGATGGAGCAAGGCGTTCAGGAAGGCTGCCAAACATTCGATCAGGCGCTCTTTGGTCTTTACAAAGCTGAGAAAATTACTTTGGATCAAGCCTTGGCCAACGCGGACAGCGCCAACAATTTACGCTTGAAGATCAAACTCGCCGGACTCTCAGTTGATGAAGAACCGCGGGTCGATCTACCGAAGAAGGAGTCGATACCGTCGGCGGTCGGATTTCGCTTGCGCGACAATTAAGCTCGAGTCTTCAGCAATGCGCGATCACTCATGTTCGCACTCATTCCGACAGAGCGGCCTGGCAATTCGCATCTGACGGTAATTTTCTTGACAATTTGACTGAGTGGGCGTAATAGACGAGACACTTGACGTCTCACTCTAGTCGACATCACGAGTACAGCGGAGTCCAAAGCAAGCTCATGACAGGAACGATCGGCTATGCGCAGCCGTTTCGAGCAATCGGTCAGGCTTTGGAGACTTTGAATCTGCAGATTTTTGAGCTTGAGCCGACCGGAGAAGACTTTCTCATCCGCGGCCATTTATCGAAACCAGTTATTGATGGAACCGCGAACTTTTTAAGCCCTGCCAACTTGAACACCGTTTGGGGAAACCTCGTGCCACTGAGCTCGGAAAATCGTCCCGAGCAAACCGAGCCAACCGTTCCACTGCTGTCACCCATAGAATTGCAATATACAAACAAGGACATTGAGCGACTAGAGCAAGAAGGCCGGGCCAATAGAACGAATCCGAATCGAATCCCCGAATATTCCAGCCTATCGCAGATCCTGCGTTGTGTCGGCGCATATCTCGTCCAAAAACGCGCCCGTTTAATCAAATTATGGCGCGATAGCGACTCCGTTTCTCTCGAGTATCAAACCTCGTTGGGAAATATGCTCAAGGACACGCTTGTGGTCGGCGAGCTTTATGATCTCTGGGTCAGAATGTACATGCAACGAGCGGAGCGCTCGACGACACTTTGAGGAGAGCGGCGGTTGCCCTATCCATTGTGAAACGAATCTTCTATAGATGATCGACGAGTTCCGGTACACAGCCGTATTGCGACCCATCGGCCAAATGCTGGAGGGATTGCGTATCGAATCTTTTTCAGTGAAACCCGACAGTGTCGGATTCGTCGTTCGAGACAAAACCAGGAATCGCGCGCAGTTGACGCCGCGGGAAAAAGCCTTTTTGGGGGAGCTACACTGGATGCACGGCGCGGCGTTGGATAAAGAAGATGCCCTGCGTCTGGCGGCCGGCGTGTTTGAATGGCACGTGACCGCAATAGATCTGGAGCGCTTCGAAGCGGCTGGTCGGGCGCTCCGCCAGGAGCACTCGGGAACTCCGGATTCGCACTCGGTCTCACAAATCCTGCGCGTGATCGGCAATATTCTCGACCAGAAGCGTCAGGAATTGTACTGCATCTCCAAAGACGCAGAGGCGGTTACCATTGAATATCTATTAAACAACGGCAAAGTGGCACGCGAAGAGTATCGTGTGCCTGTGCTCTACGATCAGTGGGTGCGCATGTATAAACGGCGCGCCAACCACGAAGCCGGAGAAGATTCCGCCACCTAATACGGGCCTTCTGACCGTCATGCCCCCGAACTTGAATTTTGCCCAACTGCTGCGGCCGGTTGGTCAAATGCTCGAGCCGCTCCAACTCGAATCCTTCAGCTTGAAACTTGAAGAAGGGAATGTCTCTGTCCAGGCGCAAAAGCGCGCCGAACGATCAGCACCAGCCGCAGAGGTTTCGCTGCGTGTCACCTGGCAACTTTTTCGCCGCAAAAAATCGGACCCTGCTTCCGAACCGCAACCTTCGTCGGGGCTCCTGGAGCTACATTATACGCCAGAGGATATCGCGCGGATGGAAACGGAAGGTCAGAGCCGGCGCCAAGGGGCCGGCGGCAGACCGGAGGCTCACGCCCTGTCGCAGGTACTGCGCGCCGTCGGTGCTTTCGTCGACCAAAAACAAGGCCGGTTAACTAGCGTTAAAATGGCGAGCCAGGATATTACGATCGAGTACGAATCTGCGTTGAAGTAGAACGTGACTGAGAAATTCACCGTCGCAACGTTGTACGACTACTGGGTCAAGATGTACTTGAAGCGGCGCCAGCGCAGCTAGCCCTGGCTCTCTCGCCTCGATCTTGCAAATCAAGCGGCAACCCGTGGCCAGTGATAGCTCACTTGTGCTTCGCCGAAAATAAACCGAGAATTTTCGCGATCGGGTCGTAATATCGGTCCACCACCCGCTCTTTCAATGGGATGATCGCATTATCGGTGATGTGAATATGCTCGGGACAAACCTCGGTGCAGCATTTGGTGATGTTGCAATAGCCGATTCCCGCTTTCTGGCGAATGAGCTCTATGCGATCGTTGGTGTCGAGCGGATGCATCTCCAAAGCCGCGAGCCGAACGAACAGGCGTGGACCTGAAAAGGCCGGCTTGTTTTCGTCGTGATCACGAATCACGTGGCAAACGTTCTGGCAAAGAAAACACTCGATACATTTGTGAAACTCTTGGACGCGATCGATGTCTTCCTGAAACATGCGCCGGGTGCCGTCGGCCTCTTTAGGCTTCGGTTTAAACGCCGGGACTTCACGAGCTTTTCGGAAATTGAAAGAGACGTCGGTCACGAGGTCGCGAATCACCGGAAAGGTGCGCATTGGCGAAACCGTGATGGTTTCGCCAGGTTCGAAGATATTCATGCGCGTCATACACATGAGCCGCGGTTTGCCGTTCACCTCGGCACTGCACGACCCGCATTTGCCGGCTTTGCAATTCCAGCGAACCGCTAAATCGTTGGCTTGCTGGGCTTGTATGGCATGGATCACATCAAGAACCACTTGGCCTTCGCCGACGGCGATATGATAATCCTTGAATTCACCTCCGCTGGCGTCACCGCGCCATACGCGCATATGGACTTGCTGATCAGGCATCAACTTTTCTCCTCGAGCAATGCTTTAAGGTCCCCGGGTATCTCCGGCAGGGGCTCCTGAGCAAGTGTCATTTGCCCATTGGTTTTCCGGATCACGACATTCACTTTGGCGAACTTCGCATCGGTGCTGGGATAGTCGTCGCGAGTATGACCGCCGCGACTCTCTTTCCGCTCGATCGCCGCCAAAGAAGCGGCTTCGGCAAAGGTCAGCAGCGAGTGCAAATCGAGCGCGAGATGCCATCCCGGATTGTATTGCCGGTTGCCCTCGACCTTCACTTGCCGGCTCCGTTGCCGCAGTCTTTGGATAATTTCTAAAGCCTGATTCAACTCGGACTCGACCCGAATGATGCCGACGAGCTCCTGCATGCATTGTTGCAGATCGGAGTGGATTGTGTACGGGTTTTCCTTGCCAGTGGCCTCAAACGGTGCCAGGAGATCGTGGGCGTATTGATCGAGCTGATCGTTATTGATGGAAACCGAACCGCCAAAGGATTTCGCGTATTCAGCGGCGTAGAGGCCCGCGCGCCGGCCGAACACCAACAGATCCGAAAGCGAGTTGCCACCGAGCCGATTGGCGCCGTGGAGCCCGGCAGCGACTTCGCCAGCGGCAAATAGTCCCGGCACCGTCGTTGCCGTGCTATCGGCATCGACTCGGACGCCGCCCATCGCGTAATGGCAGGTCGGGCCGACTTCCATTGATTCTTTGGTGATATCCACATCGGCGAGTTCCTTGAATTGATGATACATCGAAGGCAGCCTGCGCTGAATGTAGTCTGCCGGACGGCGGGATGCGATATCGAGAAAAACACCTCCATGCGGTGTGCCGCGGCCCGCTTTGACTTCCGAATTAATTGCCCGCGCGACTTCATCGCGAGGCAACAAATCGGGGGTGCGCCGATTATTGCGCTTGTCGTCATACCAAGCATCGGCTTCCTTTTCGGTGTCGGCCGTTTCGGCCTTAAAAAATTCCGGAATATAGCCGAACATGAAGCGCTTGCCTTCGGTGTTCTTCAAGGTGCCGCCGTCGCCGCGGACGCCTTCGGTTACCAAGATGCCGCGTACGCTCGGCGGCCATACCATGCCGGTGGGGTGGAATTGGATGAATTCCATATCCATAAGATCGGCGCCCGCATCCAGTGCCATGGTGACGCCGTCTCCGGTGTACTCCCACGAGTTGGAGGTCACCTTCCAGGCTTTGCCGCCGCCACCGGTGGCGAGCACGACGGCTTTGCACTTGAACAAGATGAATTTGCCGCTTTCGCGCCAGTAACCAAAAGCGCCGCTGATTCTACCGCCGTCGGTGAGTAAGCGTTGCAGATTACACTCCATATAAACATCGATGCCTTTATGGACGGCATGCTGCTGAAGCGTGCGAATCATTTCCAGTCCAGTGCGGTCGCCAACGTGAGCCAAGCGCGCATAGCGATGGCCGCCGAAATCACGCTGCAAAATCAAACCTTCTTTGGTGCGGTCGAAAAGCGCGCCCCATTCCTCGAGCTCGAGCACTCGATCGGGCGCCTCCTGAGCATGAATCTGAGCCATGCGCCAATTGTTGAGCAGCTTGCCGCCGCGCATGGTGTCGCGAAAATGAACCCGCCAGTTGTCCTCGGGGTAAACATTGCCCATGGCCGCTGCGATGCCGCCTTCGGCCATGACGGTATGCGCTTTGCCGAGCAGAGACTTGCATACGAGCGCTGTCTTAACGCCCTGCGCTGACGCTTCAACCGCAGCGCGCAAACCCGCGCCGCCGGCACCGATGACGACAACGTCGTACTCGTGAGTTTCGTACTTATCTTCGGCCATTAGAAAAACCTCAAATCGGAAATCACGCCCATCGACAACAGCCGGACGTAAAGATCGGTGAGCGCAACAAAGACTAAACTCACCCAGGCCCATTCCATGTGCTTTTCGTTAAAGCGGGTGACGAAGCTCCAGAGCTTATATTTGCTCGGGGCGCGGTGAAAGGAATTCAAGTAACCACCGCAGACGTGGCGGCAGGAATTGCAAGAGATACTAAAAATCGACAACAGCGTGGCATTGATGAAGAGCACGATCGTACCAATTCCCAAGCCGAAGCCGTCGGGGAACCGAAACGCATCGAATACATCCCACCAGAGAAAAGCCAGGACAAGCAAAGAGAGATAGAAAAAGTAACGATGCACATTTTGGAACAGGAACGGAAAGCGCGTCTCGCCGCTATAACCTTTCGATGCATCGCGCACGGCGCACGCCGGAGGCGATAAGAAGAAGGAGCGATAATAAGCCTTCCGGTAATAGTAGCAGGTCGCGCGAAACCCCCCCGGTATCCATAAAATCAAGAATGCCGGAGAAATATTCCACCACGAACCGATGAGTGGCAGGTGCACATGTGCGCAGTTCGTCGAAATGCATGGGGAATAAAACGGCGAAAGATAGGGATCGACAAAATAGTGGGCGTTTTGCAGAGCCGCCCAGGTTGCATAAATGGCAAAGCCGCCAAGACCGACAACCACAAGTAATGGTTGGAGCCACCAATTGTCTTTGCGTAACGTCTTAAACTGGTCCAAAGTCAATGCTCGATCTGCCACGACAGTTTTCCTTTTGCTCCTGATTTCAGACTCACGATTGCTCTCAATTTTGATAAAAACAGATGGGACTTCAGTGTCAAGCAATTATCCGCTGTCCCTCTCCGCATCCTCCACTCAAGGTCGCAACGCTATCTCGAGGCGGGGAGCCCGTCAGTATAGACCACGCGAACTTAGCCTTGATTGCGTTTGTTGCAGCTTGTCCCGAGCCGCAGTACCGACAGGATGAGCCGGTCCGATTATTTTCCAAACCTGATTTTTTCGCTGATGCAGCTGTGGTACCGAGCTCCGTTCGCGTAGGCTGTCAACTTTTTTATAGCAGAAACGGAAATCGTTTGCACGTCGGCGAAACCCTTGATCCGGATCACGTCGATGTCATTTTCCCACTGACCTGGATCAGGCGGAAAGCGGATTACCGACGCGGAGCAGTGTCTCAGATGTGCAACGAAGCATGCATCAGTGTAGCGTTGTTGAGAAGCAAAAGTGGTTTCAACTAGCTCGCCAACGCTGGCATATGTCTTGCGCCGTCGCGTGATGTAATCAACCGATCTCAAGTGCAACCAGCAAATCACGACAGCATTTATCACCTTCTAAGAACGCAAGTCGCCGCACGACCGCTGCCGGCGTCGCAGGCATCTAATCTATTAATGCCCAATTGGAACGGTTCCTCGTCGCTGGGATCTTTCGAACCGGTCCATGCCCGATGTCACAGAGGCGTGAAATGAAAATCGGCTATTCACTTTCAAGTGAGGAAACCACTCCTAAGGATTTGGTCCGCTATGCCGTGCGGGCGGAACAAGCAGGCTTTAGCTTTGCGTTAATCTCCGATCATTTTCATCCGTGGCTCACGCGACAAGGTCAAAGTCCGTTCGTTTGGGCCGTGATCGGTGCGATTGCACAGGCCACGAACCGGATCGCGCTTGGCACTGGTGTCACTTGTCCGATTATGCGGATTCATCCGGCGATTATTGCTCAAGCGGCGGCGACCGCAGCACTCCTTATGCCGGACCGTTTCTTTTTGGGTCTCGGCACCGGGGAAAACTTGAACGAGCATATTTTCGGCATGCACTGGCCGCCGAGCGACGTACGGCGGAAGATGCTCCAAGAAGCGGTGATGATCCTGCGGCTCCTCTGGCGCGGCGGTGCTCAAAGCTTTCGGGGAGAATACTTCAGCCTGGAAAAAGCACAGGTTTTCAGTTTGCCGGAGAAACCGCCGCCAATCATGATCGCTGCAGCGGGGGGCCGCGCAGCCGAGCTCGCTGGCGAAATCGGTGATGGGTTAATCAGTACTATAGCAAACGACTCTCTTGTGCGGAAATTCCGGGTTTCCGACGGCGGCAGTGAAAAGCCACGCTACGGGCAGGTGACGGTATGCTGGGCCAAAACAGAAGACGAGGCAAAAAAGATCGCCAAAGAGTGGTGGGCCGTGGCTGCGATCCCTGGCGAACTCATGAGCCAGCTTGCCACACCGGCCGAGTTCGAGGCCGTCGCGCAGTTCGTGGACGAGAAGGCAGTGGCTGCAAAGATTATCTGCGGACCAGATCCTGATAGACACGTCGAAGAAATCGAATCGTATCGCAAAGCAGGATTTGATCATGTCTACATACACCAGGTTGGCCCGGATCAGAACGGGTTTTTTGAATTTTATCAACGGGAGATACTGCCCAAATTCAAATAGCGCTGATTGACCGCAAACAGCGGCGGAGCGAATCAAACTAACATTATGAAAAATCTTGGCGCGAAAAGATGGGCAATCGCAGAAGGTTATATCCCCGGCTACAGCCACGGCGAGGCGCCCCAGCTAACCAGCCATGAGACTGTTTGCATTCTCAATGCGGGCGATACGGAGGCCGAAGTCACAATCACGATCTTCTATACCGACCGCGAGCCCGGAGGCCCTTATCGCCTGAAGATTCCAGCCCGCCGGACGCAGCATGTGCGTTTCAACAATCTCGATGATCCCGAACCGATTCCGAAAGAGACGGATTTCGCCAGTGTTATCGAGGCCAGCGTGCCTATCGTTGTCCAGCATACCCGGCTTGATTCTCGTCAGGCTGAGACCGCTTTGCTCAGCACAGTCGCATACGCCGCCAGTGATTGAGTGGTATGTCCAGAGATCCAGAAATCAAACGAATCGAAGTCTCTGTTTACAAAATCCCAACGGACTTTCCCGAATCAGATGGAACCCTGGAGTGGATGGATACCACAATCGTGGTTGTCGAGGCGTACGCCGGAAGCAAATGCGGGATTGGTTACACGTTTGCGGATACTGCGACCGGACAGTTGATCAAGGACAAACTTGCGCCGCTGCTCGTCGGCGCCGATGCGATGGCGCTGCCAGCGTCCTGGCTCGGGATGGTGAGATCCATTCGCAATCTGGGACGCCCAGGGATCGCCTCCATGGCGATTTCCGCTGTGGACGTGGCACTTTGGGATTTAAAAGCACGCCTATTGGATGTTTCGCTGCTCGGGCTGCTCGGCAAAATTCGCGATCACGTGCCCGTTTATGGGAGCGGCGGTTTTACCTCATATTCGCTCGAACAGCTGCAAAACCAGCTCTCGGGTTGGGCAGCAGCCGGAATGCGTTGGGTCAAAATGAAAATCGGCCGAGACCCAGCGGCGGATCTCGAGCGGGTAAGCGCCGCACGGAGCGCTATCGGACCCGGTGTCGAGCTTTTCGTTGACGCCAATGGCGCGTATGACCGCAAACAAGCGCTGCTGCAAGCTGAGCGGTTCGCGGCGCATCGAGTCAGTTGGTTTGAAGAGCCGGTTTCTTCTGATGATCTCGAGGGGCTTCGGCTGATTCGGGATCGCGCGCCCGCAGAGATGAATATCGCCGCGGGCGAATACGGCTACGATCTTGTTTACTTTCGGCGCATGCTCGAGGCCGGCGCAGTCGATGTGCTCCAGGCCGATGCCACGCGCTGTGGCGGCTACAGCGGGCTTATCGCGGTTGCCGCGCTCTGCCAGGCGCGCTCCATGTTGCTGTCGGCGCACACCGCGCCGTCCTTGCACGCGCATGTCTGCTGTGCGCTCGCGCCGGTCTGCCACGTCGAATATTTCCACGACCATACGAGGATTGAACAGATGTTTTTTGACGGCGCGCTCACAGCTCAGGACGGCGCGCTGGCGCCCGATCCGTCGCGGCTCGGATTAGGAATAGAATTTAAACGCGCCGATGCGCAGCGATACGCGTTATGAACGAAGCACAATCCGAACATTTCAAAAGCGAGTTTTCCAAGCTTATGAAAACAGAAGACAGCACTGACAACGAAACATATGCCAAACCCGATCATCATACCGATGCGGTCGGCGCTTTTCCTATCGATCCTCGGCGTCGAAGCCAGCTCGGGCGAGTCGAACAGGCGCGCACAGCGAAATTCAACAG
>Ga0105242_10002972_pt1 | contig 13267 bp, 8 predicted proteins | sample KBSM24metaG_FD_81521 | JGI IMG/M metagenome (GOLD analysis project Ga0105242, IMG submission 81521) | Miscanthus rhizosphere microbial communities from Kellogg Biological Station, Michigan, USA - KBS M2-4 metaG | ecosystem: Host-associated > Plants > Roots > Rhizosphere > Soil | place: Michigan...
AGAGCTTGCCGTAGCCCTCGAAGCTCGTGACGTCGTAGTAGACGGAGCCGTTGTCGACGACGTAGGCGTGGCCCTTGTCGACGAGCGTCTCTGTCAGGTCGATCATCTCTTGGATGTGCTCGGTGGCCTTGGGGTACCTGTTGGCCGGGCGGATCCCGAGCGCCGTCGCGTCCTCGAGCACCGCGTTGGTGTACTTCTCCGCGATCTGCTCGGGCGTCAGGCCCTCGTCCTCGGTCGCGAGCTGCATCTTGTCGACGGCTTCCGCCGACGACTCGTCGGTCATGTGGCCAACGTCGGTGATGTTCATCACTTCCGTGACCTCGAATCCTTCGAGCTCGAGCGCGCGGCGGATGAGGTCGTAGAGCATGAAGCTCCGGAGGTTCCCGAGGTGGGCGTAGCGGTAGACCGTCGGGCCGCAGGCGTACATCTTCACCGTGCCCGGCTCGATCGGGTCCACCTCATGGACCGCGCGGGTCAAGGAGTCGTACAGGCGCATCGAGCCAGGATATGGCATCGAGCGCCGTCGCCCGTCACGAGCCGACGGGGCGGCCCTCGAACGGGATCGACAGCGCGATCGTCGTGCGGGTGCTGACCCCGGCCTTCTCCCGAAGGCGTCGGATCAGCTCCTCCAGATGGTTCGTGCTTCGGGTGCGCACCTTCAGGATGTAGTTGGCCTCGCCCGCGACGCTCAGACAATCCTCGACCTCGGGGAGGTCGGCGAGGCGCTCCGGCAGGTCGTCGGGTTGCTGCGGGTCCAGTGGGGTGACCGCGATCAGCGCCGTGACGAACAGACCGAGCGCCTCGGGGTCGACGACGGCTCGGTACGCGGTGATCACGCCCGCCGCCTCGAGCTTGCGCACCCGTTCGTGCACCGAGGAAGCCGAGAGCCCGACCCGCGCGGCGATGTCCGCGTACGTCGCGCGCGCGTCCTCACGCAGCGCGGAAACGATCTCGAGGTCGCGCTCGTCGAGCACCGGCCCATCCTAGCGGGGGAGCTGCGGTTCCCCCGGTCCGGGGATGGTGCACCGAGCCCGCGTGTGGTCTGCTGCTGCCTCGCTCGCACCTCCCTCGGAGCGCACGGGGGTCGTGCGATGCAGCTCGAGGGATGGACGTCTCCAGCGGGGAAGCGCCGCGTCCTCGCGCGCCTCGATGCGTGCGAACGGCGCCGGTACGAGCGCGCGGTCGCCCTCGCGTTCCCGGACCCGCGCATCGCCCCGTCGGTGTTCGGCTCACCCGCACGCACGACGTCGCTGGCGGCGGAGCGACGGCGGTGGCGCTCGGCGGTCCGGGCGCGCACCGCGGGCGCGCGGAGCGTGATCGTCTCCGACGTCGCCGCCTGTTACCCCTCGATCGGGCAAGACGCGATCCAGGCCGCCGCGGCGCGGGCCAGAGGCGACGCGCTGCTCCTGCTCCGGGAGCTCCGTCGGTACCACGAGGTCGGCGGTCAAGGGATCCCGATCGGTCCGGTCGCCTCGGGCGTGGTCGCCGACGCCGTCCTCGCGCTGGCCGACGACCGGGCGGCCGCCGCCGGGTGCGTGCCGGTGCGCTGGGTCGACGACGTCGTGTTCGCCGGCGACCGTGACGCGGTCGCACGTGCCTCGCGCGCGTGGCGCCGGGCGCTGGTCGAGCTCGGGATGCGGGAACACGACGGGAAACGCACGGCGGAGCCGATCGCCGTGCTCGGCTCGCTCGACACGGTGAGCGGCCGTGGCATCATGCGCGGGACGTGAGATCCCTGTATCGCGCGCGCCGCGTGCACACGTTCGGCCACCCGCCGACAGGCGACTGGGTGTTGGTCGACGGGCGCCACGTGGAACGCGTGGGCGCCGGCGAGCCACCCGACGCCGACCGGGTCGTCGACCTCCCGGGCGCGACGATCGTGCCGGGGCTGATCGACGCCCACATCCACCTGACCAGCCTCGGTCTGTCGGCCGATAACGAGGACGTCGCGGCCTGCCGCTCCGCGGCCGACCTCCTCGCGATCGCGCGCGATCGAGCCCAGGGCGCGGCCGACGATGTGGTCGCGCTCCAGGGCTACGACGAGACGCGCTGGGCCGACCCGGCGCTGCCGACCCTCGACGAGCTCGACGCCGTGACGGCCGCGCCCCTCGTGATCCGGCGTACCGACGGCCACGTCGCCCTCCTCAATACCGCAGCGTTGAGCCTGGCGGATGCGTTGGACACCCCTGGCGTCGAACGGGCGGAAGGCGGGCGCCCCACCGGCCTCGTCACGGGGACCGCCAACCGTCTCGTGGGCCGATGGGCGGCTGCGGCACGGAGCGAGCACACGATCGAGGCGCTCCAGCTGTCCGGCGCGGCACGCGCCGCGAGCCACGGGATCACCACCGTGCACGAGATGGCGCTGCCGCTCGAGTTCGGGCCGCTCGACGTCGAGACCCTGCTCGCGCATCGACGCGATCTCCCGGTGTCCGCGGCGGTCATCTTGGGTGTCATGGACGTGCCGAAGGCGGTCGAGCTGGGTCTGCGGGGGATCGGTGGCGATCTGGCGACCGACGGGTCCTTGGGTGCGCGGACCGCCGCGATCGGCGATCCGTACGCCGACGGCCCGGGCCGAGGCGAGCTGGCCTTCGACGACGAGATCCTCGAGGGCTTCTTCCGCGACGGGCACGACGCCGGCCTGCAGGTCGGCATGCACGCGATCGGCGACCGCGCGATCGAGCAGGTGCTCGGCGCGTGGGAGCGGATCTACCGGCGGCTCGACTCCCGCGAACGACGGCACTTCCGCGCGCGGCGGCATCGCATCGAGCACTTCGAGATGCCCACGCTGGCCCAGATCGAGCGCGCCGCGATGCTGGGGCTCGCGATCTCGATGCAGCCGGCGTTCGACGCGGCGTGGGGACACCCCGGCGCCCTGTACGAGCAGCGGGTCGGCCCAGATCGAGCGGGGGCGATGAACCCGATCCGCACGGTCCTGGATCGCGGGCTGGAACTCGGCGTCGGATCCGACGCCCCGGTGGTGTCCGTGGACCCGTGGGCGACGATCCGCGCGATGGAGACGCACCACGACCCGACCCAGCGCCTGGACCGAGCCGACGCGATCCGGATCCACACCACCGGGAGCGCCCGCCTGGCGCACCACGAGGAGAAGAAGGGGGTCCTCGAGCCGGGGATGCACGCCGATCTCGCCGCCTACGATGCCGACCCGCTCACGGTCGAGGACGTCGGGGGGCTCCGCCCGATCCTGACGGTGTCCATCGGCCGGGAGGTCTGGCTCTCGTGAGCCCTTTGTCACACTTTCCAGCGGGTCCGGGTTGACCGCCCGACGCCGGGTTGCGTAGCGTCCTGGGTGCGTCGCCGCCCCGGCGGTGACGCCGGACCCAAGAGGCGAGCACACGACGCGGCGCCCCGGCGCTGTGGACGGGAGCCGTCTCTTGGGTCCTTTCTGCACGTGGCGCCGCCTCCCCAACGTTCAACCGGACCCGTTGTAGGATGCGCAGCTGCCAGGGAGGCAACCCCCACCCTCCCGCGGACTGGAAGGCGCGATCCGCACATGCCAGACGACATCGAAGAACTCGCCGAAGAGGAAGAAGAGCTCGCGGCCGACGATGACGACGAGGCCGAGCCCACGGCGGAAGACCTCGAAGATGCGACGGTCCCGCCCGAGCCGGGCCTCGAGAACGTCGAGTCGATCCAAGACCTGCTGGCCAAGCAGGAGGCCTCCGAGACGGTCAAGGAGGCGGCCGACGAGGACGAGGAGGTCATCCCGCTCGACCTCGCCAAGGACGACCGCGCCGAGGCGATCGACACCAAGGTCGTCCCGATGCAGGAGACCGAGTTCATGTGCCGGAACTGCTTCCTCGTGAAGCACCGGAGCCAGCTCGCGGACAAGAAGAAGATGCTCTGCCGCGACTGCGCCTGATGTGACCCCGCGCCCGCGGCCGTCGCTGGGCCTCGGGTGCGCCGCGGCGCTCGCCGCCGGCATCGCCACCTCGCTCGCCTTCCCGCCCGTCGGCGCATGGCCAATCGCCTGCGTCGGCGTCGCGCCGCTGCTGCTGCTGCTCCGCGACCGAACGGTTCCCCGCGGTGCGCTCCTGGGTTTCTGCTTCGGGGTCGGGATGTTCGGCGCCACCTTGTATTGGATCTTCCTGTTCGGCGTGCTGGCGTGGTCGGGCTTGGTGGCGATGTCCGCCGCCTCGATCGCCGTGTTCGGGGCGCTCGCGACCCTGATCGTGCGTCGAGACCGACCCATCGTGGGCGCGGTCGCGCTCGCGGCGACCTGGACGGCGTTCGATTGGCTCCGTGGCATGTGGCCGCTCGGCGGGTTCACGTGGGCGAACCTCGGAACCTCACAGGTGGACGACCGAGCACTCATCCGGCTGGCATCGATCACGGGCGTCTGGGGCGTGACCTTCGTGGTCGTGTTCGTGAACGCGACGGTGGCGGCGTGGCTCGTCCGGCGGGGGAGGGGAGGGGGCCGGATCGTGCTCGCGATCGCGGCCGCCGCGGCGGTGCTCGGGCCGGCCCTGATCCCGCTCCCGGCCGCGACGGGCGATCCGGTGACCATCGCGGTGGTCCAGATCGACGTGCGCGTGCCTGCGGGCACGTCGCCGGTCGAAGAGGACCTCACCGTCGCGCGCGGCAACATCGAGGAGTACCGCAGCCTCGCCGGCCAGACCCCGCCGCCCGACCTGGCGGTGTGGGGGGAGGGGGCACTCGATCCGGGCGCCCTCACCGATCCCGCCACGGTCGCGGCCGTCCGCGGTGCGATCGCGCGGGTCGGCGTTCCCACGACGGTGGGCGCGGTGGTCAACGACCCCGATGGAGCCCAACGGACGAGCGTGCTGGCGTTCGACGCCGCCGGCGGTCTCGTCGACCGGTACGACAAGGTGCACCTGGTGCCGTTCGGGGAGTACGTCCCCTGGCGGCGTTCCCTCTCATGGATCAGCGCGATCGAGCAGATCCCGGTCGACCGGACGCCGGGGACGAGCGTGCACACGATCACCCAGCCGGGCCTCCCGATGTACGGCACGCCGATCTGCTTCGAGAACGCGTTCCCCGACATCGAGCGGACGATGGTGCGCGAGGGGGCGCAGTTCTTCGTGGTCCCGGTCAACAACGCCTCCTACGGGTTCACGGCCGCGGCGGAACAGCACCTCCAGATGAGCAGGGTGCGGGCGGTCGAGACCGGACGCTGGGTGGTGGACGCCGCGGTGTCCGGGATCAGCGCCTTCATCGATACGGATGGACAGGTCGTGAGCAACACCCAGCTCTTCGTGCCCGGTATCCTGCGGGGCCAGGTTCGCGCGTCCACGGTGTGGACCCTCTACGTCCGATACGGGGATTGGTTCCCCGTCGTCTGTCTGGTGATCGTCGCGATGAGCTTCCTGTTCGCGCCCCGCCGCCGCACGACGCGATCCGCGCCGGAGCCACTGCCGCATCCGCTCCGGGGGCTGGCGGTGCTGCCCACCTATGAGGAGCGCGGGACGATCGAGCAGGCGATCCGTGGGGTCCTCGCCGCCGACGGGATCGACGTCTTGGTCGTCGACGACGCATCGCCGGACGGGACGGGGGAGCTGGTGGCAGAGATCGCGGCGACCGAGGCTCGGGTGCGGCTGATGAAGCGACCGGCGAAGTCCGGGCTCGCGAGCGCCTACCTCGACGGCTTCCACACGGCGATCGCGGAGGGCTACGACATCGCGATCGAGATGGACTCCGACCTGTCGCACGATCCCACGGAGCTGCCGGGCTTGCTCGCCGCGGCGGAGCGCTTCGACCTCGTGGTCGGGAGCCGGTATATCCCCGGGGGGTCGGTCACCGACTGGAGCCGCTCGCGGGTCGCCCTGTCGCGGGGCGGCAACGCCTACGCGCGGTTCATGCTGGGATTGCCGATCCACGACGCCACCAGCGGGTATCGGGTGTACCGACGCGAGCTGCTCGCAGATCTGCTGCGCGATCCGTTCGCCTCAGACGGCTACGGCTTCCAGATCGAGCTCGTCTCACGTGCGCACCGGTTGGGCTACGCGGTCGGCGAGGCGCCGATCACGTTCCGGGAACGCGTGTACGGCGAGTCGAAGATCTCCCGGACGATCGTCGCGGAAGCCCTGTGGAAGGTCACCCAGTGGGGCTGGGACCTTCGGTTCCGCACGCGGCGGCCCGCCTGACCAGGCGCTCCACACGGAACGCCCATAATGCACGTTATGTAACGTTGCCGAAGATCGGATCCTCCTTCTTTCTTCCGGCCTGCGCGTCCGCCCGTCCGCGGACGTTGAATCGCAGGTCCCCGGCTGCCATGGTTGCCCCCGGAGCGACCGATGCGGCCGAACGCCGAACGGCGCGTTCGTTCGCCCGATGGCGTAGGCCGGCGCCGGACCGTACGGTCGGTCGGCGCAACGGTAGGGATCAGATGACCCGTGAGGGTGGATCGGAAAACGTGATGGGACGCATGCGGATCGATCGGAGAGCCTCGCGGGTATCGCTCGTGCTCGCCGTCGCCGCCGCGTGGTTCTGGCTGCTCATCGCTCCCGCGGCCGCCAGTGGCTCCCCGGACGTCACGATCGCCAAGGTGTCCGACGCCTCCGGGCCCCTGAACGTCGGCGACGGCTTCTCCTACACCCTGACCGTCGCGAACGGCGGGACGGCGACCGCGCACGGCATCGAGGTGCAAGACGACCTGCCGCTCGGCGTCCATGTGACCACGCTCGTCCCGAACTTCCCCGGCGGCCAGTGCACGGTTGTCTCGTCGGCGGGCACGGGTCATCCGGAACACTGGTCGGTGACCTGCACCCGCCAGGCGCTCGCCGCCGGTGCGAGCGTCGCCGCGACCTTCGGGGTCAAGCTGACCGGCGACGTCCACTGTGGTTCCCTCACCAACACCGCCACCGTCGCGGCGTCGGACGAGCCACCCGCGGCGCGAGTCGACGACGAGGCCTCGGTCACCGACACCGTGACGTGTCCCCCGTCGATAGACATCACGAAGACCGCTCCTCGGTTCGCGCACGTCGGTTCCACGGTTCCACTCACGATGCGGGTGACGAACGCGGGCGACGTCGCGCTCGACCACGTGACGGTGACCGATCCGGGGTGCGACGCCGCGCCGCACGGCAACGGAGACGGGACCCTGTCCCCCGGTGAGCGCTGGACGTACCGTTGTCGACACGTCATCGGGATCAACGAGCCGGGCTGGTTCGCGACGACCGCGATCGTCCGGGCCACGTCGGCGAGCGGGTCGGCGCACGCGAGCGGGCGGTCGGCCACCCGGGTGCTCCGCCCGAAGCTCACGATCTCGGTCGTTCCCGACCCGGTGAGCGGCTCCCCCGGTGACTCCGTCACCTACCGGTACCTCGTTCGGAACACCGGGGACGTGACACTCACGAACCTGACCGTGACCGACGACCAACTCGGCGCGGTGGGCACGGTCCCGCAGCTCGCCCCCGGCCACAGCATCACCTTGACGATGACGCGCACCCTGTCGGCGAAGCACGTCTGGGTCACGAACACCGGGACCGCGACCGCCCAGGATCCGAGCGGACACCACGTCGCCGCGACCGATCAGGCGAGCGTGACGATCGTCGCACCGGCCGTGCATCGCGGCGGATCGAGCGGGAGCGGCGACGGCACCGCATTCACGGGCGGCGACGCAACGTTCCCCGGTGCAGCGGCCGTGCTGCTCGCGATCGTCGGCGCGGGATCCTTGCTCGCCGCCGCGCGCCGACGCAGCTAGGCGACCCGGCCGGCCGAACCCGCGCCGGCCTCTCCCGTGCATGACCAGCGCGTTTGTCTGATACGCGTTGCCTCGCCACACTCTTCGGCAACCAGGTCCGAACGGTCTACGACCCAGGGAGGGGCGCCGGGTCACACCATTCGCCCGATGCTGTCCCCCAGGTGCCGGCGTAGCGTCTGACGTGGGGAGACAGGGCTCGGACCTATGGCGTCCCACCCCCGTCTCAAGATGACCCGCTTCGGAGGATGAGGACCTTGGACCTGGAGGGTAACCAGATGGGATCGCACCGCACGACGCGCCGGCTCAGTGGACGCCGCGCGCTCACGACCGCGTTCTGTTCGCTTCTGATCTTCGCCATCGGCTTCGGCCAAGCCGCGCTGCCGGCGAACGCCGGCGGGCCGAGCCTGACGATGGGCCAGGTGAACACCGGCAACGACGGCACCGCTCGGAGCGCGAGCTCCACCGTGCTGGCGGGCTCGCTGGCGTCGCTCAACGTCAACCTCGACCAGTGGGCGAACCAGCCCGGTCAGGGCTGGCAGAACGGCGACCTGAACAAGAACAACTCCGCCTACCACGAGAGCGACGTGGTGCCGTTCCGGCTCGCGATCGAAGGTCTCTCGGCCGGCCAGCACACGATCCACCTGAACTACGACTTCACGGCCGGTGGTCACGAGGCGTACGACTTCCTTGCGACGTGGAACGACACCGAGAACCCCAACCTGTGCGGTTCGGGCGGCGGCGCCGTTTCGTCGTTGTGCCCCGGCCTGCCCTCGGCGAACACCGCCACGTTCAAGAGCGATCCGTTCGCACCGGGCTCCCCCACCAAGGCGGGCAAGACCGTCGCGGGCGCGGAGGCCTTCGCGGGGATCAGCCGCAACCTGACCATCTACGGCGGCACGATCGACAGTCTGACCGTGCCCAGCCACTCGGGCCCGACCAGCAACAACAGCAGCGCCGACATCACGGTGACGTTCACCACAAGTGGGTCGGCCGCCCTGTTCGCGTGGGGCGCCCACATCGCCCAGTCCGACTACTGGGTGACTACGGCGAACGCGCCCAACGGTGCGGCGACCGTCTCGGGCGCGCCGTGGCACATGCGCACGCAGAACCTGGATGGGAGCGGCAACAAGAACCAGGACCGCAGCATCCAGCCCAGCGCGATCGTCAAGAAGCCAAACGTCTCCGTGACCAAGGTGGCCGACGACGCCACGATCAGCGCCGGGCAGGACGCCGGCTACACGATCACCGTCACGAACGACGGTCCGGGGACCGCGAGCAACGTGACGCTCCACGACCAGCTGCCCAACGGGGTCGCGTGGCACGAGTCTCCGGACAACCCCGACTGCACCATCTCCACGGGCGTCCTCGACTGTGCCTTCGGTGACCTGGCGGAGGGCGCGAGCGCCTCCGTCCACATCGTGGGCGCGACCGACCAGGCCGACTGCGGCACGCTGACCAACACGGCCACGGTGGCCGCGGACAACGAGGACGCCGCGTTCGGATCGGACAACTCCGCGACCGCGACGATCACGGTCCAGTGCCCCGACCTCAAGATCACGAAGGTCCCGGACAAGGGCTCCGTGTCTGCCGGCGACCAGGTCGGCTACACGATCACCGTGACGAACGACGGGCCCGGCAAGGCGTTCGACGTCGTCTTGAACGACACGCTGCCCGCGAACCCGGGGCTGAACTGGACCGTCGGATCGACGACGGGCGGCTGGACCTGCGGCATCGCCGCCGGCGAGCTCACCTGCGGTGGCGCCGGGTTCAACCTGGCCTCCGGCGCGAGCGCCTCGGTGCACATCACCTCGCCGACCACCTCGGCGACGTGCGGCACGATCAGCAACACCGGTATCGCCGACGCGTCCAACGACAACCAGGTCTCGACCGGCATCGTGCAGATCACCGTGAACTGCGCAGCGCTGGTGATCTCGAAGGTTGCAGACGACGCGGTCGTGAACGCCGGCGACACGATCGGCTACACGATCACCGTCACGAACAACGGCGCCGGGACGGCCTCCAACGTCGTCCTGCACGACACGCTGCCGACGAACGCCGGCTTGAGCTGGACGATCGACGGCGGAACCGGGGCGTCGGACTGCTCCATCTCGGCGGGCGTGCTGACCTGCACCTTCGGCAGCATGGCCTCGGGCGCCAGCAAGACCGTCCACATCTCCTCGCCCACGACCGCCGCCACCTGCGGCAAGGTCGTGAACAGCGCGAGCCTGACGACGGACAACGCCGGCAGCCCGTCCACCGGCAACGTCACGATCACGGTCAACTGCCCGGCGATCTCGGTGACGAAGGTGGCTGACGACACGACCGTGGACGCTGCCGACCAGGTCGGCTTCCTGATCACGGTCGCGAACGCCGGTCCCGGCACGGCCAAGGACGTCCACCTGGACGACCCGCTGCCGGCCAACCCGGGGCTCGACTGGTCGATCGACGGCGGCACCGGCCAGCAGTTCTGCCAGATCACGCAGGGAGACCTGACGTGTGACTTCGGCAACATGGCCGGTGGCACCAGCTACACGGTGCACATCACGTCCGACACCGACGCCACCACCTGTGGCGAGATCGACAACACCGCGACGGTGACGATCTCCAACGGTGACGGCGACGATGCCAGCGCCTCGATCGCCGTGAACTGCCCCGACCTCGGCATCGACATCGAGAAGACGGGCCCGGACTTCGCCCACGTGGGTGACACGATCACCTACCACTTCGCGGTGCAGCTCACGACGCCGGAGACGCTGTTCAACGTCACCGTGGACGACCCGAACTGCAACGAGGGCGCCCCGGTGTACGTCTCCGGTGACGACGGCGACAACGCGCTCGAGCAGGGCGAGGTGTGGCAGTACGAGTGCACCCACGTCGTCCTCGACACCGACCCCGACCCGCTGCCGAACACGGCAACGGTGCAGGGCACGGCCGATGACGGCCGCACCGCCACCGACGAGGACTCCTGGTCCGTCGACCTGATCCACCCGGCGATCAAGATCGTCAAGACGGTCGACCCGATCTCGGGTCACCCCGGTGACACCGTCACCTACACCTACGTCGTCACCAACACGGGCGACACCACGCTCTACAACATCAGCGTCGACGACGACGTGATCGGTCACATCGGCGACATCGACCAGCTCGATCCGGGCGCGTCGGAGACGCTGACCAAGGACTGGGTGCTGCCGGAGAAGGGGTTGGCCGTGACCAACGTCGGCACGGCGACCGGCACCGACGTCCTCGGGAAAACCGTGAAGGACCACGACGACGCGAACGTCACGATCGTCCAGGGGGCCAACAACCCGCCGCAGCCGCCGAAGCCGACGGCCTTCACGGGGTCTGACGCCGCCAGGCTCGGACTGATCACCCTGGTGCTGCTGGGCCTGGGCGCCCTGGCCCTGGTGATCGGGCGACGTCGCCGCGACGCGTAACACCGACCGGTACGAAGCATGAGGCCCGGGCCGAAGGCCCGGGCCTCATGCGTGCCAGACCGAACCCTCGCTCAGTCCGAGACGATCAGCCGTAGAAGATCAGCGTGGACCACAAGATCCCGTGCCGTTCCACGAACGAGATTCCCACGCGGTCGAACCCCTTGCTCAGCATGTTGGCACGGTGCTCAGGGCTCGCCATGTAGGCCTTGAACAGGCCGTAGGGCGTCACGCCGGCCCCGACGTTCTCGCCCCACGAGTGCCAGTTGTAGTACCGGAGCTTGTAGCCCAGGTCCGAGGTGTGGAACAGGCGCCGCTTCGTCGCCATCGCCACGTTGTGGTCGTGCGCCAGCCCGACGACCGGCCGCACCATGCGCAACCGGTGCTCGTGGTGCACCGCACGTGAATGATTCACCCAGGACAGCATCTTCGCCCGCCGGAGCTGCGCGCTCGCAGGCGTCGCCGCGCCGACGGTCGTCGCGACCAGCCCGATCGTCAGGGCGGCCACCGCCACGATCCGTACGAGTCCCCGTCGCATCCGTCATCCCCCGGTGCCGGGGCGACCCCGTCTGTCGCCCGCTCCCCCGGTTCATCGGTCCGAGCGTCGGAGGCTTGAGGGATCTCTGGTCAAAGTTGACTAGATACGGGCCGCGTCGAGCGGAAAGCTCCTGCGCGGCAGCTACTACCAGTGGAGCACGAGATGCCGGGCGGCCCGGGCCTCGTCCAGCCTGCCGACGGGTGTGGTGACCGGAGCCTGACGCAACAGCTCCGGATCGCTCGAGGCTTCCTTCGCCGCCTCGAGCATCGCGGCGGCGAAGGCGTCCAACGTGGCCTTGGATTCGGTCTCGGTCGGCTCGACCATCATCGCCTCGTCGACCACCAGCGGGAAATACACCGTCGAAGGGTGGAACCCGAGGTCGATCACGCGCTTCGCGACGTCCGTCGCGCGCATGCCTGTCTCGCGCTCGAGGGGCGCAGCGGTGGCCACGAACTCGTGCATCGGCGGTGTGTCGGGGAACGCCAGGGGGAACGCGTCACGCACGAGCGCGGCGAGGTAGTTGGCGTTCAGCACCGCCCGTTCGCTCACCTCGCGGAGACCGTCGCGGCCGTGGAGTAGCAGATAGACGTAGGCCCGCACCAAGATGCCGACGTTGCCGTGGAACCCGTGCACCCGCCCGATCGACATCGGAGCGTCGGAGACCAGCGCGAAGCGCTCGCCGACGCGCTCGACGCGTGGGACCGGCAGGAACGGCGCGAGCTCCTCGACGACGCCGACCGGACCCGCGCCCGGACCTCCCCCGCCGTGCGGCGTCGCGAAGGTCTTGTGCGTGTTGATGTGCACGATGTCGAACCCCATATCGCCCGGACGCGTTCGGCCCATGATGGCGTTCAGGTTCGCGCCGTCGTAGTAGACATACGCGCCGACGCGGTGCACGGCCGCCGCGATCCGCGAGATGTCGCGCTCGAACAGTCCGAGCGTGTTCGGGTTCGTGAGCATCAGGCCCGCGACGTCGTCGTTCACGATGTCGTCGAGCGCGTCGGCATCGATCAACCCGTCAGCGCCCGAGGGCACCGGGACCGCGTCGTAGCCGGCGAGGTGCACGCTGGCGGGGTTCGTCCCGTGCGCAGAGTCGGGGATCAAGACCGTGCGACGCTCGCGGCCGGCGGCGGCGTGGGCCGCCCGCATGATCAGCAACCCGGTCATCTCGCCGCACGCGCCCGCGGGCGGCTGGAGGGTCGCGCGCGCCATCCCGGTGATCGCGCAGAGCGCCTGCTCGAGTCGCCACAGGAGCTCGAGCGTCCCCTGTGCGGTCTCGTCGGGCTGCAGCGGATGCAGGTGCGCGAAGCCGGGGGCGGTCGCGACGGTCTCCGCGACCTTCGGGTTGTACTTCATCGAGCAAGAGCCCAGCGGGTAGAAGCCGGTGTCGAGACCGTAGTTCTCCTGCGACAGCCGGGTGTAGTGGCGGACGATGTCGACCTCGCCGACCTCCGGCAGCCCCACCGGCCGTGTGCGGGCGAACCGCGCCGGCAGCGCCGCGTCTGGGACGTCGGGTGCGGGCAGGGTCGAAGCGCGGCGCGCAGGATGCGAGGCGTCCATGATCGTGCGCGGCGCAGGGGGTCCCTGCCGACGGACGGGCGCGCCGACGTCGCTCAC
>Ga0105242_10002974_pt1 | contig 13265 bp, 8 predicted proteins | sample KBSM24metaG_FD_81521 | JGI IMG/M metagenome (GOLD analysis project Ga0105242, IMG submission 81521) | Miscanthus rhizosphere microbial communities from Kellogg Biological Station, Michigan, USA - KBS M2-4 metaG | ecosystem: Host-associated > Plants > Roots > Rhizosphere > Soil | place: Michigan...
AGTCGGGCCAACGCGGCGACGGAACGACGAACACGTTCGCGGCCAGCCCCGTCGCCGTGAGCGGCATCACGACGGCCGTCGCGGTTGCAGCCGGGTACAACCACGCCTGCGCGCTGCTCGCCAATGGCGCGATCCGCTGCTGGGGGTCGAACGTCGACGGACAGCTCGGAAGCCCATCGACGCCGTCAAGCGGATCGTCGGTACCGGTGGCCGTGAGTGGCATCGCGGGCGCCGTCGCGATCGCGACCGGCGCCTATCACACCTGCGCGTTGCTTCAGGACGGCACGCTGCGCTGCTGGGGCCGCAACGATCAGTCGCAGCTGGGCGACGGCACCCGAACCAGCGCGGCCAGCCCCGTTCGGGTGAACGGCATCACCGACGCCGTGGCCGTGAGCGGCGGCGGCGTGCATACGTGCGCGGTGCTGCGCGACGGCACCGCGCGGTGCTGGGGGGAGAACGAGTTCGGGCAACTCGGCGACGGCACGACGAATACGGCATCGACTCCGGTCCAGGTGGTTGGACTCACCGCGGCAGCCGGCGTCTCGGCCGGGTGGCGCCATGCGTGCGCCTCGCTGGCGGACGGCACGGTGAGGTGCTGGGGACAGAACGAATTCGGACAGCTCGGCGATGGGACGGTCACGAACTCGTCGACGCCCGTGGCCGCTCGCGGCATCGCCAGCGCCACCGCCGTGACCGCCGGCTGGTGGCATCACAGCTGCGCCCGGCTTGCGGACGGCACCGTGCAGTGCTGGGGCACCAACGAGTGGGGCCAGTTCGGCAACGGCACGACGACGGGATCCACGAGCCCGGTCGCGATGAACGGCGCCGGCGTCGTGTGGACCAGCAGCAACACGGCGGTCGCCACGATCGACTCGGCGGGGCGGGCCACCGGTACCGGCGCAGGCACGACGACGATCACGGCCACCGATCAGGCCGGAACGACCGCGAGCACGGTGCTGACCGTGCGCCAGCCGCCGCAGCCGGTCGTGCTCACCGTCAGCAAGTCCGGTCTCGCCAGCGGGCAGGGCACTGTCGTGTCGAGTCCTCAGGGCATCAGTTGCGGGAGCGACTGCTCGGAGCCGTACGCCATCGACACGGTCGTGACGCTGACCGCGAGCCCCGGAGCGCTGCACTCCGGCTGGAGCGGATGCGATTCGGTGTCCGGCGCGACGTGCACGGTGACCATGGGCTCGGCACGCTCGGTCACCGCGAGATTCGTCGGCATGCCGTTCTGAGGCATCGCCGGTCACGCGAAGCCGATACGGACCCATTCACATGATGTTCGAGGACATCCGACGGGTCGCCTCCGCGCTCGAGGCCGACATCGCGTTCGGCGCCATCGTGCCGGCGGTGCGGCCGGACGAGATCCGCGACTATCTGGCGTCGCGCTACACCTTCTCGAACGCACTCCCCCTCGACGATGTGATTGCCGACGTCGCCGGGATGATGCGGCGGTGGCATGTCCAGGTCACTCATCCGCGGTACTTCGGGCTGTTCAACCCCAGCGTCACGCTTCCCTCGGTAATCGCCGACACGCTGACGGCGATGCACAATCCGCAGCTCGCGACGTGGCGGACCTCGCCCGCCGCCAACGAGATCGAGCGTCATACGCTGGCCTGGCTGGCGGGACAATTCGGCCTGCCCGCGTCAACGATCGCGCACTTCACGACCGGCGGCGCCGAAGCGAATCTGTCGGCGGTCGTCGTCGCGCTGGCGCGGCGGTTCCCACAGTGGAGCGACGGCGGACTTCGCAGCTTGCCGGCATCGCCGGCGATCTACCTGACGGGCGACGCACACGGCTCGTTCGGCAAGATTGCGAGGGTGACCGGCCTCGGTTGTGACGCGCTCCGCATGGTGTCCGTCGATGCCGACCGGCGGCTGGACGTCGCGGACCTCGCGCGGCGGGTCGATCGGGATCGACGGAACGGGTTCGCGCCGCTCATGGTCATCGGCACCGCCGGCACGACGGCGGCCGGCGCCGTCGATCCGCTCGCCGACATCGCCCGGTTCTGTCGGTCAGAAGGCCTGTGGTTCCACGCCGACGCCGCGTGGGGCGGCGCCGCGGCCCTCTCGCCGCGATTGCGGGTGCACCTCGATGGCATCGCGAACGCGGACTCGGTCACGTGCGACGCGCACAAATGGTTCTCGGTTCCGATGGGCGCGGGCATGTTCTTCTGCCGGCATCCGGAGGCCGTTCGAGATGCCTTCCGGGCGCACACCGGTTACATGCCCCAGCCCACGGCCGGCGCGATCGACGATCCGTATGCGACGAGCCTCCAGTGGTCGCGCCGCTTCATCGGGCTGAAATTGTTCGTCGCGCTCGCCCAGCGGGGCGGGGGCGGCTACGTCGAGACGATCGAGCACCAGGCGCGCATGGGAGACCTGCTGCGCGATTCGCTCGCGCGCGCCGGCTGGACGATCGTCAATCGCACGCCGCTGCCGCTCGTCTGCTTCACGCGGAGCGGCCTCGACGTCGGCCGCTTCATCGCCGACCTCTGCGAGCGGCAGATTGCATGGATGTCGGAAGTCCGGCTCGGCGACTCCCCTCCTGTCGTGCGCGCGTGCGTGACGAGTCTGCGCACGCGCAAAGAGGACATCGACTACGTGGTTCGCGAGATGACTCGACTCGCGCTGCGTGATTCCGAGGTGCAGGTGTGAAAAGCGAAACCATCGCGATCCATGGCGGCTACGACGGCGATCCGGCGACCAAAGCGGTCGCCGTGCCGATCTACCAGACCGTCGCCTACGCGTTCGACAGCGCGGACCACGGCGCGGCCCTCTTCAACCTGGAGGTGGAGGGCTATCGCTACACGCGCATCAGCAACCCCACGACCGCCGTGCTCGAACGCCGGGTCGCGGCGCTCGAGGGCGGCGTCGAGGCCTTGTGCGTCAGCTCGGGCCAGGCGGCGGTCCACTATGCGACGCTCAACCTGACCGGGATGGGCACCAACATCGTCACGGTCCCGCAGCTCTACGGCACGACCCACACGCTCTTCGCGCACCTGCTGCCCAACCAGGGGGTCACCGTTCGCTTCGCGGCGTCGGACTCCCCCTGTGCGATCGAGAAGTTGATCGACGATCAGACGCGGGCGGTGTTCTGCGAGAGCGTCGGCAACCCGGCCGGCAACGTCTGCGACATCGAAGCGCTGGCGCGCGTCGCCCATGCGCACGGCGTGCCGCTCATCGTCGACAACACCGTCGCGACGCCCATTCTGCTGCGGCCGATCGAGTACGGCGCGGATGTCGTGGTGCACTCGCTGACGAAGTTCATGGGCGGCCACGGCACCACGCTGGGCGGTGCGATCGTCGACGCCGGCCGGTTTCCGTGGAAGGAGCACGCGCGGCGATTCCCGATGTTCAGCCAGCCGGATCCTTCGTACCACAACATGGTCTACACCGACCATTACAAGGAAGCCGCCTATATCGGCCGCTGCCGCAGCGTCTATCAGCGCACGACCGGCTCGGTGCTGTCGCCGCTCAGCGCATTTCTGCTGCTGCAGGGGATCGAAACCGTCGCGCTGCGCGTCGAGCGTCACGTGGAGAACGGCCGGCGCGTGGCGGAGTTCCTCCGCGCCGATCCTCGGGTTGAGTGGGTCAATTACCTCGGGTTCGCGGACAACGCCAGCTACCCCCGCGCGCGAAAGTATCTGAACGGGCGGGCGTGCTCGCTGATGACGTTCGGTGTCGTGGGAGGATTCGAGGCCGGCAAGCGGTTTTACGACGCGCTCAGCCTGGTCACGCGGCTGGTCAATCTCGGCGACGCCAAGACGCTGGCCTGCCATCCGGCCTCGACGACCCATCGACAGATGTCGTCCGACGAGCAGCGGCGGGCGGGGGTTACCCCGGAAATGATCCGGCTCAGCGTCGGGATCGAGCACGTCGACGACATCATCGCCGATCTCCATCAGGCGCTCGAGGCGATGGAATTGGTTCGCCGGGGAGCGGCGTGATGATGAGCTCACGTTGACCACGAAGGCTCGAAGATCACGAAGACGCACCAAGAAGAACGCGCTTGGCAAAAGATGTCTTCTTCGTGACGCCTTCGTGCTCTTCGTGTTTTCGTCGTTGGCGGTGCGTCGCCTCGCTAGGTCAGATAGGAGACGCCCTGGTCCGCCGACAGAAAGCTGGCGTCGCAGTCGAGCATCTGCACGTGCAGTTCCCGGCCGCCCAGGACCTCCGCGTCGCCGAACACACTCAGCGCCGAGCGATCCCGCAAGCGAAATCCGGCCTGGTAAAGCGCGACGCGTCCGATCGCGGTTGACGCCCAGGCCGACACTTCACAAATATGCGTCCCGCGCGCGGCAGCAGCCGTGGCGGTTCTGCAACCCGCGCACCAGTCGTCGGCGCTCGGCGACCGAAGCCAGAAGTCCGCGATGCGCGCCACGTGCGGCGCGAAGGCCAGGCAGAAATATCCCATCAGCCGCCCGTTCTTCGTCAATCCGAACAGGGTGTGTGGTGCGGAGGGACAACGGACAACATGTCCGTACATGCCCGGGTCCCGCGCGGTCACGGCCGTCGCGTTCGAGGGTTGACACCAGAGCTCCTCCGGCACGTCTTCGGGCGCCAGCGGCACGACCGACCATCCGCGCGGAACCGACAACGGCGGCAGCACACGCCAGAACGTGTTCCGCACGAGTCGCGCAGCGATCCGCCAGTCGCGTTCGGGCCGCGTCAGCGCCTGCGCGAGCGGCCGCACCGGACGAGCGTAACAACCCAGTTCTCCGCTGCGGCGAAATCCGAGGAGCGGCAGGATGCGCCGCGTGATGTCGCTGCCGCCCGTCGCAATCAGCATGCCGACGCGCGTGCCGATCCGCCGAAGCAGCCAGGTGCCCGCACCCGGATAGCGCGGATCCGATGCCCAGTCGATCAGGTGCGCCGCCGGTACGACCAACCCGGGGACTCGCACGCGGACCGGCCACGCCGCCGCGTGCGCCACGATCCGTCCATCATGCGTGGCGACGAAGCTGCGCGAGCCCTCCCAGTCGGGGCGGGCCGACCAGTACTTCCATCGCATGTGGTCGCCGGCCGGATGGCCTCGGCCGCGAGGCAGCATCCGTCCGAGGAATTGGGAGAGCGCCGCCGCTTCGCGCGGCAGCGTCACCCGAATGTCGATCGGCTCGGCGGGCGATCGCGGGAAGGTCGACGCCATGTCATGCTCCAAGCACGGCCTCGACCGAGTCCTGGGCGACGGCGATCAGCCGATCGATGTCCGCGTCGGTGACGACGAGCGGCGGCGCGAAGAACAGGATGTCGCCGCCCGCGGGGTGGTCGCCGGCCGACGGCCGCGTCCGTGTGATGACGCCTCGCTTCATCAGTTCGGCCTTCAGCGCCGCGGCCACCTTCAATCGCGGCGGAAAGTTTCGTTTCGTCGCCCGATCGTCGACGAATTCGACGGCGGCGAGCAGCCCCTTTCCGCCGCGAATGTCGCCCGCGTGGGGATGAGCGCCGAACGCCGCCGCGAGGCCCGCCAGGAGCCGTGCGCCCATCCGGACCGCGTTCTCGCACAGCCGCTCGCGCTCCATGATCTCGATGTTCTTCAGCGCCACCGCGCAGCAGGTGGGGTGGCCCGAGTTGGTATACGCGTGCATCCAGCGTTGGTCGGCGCCGACCGCATCCATGACGTCCTTGATCGCGCCGCTGACCATCATCCCGCCGAGCGGCAGGTAGCCGGAGGTGACCCCTTTGGCGAAGGACACGATGTCCGGCCTCACGTCCCAGTGCGAGAGACCGAACCAACGGCCGGTGCGGCCGAAGCCGGTGATGATCTCGTCGTCGATCAGCAGCACGTCGTGGCGGCTGCAGACCTCGCGCACGAGCGGCCAATAGTCGTCGGTCGGCATCAGGACGCCGCCGGCGCCGTGGATCGGCTCCCCGACGAACGCGGCGACCGTCTCGGGGCCTTCCCGCACGATCGCGTGCTCCAGCTCCTGCGCCGCCGCCTGGCCGGCGCTTTCGCCTGGCGTCAAGCCCTCGCATCGATAGGGATAGCAGGTCCTGACGTGAACGAACCCCGGAACCCGCGGCTCGAACATCTTCCAGTACGCCTGGCCCATTCCGGTCGCGCTCATCGTCTGCAGCGTGAGCCCGTGGTACGCCTGGTCGCGCGCGATGATCTTGACCTTGTCGGGCCTGCCGCGCGCCTTCCAGTAGAACCGCGCGGTCTTGAATGCGGATTCGTTGGCTTCGGCGCCGCCCGAGGTCAGGAAGACCGCCCGCATCGTGTGGCCGCTGAGGTCCAGCAGCCGTTCGGCCAGCTCGATGGCGCGCACATTCGAGGAGCCGGCGAACCCCGAACAGTACGCCAGCTCGCGCATCTGCCCCGCGGCGGCATCGGCGAGCTCCGCGCGGCCATGGCCGACGTTCACGTTCCAGAGCCCGGACAGCCCGTCGATGTACTCGTGCCCGTGAATGTCGTGCACCATGACACCGCGTCCGTGCGTATAGATCACGGCGTCTTCGCTGTCGCTCGGGTTGTGCAGCGGATGGATCAGATACTCCCGATCGTTTCTGGCCAGCTGCTCCCGCTTGCCCAGGCTCAATCGATGGCGTGCCGTCGACGGATCCATCATGGCGCCTGCCGGTGCGCCGAGCGCGCGAGCTTGACGACGTCCGACAGAACACCGCCCGCGGTCACGTCGGCGCCGGCGCCCGGCCCCCGGAGGATGAGCGGTGTCTGGGCGTAGCGGGTCGTCGTCAACGCCACGACGTTGTCGGTGCCCGCCGTCGTCGCGAACGGATGATCATGCGAGAACTCCCTCAGCTCCGCATGCGCGCGGCCGCCTTCGATCGTGCCCACATAGCGCAGGACGGCTCCGCGTGACCGCGCGCACTGGACCCGCTCCTGCATCTCGGCGTCGTGCGCCGCGTACGCCGTGAAGAACTGCGGTGAGAATGCGCCGCTGCTCAGATGCGGCGGCACGAGCCTTTCGACGGCAATGTCCTCGAGCTCCATCTTCAGGCCGATCTGGCGGGCGAGGATCAGCAGCTTGCGCCCGACGTCCTCGCCGCTGAGATCGTGGCGCGGGTCCGGCTCGGTGTATCCCATCGCGTGCGCATCGCGCACCAGCCGGCTGAATCGGGCGCTGCCGTCGAGCGTGTTGAACAGATAACTGAGCGTCCCGGAAAAGATGCCCTCGACCTTCGCGATGGTCTCGCCGCTGGCCATCAAATCCTGCAGCGTGGCGATGACCGGCAGTCCCGCGCCGACATTGGTGTCGATCAGGAGAGACGTTCGATGACGGGCCAGCAGTTCCTTCATCGCGAGGTAGCGCCGCCAGGGCAGAGTACTGGCGCGCTTGTTCGGCGTGACGATATCGAGCTTGGCTTTGATGAACGCCGGATAGGCATCGACCACCGCCGGTGCCGCGGTGCAGTCGACGAGTACCGCGCGGGCGAGCTCCAGGCCGGCGATCGCCTGCGCCAACGAGCCCGGACTCATCTCGTCGGTTGACGCATCGAGCTCCTCGCGCCAGCGCCGCAGGTCGATGCCGTCGCGTCTGACCAGCAGCCGCCGGCTGTCCGCGAGAGCGACTACCTGCAGATCGATGCCGCGCTCGAGCAGCCAGGCGTGGCGCTCACGAATCTGTCGCAGCAGCGCGGTCCCCACATTCCCGACCCCGACAATCGCGAGCCCCAGCGGCCTTCGCCGCTCGAACAACGTCTCATGGATGACGTTGAGCGCGCGACGCCGTTGCGCGGAGTCGAGCACGCACGTGAGATGCCGCTCCGACGACCCTCGAGCGACCGCCGTGACGGAGACGTCATGCCGGCCGAGCGCGCCGAGGAGCGCTCCGACGACGGCGGCTTGTTGCCTCGCGCCGGCGCCGACAAGGGCGACGATCGCCTGATTGCGCTTCCGGCCGAGGACTGCCGTACGTTGCCGAAGCTCGGCGCGGAATTCACGGCGAATGGCCTGTGTGGCGGCGGCGGCCTCGGCGCTGTTCACCACCAGCGACACCGTACGCGCCGACGACGCCCGGGCGGAATGAATCACGTGCACGCGGCTCGACGCGAGGGCCCTGAATAGCCGCTCGCTGATGTCGTGAGCGTCGAGCGCAAGACGTCCGCGGAGTGTCAGCAGCGCGACGTCCCCCATCGAGGCGATACCGCTGACGGGGCGACCACGGGCGACGGCCTTCCGCGAGATGAACGTCCCTGGCGCCGCCGGATTGAAGGTGTTCTTGACGACGACGGGGATCGATTTGGCGGCAGCCGGCCCGATCGTGCCGGCGTGGAGCACCCTGGCGCCGAAGTGCGCCAGCTCCGCGGCTTCGTCGTAGGTCAGGTGCGGCAGCGTGAATGCCGAGGCGACGCTTTTGGGATCCGCGCTCAGCACGCCGTCGACGTCCGTCCAGATTTCAATCCTCGACGCCCCGAGCGCGGCGCCGACGATCGCCGCGGTGTAGTCGGATCCGTTTCGACCGATCGTGGTCGTCCGGCCGTCGGCCGTGCGGCCGATGAAACCGGTGACGACCGGAATGCGCGCGAGGGAGTGACGCCAGAAGGAGGCGAAGTATTGTCGCGCCGCGCCAGTTGTGCTGGGCAGCATCACGCTCGCGCGCGTGAAGTCGTCGTCGGTCGTGACGAAGTGCCGGGCGTCGACGAATTCGACGTCGGCGAACTGATTCAGGTGGGAGGCCACGATGCGGGCCGACAGACATTCGCCGAAGCTGGCAACCAGATCCAGGGCCGATCGACCGGGACCGAGCACGCGGAGCTGCAGCAGCGCGTCGCGGAGCTCGTCGAGTTGCCGATCGATTCGGGCGCGAACTCCGGCTGCCCGGCCGCCGCTCAGAAGGCTGTCGACCGCGCCGCGATGTTGCGCGGCGATCCGGCCGTACACATGCTCCCACGCGGAATCGTTCCTTGCCGCGAGCCGTGCGCACTCGAGCAGCTGATCGGTCGTGCCCTGGAACGCCGAGACGACCACGACGGCGGGCCGGCCATCGATGCGGTCCAGGACGATTCGCGCCATGGCCCGAATGCAGTCCGGGGTGGCGAGAGACGAGCCGCCGAATTTGAACACGCGTAGCCCGTCGACCAGGGGCAGCTTAGGGGAAGGATCGAGTTGGGTGAGACACGTCTCCCGCGGGGACAACACCTCTGCTTCGGAAACAAGCGGTCCGCGCCCTTCGCCGGCGTGCTGAGACATGCAAGAGCTTCCCGCGTCGAGCCAGCGCGACGGGCGCGACGGCCGGAACACGACGTCGATGCCGATTGTAGAGGCCCCGAGAGGCGTGGGACATCACACGGAGGTGACTGGTCGGGGTAGCACGGCGCTGCCCGGAACGTGCCGGTGTTCTCGCTCGGGCGCAGGACACCGCGTCGCGACTTCAGGCGTTTCTCGATTAGCGTTACCTGGAATCCGTCTCGCCCTCGTCCGGTTCGTAGAGGGACGTGAACTTCGCGGCGCGGATCGCGTAGCCGTCCGAGCCGTCGCGGTTGTTCGACACCAGGTAGTCGCCGGCGTCGTAGTGAGTCACGCCTTCCTTGGTCCCGACCTCGCCCGCCTGCTGTGCCCGTTCGGCCCACACCGGTGTCGTCTTCACGTAGGTGCCGAGCCCCGTTTGCCGGTAGGTGCGGGCGAACACCTCAGCATCGATCGTGTAGACATCGCCGTCGTTGTCGACGATCCAGTCGCCCGGCTTGCCGCGCTGTTCGCTGCCCCACTTCCGATAGACCAGGCCGTCGGTCTCGAGCGCGAGGCGGACGGCGGCAATGGGACGATCGGGGCGCCGGCGGTATCGGCTGCGGATCGCATCAGTCACGTGACCCTCGTGTGTGACTGTATCAAGGATTCGCATTCCGCACCCGACGTGAGGCGACGTATTCTTAGTGACACGATCACGTTCTGAGGAAGGCGTACATGAAGGTATTTCTCCATACGATATTTTTGTTCGCGCTGGCGGCGGAGACGACGCAGGCGCCCACCAACGCGGGCACTCTGAAACCCGAGGCCGAGCTGCCGTTCACGATGACCCAGGTGGCGACGTTCAATCGGCCCTGGCGTATTGCCTTCCTGCCGGATGCGCGGATGCTCATCACCGAGAAAGTGGGCCCGGTGTGGCTGGTGACTCCACAGGGCGCGAAGACACCGGTCGCGAATGTTCCGCCGGTCCTGTTTCAGGGCCAGGGCGGGATGCTGGGCGTGTTCGTGTCGCCGCATTACGCCACCGACCATCACGTCTACCTCACCTATTCAGAGCCGGGCGACGGCGGGTCGAGCCTCGCTCTCGCGCGCGCGAAGCTCTCGATTGGCGAAGGCACCGCGAGCCTGGACGGATTGGAAGTGCTGTGGCGCCAGATGCCCAAAGGCAAGGGCGGTCAGTTCGGCGCGCAGATCGCGTTTTCACCCGACGGCCGTTATCTCTTCCTGGCGGTCGGCGATCGCCAGCGCATGACGCCGGCCCAGGATCCGAATCAGGAACTGGGGAAGATCCTCCGCTTGACGCTCGACGGCAAACCGGCGCCGGGCAACCCGATGGCCGGAAAGACCGGCGAGCCGAGCGTGCCGCTGATCGATCCGCCGCGAGACACGGAAGTGGCCAAGACGGCGCCCGTGGTCAGCGTCTATACGTTCCCGTCGCCGAACCTGGCGCCGGCCGAAACCTGGAGCAGCGGTCACCGGACGCCGTACGGTTTGGCGTTCGCGCCCGACGGCCGCCTGTGGGAGCTCGAGCACGGTCCTCGCGGCGGCGACGAACTGAACCTGATCGAGCCGGGCAAGAACTACGGCTGGCCGCTGGTGTCGTACGCCACCAACTACAACGGCGTGCCGATCCCGAGCCCGGATACGCGGGCGGACCTCGCCAAGCCGGTCATCTACTGGACGCCGGTGATCGCGCCGGGCAACTTCATCTTCTACAAGGGCAAGATGTTTCCGCAGTGGAAGGGCTCGGCGCTGATCAGCGGCATCGCGACCCGGACGCTGAGCCGCGTCACTTTCGATGGCAAGGGAGGCGCGACCCCCGCCGAACGTTGGAGCGTCGGTCACCCCCTTCGCGACGTCGAAGAGGCCGCCGACGGCGCGCTGTGGATGCTCGAGGACACGCCCACCGGCGGTCTGTTCCGCGTGACGCCGAAGTAGACGCGGCCGGTCTCTTGCGACCGCTCGGTCATGGCCCGCCCGGAGTTCTGGGCGCGGTGGCGTTGGCTGGCGTGGTAGAAGCGCCGTTCGCCTGGGTCACCTGTTGCGCGTCTCCGGGCCCCGCCTCCTGCAAGGCTTCGAAGTCGACCAGGGCGAGGTCGTACGCCAGCGTCGCGGCGACCTCATTCGTCCTCGCCTGCGCCAGGTCGCGCTGGGCCTGGATCACCAGGAAGCTGGTGGAGATGCCGACGTCGAGCCGTTTGCGCTCCGCATCCAGCCGTTGCTCCGCCAGCAGGCGCGCGGCCCGGGTCGTCTCAATCCGCTTCGCATTCATGTCGATCTGCCGCCAGGCGTCGCGCACCTGTTGAACCGCGCGCGACTCGGCGCTCTTGAGCCGGTCCTGCGACTGGACGTGTTCGAGCCTCGCCCGCGCATGATTGGCCTCTTCGGTCGCCTGGCCGATCGGATAGCTCACGCTGACGCCGACCGCCCAGGTCGAGTACTGGCCGGTGAACAACTGATTCAGCACCGACCCGAAGTCCGTCACACCGCCTGAACCGGTCACCGTGCCGGGGAAGCCGCCGGTACGAAGCAACTGCGTGCCGCCGAGCCCGCTCGCCAGATAGTTCGCGTTCAATCGAACGTCCGGCAATCGCTGGTTGTTGGTGTAGGTCACGGCGACCCGCGCGGTGTCGATGTCCTTGCGCGCCCGCGCCAGATCGGTCCGGTCCCTGAGCGCGGTGGTCACCGCCGCATCGAGATCCGGCGAGGCCAGACCGAGAGGCGGCGGGTCGACGGGATCGATCGTGACATTCCACACGCTCCGGTCGCTGGTGTCGAAGATCAGGGCGCGGAGCTGGTCTTCGATCTGTTTGACCGCTGTCTCCGCGATGATCAGCTGTTCCTGATCCGAGGCGACCTCGGCCTGCGCCGCCACCAGATCCAACGGCGGAGACTGCCCGACCTCCACCTTCGCGGTGTTGACCCGGACGAGCTCCCGCGCGAGATCGACTGCAGCGCGCCGTGACTCGACGTTGGCGATGGCCGACACGAGGTTCCAGTAGGCGCTCTTGACCTGCGCCGACGTGTGCACGAGGGTCTCCCGCAGGCGGGTGTCCGCGATCTCCCGATCGATGCGGCTGGTCGCGAGCTGCTGGCGCGCGCTGTCGATCGCCATGTCGCGGATCAACGGCTGCGACACGCTCACCGCCAGCCCCGATTCCAGGAGTGGGTTGAAGCTGTTGAGGATGCTGTTGCTGTCCGTGTGCGCCGCGCTCCAGGACAGGTTGTACGACGTGCCGAACCACGGCAGCTTCTGATCGATGCCGACCTTCGAGGTGACCGCGTCGTTGCGCGTCGGCGTCGGGACGAGAAAGTTGGCTGGCGGCTGCAGCTGGTTGTTCCGCTGCAGACCCGTGGTGAACGACGGGCGGAACACGCCGGCAGCGGCGGCCACGCGGGCGTCGCTGATCTGCGGATCGAGCCGCGCCGCGGCGAGGTCGATGTTGTGGTCGACCGCCATCTTGACGGCGTCGTCCACCGTCAGGTGAAGGACGGGCGGCGCGGCGGCCGGCGGCAGAACCGCCTGTGCGGACAACGCCACGCTCGCGGCCGTCCAGATCGAGGTCATCGCAATCCATCGGCGCATGGTCAACTCCCCCGCTAGGCGGGGACCTCCAGGAAATCGGGTTCGTCGGCGGTCGCGCGTCGCGACGCGGGTGCCGCGGCCGTGTGCGTCCGGGCCACCAGCACGTAGATCGACGGCACGATGAAGAGCGTGAACGCAGAACCGATCGTCATGCCCGTCACCAGCATCATGCCGATGCTGTTGCGCGCGCCGGCTCCGGGGCCGTGCGCGAAGACCAGGGGGAAATGGCCCATCACCGTCGCCGCCGTCGTCATGAGAATCGGACGCAGCCGCGTCGAGGCGGCCTCGATGACCGCGTGGACCTTGTCGCGTCCCTGCTCCTGGAGCTTGTTGGCGAACTCGACGATCAGGATGCCGTTCTTGGACACGAGCCCGACCAGCGTGATCAAGCCGATCTGGCTGTAGATGTTCAGCGTCGTCAGCCCGAGGAACGAGAAGAGCAGCGCGCCCGACAGCCCGAGCGGCACCGATCCGACCAGGATGATGAAGGGATCGCGGAAGCTCTCGAACTGGGCGGCGAGCACGAGATAG
>Ga0105242_10002978_pt1 | contig 13259 bp, 15 predicted proteins | sample KBSM24metaG_FD_81521 | JGI IMG/M metagenome (GOLD analysis project Ga0105242, IMG submission 81521) | Miscanthus rhizosphere microbial communities from Kellogg Biological Station, Michigan, USA - KBS M2-4 metaG | ecosystem: Host-associated > Plants > Roots > Rhizosphere > Soil | place...
CGCCACACGGCAACCGGTAGCAGGCAACCCGGGGGACGAAGGCGTATGCTGCTTTCCCGCCCCCAACAAGGAGAAAAACGATGCGTGCGCTCCTCGCTCTTTTCGTCGCCTTGCTGCTTGCCGGTTGTGCCGTAGGGCGCACCGCCGGCTACTCCGACGCCGCGGTGAACATCCCGGGCGCCTCCGTCTCCAATGTCGCCCTCGCCCTCGCCGTGCAGGACCGCCGGCCGTACGTCGTCTCGGGAAACAAGCCCGAGAAGTTCGTGGGCCTGCAGCGTGGCGGCTTCGGCAACCCGTTCGACGTGAACACGAGTTCCGGGTCGGCGGTGGCCAGTGACCTGCGCGACTCGGTCGCGAAGGGCCTCAAGTCCAAGGGCTACAACGTCACCTCCGTCACCGTCGCCCCAGGCGATGCCAACGACGCCGTGAAACGCAAGCTCACCGACGCCCGCACGAAGCGATCCGCCCTGATCGTCCTCAACGAGCTCAAGTCGGACAGCTACATGAACAGTAGCGTCGCCTACAACATGACGCTCACGGTGTTCGACGAACGCGGCAATCCCCTGGCGAACAGCGCCGCGCGTGGTGAGGACAACGTCTCGGGCTCGGGCATGATCGCCGACGAGTCGAAGATCACCGCGGCGGTGGCGAAGCGGCTGGAGGAGCTCTTCGCCGATCCGAGGGTGAGCGCCGCGCTGCGCTGACCGGGCTCAGGGGGTGGCGCGAACGCCCCCGATCCGCCCGGCCCAGTTGCAGAAGCTGGACGACTCCTGCACCTTCATCACGAAGCCCGAGGTCGTGGCCTCGACCTCGCTCGCGGTGAACGTGCCCGTATTCCCGCCCGTGCATGAATAGTGCCCCGTGACGGAACCGAGGCGGCCCGACTGCACGTAGGTTCCGTCATACGAGCAGGATCCGGCCTTGTCGAAGTTCTCCAGGTCCATGGAGAAATTCGAGCCGCTGTGCGTGATGGCCGCGCTCGCGTACTCGAGCGTGAAGCCGTTGGTCGCCGGATTGGCGCACTGGGAGAAGGTGCCGGCGACACCGCCGATGTACTGCCCCGAGAGGTCGCTGAATTTCCACGTCTGCCGCACGAGGTTCTTGCGAACCTGCGTTCCGTCCGCCGCATAGGTCAGCGTCGCAGTCGTGGGCGAATTCAGCGTGAAGGACACGGAGCCCACCTGCCGGTAGCTCATCGCGGCCGGGTTCCACGGGGCCGCATAGGATGATCCGACCGTCGCATACAGCGGCCCGGTGAACGTCATCCCCGCGCCGCTGCTGCCCGAGTACGCAATGTTCGATCCGACCAGCCACGTGGGCTGCGAATTCGGGCCGTACACGAACATCGTGAGGAACAGCACGCTGCCCTGTTGCGCCACGTTCACGCCCCAGCCCGCCTCGGAATCCGCCGGCGAGGCGTACCAGAGGTCCGAAGCGTCCGTCGAAAAGGTCGCTGCCGAAGCGTCCATCGCCGCCACCACGCCCACCACCGCCATCGCCCATCGAAATCCCATCGCGAAAATCTCCTGAAACGCGTTTCGAAATCGACTCATCCAATGGGCACCCACAACGACATTGGAGAGCCTCATGTCCTTCCTGCTCCTCGGCCAGCAAACCCCCTCCGTGGCGCGCCGGCAATTCCTCGGCGCTTCGGGCCTCATCCTTTCGGGGACCGCAGTGGCCCTCCTCGCCGGCAACGAGGCCCTCGCGGCCAAGGCCGGCGCGGGCGCCGAATCCGACATCCGCATCCTCAACACCGCGCTGGGCGCCGAGCTCGAGGCGATCGCGGCCTACCAGGTCGGCGCCGAGAGCAAGCTGCTCGAGAAGCCGGTCCTCGACCTCGCCGTCACCTTCCAGGGCCACCACAAGGAGCACGCCGACGTGCTCTCGAAGACCATCGCGAAGCTGGGCGGCAAACCTGTGACGGCAAAGGCGAAATACGAGTTCCCGGTATCGACGCTCAAGACCCAGGCCGATGTGCTGCGCTTCGCCGCCACGCTCGAGAAAGGCGCCGTCAGCGCATACCTCGGTGCCGTGCCGGTATTCGGGAACCGCGACCTCGCGAAGGCCGCGGCGAGCATCCTCGGGGACGAGGCGATGCACTGGGCGGTCCTGCGCAACGCGCTGGGAGAAGCGCCGGTTCCCGCCGCCTTCATGTCGTGATGCGCCGAGCCGCACGGGCACTCTTCCTCGCCGTATCGCCGGCGCTCGCCCTCGCGGCGGGCGACCCGGCGAACGGCGAGAAGGTCTACGAGCGCTGCGCCGCCTGCCATTCGCTCACTACCGATCGCACCGGCCCGCACCACTGCGGCCTCATCGGGCGCAAGGCGGGCTCGGTGCCCGGGTTCGAGTACTCGCCGGCGATGAAGGGCTCGAAAATCGTCTGGGACGAGAAGACGCTCGACCGCTTCCTCGCCAATCCGCTCAAAGCTGTCCCCGGCACCTCGATGGGGTACGCTGGGATACCGGACGCGGCCGAGCGCCGGGACCTGATCGCCTACCTGGCCCATGCCGGCCCCTGCCCGAAGAAGCGAGGATGACGTGACAGCCCTGAAGAAGCCGTCGGTTGCACCGGGCGAAGGCGATGCCGCGCTCGCCGCAAGATGCCGGGACGGCGATCGCGCGGCGATGCGCGTCCTGATGAAGCGCCACAACCGCGCGCTCTATCGCACGGCGCGGGCGATCCTGCGCGACGACGCCGAGGCCGAGGACGCGGTCCAGGAAGCCTGGCTGCGCGCATTCAGCTCCCTGGACACCTTTCGCGAGGAATCCGCGCTCTCGACCTGGCTCATCCGCATCGCCGCCAACGAGGCGCTCATGAAGCGGCGCAAGGCGGTGCGCCGTGCCGAGATTTTCCCCATCGATGCGGCGTCGGGCGACGAGCCCATCCTGGAGGAGGCCTCCATGCCCGAAGACGGACCCGAGCGCACGGCGCTGCGCGGGGAGATCCTGCGATTCCTGGAGGGACGCATCGACGCCCTGCCCGACATGTACCGCGCGGTGTTCATGATGCGCGCGGTCGAGGAGCTATCGGTCGAGGAGACCGCCGAGGTCCTGGGGTTGCCCGAAGCCACGGTGCGCACGCGCTACTTCCGCGCCCGCGCGCTCATGCGCGCATCGATCTCCGGCCATCTCGACCACGCGCTGGAGGAAGTGTTCGGCTTCGACGGCGAGCGTTGCGACCGCATCGCCGAGCGCGTGATCGCGGCACTCGATCGCCGCTAAAGGCCCAGCAAGGCCGCGAGGCGGCGCGCGCCGTCGCGGATCGCGGCGGGCGTGAGGGCGGTGTAGCCCAGGTGCAGGCCGTTCAGCGCGGGATGGAAGCGCGAGAGCGGCATCAACGCGAGCCCTGCCTGCGCGCCCTGCTCCCGCAACGATCGATCCGGCATGGAGCGCGGCAAATGCAGCGCCGCGTTCATCCCCGCGAACGTCGGCCCGAGCGTGGCTCTCGGCAGATGGCGATCACACGCATCCACCAGCGCATCGCGACGCTCGCGGTAGAGCGCACGCATGCGCCGCAGGTGCGAGGCGAAGTGCCCCTCGTCGATGAAGTCCGCGAGCACCGCCTGCGCGAATCCGTGCGTGTGGTCGTCGAGCTGCGAGCGCACCGCCGCGAATACCGCGCACATGGCGGTCGGGATCACGAGGTACGCGAGCCGCAAAGACGGGAACATGGAGTTGGTGAACGTGCCCAGGTGCAACACGCGCGCGCCACGGTCGAGGCTATAGAGCGTCTCGAGCGGGCGACCTTCGTGCACGAACTCGCCCTGGTAGTCGTCCTCGACGATCCAGGCGCCGGTGCCCTCGGCCCACTGCAGGAGCTCCAGCCGCCGCTTCGCCGACAGCTGCGCGCCGGTCGCGTAGTTGCACGCGGGCGCGACATGCACCAGCGTCGCCGTGCGCGATCGGGCGCGCGCGGCGGAGATATCGAGCCCCTCCTCGTCCACGCGAATCGCCACCGGCTTCACGCCGGACATCGAGAGCGACACGCTCACGTTGGGATAGCCCGCCTCCTCCACCCACACCTCGTCGCCGCGCTCGGCGAGCACGCGGCCGATGAGGTCGAGGCCCTGGATCGAGCTGGTAAGGATCATCACCTGCTCCGGTGCACACACGACACCGCGCGATACCGCGAGGTGGCGAGCGACCGCCTCGCGCAGCGGCCCGTAGCCCATGGTCGGGAAATAGGCGAGCAGCGCGCGCCCGGCGGTGCGCGTTCTTCGCGCGGTCATGCGCTGCCAGAGGGACAAGGGAAATGCGTCGAGCGCGGGCAGTCCGCCGAGGAAAGCGCGCGGCCGGGGCGCGTTCTGCGGCACATGGGAGCTCACCGCGCTCTGGGCCCAGGCCGAGAAGGTCTCCATCGCCATCTGGCCCGCCCGGCTGGCCGGACGCATCCTGCGCGGCTCCTCGCGCCCGATGCGCGGCAGTTCCTCCGCCACGTAGGTCCCGTCGCCGGTGCGCCGCGCGAGGAAGCCCTCGTCCTGCAGCTGCATCAGCGCCTCGTCGATGGTGTTGCGGGCGACCTTCCACTGCCGCGCGAGCTCACGCGCCGAAGGCAATCGCGCGCCGCGCGGCAAGCGGCCATCCAGGATCGCCTTCAGGCACGACTTATATATAAGTGTCCGCCGCGGGAGCCCCTTCGCGTCGGGACCGTCCAGCAGCGCGAACGCGTCACCGCCCGGTGGCCGCATTCTCACGGAATCTTTCGATTTGTGACGGCTACGTGATTGGCCCATGACGATGCGCGGAATTGGCCCTTTTCATTGGGCCACTCTACTGCATCATCCCATGCATCCGCGCGCTGGTTTGCAGCGTTCGCGCGGGGCGCGTTCCGGAGAAGCGCCGATTTTTCTCCAATCGCGCCCGCGGGGATCGCATTCGGCGCCGCGCGCGCTAGTCTTTTCGACAAGGAGATCCGATGCGCTTCATGCCAGCCCTGCTTCTGTGCGCCGTCGCCGGCGCGACCTCCGCCGCGCAGGCGGCGTCCCCGCCCGATCCCTGCGGCGACACCGCCAGCCGCCAGTTCGACTTCTGGCTCGGCGACTGGGACGTGTTCGATCCCGCGGGCAAGCAGGTCGGCACCAATCGCATCTCGCTCCTCTACGGCTGCGTCCTGCACGAGTCGTGGAAGGCCGCGAAGATGGAGGGCCAGAGCTTCAACCGCTACGACGCCGAGCGCGGCGTGTGGCACCAGACCTGGGTCGACAGCCAGGGATCGCTGCTCCTGCTCGAGGGCGGCGTGAGGGACGGGGCGATGATCCTTTCCGACGCCGCCACGCCCGGGCGCAAGGCCGAGGCGATCAACGAGATCCGCTGGACGAGAAACGACGACGGCTCGGTGCGCCAGCTCTGGCTCGCGAGCGCCGACGGCGGCAAGACCTGGAAGACGGCATTCGACGGCAAGTACGTCCGCTCGGGCCGTCCGCAGCCGAGGTAACCGCATGGACATGCCGATTCCCTTCCCGCGCTACCGGCAGAGGATCGTCGCGCGCCGCGGCGGGGAATTCGTCGCCATCTCGGCGGCCGACGCCGCCTACTTCCACTCCGACGACAAGCTCACCTTCCTCGTGGCCGACGACGGTCAGCGCTTCCTGGTGGACACGCCGCTCGCCGAGCTCGAGTCCTCGCTCGACCCGCTCCAGTTCTTCCGCCTCAATCGCCAGTTCCTCGCCCGCGCCGCGTCGATCGCGAGCTTCCGCCCCATCGGCAAGGGCAAGCTCCTCGTGGAGCTCAACCCGCCCACGCGCGGCGAGATCATCGTGAGCCAGGAGAAGGCGGCCGCCTTCCGCCGCTGGCTGGAGCAATAAAAAAAGCCCGCCGCGCGCGTCCAGCGCGGCGGGCCGCTCTCACCACTACCGGAAAGCGTAGGTGGCCTGGATGTACGCGACGCGCCCGCGTGCGTCGTAGTAGCTCGGGTCGTAGCCCGCCTGGAACGTGTTGTTCTGGTTCGTGAGCGGCGGGTTCGTGTCGAGCAGGTTGCGCGCGCCCGCGGCGAGCGTGAGTCCCTTCCAGGCCTTCCAGCGCACCTGCAGGTCCCAGAGCGACATCGAGCTCACCGTGCGCTCGTTGCCGTTCGGGTCGAGCTGCACGTCGGTGTAGGCGCTCTGGTAGCTGTTGCCCAGGTGCACCGTCCACGGGCCGTTCTCCCAGTCGATCGACTGGTAGCTCTTCCAGCGCGGCGTCACGCCGATCACCGGCGAGAAGAGCGAGTTCGCCACGAAGCCCGCGAAGCTGCCGTCCAGCTGCTCGATGTCGTACTTGATCATGTACGTGCCGTTCATCGCGAGGCGGAAGCGGCCCACCGGCGTGGGCGGCAGCGCGTAGGTCGCCGACGCGTCGATGCCCTGGATGTGCACCTTGCCCAGGTTGATGAAGCGCTGGTCGATCTGCGTGATGATCCCGGGCAGCTGCGCCGTGCCCGGCGCGCGCGTGACGAGGTACCCGTACTGGTTCAGGTCATTGAGGATTGCCCCGGGCGCGATGCCGGTGGTCACCGTCTCCGAGAGCTTGAGGTCGAACCAGTCGGCGCTCACCGAGAAGCCCGTCATCGGCTCGAGCACGAAGCCCACCGAGTACTGCTTGGATTCCTCGGGCTTCAGCGCCGCGTTGCCGCCGAAGAGCACCGGGAACTGGCCGGCGCAGTCGATCGCGTCGCCGGTGATCGGGCAGCGCAGCGGATCGACGAGGCCCGCCTGGGTCACGCCCGTGGTATTGCCCTGGTAGAGCTGGAAGAGCGAGGGCGCCAGGAAGCCCGTGCCGTAGCTCGCGCGGACGAGCATCTGTCCCGTCGGCTGCCAGCGCAGGCTGTACTTGGGGTTGGTGGTGCCGCCGAAGTCGCTGTAGTCGTCGTGGCGCACCGCGATGTTCGCCTCGAACGTCCGATAGAGCGGGATGTTCGCCTCGAGGTACGCGGCCCACGTGTCGCGATCGCGCGACAGGGGCAGCAGGTTGCCGCCGAATCCCGAGATGTCGCCCGTGGCGAGCACCGGCGCGGGATTCTGGTCGAGCTCCTCCTTGCCCTTGGTCGCACCGAAGGCGATGCCCACGGGGCCCGACGGCATCTGGAACGCCTCGCCGGACATCTTGGCCTCGAAGAGCGTCGACTTGGCGGTCGCGTTGAACGTCGGCCCGTTGTAGTTGGTGGCGCGGATCTCGTCGGTGATCTGCGGCGTGTTCGGCCCGAAGAGGTTCACGCGCCCCGAGGAGAGCAGCGGCTGGATGAGCGAGTTGAGCGGATAGCCGCCGGAAAGGATCTGGTCGGTCGTGCCCTCGTTCGAGGTGACCGACGCATCCCAGTCCCAGCGGCCGACGTTGCCCTTCAAGCCGCCCACCACCTGCCACTGCTTGTTGGTGTCGGTCGAATCGCGGTTGCCGTTCTCCACCGCGCGGTAGCGGACGTTGAGCGGCTGGCCATCGACGCCGTGCGCGGCGGCGAGGTCGTGCGGATAGAACGGGCTCGACGGGGGCAAGAGGATCGGCACGCCGAACGCATCCGAGATCGGCACCGGCTGGATCACGTTGCGGACCTTGGAATCCGACCAGTTGCCCGTGAGGTAGCCCTCGAGCGAGTTGCTGAAGCGGTAGGTCGCCGAGGCGAAGACGTTGGTGAGCTCGGCTTCCGGGAGGCCGTTCACGCCGGGGTAGGTCGCGGGATCGAACACGCAGCGTCCGGTGCCGTAGTTCGACGAGGGCGCGCAGTTGTTGGGGAAGCCGATGCTGCCGATGCCGCCCGTGCTGATGAATCCCGGGAACGTCTGGCCCGACGTGGTGTTGTAGCCGATGGACGGGATGTAGGCCGTGTTCGAGAAGGAGCGCGCGCGCTGATCGAGCGGATCCTGCTTGTCGTAGGAAGCCGCGACGAAGACGTTGTAGCGATCCTTGTTGAGGTCGCCGAAACCGATGGCTCCCTTGTAGGTCTGCTGCTCCCCGCCGCCGCCGCTGCGGGTGGGCGCGCCGTAGTAGGCCGACACCTCGGCGCCGTGGAAGTCCTTGCGCATGATGAAGTTGATGACGCCCGCGACGGCATCCGAGCCGTAGACCGCCGAGGCGCCGTCCAGCAGGATCTCCACCCGCTCGATGGCCGAGAACGGGATCGTGGAGAGGTTCACGCCCTGCACCCCGTTGATCTCGCCGGAGAAGCTGTTGAGGCGCTTGCCGTTCAGCAGGACCAGCGTGCGCCCGCCGCCCAGGCCGCGCAGCGACGCCGTGTTCGCGCTGAAGGTGAGCGAGCCCACCACGTTGTTGATCGCTACCTGCCCGATGCTCTGGTTGGCGGCCACCATGCCGAGCAGGTCGTACACGTTGGTGGCGCCGCTCTTCTCGATCTCGTCGCGGGACATCACCACGATCGCCGACGGACCCTCGCCCTCGACGCGCTTGATGTTCGATCCGGTGACTTCGATCTTCTCGATCTTCTGCGCCTGTTGCGCGGCGGCGGGCAGCGCGGCGAGCGCGATGCTTCCTCCCCCGAGCGCCGCGGCGATGGCGAGGCCCAGCGAATGCTTCTTCGTCATTGTGGTCTTCCTCTTTTCTAGGTGTGGATGCGAGTTGCCAGGAGTTGCGCGTGCAGCACGTGCAGCGTTCGTTCGGCACGCGCGATGAGTTGGCGCAGGCGCTGCGCCTGGCGGGAGAGGCGCCCCAGCTCGCCCTCGCCGCCCCTGAATTCGGCGAGCGAGACGGTCCGCTCGTCGGCGTGGTCGCGGACCCACGCCTCGACTTCGGTCACGCGAACGCCGAAGTGCGCCGCGGTCTCCTGCACCGTGGCGCGCCCGGCGCGCAGGTGCTCGACGGCGGCGATGCGCTCGCCCAGGTTGGGACGCCGCGCGCTCATCGCTTGGCGCCCTCGAGCTGCTCGCGCAGCAGCGCCACCTCGAGCGTGCGTTGGCCCAGCAATCGCTCGAGGTTGCGGACCTGCAGCCTCAGGTCCGCCAGCCTCTGCTCGTCGGGCGTGGCGGCGCGCGAGGCCTCGAGGTCGGCCTCCGCCAGGTCCTTGTAGACGCGGCGCCAGTAATAGATGAGGTTGAGGTGGATGCCGTGCCGGCGCGCGACGTGGGAGGCGGTGACCCCGGGCACGAGCGTCTCGCGAACGATCGCGATCTTCTCCGACAGGCTGAAGGGACGGCGGCTGCGCGAGCGCGCGGTGCTGCCGGTCTCCTGTTCCTCCTCCCTCGGTGCGGCTTCCACTCGCTCGTGCTCCTCGATGGGACTTCGGGCAGCGCCGACTATGCGTTTACATGGGAGCGGTCCACCGACGAATTGACCGAAACCGGAAATCCGGCCGCCGAAACCGGATTCCCGCCGGACGATCCGGTGCGCCAACTACGAAACGTTTCGAAACAGCAAACGCGGCCCGCATGGCCCAACATCACGCCTTCACGAACTCCCGGGGACGCATATGAAAGGTATGGGACGCTGGATCGCGGGCATGGCGCTGGGCCTGGGCTCGGTCGCGCACGCGGCACCCGCGGAGGTCCAGCCCGTGCGCTACGGCTTCGCCACCTGCGACGGCGCGAAGATCTTCTATCGCGAGGCCGGGGATCGCGCGCGGCCCACGCTCCTGCTCCTGCACGGCAACCCGTCCTCGTCGCACATGTTCCGCGACCTCATCGCGCTGCTGGCCGGCGAGTTCCACCTCGTGGCGCCCGACTACCCGGGCTACGGCCAGAGCGACGCGCCGAGCCCGGACAAGTTCGCCTACACCTTCGAGCACGTCTCGCAGTGCGTGGAATCGCTCGTCGACGGCCTGGGCGTCAAGTCCTACGGGCTCTACATGCAGGATTTCGGCGTCCCGGTGGGGATGAGGATGGTGATGCGCCATCCCGGGCGCGCGCGGGCGCTGATCGTGCAGAACGGCATCATCTCGCCCGCCAAGGACGAGAGCGACAACTGGCTGCTGCCCTTCTTCAGGGACCGTGACGCCGCGGCCGAGAAGCGCCTTCGCAACAGCTACACGTCGGCCAACATCACGCGCAAGTACTACGAGCTGGGTGCTTCCGACCTCTCCCGGATCTCACCCGACAACTGGATCGCGGACCAGTACGTGCTCGACCAGCCGGGCGTGCGCGATGCGCGTGTCGAGCTCATGTACGACTACCGCAACAACATCATGGCGTGGCCGTCGTGGCGTGCGTACCTGCGCGAGAAGAAGCCGCCGACCCTGGTCGTGTGGGGCCGGCAGGATCCGATCTTCCCCGAGGAGCATGCGATGACGTACCTGGAAGAGCACCCGGGCGCGGAGGTGCACCTCGTCACCGGCGGGCACTTCATGCTGGAGGAGCGTGCCGGGCTCGTGGCCGAGCTCATCCGCGACTTCTGGCGCCGCGTCCCGCCCTAGTCGATCTCGTCCTGCAGGAACTGCAGCACCGCGACCTCGTCGCGGCGCAGGGCGGCGATCTTGTGGCGCCTCACGTGGTGGCGCATCGCCTCGGAAGGCAGCGGAACGGTGCGGCCCATCCGGTACGCCTCGATCAACGCCGGGTGGACGTAGTACTTGCGGCAGACCGCGCGCGTGTTGCCGAGGCGCTGGCAGACGGTGTCGATGGCGCCGATGATGTTGCGGTCGGTCTCGGTGCGCGTTGCTCCCGTGCCCATGGAGGCCAGCGCGACCGCCGCATGCATCGTGCCGCCCCACGTGCGGAAGTCCTTCGCAGTCACGTCGCGGCCGGTGATCTCGCGCAGGCGCTCGTTCACGTCGTCCGAGGTGATGGCCTGGCGCTTTCCGGCGGCGTCGACGAACTGGAAGATCTCCTGTCCGGGCAGCTCCTGGCAGCGCTGGATGATGCGCGCGAGGCGTTTGTCGGTGATCGAGACGTTGTGCTCGACGCCGCTCTTGCCGCGGAAGCTGAAGGAGAGCGAGTTGCCGCTCACGCGAACGTGGCGGCGGCGCAGCGTCGTGAGGCCGTACGACTTGTTCTCGCGCGCGTACTCGTCGTTGCCCACGCGGATGAGCGTGCGGTCGAGCAGGCGGATCACGGTCGCCAGGATCTGGTTGCGGTCGAGGGTGTCGCCGCGCAGGTCGCGCTCGATGCGCTCGCGCAGCGCCGGCAGGATCTCGCTGAACTCGAGCATGTGCCGGAACTTCGAGCGGTCGCGCGCCTCGCGGTAGGACGTGTGGTAGCGGTACTGCTTGCGCCCCCGCGCGTCGCGGGCCGTCGCCTGGATGTGGCCGTCGGGATCGGGGCAGATCCACACCTCGGTCCACGCCGGCGGGATGGCGAGCGAGTTGAGGCGCTTGCGCTTGTCGGTGTCGCGGATGCGCGCGCCGTTGGGCGCGAAGTACACCCAGCCGCTGCCCGCGCGCCGCCGGCTGATGCCGGCGAAGCCGTCGGTCACGTACTTGAGGCCCGCGCGAACCGCGGCGCGGCGGTGCTCCTGCGTTCGCTGCGTCCCCATGCTCCCCTCCCGGAACCTCGAGACCGGAGAAAGGATAAGCCCGGAAGCCTCAGCTGGCGAGTGCGGCGTCGATCGCGGCGCGGACCCCCGAGAGCTGGCCCAGGCCATCGGCCTGGAAGGTGATCTTGCCGGTGCGGTCCCGCACGGCGATGAACGGGCGCGAGAACGAGTCGGAGAGGGTCACGCCCTGGCTGGAGAAGGCCCGCGCGAGGTTGCCCGCGGGCCACGGCCGCAGCGCGACCGCCGCGAACGGCGCCCGTGTCTGCGCGAGGTATTCCGGAAGCCCCGGCTGGTCCTCGAGGTTGTCGACGGAGAAGGCCTTCCACTGCACGCGGCCCTCGGTATCGCGCGCCATGGCGGAGAGCTCGGGCATGACCTGCCTGCACAGGGGACACTGGGACGAATACAGGACCAGCACGGTGACCGATCCCCTGGACTCGCCGAAGCTGCGCGCGGCGCCGTCCACGTCCGTCAACCCGAGGCCGCCCGCGGCGGCGTCGAGCACCTCGCTCCTGATCTCGGTCATCTTCTTCTGCGTGACGCCCGTCGCGCACGGCGAATCCTGGTACGCGACCTTGCCGTCGGCGCCGGTGCACTTGAACAACTGCGCGGAGGCCGTCGTGCAGGACACGGCGACGGCGAGGGAGATGAAAAGGCGCAGGGCGGGCGTCATGCCCGCGATTGTCGCACCCCCGCGCGCGACGCCGCTACTCGATCAGGCGGTACTTCATCGCGTAGTGGACCAGGTCCACGTTCGTGTGCAGCCCCAGCTTCTTGAGGATGCGGCCGCGATAGGTGCTCACCGTCGAGGGCGACAGGCGCATCTCCTCGGCGATCTGGTGCAGCGTCCTGCCGGAGGCGAGCAGCCACATGACGCGGTACTCGCGATCGGAGAGGCGCTCGTGCGGCGGGCGCTCCTGCTCGGGCGTGAGGCGCAGCGCCAGCTTCTCGGCGAGCGTGGAGCTGATGTAGCGGCCGCCCGAGGCGACCTTCTTCACCGCCGCGGTGAGCTCCTCGCCGGCGCTCTCCTTGGTGATGTACCCGGCGGCGCCCGCCTTGAGGGCGCGAAGCCCGTGCGGGTCCTCCGGGTAGATCGACATGATGAGCACCGGCTTGTCCGGATAGTCGTGCTTCACGTCGGAGAGGAGCTCGACGCCGCCGCGACCGGGCATGGAGTAGTCCAGGACGGCCACGTCCCAGTCCACCTTGTGCGCCATGTCGAACGCCTCGTCGCCGTCGCGGGCTTCGCCCACCACGTCGACCTCGGGGTCGTTGCTCAACATCATCTTGAGTCCCTGGCGCACGACCGGGTGGTCGTCCGCGATCAGGACCCTCACGGGTTGGCCGTTACGGCCGTGTACTGGGGAGGTAGCGAAGCTCATGCGTGGAATACCGTTTGTTGTTGGGCGAGGTGCGGGATGCTCACGGAGACGGAGGTCCCCTTCCCTTCCTGGCCCTTCACATCGATCGATCCGCCAAAGGCGAGTACCCTCTCGCGGAGCCCCAGGAAGCCGAGCGACTTCGGGCTTTCGAATTCCTGGTCCTGTATCCCACGGCCGTTATCTTCGACCTTGAGCGTGAGCAGTTCCGAGTCCGCCAGTCGCACCCCCACCTTGGTCGCGTTGGCATGCCGCGCGACGTTGGTGAGCAGCTCCTGAAAAATGCGGAATAGCGCCGTGGATCGGTCCTTGTCTGGATCTGTGAACCCCGGTGCGACCTCGACCACGCAGCGAATCCCCGTGCGCCGGGAGAACTCGCGCGCCTGCCATTCGATGGCGGCGGAAAGCCCGATCTCGTCGAGCACCTCCGGCCGCAGCCCCGATGCGATGCGCCGCACCGAGTTGATGATCCGGTCGATCTGCTGCGAG
>Ga0105242_10002979_pt1 | contig 13256 bp, 10 predicted proteins | sample KBSM24metaG_FD_81521 | JGI IMG/M metagenome (GOLD analysis project Ga0105242, IMG submission 81521) | Miscanthus rhizosphere microbial communities from Kellogg Biological Station, Michigan, USA - KBS M2-4 metaG | ecosystem: Host-associated > Plants > Roots > Rhizosphere > Soil | place...
ATCGCACAGGAGATCGGCGACGTGATGGTCCGCAGCCACACCTTCAAGTTCATCCCGCCGTCGGCGACGGAGACCCTCAAGGTGCCCAACGCGTGCACGTCCTGCCACACCGACAAGCCGACGGCCTGGGCGGCCGACACGCTGAAGACGTGGCCGGAGTTCTCGCCGTGGCGGGTTCGCTGACGGCCTAGCGCGGCGGCCGGTTGCGCGCCATCTCGTCGATTTCGGCGGACACTTTCTCGTAGCACGGCGGGCAGATGCCGTGGCTGAACTGCGCGTCGGAGTGCTCGGCGACGTACCCTTCCACCTGCTGCCAGTACTGATCGTCGCCGCGGATGCGCTTGCAGTAGCTGCAGATCGGCAGCAGGCCGCGCAGCTGCTTGACGTTGGACAGCGCGGTCTGCAGCTCCTCCACCCGCTCGGCGAGCTTCTGCTGCAGCCCGAGCACGCGCGCCCCGACCGCGACGCGCGCGCGCAGCTCCTCGGGATCGAACGGCTTGATGATGTAGTCGTCCGCGCCGGCGTCGAGGCCGGCGACCACGTCGCCGCGGCTCTCGCGCGCGGTGACCAGCAGCAGGTACATGTTGGCGAGCGGGAGATCCTGCCGAACCCGGCGGCACACGTCCGGGCCGTCCATCTCCGGCATCATCCAGTCGAGGATTGCGAGCGTCGGAACGGTGGCGACTCTCAGGCGATCCCACGCCTGCGCGCCGTCGCCGACGAGGGTCGTGCTGTAGTTCCAGCGCTGCAGCGTGCGGGCGAGAATCTCGCCGGTCACGCGATCGTCCTCGGCGATAAGTACGTGCATGTCTACGAAAGTATACCCCTTCACAACTTTTCACTTGTCGCTGGTCTTCACCGAACGGACGCTGCACAATTGGGCGGCCTCCATGAACCTGGTGACCCTCAAACGTCTAGGTCTTGCGGTCGTGTGCGGCCTCATCGGGCTCGCGGTCAACAACTGGCGCACCGGCAGCAACGCGCCCATGCTCGTCGGCCGCATTCTGACGCTGCCGATCGCCATCCTCTTCGGTCCCTGGCTCGGCGCGTTCGCCGCGATCATTCCCGCATTGGCCGGCCGCGGGGTTTTTTCGGCGGCGATCGTGGTGCTGCCGCTCGAAGCGTTCGTCCTCGGCGCGTTTGCCCGGCGCAGCCGGTCGCCGCTGCTCGGCGGCTTTCTCGTCTGGACGACGGTTGCCGCCACCGTCATCGCGGTGCCCGCGGCGTACGGCTTCGGCTACCTCCGGCAGACGGTCCTCCCGGTCGCTCTCCAGCTGGTCGTCGGCGGCCTGGTCGCCGTCGTCGTCGCCGATCTGATCGCCACTTTCGCGGCCAAGTACCTCGTCGAGGTCGATGAGCGGCCGGCGCGACGGCTCCGCGGCGATGCGTTTCACGCCTTCGTACTCGCGGCGACCGTGCCCGTGCTGGTCCTGGCTTCGGTGGACACCCAGCTGACGTCGGCCAAGCAGGAGGTCGACGGCGGCGCGCGCCTGCACGAGGCGGTGTCGGCGCTCAACGAGCACATCGGCAACTACGTCAACGACCACGAGCACGCGGTTCAGTCGCTCGCCGCGGCGTTGACGACCCTGTCCGGCGACAGCGGCCGGCAGCAGAAGCTGCTCGACCAGTACCACGGCGTGTATCCCGGCTTCATCACGCTGTTCGTGGCCGATCGGCTCGGTGTGGTGCGCGAGATCTACCCGCCGCGCGACTCCGAGCCGCCGCCGGTCAGCGATCGCGAGTACTTCATCGGCGCCGTCCAGACCAAGCGGCTGGTGATCTCCGACGTGATCCTGGGCCGGCTGTCCTACGTACCGATCGTCACGGTTGCCGTGCCGATCTTCGACGCGACGGGCGCGGTCTCAGGTGTGGCCGGCGGATCGCTGGACCTCTCGAGGCTGGAGACCTTTGTCGAGAATTTCCGCACCCTGCCCGACGCGCAGATCAGCGTGCTCGATCAGCACAACCGCGTGATCTTCACGAGCGGCAAGACCACGTTCACCGCGCTCCAGGCTCTCGGCCAGGACGAACTGGTGCGCGCGAGCCCGGCTGCCGTCAACGGGGTCTACCGCTACCAGCGCCGGGTGGACACCGGCGACGACATCGAGGCGCCGCGGCTCGCCGCCGTGGCGGTCATGGCGCCCACCGGATGGAAGGTGTTCATCGAGCAGCCGCTCGTCAACATCAGGCTCCAGGCCACCGGCTACTACGGGTTCGCGCTGGGGTTGATGCTGCTCGCCTTCGGCGGCGCGGTGCTCGGCGCCCGCGCGTTCGCGCGGCGGGTGACGCGGCCGCTCGAAGAAGTCGTCGCGGTGGTCCGCAACATCTCCGCGCACGGCGGCCACGCCGAAGCCAAGCTGACGTCGGCGCCGCCGGCCGAAATCGCCGCGCTGCTCGAAGACGTCAACAGCATGCAGACCCGACTGGCGGACTCGTACCGCCAGCTCGAACAGGCGCTCATCCAGCGGGAGCGGCTCAACACCGAGCTGCGCGCCCTCACCGAGGATCTCGATCGCAAGGTGCGCGACCGCACCGTCGAACTGGTCGCCGCGACGCATGTCGCCGAGGAAGCGAACCAGGCCAAGAGCGAGTTCCTCGCGAACATGAGCCACGAGATCCGGACGCCGCTCAACGGCATCATCGGCATGACCGAGCTCGCGCTGGACACCGGGCTCTCGCTCGAGCAGCGCGAGTACCTGACGATGGTCAAGAGCTCGGCGGACGCGCTGCTGAGCATCCTGAACGACATCCTCGACTTCTCGAAGATCGAGATGCGGAAGCTGGAGCTCGAGGCGATCCCCTTCTCGATCCGCGATCACCTCGCCGATTTGCTGAAGCCGCTGGCGCTGCGCGCCGAGCAGAAGGATCTCGAGCTGGTCTGCCACGTGCTGCCCGATGTGACCAGCGTCGCGGTGGGCGACCCGGGGCGTCTGCGCCAGGTGATCGTCAATCTGGTCGGCAACGCGATCAAGTTCACCGAGCGCGGCCAGATCCTCGTCCAGGTCGAGTCGATGTCCAAGACCGCCGACGGCATGATGCTGCACTACTTCGTCAGCGACAGCGGCATGGGGATCCCCGCGGAGAAACAGCAGGCGATCTTCGAACCGTTCAAACAGGCGGACGGATCGACGACGCGCCGTTTCGGCGGCACCGGACTCGGGCTCACGATCTCCTCGACCCTGGTCGAACTGATGGGCGGGAGGATCTGGGTCGAGAGCGAGCCGCTCGAGGGCAGCACCTTCCATTTCACGGTGTCCCTCGGCGTCACCGACGCACGGCCGGAACCGCCCGCCGTCAACCTCACCGATCTGCCGGTGCTCATCGTCGACGACAACGGCGTCAACCGGCGCGTGCTGCACGATCTGTTGCTTCGCTGGAAGATGCGGCCGACGGTCGTGGACAGCGGCGCCGCGGCGCTGCGCGCGCTGATTGCGGCGAGCGAGGGGCGCGAGCCGTTCGCGCTGGTGCTGCTCGACGCGAACATGCCGGAGATGGACGGCTTCGAGGTCGCGCGGCGGATCGGCTCGAATCCCAACCTCGGGGGCGCCACGATCATGATGCTGAGCTCGTCCGGCCAGTACGACGAGAGCAACAGGTGCCGCGAGGTCGGCATCGCGACGCACCTGACCAAGCCGGTGGATCAGCGTGAGCTCTTGAGCGCCATCGGCCGCGTGCTCGCGCGCGAGCCGGGCCAGCGGGCTTCCCTGCCCTCGACGATGCTCCCGGCCGAACTGCCGGAGCGGCGCCTGCACGTCCTGCTGGCCGAGGACAACCCGGTCAACCAGCGTCTGGCGGCGAGCCTGCTCGAGCGTCGCGGGCACAAAGTACGGATCGCCGCCAACGGCCGCGAAGCGCTGACGGCGGTCACCGCGGCGCCGTTCGACGTCGTGCTGATGGACGTGCAGATGCCGGAAATGGGCGGATTCGAAGCGACCGCGGCGATCCGTGCGCTGGAGATCGAGCGCAAGGCCGCGCGGCTTCCGATCATCGCGATGACCGCGCACGCCATGAAGGGCGACCGCGAGCGCTGCATCGCCGCCGGGATGGACGAGTACATCACCAAGCCGCTCGATCCTCGTTTGCTCTGCGCCATCGTCGAGCAGATGGCCGGCGGCCCGCCGGTCGAAGATCAGCGCGGCCAACTGCCCACCCTCCCGGCGGAAGTGCTGGCTCGCGTCGGCGGCGATCGAGCGCTGCTCGCCGAGATCAGCCGGCTGTTCGTCGACGACGCGCCGCAGCATCTGAAGAAGATCCGGGAGGCGATTGAAGCGCGCGACGGCGAATCGCTGCGGCGCGCGGCCCATGGTCTCAAAGGCGCCGCCGCCAATTTCGACGCCGAGGGCGTAGTCAGCGCGGCGCGGTCCCTCGAGGAGATCGGACGAACCGGCGATTTCGACGGCCACGATGCGGCATGGCAGGCGCTTGAAGCCGAAACCGATCAGCTGATCCGCGTCCTCCGCTCGGTCTGACAATCGCCCGCCTTCAAGGGCACGACTCCTGCAATCGTTGATTCGTCGCGACAAATCAGGAGGACCTCATGTGGAATAAGGACGAAGTCCAGGGCAAGGTTGACCAGGTCAAGGGCAAGATCAAGGAAAAGGTCGGCGAGCTGAACGACGACGAGCAGCTGCGCAACGAAGGCGAGGCTCAGCACGACGCAGGGCATGTCGAAGAGGCCTTCGGCAAGGGCCGGCGCAAGGTCGGCGACGCCATCAAGGACATCGGCAACAAGATCGGACGCTAACCGTTCAGCCACGCGCGCGAAGCCGCGCGTGGCCCTCCTTCCCCACCGGCCCGGCTCAAAAGTGGAACTTACACGCCCTCTGTCGGAGCGCGTTGCGACATGGCCTGCGGAATCACAAGGGAATCAGCGGTACAGCCTTTGAAGAGTGTCAGGCGCCATCAAATATGGTTGAGTGGACAGGACAGACGAACGCGATGCGTTCGGACATACAGACGGGCTCCATCCCGCCGCCGCAGACCCGGAACGAATTGCAGGCCTGGGTGCGTGCCCAGCTGGCATTGACGCCGGCGCTCGAAACGGCGCTGCTCGGCGCCATCGATGCCGTCTTCACCCGCCACGAGCGCCTCTGGCAGGAGTCCAAGCAGGAAGCCATTCAGGCGCTCTCGGCAGGCTTCGCCGACAAGATGTCGCACGTGCAGACCGAGCTCTCCGCGAAGGACGCGACCGTCAGCAGCATCTCGCGCTACTTCGAAGCGCTGGTCGCCGACCTGACCGACAAGTCGCACCGCGATCCCAAGACCAAGCTGATGAATTTCGGCCGCTTCACCGAGCAGCTGGAGTCGTTTCTCGCGCTCGAACAGCGCGGACGATGGTGCGCGGTGGGGCTCGTCGACATCACCGGCTTCAAGTGGTACAACGACGCGCTCGGGCACGCCGTCGGCGATCGGATCATCGAACGCGTTGCGGCGCTGCTTCGCGAACAGGTGCGGTCGGACGATCTCCTCGCCCAGGAGCGCGTCGGCCCGCGGTCCAAGGATCTGCACGCCCGGTTCGGCGGCGACGAGTTCTGTTTTCTGATTCCGGATCTCGCGGAGTGTCACCAGGCGCACGCCGTCGCGGAGCGGTTCCGCGAAGCGGTGGAGCGCTACGACTGGACGCTGGAGGATCGGCGTCTCGCGGTGCAGCCGGTGCGGGTCGACGTCGGCGTGGTCTGCCTCTGGCTCGGACGCGTCGCCGACCGGCGGTTCATCGCCCGCCGGCTGGCCGCGGACCTCATTCAGCGCGCCGACAAACTGATGTACGAGGCCAAGAGCGAGCGCGCCAATCACATCTACCTGCTGCGCGCGAAGCTCCAGGACGGCGTCGTCATCGACTGGCAGGACACCGATCCGCAACCCGTGGAAGAAGACCAGCCCTAGTGCTACACTGAACAGCTCACCAACGTGGTGGGTGTAGCTCAATGGTTAGAGCGCCGGTCTGTGGCACCGGAGGCTGCGGGTTCGAGTCCCGTCATCCACCCCAAACCCCACCTGTCATAGTCCTCAGGTGTGCAAGACGGAACAGCCGCCGGGTGCCGTTCCGTCTAGGCTCAACCCGTGGGCGTCATCCTTCGACGGCCGACGATCGCACGTCCACCCAATGCGTGTCATGCCACGACGGTCCCGACGCGACAGCCCCAACGCTCCTGGCGGCGAACCGGTCCGCGCGGGCATTGTTCTCTGGAAAATCGGCAATACCGCCTGCACGTGCAGGACGGTCGATCGCGACCACATCGAAATCACGCTGACCGTGGACGCCGTGGTCGTCCAGAGCGGCTGGTTCGACCATCATGAAGAGGCATCGCGATTTGCGATCGCTCTGAGGCGCGCTTTCGACACGGCGTAACGCCGCCTCACTTCACGTCGACGCGGAGATGGTCGACGACCTGCACGACTCCCGCGGTTTCGCGCGCCAGCCGCACGGCGCGATCGTGCTCGTCCACCGAGCGCACCGTACCGGTCAGCGTCACCGTCGCTCCGTCGGTCGTGACGTCGATCGCTCGTGCGCGGATGTTGTCGTCGAGCACCATCTTGGCCTTGATCTTCGACGTGAGTGCCGCCTCGGCCGCCGAGTCCTTGACCTTCGCGGCCGCCACGGCCACCTTCTCGCCGACTTCGGCGCCGCGTTCCCTCGCCGTCTCGACGGACGCGGTTCCAGTCGTGCCGACGGCCACCGGACGATCGCCTGGGATGCGGAGCCACGCATTGCCGCTCAGGTAGCTGAATCCGATCAATGCGACGACGACGATGAGCAAGCTCAACACTACAGCACGGACCGTTCGCATGATGGTGCCTCCGTGCTCTTCCCTTTCAAGCGCGCTGCCAGCGCCGCCACAGGCACAGAGGTTGCTGAAAGAACCGGCAGAGGTGATTCATGTCGTCTGTTGAGATGGGTATCCTGGTTGCGATCGTGGTCGCGGCCGCACTGCTCGTGCCCTATCTGTTCAAGGAAATCCGCAAAGGCAAAGTCAGCCTCGGACCGCGGCTGCCCGACGGCGCCAGCGAGCCGCATCCGGGACGCCGCGGCGACCCGGCGCCCGGCCATCCCGACGCGCAGGCCGATCCCTACGAACCCAGGGCAAGCCGATAGAAAAGCATGCAGTTCGCGGCAGGTTGATGCCGCACGGAATGGCGAACGTCAGCGCAGCGCGTCGAGCGGCTTCAACGCCGTCGCTCGGCGCGCAGGCAGATACGCCGCGGCGATGGCCATCCCCATCAGCAGGGCCGCCAGACCCACGTAGGTGAAGGGGTCGTAGGACGCCACGCCGAACAGCAGTCCGCCGGCAATCCGGGCGAGGACGAACGCGAGCGCGGCGCCGGCGGCCACGCCAGCCGCGGCCATCCGCGCGCCACCGCGCAGCACCAGCGCCAGGACGACACCGCGATCCGCCCGAGCGCCATGCGGATGCCGATCTCCCGCTCCCGCTGACTGACGTCACAGGACATCACGCCGTACACGCCGACCAGCGCCAGGGCCAGCGCGAGCAGCGCGAACGCGCCGATCAGCCACGTCGCCGCGCGGCGCCGCCCGAGCGATTGATCGAGCCGCTCGCCGAGGGTCCGTGCGTCGAACACCGGCAGTTCGGGATCGAGCGCGTGCACCACGGCGCGAGCCGACGGCAGCGCGCCAAGCGGATCGCCGTCGGTATGGACGACCGCGAACGCCGACGCGGTGGTCCGCTGCGCGAGCGGCAGGTAGACCGTGCCGCGCGATGGCTCGTCGAGCGAGTCGTGGTGCACGGTCCGCACCACGCCGACAATCTCCCGCCACGTCTTCGTCCCCGGGCCGTCGTTGCTCAAGCGCTGGCCAATCGGGCTCCGGTCCGGCCAGTACTTCGCCGCCGCAGCTTCGTCCACGATCGCGACGCGCGGCGCCTCCGCGCCGTCGCGCCCGTCGAACACCCGGCCCGCCACCAACCCGACGCCGATTGCGGTGAAATAGCGCGGCGACGCGGACCGCCAGTCCGCGTGCGGCAGGTCGGCGCCGCGCGGCAGCGCGCGGCCCTCGATCTCGAACGTGCCCATGTTCTTCATGTCGCCGAGCGGCAGCTCCGACACCGCGCCGGCATCACGCACGCCCGGCAAGGCGGAGAGCCGATCGAGCAGCCGCGTGTAGAACGCCAGCCGCTGCGTCGGCGTTTCGTAGCGCGCGATCGGCAGCGCGACGCGCAGCGTCAGGCGATGATCGACGGCGAATCCCGGATCGACGGCGATCACGCGGGCGAAGCTGCGCACCAGCAGGCCCGCGCCAATCAGCACCGAGAACGCCAGCGCGAGCTCCGCCGCTACCAGCAGGTGGCTCGTGCGGCGCCCGGACCCTCCGCGGGTTTCTTCGTTGAGCGCGGTTCGCAGGTCGGTTCGCGACAGCTGCCAGGCCGGGATCAGGCCGAACAACGCGCTGCTCATCGCCGCCGCGGCCAGCGCGAACGTCAGCACGCCGACGTCGATGCGCGGCGGGTCGACGAGCGGAAAAGTCGCGGCCACGGCACGCGCGAGCAGCGGAACGGCGGCGGCGGCCAGCAGCACTCCGGCGGCGCCGCCCATCAGGCCGAGCGTCGCCGTTTCCACGAGCAGCTGGCGGCGGAGTCGTCCTGGCGCGGCGCCGACCGCGGCGCGGACCGCCAGCTCCCGGCGACGATGTCCCGCGCGCGACAACAGGAGATTGGCCACGTTCGCGCACGCGATGAGCAGCACGAGCCCGACGGCGCCCGACACCGTCAACAGGATCGGCCGCGTGTCGCGCACGAGATCTCCCTCGAGCGGCCGCATGTCGAGCGTCCAGCGCGGCGCGTCGGCGTAGTACTGCGCTTTCAACCTGCCGGCGAGGCGCGCCAGGCCGTCACGCGCCTGCTCGCTCGAAAGGCCCGGCTTCAATCGCGCGATGACGTCGAGATACTCCGAGCCGCGCTCTTCTTCGCTGCGCTGCTGCGCGGTAAAGGCGATCGGGACCCAGGCCTCGACGAGACGCGGGAACGTCGCCGGCGCCGCCATGACGCCGGTGATCTCGTGCGGCCGATCGTTCAACCGGATGGTGTGCCCCAGCACACCGGGATCGGCGGCGAACCGGCGTCGCCACAACGCATCGCTCAACACCACGACCGGGCTGTCGCCGGGCGCGTCCTCGGCGTCGGTGAACCATCGCCCCATCGCCAGCCGCAGGCCGAGCATCGGCTGAAAGCTGCGCGACGCGCGCGCGATGACCAGCCGCTCGGGTTCGCCATTGCCGGTGAGGTTCTGGCTGGTGACACGGACGGCGGCGACGTCCTCGAACAGCTGATCGGCGGCGCGCAAGTCGTAGTAGCCCGGAGCCGAGACCGCCGCCCGCGGCATCAACGGCGGATAGGCGTGCCAGACGACGACCAGCCGCGACGGATCGCGGAACGGCAGCGGCGCGAGCAGCGCGCTGCGCACGACGGAGAAGATGGCGGTGTTCGCGCCGATGCCGAGCGCAAGCGTGAGGATCGCGACGAGCGTGAACCCTGGCGCGCGGACCAGGAGCCGCAGCGCGTAGCGCAGGTCGTGCCACATCGCGGCCTTAGATGGCCGGGCGGCGCGGAAGGTTGTCCGGGATCAGCTCCGGCGGCGGTATCGGCGCGAGCGGCACCGACAGCTGGCGGGCCGGCCCACCGGGCGGGAGCGGCACCTGCTCCCATTGGCGAATCGTCCGCTCGACGGCGTCGCGCGAGGCCCACAGCGCGCCCGCGGCGCCGACGAGCACCAGGAGCGCGAAGACCGCCGCGATCAGCACCCGGCCGAGCGGCCCGGGCCCTTCGGCCGCCGGTTGGAGATCGAGATCGCTCGCCGCCGCTTCGATCAACGCGCCGTCGATCAGATCCGTCGAGGCCTGCTGACCGAGCGTCATCGCGCGATCGCACAGCAGGTTGACGGTTCTGGGAACGCCGGCCGACAGCTGGAACAGGACGCCGCACGCGGTGTCGTCGAACGCGAGGCGGCCCTGGCCGCCTGCGACCGAGAGGCGATGAGAGACATAGCCGGACACTTCGTCGGCACTGAGCGGGCCGAGCGTCAGGCGCTGCCCGATACTGGCGTTCAGGCCGCGAAGATCCGGATGCTTCAGCCGCTTCGTCAGCGACGGCTGTCCCACCAGCACGAGCCGCAGCACGCCAGCGCCGGGCGTGCCGGGCGCGAGCGCCGCGCCAAGATCGGCGAGCAGGTCGACCGGGACGTTCTGTGCCTCGTCGATGAGCACGACGGCCGCGGCCTTGAGCGGCCCGAGCGATTCGAGGAACGTGTTGAGCGTGCTCGCCAGCAAAGCGCGCGTGAGGTGCGGGGCGCCGGCGAGATCCTCGCGCGCCATCACGCCGAAGTCCACCAGCATCGTCTTCAGCAGTTCGTCGAACGACTGCACGGGCTCCAGCACGAGAGAGGTCACGATCCGGCGATCGATCCCCTGCACCAGCGCGCGGCAGAGGGTCGTCTTTCCCATCCCGAATGGCGCGGTGAGCACGATCGGGCCGCCGCGCGCGTGAATCGCCGCGAGGAGTTCCTCCCGAGCCCGTGCATGCGACGCGCTCGCGTACTCGAACCTCGGATCGGTGGACAGGCTGAACGGCTTCTCCGGCAGGCCATAGAAGGTTTCGCCGGTCAGCGCCTGGAGCTGCGGGAGCACGGCGGGCTCGGGGCTGAGAGAGGCCATTGGCGGACGCGGCCGCCGCGGAGCATCGTCGGCGGCAGCCGCAGCCGCAGACTCAGACGGCGCCGGCGACGCCGGCGGCCCCGCGGACTCCGGCAAGAGCGCCCATTCGGGAAACAAATCCAGGAGCGGACGCGGCCGGGACTCGACCGGCGCCGCTGACGATGGCAGCGGAGCCGCGGCGCTGAGCGCCCGTGCGGCGTCGATCACCCGCGCCGAGGTGCGCGATGCGGCCGTCTCTGACGAAACCGGGGCCGAACGCGGCGGGAGCGGCGGGGATTCGAGCCCAGGGTCAAGCCCGCCCAGCCCCCGGTCGAGATCGCCGAGGGTGGCGAGGAAGTTCGCATCATCCGCGAGCCAGTGCTTTGCACGGGGATCACTCACTTGCACACCTTTATACCTGCAATCTTGTCGGCCGACGAGGGTTGGGCGCACAGTGTGTGCTGAAACAGTACATCGTGTGCCGGATCGCGGCATATTCGCCTAAGTTATTGCTGTACAATGACCTAGACATGACAACGCTGGCGCTTAAATGACGTTAGTGTCATATATACGAACATTGAATGAGAAAATCGGCGGCCCTGTCGAGTTAGTAAGTTATTGCGGATGTTACACTTAGTTGGCCGCACACCCTTGGCGCTCGAGTTGCTAAGGGGTTCATCACTGGTAGGACGTCAGAAGTCCGCCTTTTCAACAAGATGCCCGGAGAACCGTCAGTCATCACCGTCGCCCCGTGGCGAAACGCGCTGCCCGCATTGAGCGGGCGCGTCGTGATGTTGCGCGAACCGGTGATGCAGGACCTCGGTCCGCTGGTGGATCTGCTGTCGATCGGCGACGCGACCCGCTTTGGCCTCGAGGAGCCGGTGTCGGACGTCGCCGTGCAGGAGTTGATTGAACGCTTCGCGCGCGAGCGTGCGAGCGGAATCGCCGTCACCTATCTGATTACCCTCTCCACCTCACGTACCGTGGTCGGCCTCGTGCAGGTGCGCCAGCTCGATCCGTCGTTCGAAGCCGCGGAATGGGAATGCACGATCGCGCCGTCGTGGCGCGGCAGCGGCATTTTTCTCGACGCGGCGCGTCTCGTCGGTTCCTTCGCGTTCGGCGCCATCGGCACCCACCGCATCGAGGCGCGCGTGCTGCTGCAGAACGGTCGGGCCAACGGTGCGCTGCGCAAGCTCGGTGCGGTGCAGGAAGGCGTGCTTCGCCGCTCGGTCCGGCGAGCCGGAGAGTACTTCGATCAGGTGCTGTGGTCGCTGCTGAAGGAAGACTGGGGCGATCACTGGGTGTCGACGGCTCCGCGAGTTCACTGATGCGCGAGCTCCCTCGCCTGGCCCGCTTTTACGTCGCGGCCGTCGTCGCGATCGGCCTGACGTTGCTGGTGGTGCACCTGCCGGACGCCGCGTTCGCGCAGCCGGTGCTGTTCATCGCGCTGCTCATCCTCTCGTCGATGACCGCGGCGCTCAAGGTCCATCTCCCGCTGACGACGAGCGGCTCGACGATGTCGGTGTCCTACGCGGTGGACTTCGCGTCGCTGCTGCTGCTCGGCCCGCACGAGACGATGCTCGTTGCGGCCGGGAGCGCCTTCAGCCAGTGCGTCCTCAACAGCAAGGAGCGCAATCCGGTCCACCGCACGCTGTTCTCGGTGGCGTCGCTGGTCATCACGGTGCAGGCGTCGGGCCTGGCGTTCCACCTGCTCGGCGGCACCGGCTCGGCGATGTCGATTACGGCGCTCGCGCGCCCGCTGGTCGGCGCCGCGACCGTCTACTTCCTGCTGAACACCGGCCTCATCGCCACCGCGATCGCGCTCTCCACGCGCACGGGAATCATCAGCACCTGGAACAACAACTTCCTCTGGAGCGCGCCCAGCTACTTCGTCGGCGCCGGCACCGCCGCGCTGGCCGCGTCGTTCGTCGCGCACGCCGGTTACTGGGTCGCGCCGTTCACCTTCGCGCCGCTCTATCTGACCTATCGCACCTACAAGGTCTACATGGGCCGGATCGACGACGAGCAGCGGCACGTGCTGCAGACGTCGGACCTGCACCTGGCGACGATCGAGGCGCTGGCGCGCGCGATCGACGCCAAGGATCAGACGACGCAGATGCACATCCGTCGCGTCCAGGTCTACGCGACGGGGCTCGCGAACGAGCTCGGCCTGCCCGACCCGGAAATCCAGGGCATCAAGACGGCGGCGCTGCTGCACGACATCGGCAAGCTCGCCGTCCCCGAGCACATCCTGTCGAAGCCGGGACCGCTGACGCAGGAAGAGTTCCAGAAGATCCGGATCCACCCGCAGGTCGGCGCGGAGATCATCGCCGCCGTGCCGTTCCCCTATCCCGTGGCGCCGCTCATCCTGAGCCACCACGAGCGGTGGGACGGCAAGGGCTATCCGCAGGGGCTGGCCGGCGCCGACATCCCGCTCGGCGCCCGCATCCTCACCATCGTCGACTACTACGACGCGGTGACGACCGAGCGTCCGTATCACAAGGCGCTGAGCAACGAGAGCGCCATCGGGCTGCTGAAGCACGAAGCGGGCCGCGCGCTCGATCCGAAGCTGGTGCCGATGTTCATCGAGCTGCTGCCAAAGCTGATCGCGGATCTG
>Ga0105242_10002981_pt1 | contig 13251 bp, 11 predicted proteins | sample KBSM24metaG_FD_81521 | JGI IMG/M metagenome (GOLD analysis project Ga0105242, IMG submission 81521) | Miscanthus rhizosphere microbial communities from Kellogg Biological Station, Michigan, USA - KBS M2-4 metaG | ecosystem: Host-associated > Plants > Roots > Rhizosphere > Soil | place...
CAGCAGCATGAAATCCATCCGCGGATGAAATACGATCGGCCGCAAGCCCGCGAGCGCCGCGCCCACCGCCATGCCGGTCACCGCATTTTCCGACACGGGGCTGTCCACCATGCGAGCGCAGCCAAACTCAGAGTCGAGTCCTTCCAAGCTCGATCCCGCATACCACGGGCTCCACAAGCCTTGGCCGATGACAAACACGCGCGGGTCGAGCGCCAGCAACTGCGCGTGCGCCTCGCGAATCGCCTGCGCGTAGGTTAGTGTGCGCATGCCGCCTCCACCGCGCCGCCGATGCGCGCGTCGATGGCTTGCTCGCGCAATGTCAGATCCGCAACCCCGCGTTCCGTCAATTGATCTGTCAGCCGCTGTAGAGGGTCGAGCGGCAGCCACTCGGCCAGTTCCCCACGCCGTGCCACCCCCACGTCGAGATCGAAACTCGCGCCCACGTGTCCCCGCCAGCGAAACGTCCGGCACTCGATCAGCGTGGGCCCTTCGCCGCCGCGCGCCCGCTCGACTGCCGATCGCGCAGCCTGATAAACCGCCTCCACATCGTTCCCGTCCACTCTTTCTCCCGGCACCGAATGAAACTCGCCGGCACGATACAGGTTATCGGCGGCACGCCGCTCGCTCCAGTGCAAGTGACTGGCGTAAAGATTGTTCTCGCAGATCAGCACCAAAGGGAGCCGATACAACGCCGCCAGATTCATGGATTCATGCACGTGCCCCTCCTCCAAAGCGCCGTCGCCAAAGAACGCCACCGCCACCGTGTCTTCGCCGCGCATTTTATAGGCGAAAGCCGCGCCTGCCGCCAGCGGCACCGTCCCCGCGACAATAGGCACCGTGCCTAGAACGCCCACCTCCGGCGCCGCCAGGTGCATGGACCCACCCCGCCCCGCCGCGCAGCCCGTGGCTTTCAACAGCACCTCACCGAAGAGTCCGGCAAGCGATCCACCTTTCGCCAGATAGTGGCCGTGCGAGCGATGCCCTCCCCACACCGTGTCCTCCGAACGCAGCGCCGCGCACACGCCCGCGGCAATCGCCTCCTGTCCGATATAAAGATGACACGGGCAGCCCACCTCACCCGACTCGACCATCCCGGCAATGCGCTCCTCGGCGTGCCGGATCAGCGTCATGGTCTCCCAGCGATTGATGAGCCAGCCCGTACTGTTTTTCACGTCCACCCCCGGTAAAATTCGCGCACCGCGGCGACCACCCTCGCGACATCATCATCGGTAAGCCACGGATGCATGGGCAGCAGCAGCACACGCTCGAACAACTTCTCGGTTGCAGGCAACCGCGTCCGCAATCCCAACGCCTCCCACTGGTGAACCGCCTTGCCGCCCCACGGCAACAGCGTTCCGATGCCTCGTGCCGCCAGGAAATAGCGCAGACCGTCGCGCCGTTCGGCTTCGATTTCGTAGTTCTGGTACACGTCGAAATGCGCCGCGTCGGAATTCGGTGCAGGCGGACGCACGACTTCAGCCACGCCTTCAAGCGCCGCATGATAGCCCCGCGCCAGCTCACGCCGCCGTTCGATTACGGTGTCGTATTTCCGCAGCCTGTAATCCAGAATCGCCGCCTGCAAATTATCGAGGCGCGAATTGAACCCCCACCCGCCCACGTTCCCCTGCGCATCGCGCCCATGATCGTGGAGCGCCGCCGCGCGCTCGCCCACACCCTCCTCGTTTGCGATGACTGCGCCACCGTCGCCCAGGCACCCCAGCACTTTCGCTGGGAAAAAACTGACCGCAGACGCCACGCCAAAGGTTCCCGCGTATTGCCCGCGAAAGCGCGAACCCAGCGCCTGCGCCGCGTCTTCCACCAGCAACAAGCCGTGCCGCGAGGTCAGTTTCTGCAGCGCATCCATATCCGCCGTTCTCCCGTTGAGTTGCGTCGGCAAGATCGCGGAAGTGCGCGAGGTAATCGCAGCCTCGGCCGCCGCGGGATCCATCAAATGATCCACGCCACACTCGACCGGTACCGGAATCGCGCCCGCGAAATGAATTGCCGACGCCGTCGCCACCATCGTGTGCGAGCTGAAAATCACTTCCGACCCCGGCTCGACCCCTGCCGCGCGCAAAGCAATCAACAAACCGTCGGTCGCGTTCGCGACTCCTATCACGCGCCATGCGCCCAGAAACCGCGCGAGATTGTCTTCTAACCGCCGCAAGTCTTCCTGCATCACGAAGGCCCCGCGCCGGCCGACGTCGCGGAAGATCCCCACCAAATCCTCTTCCTCCGCCCAGAACGATTGCGGATACGGAAAGAAGGGGATGGCCCGCGTCGGCGCCGGCGTCATGCCGCCCTCCGCGCGTCGAAATAGAGATTCCGGTAGCACGTTAGATCGGCGGCGTCCTCCGCCGAAATCATGCGTTCCCATGCCCCCACAGGTTCCAAGCGCGATGGAATACGGTCGAGCCGTCCATAGAAGATGCGCTTCAACACGGCCTTCCCGCGCATCGTCCGCGGCATGCATCCGTAATGGGCGGCCAGCGTTTTCAGGCGATTCCGCAAGCCACCGTTATCCAACTCCGGGAAAGCCACTGCTACATGCGAAGCAAATCCAGCTTGCGCGAGCGCCTCCACCAGTTCCTGCGCAGTCCAATAGCGAGTATGCAAAGGACTCGCATGGAACCCACTCCATTCGCTGTTCACCATCGAAATCAGCAGCCTGCCGCCGGGCCGCAGCACGCGCCGCGCTTCGGCCAGGAATCGCGGCACATCGGGCAGATAATACAAAGCCTCGAACAACAGCGCCACATCGAAGCACCCGGCGCCGAACGGCAGATCCAACGCATCCATCCGCTCCACGCGAATATTCGCCTGCCCGCGATACGTCTCGCATGCAGTACGGCAATGATCCAGTTCGATGTCCCCAGCCTCCACCCGCCGTGCCCGTTTCGCGAGCCACCCCAAGCCGAGCCCGGCTCCGCAGGCCACCTCCAAAACATCTTTTCCGTCCGCGTGTTCCGCCGCCCAGCCATAGCGTGTCCGGAGCATCGACATCTGCATGCGCGTCGCGCCCTGCCAAGGCTGCTCGGTCACGCTCGAAAAACTCATGGAATCGTCCTCCCCAACCGCATCGCCAGCACTCGCAACACGCCCCACAAACTGCCCGCGCCGTAGGGAAGATGAAGGCTGGCGAACACCACCGGCATCTGCAGCAAATACCGCCAGCGCCGCTCCGCCCATGCCACCTGCGCCGACGCCGCCAGATTCGCCGCCCCATAAACCGCCGCCGTCCACGGTGTAATCAGGATTGCCACCACCAACGCCAGCGGCGCCAGATGCCGCACCCGCACCGGCGCCGCCCGGCAGTAAGCGAACGGCAGCACCGCCCACACCCCGTTGGTCCAATTGTGCTTTGAAAAGGACCACAATTCCGCACGCGCGTAATATTCGATCACCAACTCGGGCGCCAGCAAAATTTTGCCTCCGGAGCGCCGCAGACGCTGGTTAAACTCCATGTCCTGACCACGCGCCAGCCGTTCATGGAAGCGCCCGACACGCTCGAATACCTCCCGCCGCCAGCATCCACAAAATACAGTGTCCGCCCAGCGCGGTTCCTCTCCGGATTCCACACGGACGGTGCGGAATTGCGCTCCGCCCACGCCAAACGGGTGCGTGAGCGCCGCCACCACCGGACCGGCCCAGGGTCCATCACGCTGCGCCCGCGTGCGCATCACGCCACCCACGTGATCGGCGCCGCTCGTCTCCAGATACTCGACCGCGCGCGTAAGATAGTGGATCCCCAGCGCCGCATGCGCGTCCACCCGCGCGATCACGTCCCCGCGCGCCGCCTCCACGCCCAAGTTCAACGCGACCGGCGTCAAGCCCTTCGGATTCTCTAACCTCCGGATGAATGGATGCGAAGCCGCCCAGTCCGCAATCACTTCGCGCGTACCGTCCGTGCTCGCGCCATCGAGCACCAGCACTTCCATCCGCTCGGCTGGATAGTCGTTGGCGATGATCGACGCCAGACACCGCCCCAGCGAGCGCACTTCATTGCGGCACGGAATCAGCACCGAAAGAAACGGTTTCATGGAGTCGCGGCCTTTGCCCGGCAGGCAAACACCAGCACGCCAATGGGAATTAGAAAGCTCTCCAGGATCAGGCCCTTGTACCCTTCCGGCCCGGCACGAATCAGCGGCGGCAATCCCGCCACCAGCACCCACGGCGCAATAATCGCAAACAAGCGGTAGAGTAGCCCCGAGCGCCGCCGGATTTTCTGGTGCGCATTCAGACAAGCGGCCCAGATCAACCCCAGCACCACCGCCCCCACCGCCACGCCGGCATAGCCGAAATTCAGGAACCAGCCAGTGGCGTGATGCAGCGAATAGCCCTGGTTTTGAATGGTGCCCACGCTCTCGCTGTAGTACAAGTAAATGTCGCGCGGCCGCGACGGCCACAGCACCCGCGGCACTACCGAGCAGACCAGGCTGTAAAGGCTGTAACCGAACTTCGGTTCGGTTTCCGATGCCAGCACTCCATACAGCGAAAAATGCGCAGCAAACGCTTCGTTACTGGTAGTCACAAAGTGGCTGACGTCGCCCGAGTCCTGCCCCCGTGCCAGCACCGCCGCGCCGATTTCAGAAATAGGTGCCGCGCGGAAGAAATCCACCGCCGCCAAAAACCACAGGCCCGCGGCCAGCGCGAGACCGATCTTCCACCACTGCGGCCGCTGCAGGGAACCCGCGTAGGTCAGGACCCCGGCCAGCAGCGCCGTCAACACTTCGTTCTTATTTCCTAGAACAAATGTGAAGGCGCTCATCCCTGCCACCAGCAACACATATGCCGGCCAGGTATAGCGCCGCTCAACATTCACGAAATACCGCGAGCGTTTTCCAGCGGCCAGCGTCGCCATGCCGATCGCCGGCGGAATCAGAGCCACGCGGTTCAACACCTGGTGCAAGGTGAACCACTGGTCGCCCTGCGACCGCGTGTACCAATACGCGGAAGTGTTAATGGCCGACGCCATGTTCAGCTTGTCGCGGATCACCAGATAGCTGGCGATCCCCGCGGCGAAGCCCACCAGCAGGATCGCTTCATGCCGTACGACCAGCCGCGGAATCGGCCGCAACCGCCGCCGCGAGAGCGCTGCCAGCAGCGTCAGCTCCACTAAGATGATGAACCCCGCGTAGAGCGCCAGCGTCAACAGGTAACGCCCGTCGAGCGAGATCGGGAACATTTTATATTCGAGATATTGGTAGTGCTGCCCGCTGAAGCCGCCCGTCTTGTCGATCACAATCGACCACGCCCCGTAGAGCGACCAGTAATACAGCGCCGCAATCCCCACCACCAGCCCCAAATCCCCGCGCTGCCGGTACAGTGCCACGGCCAGCGCCGCAATCACTGCCGTCGCGACGCCTAATAAGGTGAAGTATTCCATGCCGAATCTTCAGAGCGCTCCGCTGCGAGTTCGCGATAGATCCGGCACAACTCGCCGGCAATTCTTGGCGCCGAGAACTCACCCACTTTGTTCCGTCCGTCGCTTCTGGTGGGCGTTCTCAATACCCGCGCCAGTTCGATGGCGATGGCTGAGGCATCACGCGGCACAATCGCGGAATGGCGCACGCCACGCAACCGCTCGACGGTGTCGCCTACGTCGACGCTGATCACCGGAAGGTTGCAGGCGAGCGCTTCCTGAATCACCGTGGGCGATCCCTCCCGATCGCTCGTCAACAACAGGCAATCCGCGGCGTTCATCAAGTCTGGAACCCGCGCGGGAGGGATCGCGCCGTCCAGCACCTCCATGCGCAAACCCGTCAACAGACCTTGCGTAAGCGCAAGCGCTTCCTTCGCCAAGTCCAGTCGCTTCACCGCCGGATCATGCCCGGCGTTGAACAACACCACGCGCTCGTCGTAGCTCCAGCCCAGCCGTTGCCGCGCTTGCCACCGCGGTTCCGGACAAAACAATTCTGGATCGACCCCGCTCGGCAGAATAACGGCACTGCCCCGCCGCCACCACAGCCGTTCCCGCAACTGCCGGCTGACGCACACGATCCTATCCGCGCACAACGCCGCCACTTGAGAGAACACCTGTCCGGCCACGCCGCGCAACGACTGCGCCCCATTGAGATCGCTTCCCCGAAAAGTGATCACCAGCGGCCTCGACGGTGCCGCCCACGCCGCAAATAAAGCGGTGACCGTCCCAAAGTGAGCGTGGATCACCTGCGGATCGAAACTCCGCACGCGGCGGCGGAAGCGCGCCGATTCCCGCGCCAGCTCCCACGGCGACGTCCGCGAGCGAAGATGAAACAGGTCCACCTCGACGCCTTCCCGCGCCAGACTCTCTGCTTGCCTCCTGGCGAAAATCATGGAACTGCCCTGCGCTTCCCCCGGGATCACAAACAGGACCTTCACCGGAAGCACCATTCCCGCGCGGGCGGGACCGACGAGTACACCGCCCACCGCAGCAGCTTTCCCCACGCCATTCCGCTTCCCGGATGCTTCAACAGCAGTTTCGCGTAAGCGCGGCCCGCGGTACGCAAGTCTCCCGCGAGCAATTGATGATCGATCTGCTTGAGCGCCGCCCGCAGCGGCTCCGCGTCGCTTTGAGATTCCGCGGCCGCCAGCGCCGCCACCACATCTTCGGCGCCGCCCGACCGCCGCGCTTCCGCCAGGATCCGTGCAGCCCGATGCGCGCGCCCTTGCTCGGCAGCACGGCGAGCGCTCACTGCTCCCCGGTGGTAGCGATAGTGATACAACGGCTCGGCAAGGTTCACGGCGCCCGATGCATCGCTCAAGCGCCAAAATAAGTCGTAATCCTGGGCGCAAGGAAACTCTTCGCGATAGCCCCCCAGCGAGCGCGCAACTTCCGTGCGAAACATGGTTGAGCCGTGCACAAAAGGATTCCCGTGCCACAGAGCCTGACGAATCTCCGTGCCATTTTCAGGCAGCCGCGTGGTCCATAGCCGACGCCCATCATGCCGATGAGTCCATGCATTGCTGCCGCACAACGCCACGTCAGGATGTTCACGCAAGAATGCAACCTGCCGCTCCAGACGTTCCGGTTCACTCCAGTCGTCGGCGTCCTGTCGGGCGATCCATTCACCGTTCGCCAGTGCGAGCCCGCGATTGAGCGTGCGCGTCAATCCCCACGGCGCACCGCGCACCAATCGGATCCGCGAGTCCGCATCCGCGTGACGCTCCAACTCCGCCAGCGTATCCGGTTGTTGGCTGCCGTCATCCAGAATGAGAAATTCGAAGCCCCGCAAAGTCTGCTGGCGGATGGAAGCAATCGCCTGCCGCAGCATCTCCACGGGCGTGTCGCGGACCGCCAGGAGTACCGTCACCATGACGCCCGCCATTCGCGCGCCCACAGCGCAAAAATCAGGAGGGTCCACACCTGTTGATCGTTCCAGCGATGTGGCTGCGGTAACACCTCCCTAACCAGATCCCGCAGCGGACCTCTCAACCATGGCCCGATCGGCGCGCCGAAACCCCGTTTCGGCCGGTCGAGAGCCCCCGCCGGTAAATCCTTCGCGTAGGCCGCCCGCAACAAAATCTTTTTCTCGCGACCGTACACCAACTCGCGCGGATGCAACGACCCGGCCCACTCCGTCAAGCGGTGATCCAGAAACGGCGCCCGCCCCTCCATGCCAAACGCACCGTATGCGATGTCCGTCTTATAGTTCAAGCCATTCGCCAGCGCCAAGTGCCGGTCAATCCACATTCCCCGCGCCAGCGCTCCCCCGCGGGGAGTCAAAAACGTCAACGCGTCCAGCGAATTCGTCGCACCATGGCCATTCAGAAACCGGCCGCGCTCGGCAGTGCGAAACGTGGCTTTCGATTGCACATACACTCCCGCCAAACCCGCCTGACCGCCATCGCACCAGCCCACCGCCGCCGCGGCCGCTTTGAGCGTCTGCTTGATTTGAATGTGCTCGTAGTGCCCGTAGCCGCCGAAGACTTCGTCGCCGCCGTCGCCATTCAGAATCACCTTGTAGCGCCCCGCCAGCGCCCCCGCCAACGCGAGCGACGGAATCGCCGAGCTGTCAGCAAACGGCTCGTCATAATGCCGTAACATAGCTTCGATTCCCCGCCCGGCGCCGTCATCGTCCAGGACGTGATGCCGCAAACCAAGATGACGCGCCACCGAGCGAGCCGCGTCCACATCGCTCGACTCTCCGTCAACACGCATCGTAAAGCTTTCGATCGCCGCACCCTGGCGCACGCACTCAGCCGCGATCACCGATGAATCCACGCCGCCGCTCAAACTAAGCGCCACTGGAACATCCGCGCGCAGCCGCTGGCGAACTGCCTCGCCCACACGTTCGCGCAGAGCCACGCGCCGATCCCCAGTTTCCCCGGCAGCGGACTGCGCAACCCACCAGCGCTTCCGCCGCGGCTCGCCCCCGTGTTGGAAACGCATCAATTCCCCCGCCTCCACTTTTCGGCATCCCTGAAAAATCGCCAAAGGAGCTGGAACGTAGCCCAGAGCCAGGTAAGCATCGACAGCCGCCGGCTCCATGACCCCGCCGTGAAATCCGCACAGCGCTTTCATCTCGCTCGCAAACGCCAAAATCCGCCCATTGAAAAAATACACCAGCGGCTTCTCACCCAGCCGGTCGCGAACCAGCGTGAGTTCCTTCTCGCGGTGATCCCACAGCGCGAATGCAAACATCCCGGCCGCCCGCCCGAGAGCCGCTTCGATACCCCAAGCCGCGACGCCTTCGAGCAAAACTTCGGTATCGGTTCCGCTGCGAAATTCCGCAGGCAACTCCCTTCGCAGTTCCAGATAGTTGAAGATTTCGCCATTAAAAACCAGGCTCCAGCGTCCGTCGCGCGATGTCATCGGTTGGCTGCCGGCGTCTCCCAAGCCGAGAATCGCCAACCGGCGATGACCAATCACCGTGCCCGCATCGCAAAGGACTCCACTCCCATCCGGCCCGCGATGCCGCTGGATCTCAAGCATCTCTTCGACGCGCGCCGTCGCACGCGGGTCGTCCGATCCCATCAAACCTGCAATGGCGCACATAAACTTACAGCGGGCTCACGCTTTGACGGCCCTCCAGCGAGCCTGTCGCACGCCGCGCCACACTCCTCCGGATCCACCACTGACCCGGTCCGTCGAGCCACGCCAGCGCCCGCGCTCCCGTGCTTTTCGTAAGCGTCGCCCAGGCAGCGGCCGCCGCATCGCCGTGTCCGCTTTTCACGCGGGCGCGCACCGTCAGCAGCAAACGCAGCCGCACGTTGGCCCGCCAAACAGCGCGCCAGGCAATTCGTCGCGGCCCCCCGCGCGGCCAACGCCGCAGCAACGCCCGCTCCACAATCTGAAAAATCTCGGCCTGCATGCGCGCGCTCCCCACGCGATTGCTCCAGTTCCCCGCATGCCGCCGGTTCAATACTCCGTAACGCGGCAACAGCGCGACGCGAAACTGCTCCGCCGCGCGCACAAACCAGTCGGTGTCGGCGAGCGCATACGCCGCGTCGAACGGTCCCATGCGCTCCCAAACCTTGCGGCGCATTACCAGCGTCGACGGATGAAACGGCCAGTCGTAATAGCGCGTCAGATACCCGAACAACCGCCCTCGGTCGAGAACCAGGGGCCTCGCGCTGCGCAGCAGCCGAGCTTCTTGAGCCGGCCCCAGCGAAGGTTCCCGCACGTCGACGAAACTCGAATGCACTACCCCAATGTCAGGATGCGCTTCCAGATACTCGATCGAAGCCTGCAAGTGACCCGGCAGAAAACGGTCGTCGTCCGAACACCAGGCAATCAGATCTCCCGTGGTCGCAGCCATCGCCGCATTCCAGTTGGCGACGCCGCCCGAATTCTCCGGTTGCCGGATCACCCGCAGGCGAGATTCCGCAGCCGCCATGCGGTCGAGCACCTGCAGCGTGTCATCCGTCGAAGCATCATCCGCGACCACGATCTCATCCGGCGGGGACGATTGCGCCAGCGCCGCCTCCAGTGCTTCGCGCACCATGTCCGCGCGATTATAGGTGGCGATCGCCACCGAAAGTTTCACGTCTGCCCCCACGTCAGCGCGGACGCCACCGTTACGACGCACAGCCCGCCGAACCATGCCGCCACCGCGCGTGCCGTCGGAACGAAGCGCAGCCTGCGCCACACATACATCGCGCACAGCAACAAGTGAGCCGCATACATCGCCACAAAAGCCACGGCCGCGCCCACTGCCGCCGTCACTACTGGCGCCAGCGCCGCAGCCACCGCTAGGAACACACCATAAGCCGCCAGATCCGCAGCCAGAAACATCTTCATATCCGCCGCCGCCAATATTGGGATCGACAAAATCCAACTGGTGACTTTCAGGTAGTCGCCCAGCAAGGTCCAGCGCAGATACCCCGCCGCCGGACGGAACGCCGCCGAGTAGAACACCGTCAGCAACCACGGCTTGAGCAACGCAATCGCCGCAATCGAGGCCGCCGCCGTGAGCGTAGCCACCATGAGCACGCTCGAAATGTGAGCATCCCGCTGCCCCGGACTGCGCGACCGCGCCAGTTCCGGTAAGTAATACGTCTGCAGCGAGGACAGCACCAGCGTGACGTGATTCATGCTGAGCCCCCACGCTGCGTCAAACTGCCCCGTCACGATCACACCTTGCGTGGCCGTAATATGTCCCCGCACCGTGAGCAGCGTCCCCGCAGCCACCAGCCCGCTCGCCAGCATCGCAGCCGACATCGCTCCGAACCTGAGCGCAGCGCCGAAATTCCACCACCGCCCCGGACCGCGAAACCACACGCTTAGTTGACTGCGAAAAGCCACCAGAGCTCCCAGCGCCGCCGCGCAGCTCAGGGCGCTCGCGAAAATCAACAGCGCAACCAGAGCGCTTCCTCGTCCCTCGACGAAGGTATGCGCCGCCGGCCCGGCGCCCAGCATCATGGCGGCGGACCCGATCACGGAAAGCACCGCCAGCCGTCCGACGGTTCCCAGCGCGTTCAAAAGCCCGCTCGCAAAAACCAGGACGCTGCCGAGCATCACGGAAACCGCCAGCCATGGAAGCGGAGGGACCGCCTCCACACCGAATCCGGCCAGTATCGCGAACGCCCGCGGACAAAAAATCATGCCGGCTGCGACCGCACCTGTCGCCGCCGCGAAGATACACAGGACCGTGCGCACATACTCGGTCTGTTCGACACCCTCGAGCGCACTCGCCCCCCGCACCAGCGCCGTCTGCCCGTTGCCGGTCGCGCCCGCTACCGCCACCTGGCGAAGCTGCTGCAAAGTGGTCAGCATCGCCAACGCCGCCGGACCGCCCAGCGCCGCCAAGATCTTGGTCGCAATCGCGCTCAAAAGCCCACTCGCGAGCGCCCCCAATCCGCTCTGGCTCATGGCGCGAACCACCGGTATGTAAATCCTCGTCCGGGACTCCGCGGCAATCACGCCATGGCCCTCAACGGCAAACAGGCCGCCAGACACACCGAACCGACAATCTCCTCCACCTGCTCCCAGGTCAGATGCGGATGCAAGGGCAAGCTCAATTCCTCGCCCGCCATCTGTTCCGCGATCGGAAACGACCCGCGCCCGAAGCCGGCCTCGCGATAGGCCCCCGAAAGATGCGGCGGCACCGGGTAATGAATCAGCGTGCCGATTTCCTCGCGTGCCAACTGTCGCGCCAGCCAGTCGCGCTGCGGGTAGCGCATCGCGAAAACATGCCAGACCGAATCGGCGCCATCCGCCACCTGCGGCAACGTTAGACCGGGGATTCCCGACAATTGATCCGAGTAGCAGCGCGCGATCTCGCGCCGCCGCTGGTTCCACTCATCCAGGTACTGCAACTTCACTCGCAGCACCGCCGCCTGCAAAGGATCGAGCCGCGAATTCACTCCCCGCACCTCGTTCGAATATTTCTCCCGCGACCCGTAATTGCCTAGCACGCGGATACGCTCCGCCAGCGCCGCATCGTCCGTGACCACCGCTCCGCCATCCCCCAACGCGCCTAAATTTTTCGTCGGATAGAAACTGAACGCCGCGGAGTAGCCGCCCAAATCCACGCCGTGTGCCTGCGCCGCGTCCGCCACCAGCGGAAGCCCGCGCCGTTGAGCGATTTCACCCAGCGCCTCCATCGCCGCGGTCTGTCCGTATAGATGCACTGCGACGATCGCGCGCGTGCACGGGCTGATAGCATCCTCCACCCGCGCCGGGTCGAGATTGTAGGTAGCCGTGTCCGGCTCCACCGGGACCACTCGCGCTCCCGTTGCCGATACCGCCAGCCACGTAGCGATATAGGTGTTCGACGGCACGATCACTTCGTCGCCCGCGCCCACCCCCAGCCCGCGCAGCAAGAGCGTCAGCGCATCCAACCCATTCGCGACCCCCACGCAGTGCCGCGCCCCGCAATACTCAGCAAATTCGTGTTCGAAAGCTTCCACCTCAGCGCCCAATATGTAGACTCCCGACTTCAGCACCCGCGCCAGAGCCTGAGCGATCTCCGGACGCAGTTCTTCCGTAGCCAACCGCAAATCAAGGAATGGGATCAATGTTTCCTCCTCGCAAAGCCAAGTAATCATCCACGTCGCGGATGTAATCATCCTCGCGATAAACATCGGAGGCCAGCACCAGCAGCACAGCATCGGGCGAATACTTATATTCGGTAGTCCACACCAGCGGAGGCACGTGCAATCCCAGGTCGGGACGGTTCAGCAAAATCTCTTCGCTCGCGTCACCGTCAAACAACCGCACTGAACAGTTGCCATGCACGCATACCAGAAACTGATCGAGTGTGCGGTGCGCATGCTCCCCGCGAATTTCCCGGCTGGGTACGCCGAACACCAGGAAGTAACGCACCACCGGAAACGGCAGCGCTTGATGAATCTCCGCGAACGACAGATGACCCCGCGCGTCCGTGACGTGCGGCAATTCGTAGAGCCCGGCGCCCGCAATCAACGGCGTCTCGCCCCGCACCCGCACCGCAACCCGGCTCCGCGACTCATCATTGACGAAGCCGCTGACCGCTGCCGGATTCCCCATCACGATGGCACGCGCCGGTACGTCACGCGTGACCACCGCTCCCGCCCCGACCATTGCTCCCGCGCCGATCGTCACGCCCGGCAGCAGTGTGGCGTTCGCTCCAATCGACGCCCCGCGCCGGACCAGAGTACGCGCGACCTCAGCCGGCCGCCGCCGGCTGCGCGGAAACGCGTCGTTAGTGAAGGTCGCATTGGGGCCGACAAAAACGTCGTCCTCCAGCGTAACGCCGTTCCACAACTGGACGCCGCATTTGACAGTGACACGGTCGCCCACCACAGCGCCACCTTCGATAAAAGTGTGATCGCAGATATTGCAATCCG
>Ga0105242_10002983_pt1 | contig 13244 bp, 7 predicted proteins | sample KBSM24metaG_FD_81521 | JGI IMG/M metagenome (GOLD analysis project Ga0105242, IMG submission 81521) | Miscanthus rhizosphere microbial communities from Kellogg Biological Station, Michigan, USA - KBS M2-4 metaG | ecosystem: Host-associated > Plants > Roots > Rhizosphere > Soil | place: Michigan...
CGACTTCGATCCGCATCACCGTCACGTCGAACGTCCCACCGCCGAGGTCGTACACGAGCAGCGTCTGTTTCTCCATGGCCTTGTCCACGCCGTAGGCGAGCGCCGCGGCGGTTGGCTCGTTGATGATGCGCAACACGTTCAACCCGGCGATTCGCCCGGCATCTTGCGTCGCTTTTCTTTGTGCGTCGTCGAAGTAGGCCGGCACGGTGATCACTGCGTCGCGAATTGGGACGCCGAGCTTGGTCTCCGCGTCCTCCCTGAGTCGCTTCAGAATCAGGGCAGACACTTCTTCGGCCGAGTACCGTTGTCCTGTGCCCGCCATGAAGGTCCAATGAGGCACTCCCATCTGGCGCTTCACGAACTGGACGACGTCTAGAGGGTTTGCTGTGGCGCCCCGTTTGGCGCTCGAACCCACGACTGTGCGCGGGCCGTCGAAAAGCACCACCGAAGGAGTGATGTCTTCGCCATCTCGGTTTGAGATCACCTCGGGGAAACCGTAGCGGTTCACTACCGCGATGGCCGAAAACGTGGTCCCGAGGTCGATGCCTACGACCGGAGCGCTCATCCAATTCGTCCTTTCGGACCAGACACCCCACTCAACCTGAGACCTCCGGAGGAGGGATGGCCGGGCGATGCCGCCGAATGATGACGTCCTCCGCGCGAAGGATCCTCGTTCCCCAACGGAAACCAGTCCGCACAATGCGCTCGATCTGGTGATGCTCATCGGCCTCGGGTGTCTCGACGACCCCGACTACCTGTTGCGTCTCCGGGTCGTAGCGATCCGAGACGGACACGAGACTTCGCACATCCCTCCGATACAGGATCTCCAGAAGCTCTTCGCGGAACGAGCCGAGTGCCGACGCCTCGCCGGCGCTGCTGGAGGAGCGGCTCGCGATGTCGATTCTGTCGAAGAGGAGTAGGAGGTCGAGGAGTAGCGGCCGAGTGACCTCCAGCGAATGCGCGAGCTTCGCCTCTTGAAGGTCGGCGTACAGGTGTCGAAATGCAGCTTCTTTGGTCGCGTCGTAGGCGAATCGCGCGTCAAATCGATTTTCGAGCCGGCTCAAACCATCATTGATTTCAGCGAGAAGCGCGTGGAGATCAGGAGCGACGGCCGGGATCGGCTGCGCGACGGTCGCATCGTCGCCGTTGCCGACGGCTGGCTCGGCGGGCTCGCTGGGATTCAAGGAAGGTCTTCGTGTAAGCACTGTAGCCAGATCGTCCTACCGTTCACACTACCGGTGCATGTCCCAGTGGTGATTGCAAAAGGCGCAATAGTGGTGCCTCGGCCGTCGGCTCAAACCCTCCACAGCCGCAGCCGCGCGCGCTATATGAACCGGAGCCAATCTGCAAAGTCCGATCGATCGACTGCCGTTCGTTCCTTACACGCACGGCAGCAACGAGTCGCGCTACGAAGCGAAGCTCACGGCGAACCTCCCGCAGAATCACACGCCCTGCGTGAACAGCTGGTATCGCGCGCACCGGGCGGATATAAGTCTCACACATCTCAGTCATGAGATCCTCGTGCCCCGAAAGACAGATCTCCGAAAGACCGACCTACCGTTGAACCTTAGCGAGGCTGGAGAGCTTGGACGGCAGCCTCCACGATAGGAGTGTCAGTCACGAGTCTTTCCCTACCCATCAAGCTGAAGATAGTGCCTACTCGTAACAGGACTACACCAGCTATACCGAGAGCGGCGTTTGCACACCGACTCGCGTCCTCGGTGGGCAACATGCAGACTGGTTGCAAGGAGGAAGCGATCTCGAACGGGCAGTCTCTTGAGAGTCGGGATAGGAGGCAATCCGCGAGGGTCGGCCGCAACTCTCGTAAATAGTGGTAACGCATACGGGATTCGAACCCGACCGCGAAGTGGCCCCTAAGAACTCGCCGTCCGCCCACCCAACGCCAGCACCGTCCCTGGCAACAGCGTGCAATCCCAGTTCGTCTGGAACGACAGGACCGAGGTCGCGGTGCCGGTTGCGTCGACGCGGATTCCGAGATCGCTGATGAGGGGGTAGCTCGGGTAGTCGGTGAGTTGGAGCGTGAATCCCGGCGGCAGGAACCAGGCGGAGTTGAGCCGGGTGATTTGCATCGGCGACTCGATCAGGGCCTGGAAACCGGCGGACTCCGGGTACTCGACGTCGCGGAGTTGCAACAAGTACACGACGCCCAGGTTCTGGGACTTGAAGTGCTCGATGAGATGCATCACGCCGGTCACGGCGTCGAGAAAGAGATCGCCCACGGCCAGCTCCGCGAGCTGCTTCAGATCCTCCCAGTTCGCATGCCGCGTCGCGGCGGCCCATCCCGGCGGCGAAACGATGCGCGCGACTTCGGCCAGCTCCAGCTCCTCGTCGGGTCCGTACTTTTTATAGACCCACGTCGAGAGCGCGGCCGGCTGATACGTGCCGGCCACGTACTCCATCTGCCCGAACACCTTGCGATAGCCGAAGACCTCACGGCCGGTGCTCACGGTCAGCGGGTTGTCGACGGCGAGATAGGCCTGGGCCACCGCGACGTGACCGAATTCGCGTCCGCGGAAGCAGGCCACGTAGTAACCGAAGTTGAAATCCGACTCGCGCATCCAGCCCGTGCCTTCGGGAGTCCAGGTGATGCGATTGATCCACACTGGATTGCAGAACACGAACGGCAGGAGCGGCACATAGCGGTAGTTGCTTCCGGGAACGGAGTTGAGCCAGTTGTCCGTCGTCTTCACGAGCTGGTCGTACGAGGCGTGAAGGACGAACATCTGCGAATTCATCCCCTGCAACCCGAACGGATGGCGGTACACAGAAGAACCGGGAAGCTCGATGAACTTCGGCAGGGTCATGTTCAGGCTCCTTCCATTTCGCTCAACTTCCGCAGATAGAGGTCGCAACCGATCTGTTGAAAGATCGCGCGCGCGCGGTCGCGATGCGCGCCGATGCGGCGCGTGAGCTCGTACTCGCCGATGCCCTCATCGATCGGCAGCGCGAGGCGCACCGCGGCGGCGATCGACTTGCGCAGCAGCTTCTCGCCGCGGTGCTCGTTTCCTTCCAGATACTGCTTGATGCCCATCAGCCGCAGCGTGACCGGCAGCGCGAGCGGCATGCGTCGCGCGACAGTTTGCAGGCGCCGCAGCAGGACGTCGGTGGCGCGGTCCAAAGGCACGCCGGAGGCGTGCACTACACCACGAGACCACGCTTCGAGATACACCTCCGCGGGCGCGGAGAGGCCGCGGTATTTCTCCCAGATGATCGACGGGATTTTCGAGACCGCGGCGTACGTGACGTCGGCGGCGGCGAGCGCGTCGTCGAAGCGTCCGAGATGCAGAAACGCGTGGCAGCGGTGCGCGTAGCTCACGAGCTTCGCGTTGTCGCCGAGCGCATCGACCAGCTTCACCGCCGCGGCGATGGAGTCCAGCGCTTCCTCGCAGCGGTCCATGAGGATGAGCGTTCCGGCGCGCCAGGAATGGCCCCACGCCTCGTGCTGATGGTTGAGGCGCTTGTGGGCGCGGTCGCGGAGCTCGGTGAACGTTTCCGCGGCCTTCGACAAACGGCCCGTGTACAGCTCATAGAAGCCGCGCGCGGTCTCGTTCATCTCGATGACCTGGGGATCGCCCGCCTTTCGCGCGGCGGCGATCGCATCGTCGAAATAGAGCGCGCAGCTTTTCCAGTCGCAGTTCGTGATGTACAGGACCGCCGAGGTGTAGCCGATGTGGCCGAGTCCGTGGAGATCGTTCGTGGCGATGGCGAGACGGCGCGCTTTCTCGTAGTAGCGGGCCGCGATGCGCGGCAGGCCGACGGCGCTGGTGACCGCGCCGAAATTCGCGTACGCGTGAATGAGCGCGGGGACGTCGCCGAGGCGCTCGGCCTCGTTCACCGCGAAGAGTCCGGAGGCGAGCATGATCGTGTTCTCGTCGCTGTAGTACCGCCCCTCGGAGAATTTCTGAGCGGCCATGGTGATCTCGCGCAACAGCGGCTGCTTTGCCTGCGACGATCGCAGCATGCGGCGCGGCGCCGTGAGATGAACCGCCTGGCGCGCCGATTCGCGAATGAGCCGCATCCGCCAGCCCATCGCGGTATTCGGCAAGCGGATCCCGACTTCGCTGAGACTCCGACGCGCGTGCTCGCCGGACGTTGGAAGATCGCCCAGACCAAAGTGCGCGAAACTGAGGACGCGTTGCCAGCGCGCGTGTTGTAAGCCACCCTCCCGTGATGCGTCGAGCACGATCGCCCGGTTCATGAGGTCGATCGCCTCCCGGCACGCGCCGGACGCCACCGCTGTTTCGGCGGCAACAGCGTAGTAGCCGATCGCTTTTTCGTGCAGGCCGGCGAGATCGCAGTGACGCGCGAGCTCCGCGGCATGGAGTTTCGACGCGGCGTCATCCGCGCAGCGTTTCTCGAGCGCTTCCGCCGCCCGGCCGTGCAGAGCGCGACGCCGCTCTTCGTTGATGCGTGCGTACGCGCCTTCGCGAAGCTTGTCGTGCGCGAAGCGGAGGCCGTCCTCCGTCGACTCGACGACGTGCTGCTCGGCCAGCTCGGCGATACCGTCGAGCGCATCGCTTTCGCTTTCGCCGCACATCGCGATGAGCTCCGTCTCCGGCGCCCAGCGTCCGAGGACGGCCATCGCTTCGGCGATGCGCTGCGCGAGCGGCGAGAGCCGGTCGAGCCTGCGGGCGACGAGATCGCGGATCGTGCCGGGAAGCCCGAGGCTCGCGTAGGTCTCGTCCTCGGCGGCGACATGCCACCGGCCGCTCTCGCGGTACAGCAGTTGCTCGGCCACCGCGACGCGCAGGTATTCCGCGACGAAGAACGGATTCCCCTCGGTCTGTCCGGCAAGAAAATGGAGAAAGCTCCGGGGCACGGCCGGCGCGGCAAGCATCGAACGAACGATCTCGGCGACGTCCGCGTCATCGAGACGGCCGAGCAGCAGCTTCGAGATGTGATCGCGCGCGAGGATCGCCCGAAGTTCCGGACCCGCTTCGTCCGCGCGGTACGTGCCGAGGATGATCAGGGGAAGTCCTTCGAAAAACTCGCCGCCGAGCGAGGAGAGGAAACGAAGCGTGACCTCGTCGGCCCATTGCAGGTCGTCGAGAACGACGAGCAGCCGGCGCGCGCGCGCGAACGCCGCGAGCGTCTCGGCGAGATCGCCGAACAGACGGCGGCTCGCGGCCGCCGGCGGAACGCGGGCGGTTCGTTCGTCGGCCAGCGCGTCGAGCGCCGGGTCGAGATCGCGCAACACCTGCAGGCGCGCGCCGAGGATGCGCTCGACCAACTCGTCGCGCCCGCGGCAGTGATCGGCGATCGCGCGCAGGAGCGGCCGCAGCGGATGCAGCGGCTGGCCGCCGACCGGATCGCATTCTCCGGTGACGACCTGAAAATCGTCGAGGCTCGCTTCGCGCGTGAACGCGGCGGCGACGGACGTCTTGCCGATCCCGCTCACGCCGCCGAGCATGATGAACGTGCCGGTGCCCTTGCCGGCACCTGGAAGCAGACTGCAAAGCGTGCCGACGGTTTCCTGGCGGCCGATGATCTCGGGCCGGTAGAGATAGGAGGCCTTCTCGGCGCGAAAGTCGGGATCCGGCTCCGCGCCCGCGGCGACGAGCCGCTCCGCCACATCCTCGGCATAGCCGAGGCGGGCGCCGCGGCGCTTCTCGAGAAGATTCAGGATCAGCGCCTCGAGCTCCGGCGAAACGCCGTCGACGACCACGGACGGCGCGACCGGCGGTTGCTTGAGATGCATCAGCATGACGTCGTTGACGGAGCGTCCGTCGAACGGCGGCTGGCCGGTGACGATCTCGTACAGCATCACGCCGAACGAGTAGAGGTCCGCGCGCGCGTCGACGAGCTCTCCCCGCGCCTGCTCGGGCGAGATGTAGACCGCGGTGCCTGCCGCGTGGCCGCCGACCTCCAGCACTTCGCGTCCGCTGTGCGCGCGGAATTGCCCCATCAAACCGAAGTCGACGAGCACGGGACGATCGCCCGAGCGCACGACGACGTTCTTCGGCTTGAGATCGCGATGCACGATGCCGTGCGCGTGCACGTAGGCGAGCACGCGCGCCAGCCGGTACATCACCGTCAGCGCGCGCGGCAAGTCCACGCGCGCCTTCGAACGCCGCGGCGCGCCGGCCATCGCCGCGAGGTCGGCCGGCTGCGGCTCGAAAGGCAGCACCTGCGTGAGATCGGAATGCGGCGCGTTGAGGTCCAGCAGCTCTTCGAGCGTGCGGCCCTCGAGGAGCTCCATCGCGTACCACGGCACGCCCTTTTCCACGCCTTCGTCGAAGATGCGCACGACGCCGGGATGCCGGAGGCGGCCGAGCGCGTGGATCTCGCGGCGCATGAAGCCGAAGACGCTGGCCATCTCCTTCCACGGAATCTTGAGCGCGACCTCGTGCCCGTGGTTCATGTGCACGGCGCGATAGACCACACCCATGCCGCCGCGCGCGATCTCGTACCGCACTTCGTACGGACCGATCGTGCGCGGGACGGCGTCAGTGGTTGCGGTCGCGGTCACGACATCAACTCCTCCCCGCTGCCCGCTGAACGCCGCCCGCTCATCCTTCTCATTCGACGATCACCATCCCCGGACAGAACCGCTGCACGCCTTTCATGCCGCCGAGGACCGCGGACTCGACGCAGCCGAGGGCGAAGCCGTTGAGAACCCAGTCGCCCGCGAGCGAGAGATTCGCGTAGCCGGGATTCGCCGGATCGAGCCTGTATTTCGTGCTTCCGGCAACGGACAGGACGTACAACTCCGTCGGCTGCGTGTTGACGCGGAAGAATTGCCGGCGAAAGCGCTCTTCATCGGTGAGCGTGGCGCCGGGCTCGTTGACGCAGAGCCAGTCGTACCGGAACTTGCCGCCCTTCGACGCCGTCGTCCAGACGAGATCCATGTGTTGTTCGAGAAGCTCGCGCGTGAGCTCGCGCGGCGTTTCTTCCACCGGTGCAGCGGTGTCCGACATCGCGCCGCAAAGATAGGCGACGTTGTTCACCGGCACCGCCCAGTCCTCGCGCGGAATGAGCTGGCTCATGTCGGCCCACGTGTCCAGCGGCTCGATGAACGTCCCGAAGACGGTCCGTTCGCCGTAGCAGCGGCCGTCGAGCGCCGGAGGCCATCCCATATCCGCGACGTTGCGGCTCAACCAGAGCTGCGCGGCCTGCGTGCGCACGACTTTCACGTGCTCGACCATCGATCGCCAGGCTTCCTTCTGTTCGAGGATTTTCGGGCAGACGAAGGGCACCGCGCCGAGGGAGAGGCCGAACACGACGTGATCGAAATCGGTGTCCCGCTTCAACACCAACTCTTCGACGTCGGGCCAGTCAGCGTCGTACGCTTCGAGATCGATGTGGCGCTCGCGCAGCTGATCGCCTTCGACGAGCTGGTCGTAGAACGGGATCGAGGGCCAGGACGGTAATCCCTTCACGTCGACGAGCGGCGCGTACGATCCCTTGACTGTGGCCTGCACACCGATGCGCAGCTCGTCGATCTGTTGGCCGTCTTCCGCGGGGACGACTTCGCGCAGGCGGTGGAAGAACTTGAACTTCACGCCGCGCCTCACGAGCACTTCGTAGATCGGCGCGAAGATGGTGTCGCCCATCCCGGCCTGCATTTTCAGGAAGACGGATTCGTAATACTCGAGATAGATGCGCATCATCGCGCAGGTGGTCGTGCCGGCGGCGAGATCGGCCTTCGACGGATCGGTGGCGTCGCCTTCGCGATAGGCGAACACGATGTCGTACATCGCCCGCACGACGGAGCACCACGAGCTTTGCTGGTGCAAGCCGTTTTTCGACATCCAGCTCCGCCATTCCTGATCGTCGATGAACGTCCAGTCATGGCCGCAGAGATCGCGGATCATGCCGAGGAGCGTGGCCACGGAGATGTCGACGAGCATGAGCAGACGCTGCATCCCGAGATGTTTTTCGGAGAGATCGAATCCGATGCCGATCAACTCCTGCACGCCTTCCAGCGCAAGGCGCAGCAGCGTGTGATGATGCGTTTGAGCGCCGGGCGGGTCGGGCCGGCCGGGCTCGCGCAGCACTCCGGCGTGTGACGTGGCCGCGTGAAGCGCGCCGTGCAGCGCTTTCAGATGCAGCACGTGACCTTCGGGAAGCTCGTGCGGCTTGCGCGTATGGCGTTCGCGACCCTCGAGAAATCCGTCGATCCGGTCCTTCGCCCACTCGAGGAGGCTGCGGTGATACCCGCACGGCGAGCCGAACCCGGTCTGATCGCCGGGCTCTCCCGGACGAATCGGCGTGGCCACGATCCACTCGTCCTCCAGCCAGGCTCCATCCGCTCCTTTTTCCATCATCGTGAACACGGTCTGCGGCTTGAACGCGTCTTTCCACGTGGCGAGCGGCTGGCTCGGGTCGCGATTCAACTCGCCGTACACGGCGCGCATCATCCGAAAGGCGTTCGCGTAGAAGCCCATCCAGATGTGCAGTCCGTGCTCTTCGATGCGATACCCGGCATCGGGGTTGCGGCCGCTCGCGCCTTTGCCGCCGAGGCGCCATCCCAACTGATAGACGGTGACGTCGTGGTCTGTCGCGACGCCATCCGGGCCGGGGTTCGTCAGCCATTAGGTCGTTTTTTTAGCGATACGGCCACCACCGAGAATTGCGATCCGCATCCGGGCTCCTTTCCTACGATGAAATTGTGGTGATTCCCATCCAGCGCGTGTAAAGCTCGTCCGGGATGTCGAAGATCCCGCTGTCGTCTTCGTAAGAGCTCGAAGCCTTCCGCATCAGCAGCGACACGAACAGCGCCGCGGCCTGCTGCGCGACGGGCAAATCGATCAGCATGTGATCGCGCAGCGCGAGGCAACTACGGACCGCCTTCGCGGCGGCCGGTGAGAACGCGGGCAACTGATCGAGTCCGTTGATCTTCGCGGTCTCCGGAGAGAGCAACTCCGCGACGACGAACTGCATCAGCTCACTGGCTGCATCACGCGCGACCGCGGGAAACAGGCCGGTCCAGAACTCGATCAATCCGCGTCCGAGACGAACCGCCTCGGGCGTTGCCCCACCATAACGACTCTTGATGCCGTCGAAGATCCGCGCGGCGTCTTCAGCATCTCTCGGCAGGAGCTCGGGCCTGATGCCGAGCAGCGCGCCGGCGACGTTCCAGATGTGGATGTACGCCTCGCGCTGATACGGCGTGAGCTCGCAGCCGAACCGATCGAACGAGCGCACGACGACGTGCGAGAACGTCAGCAGCGTATGCAGCAGCTCGAGCTGGCTGATCGGCTGTCCGTTTTCCATGTCCCACAATCCGGTCGAGGCCAACCCCGCCAGTCGATGCGGCGTCTCCAGCCGTCGTTGCACGAAGAGCCGGACCATCGCGTGCAGCAATCGCAGTCGCTGCAGCGAGAGTCGTCCGCGGCCGCTCGCGTCGAGCCCGTGCTCAGCAAGGACATCGAAGCACATCCGCACCGTGAACCAGAGGCGGCGATCGACATGCGTCGGATCGGCATCGAGTTGCCGCGTCAGGTCCAGCAGCTTCGCCGTTCGCGGCATCTGATACGTTTCGGGAAGACTCGCACAGATGTGCGCCGCGACCGAGAGCACGCCCCATTCGAGAAAGACCTCGGAGGCCGCGGCGAGGCGCGGCTCGCATGCCCACGCGGGACGCGCGGAAGTCGCCTCGAGAAACCGCCGCATCGGCGCGGGCAGATCACCGGGAGCGGGATCGCCGCGATAGAGGCCGGCCAGAAACGTTTCCAGTGCGCCGCACTCCCCCGACGGCGATACGAGACACGCCACCGCTGCGTCGGCGAGAGGATCGGCTTCATGCAGCAGCGACTCCGCCGTCGGATCGGGACGAGGTCCGTGCAGGTACGGATTCTCGAGGATCGACGCGATCGTCTCGAGCGTGACGTCACACGCGCGATCGAAGGCGCGGCCGAATCCGAGCACGTCGCCGGCCAGTGCGGCGAGGCCTTCGACCGGATAGCTGATCTCGCGCGTGATCCGCGTCGTCGAGTCGTCGCCGGCCAGCGTGTACTCCATGCGCGCGGCGATGTGACCCGCGAGACGGCTCATCACGGTGTCGCCGGCGGAGACCGCCGAGAGCACGCAACGATACGGACGCTCGACGACTTCGACGCTCCAGTCGAAGTGACCGCGCCATCGATGAATGTGAGCTCGTTCCCGGAACCGTTCGCCGGCGCGGAGCGGGCGCCACGGCTCAGCGGCCTCGATCCCGAGCGTCGCCGGCGAGACCCGCGGCCAGTGACCCGGCGTCGTCACCCAGTCGAATACTTCGCCGGCCGGCCGGGCGATGGTCGCTACGGTGACTTTGCGGTGCATTGAACCGCATCAATACTAATACTCGTTCAAAGTTGTTTCATGTGGTGACCGCTGCCCTCAGCGGTCACGGGTGGGACGGCGCTTCGCGCCGTGCGACCGCTGAGGGCAGCGGTCGCCACATAGCGAAGCACACTCGAACGACCACTAGCGCCTCCGGTCACCGCACGAAACGCGAGCAACGGACCGCCAACTTCAGTCAGCGGTCCGTGCCGATCGCGGCGAGGTTTACGCCCTGGCCTTGCGATAGGCCGCGGCGTAGCGTTTCGACTCGTCGGGGTTCTCCGTCACCTTGCGGATCTTTGCCTCGAACGTCTGTTCGGTCAGACCGTGACTGCTGAGCAGCTCGCCGGCGCGGTCGGGTGATTTCTGAATCTGCGCGCCGAGCTCTCCGAGTTGTTCGGGTGTGAGGTCAGGCCCGCTTCGCGCAGCCTGCTCCGACGCGACGCTCGCCGACTGGTGTTCGTTCTGTTTGCAGCCGCCCGCGAACGCGAGCAGCACGATCATCGAGAGTGCCAGTGCGTTTCGCATGTGATCATCCTTTTCCTTTCCCTTTTCCTTTTCCTTGCGCGTTGCCTTGCGCGTTACCGGACTGACCGTGGCCGCCGCCCTCTCCGCCCTGTTTCGCTTTCGGCGGCGAAGCCGGTCTGGCCTGCGGCATCGGTTTCACGCGCGTTTCAGGGAACACGCGGGGCTCGCCGCGTTGCTTCGTGCGAGTCACGTGCGGCGTCCTGGGCTCGGCGATTCGAACCTTCTTCGGTCTCACCTGCCGGTCCATATCGGAGCGCTCGACGGTTCGCGTTCGCGCGGTGTGGCGCGGCATCGTGCCGTGCACGACCTCCGCACCCGTCTGCAGGCCGAGGTCTTTTTTCAATTGTCCGGGAGGCCCGCCGTGCGGATGCGCTCTCGCGACACGAGTCACCACGACCGGCGGCAGGACTACATCGCGGTCGACGATCACCACCGGCTGCGGCTCGACGATGTTGATGTCCTCCACCCCCGTCGTTCGCAGCCGATCGGCGATCGCGAACGCCAGCGGGCGTCCGAACACGCCGCGGTCGACCTCGGTCGTCACGAACTCGACGAACTGCGGCGCGGCGGTCTGATCGACGAGAACCACCGGCGAGTAACGCACGACCTCGACGAATTGCGGCGCCGGCACCATCGCCTGATTCAACGCCGCCACGAACCGGAACAGATCGCTCTGCGGCACATCGGCGAGATCGGCGACGGCAGCGACGGCCAGCGGCATCGCCACGACCGCGAGCGGATCGAATCGGACGGGCTGGAATCGCGTCACGACGACTTGCGGAAGAATCTCCCGCTGCACAACCGTGACGACCGGCGGATCGACGACGTTCACGCCGTCGATGCCGTACGCCACGTAGCGATCGGCGATCGCCACCGCCAGCGGCTGACCGACGACGCCGCGTTCGTATTCGCTGGTCACATAGGTGACGAACGCCGGCTCCCTCGCATCAACGAGCGCCACCGGCGCATACCGCACGACTTCGATGAATTGCGGCGCCGGCACCGCGGCGCGGTTCAATGTGCTGACTACCGTGAGGAAGTCGTCGCGCGGCAAGTCCGGCAACGCCGTGACCTCCGCTACAGCCACGGGCATCGCCGTGATGGCGATGAGCTCATCCGTGCTCAATGCCTGCGCACTGCCGGCCAAAATGAGCATGCAGACGAGCAGCGCAGGCAGCATCTTCTTCATAGGCCACCTCCGCGTTTGTTGTGTGCAATGCGCAAACCGGTTTTGGCCTTTGGGGCGGGCTCGTCCGCCGGAGGCGGACGCGGGCGCGTTCAACGTCCCCGACTTACGGGGACCCTTGCCGAGGAATGGACGGCTTGGGTGGCGGACGGTTCTATCCGGCGGTAGAGTTAAAGGAGTGCAGCCGTTGCTAGCACACACCTCATGGCGTTCTTCAGGGCATCAATCAAGTACAGGCCTCTGCGCGTTGGGTTCATCGTGCGAGCGGGCCACGTCGCCGACATCCTGAAGGCGGCCGGAATCAACTGTCTCCTGTGGGGAGGTATCCACAATCCGCTGATCCCGGTTGGCGATGGTGAGAACGCTTTTGGGCACGAGCTCGTAGACCTGTTCTCGGTTGACGTTCTCCACATCGTGGAGTCATCGCCAGACGGCGAAGCATTCGCGGGAAAGTATCCCTTCCTACGAGGCTCCAGCCATCTCGTCGCCGACATCTTCTACGAGGAGTGGCGCAGCAAGAAACAAGTGCTCGCGCTTCTCGACTCGAAGAGCATCATTGATCTCTGCTGGGAGGAGGATTTCAAGAGCAAGGCGGATGACTTCAAGAGCGACTTCCTGCTGCTGAAGTGGGACGCGACGGACCCGTTGGCGAACGTGCTCTCGCTGCAATTTGGTTTTTTTCCGGCGGAGCCCGATCTCAAGTGGAATTACGAGAAGATGTTCGTCAAAGGCCTGCATGCGCGGGAGCAGGTGCTTCCGCTTGGCGAAGCCCTCGCGATGAACCCTCGGAAGAGCTTCGGGCCAATTGATCTTACCGGCGCGCAGCTTCGAGGATACGGTAGCGGCTTCCCCTGGGGAGGCAACGGGATTTACATCGGCGATTCGAGCAATTTCGACGACCTGATCTCGTTCTGGAATATCCGCGCGGCCGGGAACAACATCATCTTTCTTTCCAAGGACTATCCTGAGAGGCACCTCGCTTTCGCCCAAGGGTTCGCCGACTTTCTGGACTCTTTGCCAAACCGGCATCCGAACATCGAAGATTGGATTAGCCTCTACCACAACGTCGATGATGAAGCGTTACGGGCGTGCATCGCGCACCTCACCTTCAAGAAGCCGATCCTCTGGCACGGTCTCGCGGAGCATGCTTGGAATGGGTTGAACATTCAGCCTTCCTACCACGTCTTCAAATGGCAAAGCACCACGATGCATGTGGAACCCGCATACGGTAAGTACGTGGCAAACG
>Ga0105242_10002984_pt1 | contig 13242 bp, 10 predicted proteins | sample KBSM24metaG_FD_81521 | JGI IMG/M metagenome (GOLD analysis project Ga0105242, IMG submission 81521) | Miscanthus rhizosphere microbial communities from Kellogg Biological Station, Michigan, USA - KBS M2-4 metaG | ecosystem: Host-associated > Plants > Roots > Rhizosphere > Soil | place...
CGCGTACGCACCGGCGAAGTGGACGCTGGCGCGCGCGCCGCGGTCGAACATCGCGCGCAGCGCGCGCGCTTTCTCCAGCGGCGAGATGGCGGCGGTGCGCTCGTCGACGGTGTCGAGCCGCGGCACCGGCTCGTTGTCGCGGTAGAGACCCTTGAATCCGACGACCGGTTTCGAGTGCCGCGCCGCCTCTCGCGCCAGCTCCGCGGTGCGCGCGATCTCGTCGTCGTCGAACACCGTCGTCGTCGCCACTCCCATCGCTCCGCCGATGATGACCCGCAGCGTGAGCCACGCGCTCTCCTCGGACATGTTCTGGTGGATCTGCGAGTTCGCGAAACGGGTGATGTTGTGGTCGACGGAGATGAAGGAGCCGTCCGCCTCGTCCGCGTTTGCGGCTTTGAGGGCGCGCTCGAGGATGGCGAACGACTCGTGTTCGGTACGCATTGGTTGCGCGGTTACGCGGTTGCGCGGTTATGCGGCGGCTCCTTGAACCGCGCAACCGCGCAACTGCGCAACCGATTCTTCATCCCATCTCAACATTCCTGAACCTCGCCGCCGGCGCGCCGTGCGCCACGCGCATGGTCTGCATCGGATCGCCCTTGCCGCAGTTCGGCAGGCCCCAGATCTGCCAGGAGCTCCGGTCGGCGATAGCGTCGCAGGAGCGCCAGAAATCGGGAGTGTTGCCGGTGTACAGCGGATTCCTGAGCATCCGGCCGAGGCGGCCGTTCTCGATCTCCCACGCCACCTCGCAGCCGAATTGAAAGTTCAGGCGGAGGTCGTCGATCGACCACGACTTGTTCGTCTCGACGAAGATCCCGCGCTTCGTCGAGGCGATGATCTCCGCGAGCGGCGCATCGCCCGGCTCGAGATTGATGTTCGTCATGCGGATGATCGGGATGCGCGCCGCGCTCTCCGCGCGCACGGTGCCGTTCGACTTGCGCCCGATCGCCGGAGCGGTGTCGCGGCCGGTGAGGTAGTCGACGAACATCCCGTTCTCGACGAGATGGAAGCGCTGCGCCGGAACGCCGTCGTCGTCGAACGCGAACGAGCCGATCGAGCCGGCGATCGTCGCGTCGGCGACGATGTTCACGATGTCGGAGCCGTAGCGGAACGTGCCGAGCATCGACGGCTGCAGGAACGATCCGCCGGCGAGCGAGATCTCCAGCCCCATCGCGCGATCGAGCTCGGTCGGATGTCCGCAGGACTCGTGGACCTGCAGCGCGAGCTGCGCGGAGCCGACGATGAGGTCGAACCGTCCCGCCGGCGCCTTCGGCGCCGAGAGCAGCGCGAGCGCTTCATCGCGCACCTCGAGCGCTTTGCGCGGCATGTCGAGCCGCTCGATGAACTCCCATCCCTCGGCCTGAAAGTCGCCGCCGAACGGATTCGGATAGGTGCGCCGCTGGAACTCGTCGCCTTCGATGGCCACGGCTTCGATGCCGCCGCCCATCTGCGTCGTGGTCTGTTCGATGAAACTGCCGGCGGTCGAGGCGAACGTCTTCTCCTGCCGGTAGCAGGAGATCTCGCCGGAGACCTGATGAATGCGCGGGTCGCCGCGCATCGGCTCGGTGGCGTTCATCAGATGCTCGAGTTTGCGCGCGATGGGGACGGACCAGGGGTCGATCTCGTACTTTGATTCCCATCGCGCGACGTACGGCTCGACGTCGCTGAGCGTGACCGGCTGCGTCGAGGCGATGTTGCTGGCCGCGGCCACTTCGAGCGCGCGCGCGGCGGTCCGTCGAAGAGAGTCTTCGCTGACGTCGCTGGAAGCCGCGAATCCCCAGCCGTTGCCGACGAGCACGCGCACCCCGATCGCGCGATCGACGGTGGAGGAGAGATGATCGACCTCGCCGTTGCGCACTTTCACGTGCTGCTGGTGCGTGGCGGTGGAGCGGACGTCGGCGTAGCGGGCGGTGCGCGCGAGAGTTTTGAGAACGTCTTCGAACTGCGCGCGCACGGCGAGGATTATAGGAGTGCGGCGGCAGAGCCGCCGCTCTAAGAGCGGCGGCCGGGCCGCCGCACTCCTAGACTACGCGTGTCCCTCCAACGCCTCTCCGGGCCGGTACAGGGTGTGTCCGCGCTTCGTGCTCGCCAGTTTGGTTCCGAGTTTCTCGTTCAGCCGGTTCTCGAATCCCTTCACGCCGTTCGCGTCGGTGGCGGTGAGAATGGCCACGAACTCGCCGTTGCGGTTGTGACAGAGGATGTCCTCCTGCCGGCAGAGCTGAGCGAGCGCGCCGTTGATCTCGCGATCCTCGCTGTCGGCCTTGAGCCAGTAGACGGCAAAGGGCGTATCGAACTTCGAGACTGTCGAGATGTTCCGCTTCAAGCGGTCGTGGAAGTCGGGATCGAACGAGACATCCTTGTCCTTCGGCGTCAGCATCGCGCGCCCGCGGGGCGAGACGGTGTCGTCGCCCGCGTTGGCCAGCGCCGAGAGCTCTTCGGCCGAGACGCCTTTGATCGCGCTGTCGCGGAAGTTGAGACGGCGTCCGCTGCGGCGCATGAGCGCATCGACGCGCGCGCGCAATTCGGCCGGTGTGAACGGCTCGGTGAAGTAATCGTCCGCGCCCGCGCGCAGGTACAGCACGCGATCCGTGCGCCGGTTCGCGCCGGGCGACAGGAAGGCGATCGATGACGTGGCGTTATGGGCGAGATCGAGGATGGCGCGGATCGCGCCGGCGGAACGCTGCGGCGTCAGGAGCACGAGTCCCGGACGCTCGCGCTTCACGCGCTCCACGCCCTTCTCGATATCCGCCTCGGCCTGCACTTCATAGTTCTCGCCGAGGGCCTCTTTCACTTTGCGAATCGTGTCCGGCTGCGAGCCGAGGATCAGCACGGTGCGGCTGGCGTGCGACGTTTCCTCCCACGGCTTCGTGACGTCATCGACCTTCTCGCCTTCGCCGCGATAGTTGATCAATCCGCGTCCATTGAGGATGCGGTAATGCGCGGTGAGGTCGTCGCTGTCCGCGTAGCGCAGGTTCGTGAGCCGCATCAGCCGGCCGCCCGTCGCCGCATCTTTCTGCAACGCCACCACGCCGAATGCATTCTGTTCGAGCATGCGCACGATCGGATTGAGCTCCGCGTTGTCCTCATCGCCGGCGATGAGGAAGATCGTGGCCGGCACGTCTTCCAGCGCGTTGATCAGCGATTGGGTGAGCGTCAATGCGAAGTGGCCGGAGTAGTGCGTGTTGACCAGCGTGTAGATCGGATCGATGACCACGCGTTTCGCGCCGATCTGCTTCACGTAGTCGCTGAGCTCCTGCACGATGGCCATCGCGTCGGCCGGGCTTTCGACCAGATCGAAATACCTTCCGCTCGGATTCAGAATCGAGAGCTGATTCCGGCGGACGGCATCTCCGATCGGGAAGCCCACCGCGGTGGCCTGCGTGATCACGTTCTCCGGCTTCTGATCGGTGATCAGAATGCCCGGCTCCTGCAGCTCGAGGCCGCGGGTGAGGAACTGCAGGCCGAGGATCGACTTGCCGACTCCGCCGGAGCCTTTGACCACATAGATGTGATTCGGCATCAGGCCGCCGGCGCCGAAATCGATCAAGTCGATTCCGCTGATCATCCGATCCGACGCGAGCGCCGGCCGTGTCGCGCCGACGGCGTCGCTGATCGCCGGCTCGATCGGAAGCGGCGTGTCTGTTTTTGCTGTGACTGGATTGTCGGCTGGGGGTGGGGTGGTTTGATCGGTCCGCACATCCATCGTTCCGCTCATGAGGTCCTCTTTTGATTCGCGATACGACTGCGGCTCGTTTGCTGAAGCGTGCCGGAGTAGCGCTTAGCAACAGTCGCACCAACGGTTAGCGCGCGACATCCGTCAGTTGAATTTCATCGTGCGCGACGACCGGCTCCCGTCCGCTGAAGACATCGGCGGAGAGGCGGCGGATCGGTGTGAAGTCGTTCCCGATCGGACGCACCGCTTCCCCCGTGTCGCCGGGCGTGCTGACCATGAACACTTCCATGTACTTCTTCAGCGAGACGTTGCGGATGTCTTTCCGCCCGGTATTGCGGAAGAGCGAATAGAGATCGGCGATCTGCGTCGCGGTCAGGTTGGTCTCGGTGTGAGTGCCGACCTCGCGCACGATGGTGACGAGCTTCAGCACGTCCCGCGTCGGCAGCTTCGCGATCTTCTCCTTCATCGCCTCCAACACCTGCTGCTGGCGCAGCTCGCGGCCGAAGACGTTCCCTTCCGCCGAGGCGCGGACGTAGCGGTATCGCGCGTAGCGCAGAGCGCGCTTGCCGTTCATGTGCTGCCAGCCCTGCGTGAAGCCGTCCTTGAAGAGATAGTCGTAGAACGGGCGATAGACGTAGACGTCGATGCCGCCGAGGGCGTCGATCACTTCGCGGAACGCGCGGAAGTCGATGCGCGCGTAGGCATGCACCGGCTGGCCGGAGACTCGCTGCACGACCTGCATAAGATAGCCGGGACCGTCGAGCGCATGCGCGGCATTGAGACGATGCATGCCGAAGCGGTCCATCGGGATGTAGAGGTCACGCGGCAGCGACATCAGCGCGACCTGCCGTGTCGACGGCTTGAGGCTGACGAGCATGATGGCGTCGGCGAGGTCCTTTCCCTCGCCGGGATGCGTATCGCCGCCGACGCCGATCAGAAGAATATTGATGCGGTCAGATTTGAACCCCTCCGCCACCCGATTCGGCACTTTCTGCCATTTCGGGGAAAAGTACGCGTAGGCGGCGATGCCGGCAATGATCACCACGAGGGCGACGAAGCCGTACATCAGGATCTCGGCGACGCCTCTGCGCTCTGCCCTCTGCGGTCTGCCCGCTGCCATGGTCAGTGCACGCGGGCGACGCCCGCGTCGAGCGCGGCGTCCGCGATCTTCTGCAGCGTCAAAAAGTCTCCGCTGCGCGACCGGACCGCTTCGCCGCGATAGGCCACGCTGGTCACGTCGAACGAGTCGAGATACGGCGCGAAGTCGATGCGGCGGATGTCGTCGCCGCGGCGCAGCGCTCCGACGAGCACGTCGGAGTCCTCGGGTGTGAGGTTCGTCGCCGCCAGCGTGCCGAACACCGGCTCGAGCGCGTCGAGATCCTCGTGCGCCTTCATCGCCTTGCCGAGCGCCGCGAGCACGACGTCCTGCTGCCGTTGTTCGCGCGCGAAGCGGTTCGAAGCCGCGAGTCCGGCGACGTAGCCGGAGTACCCGTAGCGGATCGCACGCGTTCCGTTGAGGTGCTCGCTGCCGGGGCGGAAACGGTACTTGGAGTGATACTCATAAACGCCATGCTTCACGTCGACGTCGACGCCGCCGAGGGAGTCGACGAGGCGCTGCACGTCGCCGATGCTGAAGCGGGCGTAGGCATGCACCGGCTCAGCGATGATGGTCTCGATCGTGTCGACCGTGAGACCGGTGCCGCCGCCGGGGTAGCCGGCTGCATCGCCGACGGTCTGGGCCGCGCGAAGCGGCCTGTCGCCGTAGCGGCCGAGCTTCGCCCACAGATCGACGGGGACGGACATGAGCGCCGCGCGGCCGGTCGTCGGCTGAATGGAGAGCAGCATCAGCGACTCGATGCGGACCTCGTTGTCGCCGCCGGGCCGCGTGCGCATCGACGAGCCGATCAGGAGCACGTTCACGCGATCGGCGGCGATGCCGGCGCTCACGCGATTCGGAACCATTCGATGCTCGGGGCGGTTCGTCGCATAGAGCGCGACACCGGCGAGCGCGAGCGTGAAACCGAAGACCGCGAACAGCGAGAGCTCGAGCGCTTTCTGCGCGGGCGTGGGTTTGGCGGGAGTCTTGGGAGAGCGGGCGAGTCCAGCCTGGAGGCGGCTGTAGGAAGAATCGGCATCGACGTTCATTGGAGGTCCCTGGCTTGCTGAGAGCTGAACTGCCTACTGCTGCCATTTCCAACTGCATTCGAGGTGCCAGCGGTACGCCGATTGAATAGTGGCGCGAACATGAACCGTGTCACGGCGTCCTTCACCCTCCTCCTTTTTCTCTCCGTCCCCCTTCTCGCCGATGATTGGACCAGCGTCGCCAACGGCGTCGATTATCAGAAATTCTCGCGCGACTCGATGACCGTCCATGTCGCCCGCGTCGATCTCACCAACGACAACGTGCGCGTGATCGCCACGCCGGAGTCGCAGCGGCGGCTCAAGGTCAGCGACTTCGCGAAGAAAAACAAGGCCATCGTCGCCATCAACGCCGACTACTTCACGAAAGAGTTCAAACCGGTCGGACTGGTGGCCGGACCGTGCGGCACGTGGAAGGGAACGAAAGACACGACGCGGGAAGGCGTGATCGCGGTCGGCGACGGGCGCGCGAAAATTTTTCCGCAGAAGGACGTCCTCGAAGAGCCCGAGGCATGGATGGAGGCGATCGTCTCGGGCTGGCCGATGATCGTGAAAAGCTGCACCCCGCTCACCGGATCGCAGCTTCCGGGCAGCGACAACTTCACGCGCACGCCGCATCCGCGCACCGCGGTGGGCGTGTCGAAAGACGGACTGACGATGTACTTCGTCGTCGCCGACGGGCGCCGCGACGGCGTGCCCGGACTGACGCTCGCGCGTCTCGCGCGTTTCATGTCCGACGAGCTCGGCGTCTGCGCGGCGATGAACCTCGACGGAGGCGGTTCGAGCGCGATGTGGATCGACGATCGAATCATCAATCGTCCGAGCGATGGAGTGGAGCGCGAAGTAGCCAATCATCTGGCCGTCGTGCGCGCGATCGACTTCATCGGTTGCAACGAAAACAAAACATTGGAATCACCATTGCACTCGCCCGCCAGCGGGAACCGGCAAGAGAGGTAGCTGTAGCGACCCGGCTCCGATTATTCCGGGGGACGCATGAGGCTCAGCAAAATCACTTTGATGATCTGCATAGTGATGGTGTGTGCATTCGGTGCCGTGGCTCAGACGCCCAGCGCGGACGACGCGCGCGCGGCCACGACGATTACGCAACTCGAACCAACGGTCACCGCCGGAACGGCCACGCGCGAGCAGCAGCTGGAGCTCGCCCAGGCCTACGCCGACGTGGGCCGCTATCACGAAGCGCGGAAGCTCTCGCAGCGGCTGATCGACGCCAACGCCGGCGATCGCCACGCCGTCGCCATCCGCGACCGCGCCGCGCAGCAGCTCGATCTCGTCGCCCGCCAGCGCGTCGAAGACGCGGAGGCGGCCGCGAAACGCGAAGGAGCCACCGCCGCCGACCGGCAGGAGCTCGCCGACGCGTACTTTGCCGCGGGCCGTTATCGCGACGCGGTGAAGATCTACGGCGAGCTTTCCGATCCGGGCTTCGACGTCCGTCTGCGGCACGCCCGGGCCCTGGCCTGGATGGGACAGCACGGCGCGGCGGAGATGCGCTATTCGAAGCTCATCGCCGAGCAGCCGTCGCCCGATCTCGATCTCGAGTACGGGCGGCTGCTGTCATGGATGGGCGCCGAGCGCGCCGCCGTCGATCGCCTCGAGCGCGCGCATCGGGCCTCGAATTCGGAGGCCACGGCGATCGCGCTCGCCAACGCGCATGCGTGGAACGGCCATCGCGATCGCGGCGTACAGGTTCTCTCCGAGTTCACCGCCCGCAATCCCAATGCGCGCGATGCCCGGGCTCTGCTCGATGAGATGCAGTCGTCGCCGCAGATCCGCATCGAACGCCTCGACAACCAGATCGCGGCCGACGAGTTCAATCTCGCGCTGCGGGTCGAGCGCGCGCGTCTCTATTACGACGCCGGGCAATACAGCCGCGCCCTCAAGGACATCCGCTTCGTGCGCGACCACGCGAACGGCCGCGACATCCCCGACCTCAATGACCTCGAAAAGAAATCGCTCGAGCGGCAGCGTGAGGAGATCGCCAAGCTCGACGAGAAATGGCACGCGCTGCAGGCGTCCGCTCCGATGATCAGCGCCGCTTCCGAAGCCGATGTGGGTGCCGCTGCCCTCGGCCCCACCCACATCGAATCGGACATGCTCGATCTCGCGAAGGCTTACACCGGCGCCGGCGCGAACGATCGCGCCGCGGTGGTCTACGACGCCTATCTCGATGCCGTTCCGGACGACACGAATGCGCGTCTCAACTACGCGCGCGTGCTGAGCTGGGACCGCCGCTACACCGACTCGCGCCGGCAGTACGAGATCGTCCTGCGCGAGCTTCCCGACCGCCCCGACGTCCGTCTCGAGTACGCGCAGACGCTCGAATACAACGAGAACTACGTCCCGGCCATCCGCACGTTCCAGTCGCTCACCGACCCGTCCAACTCGCCGCGCGCGCATCTCTATCCCGACGTACCCCAGCGCGCGCACTTCAACCTCGGACAGATCTACCGCTGGTACGGCTGGCGCGATCACGCAGTCCGCGAACAGAACTCGGCGCTCGCCCTCGACTCCACGTACACCGACGCCAATCGTGAGCTCACGCGCGCGCGTCTCGGACGTCCCGCCACGCGGCTCGAGGCGCGCTACACGACCGAAACGAACTCGAACGACTTCAGCATGACGCGCGGCGATCTCGAAGCAGAGCACTGGGTCAATCAGCGCCTCGCCGTCCAGGGAGCGATCGGACGGCACAACTTCGATCAGCACGGCACCACCGCCGACGCGAACGTCGCCAGCGTCGGCGCGGCCTATCGTCAGACCGACCAGATCACGTTCCGCGGACGCGCGGGCATGACCTTCTGGGATCAGAGCCTCGGCACGCGTCCCTTCTTCGGATTCGGCGCGGTCTGGCTCCCGAACATCCAGAGCCGCACCGCCCTCGACTTCAATCACTACGATCTCATCTACGACGTCTCGAATCTCTCGAGCGTGATCAACCGTCCGCTCTCCATCAACGATGTTCGCGGGCACTACGACTATGACTCCGGCGGCTTCTGGTCCGCCCTCGGCGATGCATCGTATGGATTCATCTCCGACGACAACCGCCGCGCCGCCGCTCACGGTCTGTTGAGCTTCCGCATCCTCAACAAGCCGTGGGTCGCGCTGAAGGCGGACGGACGGCTGTTGTCGTACGACTTCCGCTCGAACCGCTACTGGTCGCCCGATCGATACAGCTCGCTCGCCGGCGTGCTGCAGGTCGGACAGAACATCAACGATCGCGTGTTCTGGTCCGTGGAAGCGAAAGCGGGCCGCGCCTGGGAAGGAGACCACAGCTCCGACCTGCGCGCGTACGGTGCGAACGTCACGGTGCCGGTCGGCGATACGTTCGACATCATCGGCGCCTACAACTATGGCCGCTCCGGACGATTCGAGTCGCTCCTCGGCGCGCCGGAATTCACGAACTACTGGCAACGAAGCTGGTATGTCGGCGTGCGGCTGAAACGGCTCTTCACTCCCGATGACCGCCGGGCCCGCGACCGCTACTACTTCGACAACCGCGTGCTCGGCTCGGACATCGTTCCGCCGGAGGTCCGGTAATCATGGCCAAGAAACCACTCCATCCGTTTCTGCAGCTGGTGATCTCGATCGTCCTGATCGCGGCGGTGGTGATCCTCACGCTGTCGATCTTCCGCTATCCCGACCGTCTCGGACCGATCGCCGTCGCCGCCCTCGTCATCACGCTCGGCACCTTCCTGACGCTGCTCATCCTCCGGCACTTCCTCTTGATCTGGTTCAGTTACCTGCACCAGCGCGAGCTCGCGAATGACGAGCCGCTCGATGCCTATCCGTTCGTCTCCATCATCGTGCCCGCGTACAACGAGTCCGAGGTCATTCAGTCGTCGCTCGGATCTCTGCTCGAGCTGCGCTACCCGTACTACGAGATCATCGCCGTGGACGACGGATCGACCGATGGTACGTTCGAGAAAATGCGCACCTTCGAGGGCAACCACTACGGCGTGCAGGTGCAGGTCTTCCGCAAGGAGAATTCGGGGAAGGCCGACGCGCTGAACTACGGCATCCGCCGCTCGCGCGCACCGATCGTGGTGTGCATGGACTCGGACTCGCGGCTCACTCCCGACGCGCTGCGTTACGCGGTCAGGCATTTCAAGGACCCGGACGTCGGCGCGGTCGCCGGCAACGTGAAGGTCATCAACCGCCACAACATCTGGACGAAGCTGCAGGCGCTCGAATACATCGAGGGACTGAACATCGTCCGTAAGGCGCAGGCGTTCTTCCGCACGGTCAACGTGATCCCGGGGCCGATCGGCATCTTCCGCCGGACGGCGATCGAGGGAACGGGCGGATACGACAGCGACACGTTCGCCGAGGACTTCGATATGACCGTGAAGATGCTCGCGGACGGATGGAAGATCCACTACGAGCCGAAAGCGGTCGCGTACACCGAGGCGCCGGAAGAGCTGCTCGACATCATCAAGCAACGCTATCGCTGGAGCCGGGGGATCCTGCAGGCCATCCGCAAACAGAAGCATCTGCTCACCCGCTCGTCCGGCACCGTCACCACGCCGATGTCGCTCTGGTACATGATCTTCGAAGGGCTGATCTGGCCGGCCATGAACATCTTCGCGAACGTGTTCTTCATCTGGATCGCGCTGATGTTCGGCATGACCAAGCTGCTGGTGATGTGGTGGCTGCTGCTGACGGTCCTGGACGTGCTGATCGCGGTGCACGCCATCCTGATGGAAGGGGAGGACATGCGCCTGGCGCTGTACTCGATCTTCTACCGGTTCTTCTACATCGTCATCATCGACGTCACGAAAGTCTTCGCCACGCTCGAGGAGCTGGTCGGGCTGGACATGCAGTGGGGAAAACTTGCCCGAAAAGGGCGTATCTAAATCGTGTCACGTTAAAAGGGATCTAACATGAGATTCGATTGGATCAACATTTTGACGACAGTAATCTTCGTCTCAATTGTCGTGACGTTAATTCTTGCCGTCGCTTCCTACTTCGCTTACAAGGTCCGTGAAGCCAGAAGGCCGAAGACCGCCGCGGAGCTGCGCCAGGAAGGGGAGATGAAGGCCTTCTTCCATCAGTACCAGCCGCCGAAGTGAAGCGCCGTGCCGCGCGGTAGCGAGGATGCGAATGAACGGATGATCCGCGAGCAGATCATCGCTCGCGGAGTCTCCGATCCCCGGGTCCTCGAGGCCTTTCGTTCCGTTCCCCGCGAGATCTTCGTCCCGCCGCACCTTCGCGATGCCGCGTACGAGGACTCACCGCTGCCGCTCGTCCGCGGCCAGACTATTTCCCAGCCCTACATCGTGGCCTTCATGACCGAGATGCTCCGCTTGCGCGGCGACGAGAAGGTGCTGGAGATCGGAACAGGATCGGGATACCAGACGGCGATCCTGGCGCGGCTGGCGAGGATCGTCTACAGCGCCGAAGTGGAGCCGGAGCTGGCCGCGGCCGCCCGCCGGCGCCTCGAGCAGCTCGGCATCACGAACGTGGTCCTCGGCGCCGGCAACGGCGTGGAGATCTTCCGCGAGCTCGCCCCCTTCGACGCCATCCTCTCCGCCGCCGCCCCCGAATCCATCCCCGAAGCCCTGATCGATCAACTCGCCGACGGCGGCCGTTGCATCATCCCCGTGGGCGCCGCGGACCTGCAGCACCTCTGGCTCATCGAACGCCGCGATGGTCACGTTACACGCCGGAGACTGGAGGCAGTGCGGTTCGTTCCGCTGCGGGACAAAGCGGGGTAGCTCACGCGCTGCAAACTTTCCGGGCTTCGGAGACACACGCGTCTCACGATGAGACTCACGTTTCGTCCGGGATGACAGCGTCGACGCGCGGTGAGATGAGAGAGTCATCCCGGGTCAACATTTCCTGACGTTGTGAGACTCGCACGTTTCCCGTTGAGAGAAGAGGTTCATCCCGGGATGACGCGTCCCCGACATTTTGAGACTCGCGCGTCTCCCGTTGAGAGAAGAAATTCATCCCGGGATGACGTCATCGTCTCCCGTTGAGACGAGAGAGTCATCCCGGGTCCGCATTTCCTGACGGCGTGAGACTCGCACGTCTCCTGTTGGGAGAGGAGCTTCATCCGCGATGACACGTCCCTGACATCTTGAGACTCGCGCGTCTCCTGTCGAGACGCATGCGTCATCTTTTGATAGGGATGTCATCCCCGGTGGACGACTGTTGTTAGAGAGGGAGTTCTGAGCGTGACGCGACAGCGGCCTGAGCTCATCGCGATCCACGTGAATTCGAGGCTGCGATTCTCCAGCGCTTTCCGATGTTTGTGCCGATGAAGCGGGCGCTCTGCCCAGGTGCGGTCGACGCGTCAGGCAAACTTCGATCGACACGATCTTGCGCTAGCTGAATTTGGCAATATACCAAGCAACGTATAGGTGGGTCGAAATGGGGGTTGGGCGGACTTAAAATACATCGATGCGACGAATTGATGTCGAAGAGTGGGCATTCCGGATTCTCGAGCGAATCCAGCACGGCCAATCCAACGAAGACTCTCTGGTTGAATTGAAGTCAACTTGGCCAGACGCACGCGACATTGCTCGACAGCTTGGCGGGCACGCGAACAGCGCCAGGGCTCAAACGATTATGTGGCTGTTCGGTGTTGACGAACGAACCGGTGTGGTCCCGTTCGAGCCGCAGGATCCCGCCTCCTGGCGAGATCAGCTCTACAGAGAGTTTGATGGCATCGCTCCGCGCTTCGAACACTACAACATTGAATGGCAGGGGCAGTCGTTCTTCGCGCTTGTCTTCGAGACTGATGCAGCACCGTTCGTGGTTCTCAATCCACAGCGAAATCGGCCGGGCTCTGGCCCATTCGATCGGGAGGTGCCTTGGCGCGAGGGACGAACCCGTTCGGCGTCTCGCGCAGAGCTGATCCTTATCGTGCGTCCACCCGCACGTCTGCCGATCGTCGAGATTGTAAGCGGTCGCGTAACGGTGATGGATCAAGCGACCAGCCACTTCCATAGCTGGAACGTTGACATCGACTTGTACGGTGTGACAGAAACTCTAGGGCGAATGTTCTTTCCATTTTTTGGTATTCGCGCACATCTCGAAACGTCAAATGGTGCCGCACTTCAATTCGAGAATTTTGGAATCAACGCGAACACCGATGATCCGCATGTCGTATACACGCGCAACCAGCAACTAATGATTGATGGCGCAGCTCGTTTTCACTTCTACGGAACTGCGCGTTCCGACACATTATCACAAGATCTCCAACAGCCTCTGAGAGTAGAGATTCGATTAATGGTCGCTGGCAACGAATTGCCAGTGATCGTCACGGTACAACTTAAACCGACCGCGGAGCGACATCAGTTCACGGGCGCTTGGATTGTTACTGCATGACCGGCCGCCCAACTCCTGCTAGCAGCTGACGCGGCCCGGCTTCGGCCCGCCGGCCGAGCCGGCTCGTCAACTCACTAGAATCA
>Ga0105242_10002989_pt1 | contig 13229 bp, 13 predicted proteins | sample KBSM24metaG_FD_81521 | JGI IMG/M metagenome (GOLD analysis project Ga0105242, IMG submission 81521) | Miscanthus rhizosphere microbial communities from Kellogg Biological Station, Michigan, USA - KBS M2-4 metaG | ecosystem: Host-associated > Plants > Roots > Rhizosphere > Soil | place...
AGTATTTCCTCGACCTGGGAGCGGAGGCGTTCCGTCGTGCGCTCGAAGGGATCGGCGTGACCGATGTCTCCTTCGAGCTGTTCGACGCGACCCACATGGGGATCGAGTACCGCTACCCGCTCGCCCTGCGCTACCTGGCCGAGCGCCTGTCCACCTGACCGAACCCAACGGGAGGAATCATGGAATACCGAACGCTCGGCACCACCGGCGTCCGCGTCAGCACCCACTGCCTCGGGGCGATGATGTTCGGCTCGTGGGGGAACACCGACGTCGACGCGTGCGTCCGGATGGTGCACGAGGCGCTCGACGCCGGCATCAACTTCGTGGACACGGCCGACGTCTACTCGGCCGGTGAGTCCGAGGAAATCGTGGGCACGGCGCTCGCGGATCGCCGCGACGAGGTCGTCCTGGCGACGAAGGTCCACGGCCGGATGGGTCCGGGGAAGAACGATGAGGGCAACTCACGCTTGTGGATCACGCGCGAGGTCGAGAGCTCGCTGCGCCGCCTCGGCACCGACCACATCGACCTCTACCAGATCCACCGCCCGGAACCGCAGACGGCGATCGACGAAACGCTGGGCGCGCTCACGGATCTCCAGCGAGCGGGCAAGATCCGGTACTTCGGGTCCTCGACGTTCCCCGGCTGGCAGCTCGAGGAAGCTGCCTGGGTCGCCGAGCGCAACGGGCTGTCCCGCTTCCGGACCGAGCAACCCCCGTACTCGATCTTCGTCCGGCAGATCGAGCTCGACGTGCTCCCCGTCGCGCAACGGCTGGGGATGGGCGTGCTCGTCTGGAGTCCGCTCTGCCGAGGGTGGCTCACCGGCCGGTACCGTCGCGAGGCGTTCGACCGCTCGCCGGAGGCGCGGGCGGCAAGGGTCGGCGGTCGTGGGATGGGCTGGCAGTTCGACGAGTCGAGGCCGGAGATACAGCGGAAGCTCGACCTGGTGGAGGAGCTGGCCAAGCTGGCGGCGGAGGCGGGCGTCACGATGACCCACATGGCCATCGCGTTCGCGCTCGAGCACCCGGGCGTGACCTCGGCGATCATCGGACCGCGGACGCCGGAGCAGCTGACGGACCTGCTGTCCGGCGCCGACGTTCGGTTGGAACGCCCGATCCTGGATGCGATCGACGAGCTCGTCGCGCCGGGGACCCTCGTCGATGAGAACGACCGGGGTTTCGACCCCTGGTGGCTGGAGGCGGACGCGCGGCGGCGCTGACCCCTGGCTGACCCTCGAAGAAGCTCCTCCCCTCTCCTGTCGGAACGGCTCGGGGACGTTCGTCCTTGTGCTGACGGTCCGGACGGCGGACCCGAGGGAAGGGAGACGGAGCATGGCGAAGTACCTGCTGCTCTACAGCGGTGGCCGCATGCCCGAGACGGAGGCCGAGCAGGCCACCGTGATGAAGGCCTGGGATTCCTGGTTCCACGAGATCGGCTCGGCGCTCGCCGACGGCGGGAACCCGTTCACCCAGTCCAGCAAGAAGATCTCGAGTGACGGTGCGGTCGGCGACGGCGCGTCCGCAGCGAGCGGCTACTCCATCTTGGAGGCCGATTCGCTCGACGCCGCCGTGGGCCTTGCGAAGGGATGCCCCGTCTTGCAGGGCGGCGCCTCGATCTCGGTCTACGAGACGTTCGAGGTCATGTAGCAACGGTGCGGCGGGCGCTCCGGCAGGAGCGCCCGCCGCACCGCTTCACCCATCCAACTGCTCGATCGTCGCGGTGGACGGTGGTCGTTCGCTCCGCAGTCGCTCGCCGGACCGCTCGGCTTCGCGCAGCACGCGGAGCACGTTGCGCCCCGCGACCTTCCCGAGGTCCTCGTCGGAATAGCCACGATCGCGCAGGTCCTCGAACAACGCGGGGTAGCGCGAGACGTCCTCGAGCCCTTCCGGGACCGCCTCCACGCCGTCGAAATCGCTCCCGACGCCGACCGCGTCGATACCCGCGACGTCTCGGATGTGGTCGATGTGATCGACGACGTCGGTGAGGGCTGACGGCGGGACGGGCTCGGATGCGAACCACGCCGCCATCGCCTTCTCCACCGCCTCCCGATCGTCGGGGAACGCCTCCCGCAAGCGGTGCAACTCGTCCCACCCGGCCGCGTTCGCCTCCGCGCCCTCACGGGTGAGGAACCACGGAACGAACGTCGCCTGGATCACGGCACCGGATCGTCCGGCGAGCTCGAGGACGTCATCAGGGACGTTCCTCGGCACGTCGCAGAGGGACCGCGCGTTCGAATGTGAGAACAGCACCGGCGCTTCGGTGACGGCGATCGCTGAGCGCATCGTGTCCTCCGAGGTGTGCGAGAGGTCGACGAGCATCCCGCATCGGTTCAGCTCACGGACCACCTCCTCGCCGAAGCGCGTCAGCCCGCCGTGGGCTCGTTCGCCGGTCGCCGAATCCGCCCACGCCGTGTCGTCGTTGTGCGTGAGCGTCAGGTAGCCCGCGCCGAACGAAGCGAGGATCCGGAGCGTCCCGAGCGAGGAGCCGATCGCGTGGCCACCCTCCACGCCGAGCATCGACGCGACCTTCCCGGCCGCGGCGATCCGTTCAACGTCGGCGGTGGTGTGCGCGAGCTCGAGTCGCTCCGGGTTGCGGCGGATCAACTCGAAGAGGGCATCGATCTGCTCGAACGTCTGCGTCACCGCTCGGTCCGCCGGGAGGTCCGAAGGAACGAACACGGACCAGAACTGGCCGCCGACGGCACCGGCTTCCAGCCGCGGCAGATCGGTGTGCAGCTGCGGACACGGTCCGGCGGGATCGAGCTCCTCGCCTTTGTCGCGTGCCTCGCGGAGCGCCCACAGGAGGTCGTTATGGCCGTCGATCAACGGCGCTCGGCGAAGGAGGTCCGCTACTCGCATGCGCCGGAGTATGCCCTATCGCGCCCGTGCCCCGGGAACGAAGAGGGGCGGAGACGCGAACGGCGGCACCCGATGACCCGGCGCAGGTCACACGAGGAACGCTGGTCTCCCGAGCGCTGCCGAACTGGAAGATGGTCTCCGCCCCGACGAGAAGGTCGTCCACGAGCGGTCGGTCGTCAAGTCGGCAGCGTGGAGCCGTCTGGATCTACCAATAACGCGCCGTCGCCATGCAGGCGACCGCGAGGAGCAGCAGGACGAGGTCGATCTTCCCGTGCTTCTCGATCTCCCCGCCGAGATGCTCGATCCGTGCCTGTTGCTCCGGCGTCGGCGGGCCGCCCGAGGCCGCGACCGTATCGCTCATGTCGACGAGGCGCTCGACGTTCCGGCCGACGCCCAGCGCGCCCAGGAACGCCGCGATCGTCGCGAGCACGGCTCCGATCGTCAGGACCAACCCGAAGTTAGAGCCCAACCAATCCCCGAGGGAGCCGTAATCGTTGAGGTCGCGGAGCCACAAGATCCACCCCGCGACCACGGTGGTGATCCCCAGGCCCGTGATCACCTTCGGAACCTTCCGCTTCTTCACGGCCGCGTGCAGGATCGGGCCCGCCGAGGGACCGACCTCGGCGGCGGAGGGCCGATGAACCCGACGAACAGGAACGCGGATCCCACCCACAGGACCCCTGCCACGATGTGCAGGAGACGGAACACGATCATGAACAGGTTCGCCGCGAGCATCCGCTTCCCTTCCTCGACCGGCGCTCGGTCCGCCGAACGATATGCGGACCGCCGCGCGAAGCCAACCTCGGGGCCGGTAGCCTTGCTGTTCGATGCGCGCGGACGACGCCTTCAGATCCCTCCTCACCGAACGGTTGCTCTTGCGACGGTCGGTCGCGGGTGACGCCGAGACGATCTCGGCGTACCGGAGCGACCCCGCGGTGCACGCCATGCAGGGGTGGGACCGCACGGACCCAGATGGGGTACGCGCCGAGATCGAGGAGATGGCGAACCGGAAGCCGGGGGAGCCCGGCGGGTGGGTGCAGTTCACCGTCGAAGCGCGAGACGGCGGCATCGTGGGCGACGTGGGCCTGAGCCCCGCAGACGGCGAGACCGGCGTGATCAAGGTCGGTTACACGGTCGACCCGCGGTTCCAGAGCCGCGGGTACGCGACCGAAGCGGTGAAGGCACTCGTCGACTACGCGTTCGCCACCCTCGATGCGGACATCGTCCGCGCGTACGCGGGCGCGGAGAACACCCCATCGATCCGGGTGATGGAGAAGGTCGGGATGCGGTTCATGGAGCGGTTCCAGGGCAGCGACGGCGAGGTGACCTGGACCGGCGTTCGCTACGAGGTCACCTCGTCCGATTGAGGGCGCACGGCGCCCGAACGACTACGCGCGACGAGACACGACGAGGGCATCGACGGCGACGCAGCCTGTCGGCGACACGATCACCGGATTGACGTCGATCGCGTCGATCACGTCGCCGAGGTCCTCGGCCAGGACGCTCATCCGGGAGACCGCGTGCGCGAGCGCGGCGACGTCGGACGGCGCCGCGCCGCGCACGCCGTCGAGGATGGGCCGGATCTTGAGGCGATCGATCAAGCGGAGCGCCGCCGCCTCGTCGATCGGCGGGAGGCCGAGTGCCCGGTCGTGCAGGACCTCCACCAGGACCCCGCCGGCGGCGACGAGGACGAGGGTGCCGAACATCGGGTCGTTCATGAGGCCGAGATGCATCTCCACGCCTCTTGGCGCCATCTCGGCGATCGTGACGCTCGGGCCGAGACGAGCCGAGACATCTTCGTAGGCGGTCCGGAGGCCTTCAGCGGTCGAGACATCGAGGCGGACGCCGTCCGCATCGGTCTTGTGTGCGACGTCCGGGGCCGCGGTCTTGAGCGCGACCGGGTAGCCGACCTCCTCGGCCGCATCGGCTGCGGCGGATAGGTTCTCGGCGCTCCGCGTGGCCACCGTCTCGATGCCGTATCCGGCGAGCAGGCGAAGGGCTTCGAGCTCACCGAGCGGAGTTCCCGCGCCGAGGCGCGATCGCCACGATGAGCGAACGCCGTCCGGAACAGGAAGCTGCCGGGTCGAGGTCACTCGCCCGCGCCACGTCGCGTCGTCCAGCAGTTGCTTGAGCGCCCTCAGCCCGGACGGCGTCCCCTCCAACACCGGGATCCCGTCGTCGCGGAGCATCCGAGCTTCATCGGCAGCGACCGACGACGACAGATTCGACAGGACGCAGAACGGCTTCGTGGTGGCGGCCCATACGTCGCGTGCGACCTGGAGGTATCCCTCTTCGTACGGCTCGCCCTGGCGCGTCAGGTCGACGACGAAGGCCATCGCGGCCACCTGGTCATCGTCGTGGAAGGCCAGGAACGACTCCCGGAAGATCCGGTCGGCGTCGATGCCCGTCCCCCAGGCATCGAGCGGGTTCGCCGCCTCGAGCCCGGGATCCAGCACGGCGCCGATCCGGTCGAGCGTCGCATCGGAGACGCTCGCGATCGGAACGCCTATCTCGGTCGCCAGGTCGAGGAAGAGCGCCCGCTCGCCGCCGCTGTCGTGGATGCTCGCGATCCCCCGGCCGCCATGGACGCGGCGCGGCGCTGAGAACAGCTCGATCGTGTCGGCCATCTCATCGAGCGACCGGACCTCGTGTACGCCGTACGCGTCGAAGACCGCCTCGTACGCGCCGTGCTCGCCGGCGAGCGCGCCCGAGTGCGCGGTCACCATCGCCTTCGACGCATCCGTTCGGCCGACCGTGAGCGCCACCACCGGGACGTCGCGTTCGGCGGCACGCGCGAGCGCCGCCCGGAAGCCGTCGGGGTTCCGAACCGTCTCCAGCAAGAGGGCGACCACGCGCGTGGACTCGCGTTCCAGCGCGAACCACAGGTACTCGTCCGCCGTCGTGACGATCTCGTGGCCGCTCGACACCAGCAGGTCGAACCCGATCCCCCGGTCGTTGAACGCGAGCGCCGCGAAAGCCGAGCCGCTGTGCGACAGGAAGGTGACGGGCCCGGGCCGCAGGTCGTCCGGCGTCGCGAACCCGGTCGCCCGAAGCTTGCCCGGGACGTTGACGAATCCCATGCCGTTGCCGCCGCACACGGCCATGCCGTGTGCGGTGGCGATCGCCGCGACCCGCTCGGCGAGCGACGGCCCGTTCGATGGTTCCTCGTAGAGGGACGAGAACGTGACGACGCTCCCGGCACCGAGCGCGGCCGCGTCGACCATCGCCGCTTCGATCCGTGCGTTCGCGATGCCGATGATCGCGAGGTCGACCGGCTCGGGGACCTCGAGCAGCGACGGGAAGCACCGGTACCCGTCGACCTCGTCGTACCCGGGGTTCACGGGATAGACCGCGCCGTCGAACCCGCCGCGCCGGAGCTCGGCCATCATCTGATGGCCGAGCGAGCCCGCCTTGATCGACGCGCCGACCACGGCCACCGAACGAGCCTCGAGCATCCGCTCGAGGCTCGTTCGCGGGTCCCGCTCGCCGGGTTCGGGGCTCACTTCGTGCGGACGGCGCGGTCCTTCTTCGCTTGACGGTAGGCCTGCCACCCGGGGATCCCGTTCACGCCGCCGCCGGCGTGCGTCGCGGACGAACCGTGGTACAGCCCCTTCAGCGGTGTCCGGTAATCCCCGTAGCCGGGTGCCGGACGCATGTGGAAGAGCTGGTCCGCCGAGAGCTCCCCGTGGAAGATGTTCCCGCCGATCAGCCCGAGCTCCTGCTCCATGTCGTACGGCCCGATCACCTGGTAGTCGATGATCGAGTCCTTGAAGTTCGGCGCGAGCTCGTCGTAGAGGTCGAAGATCCGCTTCGCGTACGCGTCCAGCTCGTCCCGGTGGGGCTCCTTCACCCAATCGTCGGGGACCCACTGCGTGAACATCGAGAACACGTGCGTCCCTTCAGGCGCGAGCTTCTTGTCCATCGTCGTCGGGATCGTTCCGTCGACGAACGGCGCCACGGACGCCTTCCGGTGCATGTGCGCATCTTGGAACGCTTCCTCCGCGTAGTCCGTGGAGAAGCACAGCTCGACGGAGCCCGTGTGATGGTCCTGGAGCTCCTTGCCGGGTTGCGCCTTGAAGTCCGGCAGCTCGCTGATCGCGACGTTGATCTTGACGACGCCGCTCCGCGTCTTCCAGCGCTCGATGTCCCATACGAAATCCGGAGGGAGCTCGTGCCGATCGACCAGGTCGAGGAACGCGATCTGCGGGTGGATGCAGCTGACCACGACCGGGGCGCGGAGCTCCTGCCCGTCGTCGAGGACGACGCCGACGGCGCGTCCGTTTCGGACGACGATCTTCTTCACGCGGGCCCCCGTGCGGATCTCGCACCCGAACGCCTCAGCGGCCGACCGGATCGAGCTGCTGACGCCGCCCATCCCGCCCTGCTGGAACCCCCAGGAGCCGAGGTGGCCGTCGCCGACGTCCCCGATCGAGTGATGGAGCATCACGTAGGCGGTGCCCGGCTCGTCCGGACCGGCCCACGTCCCGATCACGCCGTTCACCGCGAGCATGCCCTTCACGGCATCGGACTCGAACCAGTCGTTGAGCAGATCGGTGACGCTCATCGTGAACAGCCGCGTGACGTCGCCGACGCCTCGCTCGCCGAGCTTGCGCATCTTCCACGCGACCTGGACCGTCGACAGCAGATCCATCGGATGCATCGAGCCGACGTGCGGGGGGACGCGCAGCATCAACGGACCGAGCACGTCGGCCACGCCTTGGAGCCATGCCTCCCACTTCGGCATCGTGTCCGCGTCCCGCTTCGAGAACTCGGCGATCGAGTCGTAGGACTTCTGCGATTCGTCGGGGTAGACGGTGACCGCGCGTCCGTCCGGATAGGCCTGGAAGTACGGGCCGAAGGGAGTCACGTCGTAGCCGAACTCCTTCAGCCGGAGCTCGCGGATGATCGTGGGGGGCATCAGCGACATCACGTAGGAGTAGGTGGTGACGTTGATCTCCGGATGATCCGCGAACGGTGCGCTCGTGTCCGCCGCGCCCCCGGTCTTGTTCCGTGCCTCCAGGACGACCGTGCGCAGGCCGTCGCGGGCGAAATACGCACCGCTCACGAGTCCGTTGTGCCCGCCTCCGATGATGATCGCGTCGTAGGTGTTGGCTGCCATCGCGCGCTCGTTCCCTCCCCCGACGCTCGCCGGGACCCGCGTATCATGCCCCGCGTTTGAACCGTCAGTCAACCTGATCGCCCGGCTCGATAGGATTGACGCCGCAGGTCAGGGCCCTAGACTGGGCTGAACCGCCACTCAGGAACGTCGGCGCGGGGGCGCCGGGTCTGTTCCGCGTTCAAAGGGAGACCGATGAGCACGAAGGCTCGGGCGAAGCCCCAGCGGGATCGCCACCAGGAGATCGTCGAGGCGGCCGCGCAGGTCATCACCGACCGCGGACTCGCCGAGACGCGGATCCAGGACATCGCGGACCGCTGCGGGGTCTCGCCAGGTCTGATCCTGTACTACTTCGGATCGAAGGATCGCCTCCTCGTCGAGGCGCTCACGTACGCGAACGATCAGTCGTACCTCCGCATGTCGCGCGAGCTCCGGAAGATGCCGGCCGCGAGCGAGCGGATGGATCGCCTGATCCAGCTATCCGTCCCGGGGCTCCTCCCCGAGTACGCCCTGCTGGACGAATGGGCGCTCTGGCTCGAGATCTGGGTCCGCGCCCTGCGCGATCCCCAGATGGCGAAGGAGCGCGAGACCCTGGATCGCCGCTGGGTCCAGTCGATCTCCGAGGTGATCCGGTACGGCCGTCAGACAGGCGAGTTCCCGAGCGACGCGGCCGATGCCGACGACATCGCGATGGAGTTCGGCGCGATGGTGGACGGCCTCGCGATCCAGGTCCTGCTGAACGACACGGTCATGACGCCGTCGCGGATGCACGACATCTGCCTGGACGTCGCCCACCGGCTGATCGGCTACGGCGGGGCGCGCTGAACGGCTCGCGCCGCTCCACTCACCCGATCGCCGAGCCCGGCTCCACGTCGCGGTCGGGCCGCAGCAGCACCACGCCGTGCTCGGCGCTGTACGCGCCGAGCACGAGCACCTCGGACGGGAACCCCGCGATCCGCTTCGGATCGAACCCCAGCACGCACACCACCTGGCGGCCGAGCAGCTCCTGCTTCGGGTAGTGCGTGAGCTGGGCGCTCGATCGCTTCGTCCCGATGTCCGAGCCGAAGTCGATCGTGAGCTTGTAGGCCGGGACCCTGGCTTCCGGGAAGTCCTCGACCTCGGTCACCACCCCGACGGTCGTCCGGAGCCGCTCGAACTCCTCCCACGTGGCGCTCATCGCCGGTAGACCACCTCCCCGTCCACGATCGTCGCGTCCACCGACGTCTCCAGGAGCGCCGCTGGCTCGTCCGCGAACACGTCGCGCGACAGGATGACCAGATCCGCGAGCTTTCCGGTCTCGATCGAGCCCCGGTCGTCCTCGGCGAAGTTCGCGTACGCCGAGCCGAGGGTCGCCGCGCGGATCGCGCTGGGCAGATCGATCGTCTCCTCCGGCGTCCACGCCTCGGATCCGTCGAGGTTCGCGCGCGTGCGGGCGGTGTAGAGCCACACGAGGGGATCCATCTCGGCGACGTTCCAGTCCGAGGAGAACACGAGCATCGCGCCGTGCTCGCTGAGCGAGCGGAACGGCCAGGCGTATCGCCAGCGTTCCGGGCCGACGTTCGCCCGCCAGTCTTCGACGATCCGCGGCGCGCAGTGGCGCGGTTGCATACAGGCCACCACACCGAGCTCCGCGAAGCGCGGGAGGTCGTCGGGATGGACGCACTCGACGTGCACGATCTGATGACGGGCATCGCGCGGGCCGTTGACGCGGCGCGCGTGCTGCACCGCGTCGAGCGCCGTTCGGATCCCCCGGTCACCGGTGGCGTGGGTGAAGGTCTGGAAGCCTCGACGCTCGAGCGCGGTGATGAGCTCGGCGAACACGTCCGGCGGGTAGAAGGTGTCGCCGGACGTGTCCGGGCGGTTCGCGTACGGAGCCAGCATGGCCGCCGTGTGCGGCTCGATCACGTCGTCGATGTAGAGCTTGATCGGTCCCACCCGGAACCGGTCGTCGTCGTTCGCCCCCTTCGCCTCCGCGAAGGCATCGAGCTCCTCGGACGTGGTCCCCGGCGGGTGGAACAGCGCCGCGACCACCCGCGAGCGCATCGCGCCCTCGCCGCGGGCCCTCCGGAAGAGCGGCAGGTCATCGAGCGAGTTCTGGGGCTCCACCGCGGTCGTGATCCCGAGCTCCGCGGCCATGTCGAGGCTCCGGAGCAGCCTTCGGTACATCTCGTCGGGGGCGAAGTTGGGGACCTGGGCGGCCAGGGCGGTCTGCCCGTCGCGCGAGAGCCCCATCACCGCGAAGTCGGTCACGAACCCGGTGGCCTCGCCGGTGCTCGCATCGAGCTCCGGACGGCCGAACGCGAGCGTTGGGCCGCCCGTGCCGATGCCGAACCGCCGCATCGCCTCGCGGTTCAACCAAACGTTATGGACGTCGTAGGAGAAGACCATGAGCGCCCGACCCGGCGCGACGCCTTCGAGGTCCTCGGCCGTTGGTCGACGGCGGCCCGGGAGCGCCGCGTAGCTCCAGTCTTCCGCCACGATCCACTCGCGGTCGGGATGCTCGGTCGCGTGTCGATCGATCGCGGCGCGAACCGCATCCAGCGAGGTGGCGTCGCCGAGCTGGACCGCGTCGCCGTCGGCGCCGGTCCGCAGGTGGTTGTGCGCGTCGATGAAGCCGGGCAGGACCGTGCTGCCGCGGGCGTCGAGTTCCTCGGCATCGGCGCCCACGGCAGCGCGCACCTCCCGATCGTCCCCGACGGCCGCGATCCGTCCGCCCCGGACGCCGACCGCATCGGCCGTCGGACGCCGGTCATCGACGGTCCACACCTTCGCGTTGCGGATCACCAGATCCATCGCGCGTAGCTGACCGGACCGCCGCCACCGCCGTCAACCCTCGTGGCGGCGGCTATCGTTCGCCCCGATGCCGACCCCGCTCATCCTCGACGTCGACACCGGTGTCGACGACATGGTCGCGCTCCTGCTCGCGGTCGCCTCACCCGAGGTCGAGCTCATCGCCGCCACGTGCGTCACCGGCAACGTCCACGTGGACATGGTCACGCGCAACACGTCGTTGGTCCTCGAGCTCGCCGGGGCCGGAGGCGTGGAGATCGCGCGCGGCGCGTCGGAGCCGCTGGACGGCGGCTGGCAACCATTCCCGGTGGTGCACGGTCCCGAGGGCCTGGGCGCGTACGTCCCGGGTCACGATGCGGAGGGGATCTCGGCTCGGAGCGCCGCGACCCTGATCGCCCAGGAGGCCGCTCGGCGGCCGGGCGAGGTCACGCTCATCGCGACCGGACCCCTGACGAACGTGGCGCTCGCGCTGGAGATGGAACCGTCGCTCCCGGCGCTGCTGGGCGGGTTCGCGCTGATGGGCGGCGCCTACCGGTCCGGCGGCAACGTCACCCCGCGCGCCGAGGCGAACGTGTGGATGGATCCCGAGGCGGCGGCGCGGGTGTTCGACGCGTGGTCGGGCGTCGCGGAGCGGCCGCTCTGCGTCGGGCTGGACGTGACCGAACGCGTCTGGCTCACTCGGGACGACGTCGACGCGATCTGCACCCCCGCACCCGCGAGCGAGCTCGCGACGTTGATCGGGCAGGCCGTCCCCTTCTACATCGACTTCTACGCCTCGACCGGTCGCTACGACGGCGCGAGCATGCACGATCCGCTGGCCGTCGCCGCCGCGATCGATCCGTCGGTCTGCGAGTGGATCGACACACGGGTCGAGGTCGAGCTCGGCGGCACGTGGACCCGCGGCGAGACCGTGACCGACCTCCTGAACATCCGCAACACCCGCTGGTCGGAGTGGGCGAAGGAGGAGAACGCGCGCGTCGCGGTATCGGTGGACGCGCCGCGCTTCATCGCGGACCTGATCGAACGGTTGCGTGGGCTCGTCAGGGAGCGCGCGTGAGTGAGCCCGGCGGGCTCGCGGTCATCGGCGCGATCAATGTGGATCTGGTCGTGTCCGGCGCGGCGTTGCCCCGACCCGGGGAGACCGTCACCGACGGGGAGCTCTCACGGCACCACGGGGGCAAGGGCGGGAACCAGGCGACGGCCGCGGCGCGAGTGCTCGTCGAACCGGGCCGGGTAGCCCTGCTGGGTGCGGTCGGCGACGACGCCATGGCCCACGCGGCCCGGGCCGCTCTCGAGGCCGAGGGGATCGATGTCGCGAACGTCGCCAGCGTGGCCGGCTCACCTACGGGGGTTGCCCTGATCGCCGTCGATCAAGGTGGTCAGAACCAGATCTCGGTGGCGCCGGGCGCGAACCGGGACCTCGGTGATCCGACCGAGGCCCTCGATGGTTCGCGCCCGGCGCTCGTCCTCGCGAGCTGCGAGATCCCGTTCGACGTGTTGAGCGCGGCCGCAGCGTGGTGCGGGACGAATCACGTGGCGTTCGTCCTGAACCCGGCGCCGATCCATCCGATGCTCCGCGAGCTCCTCGAGCACACGGCGGTCGTGACGCCGAACCACGGCGAGATCACGAAGCTCGCGCCGACGAGCGGCGACGCCGTGGAGGCCGCGCACGCGCTCCGCGAGCGAACGCCCGGCCTCGCCGTCTTGGTCACGATGGGCGAGGCGGGCGCGTATCTCCTGGATGACGAAGGTGAGACCGGGATCCCGGCGCCGAGCGTCCACGCGGTGGACTCGACCGGCGCCGGCGACTGCCTCAACGGCGTGCTCGCGGCCGGTTTGTTGGAGGGGCGACCGATCCGCGAAGCGGCCACGCGCGCCGTGGCCGCGGCGACGATGTCGACCGCGGTCGCCGGCGCGCGCGAGGGGATGCCCACGCGCCAGGAACTCGAGGAGTTCCTGGCGCGCTGACGCCTCGCGTTGAGTGGGGTTTGCTAGCGTGAGCCATCGTGACGAGGTCCGATCTGAGCGACGCGTTCGCCCACCACGTGTGGGCGACTTTGCGGTTGCTCGACGTGTGCCAAGCGCTCAGCCCCGAGCAGCTGAAGACGGCCGTTCCCGGGACCTACGGCTCGATCCTCGACACGATGCGACACCTCGTCGCGGCCGATAGCTCGTACCTGTTCGTCACGACCCGTGGGCGTATCCAACCCATCGACGAAGAGGACATGGACCTCCCCGCGCTTCGGGCAGAGATGGAGGGCCACGGCGACGCCTGGTCCTCGCTCCTGGCGCAGCATCCGGATCCGGACGAGGTTCTCGAGAGACATCGGGACGACGGATCCGAGACGCATGCCCCGATGGGCATCCGGCTCGCGCAGGCGCTGCACCACGGGACCGACCACAGGAGCCAGATCTGCACCGCCCTGACAACGCTCGGCGTGGAGCCCCCGAGCATCGACGTCTGGGA
>Ga0105242_10002995_pt1 | contig 13222 bp, 12 predicted proteins | sample KBSM24metaG_FD_81521 | JGI IMG/M metagenome (GOLD analysis project Ga0105242, IMG submission 81521) | Miscanthus rhizosphere microbial communities from Kellogg Biological Station, Michigan, USA - KBS M2-4 metaG | ecosystem: Host-associated > Plants > Roots > Rhizosphere > Soil | place...
AGCAACCCAGCAACCCAGCAACCCAGCAACCCAGCAACCCAGCAACCTATACTTCGGCGCCATGCCGAAGCTCGACCCCACCACCACAGAGTTCCGCAAAACCGCCCACGCCCTCGTCGACTGGATCGCCGACTACTTCGAGCACATCGACGACTACGACGTGCTCTCGCGCGTGAAGCCGGGGGAGATCGAGAAGCTGTTCGCGAGTGCGGCGTCGGAGAAGGGGAAGCCGTACGAGGCGCTGCTCGCGGAGTTCGATCAGAAGATCCTTCCCGGGATCACGCACTGGAACCATCCCTCGTTCTTCGCCTACTTTTCGATCACCGGCTCGCAGGCCGGCGTGCTCGGGGAGATGCTGAGCGCCGCGCTGAACACGAATGGGATGCTCTGGAAGACGTCGCCGTCCGTGACGGAGCTGGAGACCGTCGCGTTGCGATGGCTGCGCGACGCGCTCGGCCTTCCGTCGAACCTCTTCGGCATCATCAACGACACCGCCTCGATCAATGTCTTCCTGGCCCTCGCCGCCGCGCGCGAGTCCCTCGGGCTCGGCATCCGCGGCGAGGGCATGACCGGGCGCGATCTGCCGCCGCTCAAAGTCTACATCTCCGAGCTCACGCATTCATCGGCGGAGAAAGGCGCGCTCGCGCTGGGAATCGGGCAGAAGAACGTGGTGAAGATTCCGGTCGACGCGGCGCTGCGCATGCGTCCCGATGCGCTCGAAGGAGCGATCGCGCGCGACCGTGCAGCGGGGGCGATTCCGTGCGCGATCGTGGCGACGGTCGGGACGACCTCGTTCGCGTCGGTCGATCCGATCCGCGCGATCGGCGAGATCGCCGCGCGCGAGAAGATCTGGTATCACGTCGACACCGCCTACGCCGGCTCGGCGATGATCTGCCCCGAGCTGCGCGTGCACTGGGACGGCATCGAGCTGGCCGACTCGGTGGTCGTGAATCCGCACAAGTGGTTCTTCACGCAAGTCGACTGCAGCGTTCTCTACACGCGCCGTCCGGACGTGCTGCGCGAGACGTTCTCACTCGTGCCGGAGTACCTCAAGACCACCGACACGGCCGAGATCAACTACATGGACTACGGCCTGCAGCTCGGGCGGCGCTTCCGCGCGCTCAAGCTGTGGATGGTCATGGAGCACTACGGCCTGGAACGGATGCGGGCCGTGCTGCGCGATCACATCTCGTTCGCCGAACGGCTCGCCGCGGAGCTGCAGCAGCGCGACGACGTCGAGCTGCTCGCGCCGCAGTCCTTCAGCGTGGTCGTGTTCCGTAAGAAAAACGAAGACACGATGGCGCTGCTCGAGCGGATCAACGCCAGCGGTGAGGTCTTCGTGTCGCACACGAAGCTCGGCGAGAAATACGGGATCCGCGTAGCCATCGGCAACGGGGCGACGGAGTGGCGCCATGTGGAGCGGATTCTCACGTTGTTGTAATTTGGACTGCGGTGACAAGGTCACCGCTTTCCTACAGCGGAGGCGTCAGCCTCCGCCGGCCGGCGGCTCTGCCGCCGGTGTTGAAAGCGGCAGCTTTGCTGCCGCAGTCCATATGACTTTCACCACCGCATCCCCGAACGCCTCCAGCTTCGCGTCGCCGATGCCGTAGACGCCGCGCAGCTCGTGGAGCGACGTCGGGCGGACGCGGGCGAGCTCGCGCAGCGTGCGGTCGCTGAAGATGATGTACGGCGGGACGCCGCGCTCATGCGCTTCCTCGCGACGCCACACGCGCAGGGCTTCGAAGAGCTCGCGATCGTACGTTGCGTCGTCGTTGAACGGCATGCGCCGCTCCCGCGAAGGCGCATCCGCTTTCCGCACCGCCGGCTGCCGCAGCTTCACGTCCGCGAATCCTTTCAGCACTTCGCGCGCCTTCGGCCCGAGGCGGAGCACCGGATATTCGCCGCTGCTCTGGGCGAGGTAATCCTGGGCGATGAGCTGGTAGATCCACTCGCGCACGTCGTGGCGCGTGTGGCCTTTCAGCAGGCCGTAGGTCGATAGTTGATCGTGTCCGCGCTCGCGAACTTTCTCCGTGTCCTCGCCGCGAAGCACGCCGGCCACATGCGCGACGCCGAACGACTCGCGCACGCGCACGACGCAGGAGACGATCTTCTGGGCCACGATCAGCGCGTCCGCCACTTCTTCCGTTTCGCCGAGGCAGATGTCGCAGGCGTTGCACGGTCCGGTGGTGAAGCGCTGGCCGAAGTATTCGACCAGGGCCCGGTGCCGGCAGGCCGCGCCGGAGCAATAGCGGTCCATGTCGTTGAGATGGCGGATCAGCGACTGGGCATGCTCGGCATCGGTTGACGATTCCGTCAACATTGATTTCCAGGTCATGAAATCGGAGCCGGAGTAGAGCAGCACGCATTCAGCCTCGAGGCCGTCGCGCCCCGCGCGGCCCGACTCCTGCTGGTAATGCTCGACCGACTTCGGCATCGCGGTATGCAGCACGAAGCGGACGTTCGAGCGGTCGATGCCCATCCCGAACGCCACCGTGGCCACGACCAGATCGCACTTCTCGTTCGCGAACGCGTCCTGCGCGTCGCGCCGCTCTTCCTGCGTCAGCCCGGCGTGGTAGGCGACGGCGTTGTGCCCGCGCCGCCTCAGTTTCTCGGCGAGCGAGTCGACGTCGCGGCGGCGGATGCAGTAGATGATGCCGGCCTCGCCGCGATGGCGCTCGATGACCTCGAGCACCTGCTTCGCCTCATCGTGGCGCGGAAGGACGCGATAGGTGAGGTTTGCGCGATCGAAGTCGCCAACCAGGACGACCGGATCGCGCAGGCCGAGCTGCGCCACGATGTCGCGGCGCACGTCGGGCGTGGCGGTCGCGGTGTACGCGTGCACCGACGCGCCTTCGAATTCGTCGCGCAGCGTGCGGAGCTGCCGGTATTCAGGGCGGAAGTCGTGGCCCCAGTGGCTGATGCAGTGGGCCTCGTCGATGGCGAACGTCTGCACGTCCGCGCGACCGAGGAGCTCGCGGAAGTGCGGCAGCGCCATCCGCTCGGGCGAGACGAAGAGCAGCTTCACGTCGCCGCGCAGGACCTCGCGTTCCACGGCGCGTAGCTCCAGCGACGACTGCGAGCTGTTCATCTGCGCGGCCGGAACGCCGCAGGCCACGAGCCCGTCGACCTGGTCTTTCATCAGCGAGATCAGAGGCGAGACGACGACGGTCACGCGGTCGCGCAGCACCGCCGGGGCCTGATAGCAGAGCGATTTTCCGCCGCCGGTGGGCATGACCACGAGCGAGTCGCGCGAGTCGAGCGCCGCGAGCATCGCCTGTTCCTGCAGCGGCCGCAGCGCGTTGTATCCCCAATGTTTGTCGATGATCTCGAGGAGGCGGGATTTCACTGCTTGCAATGGTACCTCGGCGTGCTGCCATGGGTTGCCCGGTCACCCGGTTTCCCGGTTGCCCGGTGGGGCTTTGCCAGGAGGCCGGGAGACCGGGCAACTGGGCAACCGCAGACCGTCTGTGCTATCTCTCCCGTCCGATGCACACCATTCGTGCCGCCGCTCAGCACGCGGAAGCCATTCACTCCACCGCCGAGCTGCTCGAGAAGCTTCGCATCGAGGCGATCTTCGTCGGCAGCGTGGCCCGGTCGGCGTGGCTCGGCATCGACGTCGACGGCGGCGCGGTCGACGTCCTCGCGCTGATGAACGCGCCGCAGAAGAACCAGGTGGCGATGATGGCCGGCAACCGCGGCTTCCGCGTCGAGCGCAGCGAGATCGAGCAGAGCGAGGAGCTCGACCTCGTGCCGCTGAACTTCGTCGCCGATGACGGCGGCGAAGTGCGCGTGCACGTCCTGCTGGCGAGCAACGCCTTGTACGGCAGGATGGTGTCGGCGGGGCGGCCGGCGCAGATCGGCGAGCGCGCGATTCGCGTCGCGGCGCCGGAGGACCTGGCGCTGATGCTGCTCGTGGCCGAGGATGAGGGGGCGGTGCGGAGACTGATGACGCTGCCGGAATTCGATCGGAACGCATTCAATGATCGCCTGACGTCGATCGGACTCGGAGCGGTCGCCGAATGAACTGGATCGACCGCCAGGACGCGCTCGACGCCGCGCTCGAACGCATCGCCGTACAGGACGAGATCGCCGTCGACACTGAAGCCGACTCGCTGCATTCGTACTTCGACAAGGTCTGCCTGATTCAGATCTCGGTTCCCGATGAAGACCTGATCGTCGATCCGCTGGCGAAGGTCGACCTCGAGCGTTTCGGAGTGCTGCTCGCGAATCCCTCGGTCCGGAAAGTGTTTCACGGCGGCGACTACGATCTGCGGATCATGCATCGCGACTTCGGCTTCGTGGTGCGCAACCTCGTCGACACGTCGATCTGCGCGCAGCTCCTCGGATACGAAGGCATCGGCCTGGCCGCGCTGCTGGACCGCCATTTCGGCGTGAAGCTCAACAAGACCCATCAGCGCGCCGACTGGTCGATGCGTCCGCTGCCGAAAGACATGCTCGACTACGCGGCCACCGACACGCACTACCTGGCGCGCCTGGCCGCGAAGCTGCGCGAGGAGCTGACCGCGCTCGGGCGGTGGGATTGGGCGCTGGAAGAGTTCGCGCGGCTGGAGACGGTGCGTTACCGCGAGAACGATGACGAGTCCGAGTCGTGGCGGAAGATCAAGTACATCGGCGGACTCGATCGGCGTTCGCTCGCGGTCGTGCGCGACCTGTACGAATGGCGCGACCAGCTCGCGCGCAAGGCCGACCGTCCGCCGTTCAAGGTCCTCGGCAATGACGCGATCGTGGAGCTGGCGAAGGTCAAGCCCGCTTCGCCGCGCGATCTGCCGAACGTGAAACCGCTCTCGCGTTATCACGCCGAGCGGTACGGCCGCGACATCGTGCAGATCATCCGCCGCGTGCTCGACATCCCGGAAAGCGAGTTGCCGGAGAAAAACGATCCGAAGCCGTGGATCCGCGACAAGGCGGTCGAGTCGCGCATCGAGCGCCTCAAGAAGGTGCGCGATCGCGTGGCGAAGGAGCTGAAGATCGATCCCTCCGTCCTCGCGCCGCGCCACATCCTCGCGGCGGTGGCGACGAACGGCACGCTCGACGTGCCGGCCATGCGCGACTGGCAGAAGAAAGTGATCGGCGACGCATTGCTTGCGGCGCTCGAGCCGGAGCGGAAGCTGTTTTGAGCGCCGTGTGGTGCGCGCCTCCGGCGCGCCTTCGGGGGGCGCGCCGGAGGCGCGCACCACACCGCGCGGGATAAACTAAACACATGGAACGTGTCACCGATTACCAGGTCATCATCATCGGATCGGGGCCGGCGGGATGCACCGCGGCGCTCTATCTCTCCCGCGCCAACATCCAGTGTCTCGTCCTCGAGGGCATGCAGCCGGGGGGGCAGCTCACCATCACCACCGACGTCGAGAACTACCCCGGATTTCCGGAGGGGATTCTCGGGCCGAAGCTGATGGAGCTGATGCGCCTGCAGGCGGAGCGCTTCGGCGCGAAGTTCGCGCCGCTCGAGCCGGTCGAGAAGGTGAATTTCCGAACGCATCCGTTCGAAGTGCAGACCGACCAGCACCTCTACATCTCGCCCGCGGTGATCGTCGCCTCGGGAGCATCGGCCAAGCAGCTCGGACTGCCGAGCGAACAGGCCCTGCAGGGCTTCGGCGTTTCGTACTGCGCGACGTGCGACGGATTCTTTTTCAAGCAGAAGAACATCGTCGTCGTCGGCGGCGGAGACTCGGCGATGGAGGAGGCGACGTTCCTCACCAAGTTCGCGAGCAAGGTGACGATTGTTCACCGCCGCGAAGGTCTGCGCGCGTCGAAGATCATGCAGGACCGCGCCCTCTCGAACCCGAAGATCGACTTCATCTTCAACACCACGGTCGACGAGGTGATCGGCACGAAGGAAGGCGGCGTGAAGTCGCTCAAGCTGCGCAACCTGGTGACGAACGAAGTCACGGACATGGAGGCGCAGGGGTTGTTCGTGGCCATCGGACACACGCCGAACACGCAGCCGTATGCCGGACAGATCGAGCTCGATCAGGCGGGATACATCAAGCTGCCTCACCGCAACTCGACGGTGACGAACATCCAGGGCGTCTTCGCCTGCGGCGACGCGGTCGATCACATCTACCGGCAGGCCGTCACCGCCGCCGGCTCGGGATGTGAGGCCGCGCTCGACTGCGAGCGCTGGCTCACGCACGAGCGGATCACCGAACGCTGGGACCTGCCGATGGGTGAAGAAGAGCGCGTCGAATGACGCGCGTCGAAGCAACGTTTCAGCGTCAACGAAAAAGCCGCCTTGCGGCGGCTTTTTCATTCGCGCTGGAACGCGGGATCAGAATGCGTTGAGGATGTACTCGAGCGGATTGACCGGGTTGTTGTTCACGCGCACCTCGTAATGAAGGTGCGGGCCGGTGGAGCGGCCGGTCGAGCCGACGTAGCCGATCACGTCGCCGCGTTTCACGCGCGTGCCCGGACGGACGGCGAAGGTCGACAGGTGGCCGTAACGCGTCGAGTAACCGTAACCGTGGGAGATGTAGATCACGTTGCCGTATCCGTTCGCCCACTCCGCCTTCACCACGATTCCGTCCGCGGGAGAGCGGACCGCCTGGCCGACCGCGGACGAGATGTCGACGGCATTGTGCTGGCCCGGCTCGCCGGTGAATGGATCGGAGCGTCCGCCGAAGCCGTCGGTCAGAATGCCGCGGACCGGCGCCATCGACGGCGTGGAGGAGAGGAGGCGCGACTGGGCGACGAACTTCTGCTCGAGCATCGCCAGGTCTTTCTGCAGGCGATGGGAGCGGAACGCCATCTTGTCGACGTCGTCGCGATACGGATTGGCGGCCATCTCGTCGCTGCGAAGACCGCCCGAACCGCCCTGGCTCGATTCGTCGAGCGTGGTGATGCCGGCGATGATCGCCAGTTTCCGGGTCCGGTCTTCGACCGTCCGGAGCTGCGTCCGGAGCGACTCGACGGACTTGCTGAACTGCTCATTCGCGGTCTGCAGCTCGCGGTTCTCGTGACGGAGCTTCGAGAGCTCGTGGGTCTGGGAGAGGGACGTGAAGTACTGGACCGAGAAGAACGTCGACAGGCAGAGGGACGAGGTTACCAGGGAGATGATGGAGAAAAGCAGCCGGTGGGACACCTTCAACTTTCGGAATTTGGCCCGCGCGTGCGGGACAAAGATGATCGTTGAATAACGCTTATCCATTCATACTCCCAATGTGACCGATACGTGAGCTCGGGGCCGGTGACGTGAGGACGCATTTTGTTGAATCAGGTAGGCCGAGTCAACGAAAAACTGCTCGAAAAGCGCCCAATTTCGGAGTCTTCGGGATCGAAGTAAATCCTAAGAAATGAAGCACTTCCAGGCCGAAATTATGACGATACCGCATAAAGGGTCCGCGAACCGGGATGTTCTCGTCCATAATGTCAAATAACAAGTTAGGCCACACGGTCGGCGTGCACGATGGTGCCCACTCGGCCCGGTGTCGCTCATCACCCCCGATGCTAGAATCCGCCGCCGTGCGCACAGGCTGGGACCAGTACTTCATGGGGATCGCCCACCAGGCGGCCACGCGGTCGACCTGCCAGCGAAAGCACGTCGGAGCGGTGATCGTCCGCGACCGTACGGTCCTTTCGACGGGCTACAACGGCTCGATCCGCGGACTCCCGCACTGCGAGGACGTCGGCTGCGTGATGGAGGACGGCCACTGCGTCACGACCGTGCACGCCGAGGCGAATGCGATCCTGCAGGCCGCGAAAAATGGCGTCTCCGTCGACGGCGCGGAGCTGTACACGACGGCCTCCCCCTGCTGGAACTGCTTCAAACTGATCGCCAACGCCGGCATCCGCAAGATCTTCTACGGCGAGTTCTATCGTGACGAGCGCTCTCGGGAGACCGCCGCACAAATCGGGATCGACCTCGTGGATCTGCAAATGCCGGGTTCAAGTCCTGAGTCCTGAGTCCTGAGTCCTGAGTGCTGAGTCCTGAGGTGGGCGAGACTCAGCACTCAGGACTCAGCACTCAGGACTCAGCACTCAGCACTTTTTATGCTCGTTCTATCCGCCGACACCTCCATGCCGATTCTTTCCGTCGCGCTCGTCGATGACGCGGCGTTGATCGGGGCGTTGGCGATCGAGGGGCGGGGGTCGCGCAACGAGAAGTTGCTGCCGGCGATCGACTGGCTTCTTTCCGAGAACGCGATCGACCGGCGGAAGATCGACCTGCTCGCGGTGACGCGCGGTCCGGGCTCGTTCACCGGAGTCCGCATCGGCCTGGCCACGCTTCAGGGCCTCGCCGTCGCCATCGGGCGGCCGGTCTGCGCGATGTCGACCCACGAGGCGATCGCATACGGAGAGCGCGGCCGCGTTGCGATTCGCGATGATGCGGGACGCGGCGAGTGGTACGTCTCGATCTTCGAAGACGGCCGCGAGATCGTGGCGCCGCATCTCGCGCGCGACGTCAGCGAGCCGCGCGTGATCGACGCCGGAGAGCTCCTGCAGCGCGAGAACGTGGCGCTGCGCTGCGCGCGCCGGGCGATCGAGATCGAGCAGCGCGGCGAAGGCGATCGCTATCGCGACGTGACGCCGATCTACGTGCGGCTCGCCGAGGCCGAGGTCAAGCTGCGGCAGAAACAGAATGCCTAGCGACATCGTGATCGCACCGGCCACGCGCGCCGACGTCGGCGAGATCTTTCGCATCGAGCAGGAATCGTTTCCGATGCCGTGGCGGCGGGAGTTCTTCGAAAGCGAGATGACCGCGGACTGGCGTTTCAATCGCGTCGCCAGACGCGGCCGCGTGATCGCCGGCTACCTCTTTTCGATGTGGCTCTTCGACGAGATGCACGTGAACAAGATCGCCGTCGCCGAATCGGAGCGGCGGCAAGGCATCGCCGACGCATTGATGGCCGCCTGCTTCGCCTTCGCGCGCGAGCAGGGCGTCCGCGTGATCTCGCTCGAAGTGCGCCAGTCGAATCGCGGCGCGCAGGAGTTCTACCGCCATCTCGACTTCGCGTCGTCGTATGTGAGGCCGCGTTATTACCCGGACGGGGAGAGCGCGGTGGTGATGACGCGGGAGGTGTGAGCATTCCCCCCCTCGGTGTGGTGCGCGCCTCCGGCGCGCCTTTGTTAGAGGCGCGCCGGAGGCGCGCACCACACCATCACTATTCACTCCCGCCAGCGCACGACGTAGCTCCGCGGGCGCGCGAGCTGTTCGCGCAGCGCCGCGGCGACGTCGCTGGAGCTCGAGACGGGCGTGACGCGGCGCGGCATCTCGGCGAGCTGCTCGGGTGTGGGGATCTCGTCGCGCAGCAAGGCGGCGAGCGGATCGGGTGAGATCCAGCGTCCTTCGAGTCCGGCGATGGTCTTGAAGAGATCGATCGGCTCGATCACCAGCTCCTTCCCCGATCCTTCGAAGCCGTCGGTGGCGATGATGTCTCCCGGCACGCGCACGGTCATGCGCCCGGGAAACGGATTGAAGACCAGGTCCGCGGACTCGGCGAACGTCTCCGCGCGCGCGTTCTGCTGGTCGATCCGCGACGCGATCTTCTCCATCGCGTCCAGCACGGCCGTGACCAGCGGCTCCTCATCCTCGGTCACCGGCGGCGCGTCTTCTTCCTTCCCGGCGACGATCGCGGCGAAGACGTACTTCGCGCGCTCGGGCTGCTCGTCGAGATACGAGTAGAGCCTGGCGACGGCGTTGAAATAGCGGGCCACGTCGGCGCTCCACGCGTTGAGCTCTTCGTTGAAGTAGCGCTGCTGCTCGCGCGTGGCGCGCCCGCTGACGCCGGGATACATCGCCAGCTCGCGCCAGCCGTCGCCGCGCAGCACGTTGATGGTGATGGCGACGTCCGAGAACGCGCGATGCAGGTCCTCGGCCGGAATGCGCACCGAGCGGCTCACGCTCTCCAACGCGCCGTGATCGCGCTGCAGGGTGAAGCGCTCCGACTCCGGCGAGAGCCGCCCGAATCGAAACGACCACGCATCCGTTCCCGACTGCGCCGCCTCGCGCGCGGTTTCAATGCGCTTGCGCGACTCGCTATTGCGCGCATTCAGCTCGAATTTCGTTTCGGCGGTGACGAGGACCGAGTCGCTGTCGTTCGAGAACACGATCGTCACCTCATCGCGCACGGGCGGCTGCGCGCATGCGGCCAGAAGCAGAGCGCAGAGAGCGGAGGACAGAGCGCGAAGGAAGGACTTCATCATTCCTCCCGGATGGCGACGATCGGGTCGAGGCGCGAGGCGATGCGCGCGGGATACCAGGTGGCGACGACGGAGAGCACGATCGCGATCACGTTCACGCCGGCGACGTCTTCGACGTCGAGTGTGAACGGAAGGAAACTGATGAAGTAGATGTCGGACGGCAGCGGGATCAGGTGATAGTGGTTCGCGGCCCACGCGAAGCCGAGGCCGACGAGGTTCCCGAGGAGCGTGCCGGTGAGGCCGATCAGAAGGCCGACCTGCATGAAGAGCAGGAGGATGTTCCGTTCGGTCGCGCCGAGGGTGCGCAGGACGCCGACCGACGGCCGCTTTTCGAGGATCAGCATCGACAGCGACGAGACGAGGTTCAGCGCGGCCACGAAGATGATCAGCGAGATCGTCGCGAACATCACCACCTTCTCGAGCCGCAGCGCGAGGAAGAGCGGGCGGTTGATCTCTTTCCAGGTCTTGAACTGCGCGCCGGGGAAGCGTCTGGCCAGTTCGCTCTGCACTTCTTCGGCGCGCTCCGCGTGGCCGTACATCTCGATCGCCGTCGGCTGGCCGCCGGTTCCGAAGAGCGATGCCGCGTCCGAATGCTCGATCCACGCGTCGACGGTGTTCTCATCGCTTGCCGGAAGCACGAGGCGCGTGATGCGGTACTTCTTCCAGACCGGAACGGGACCGAACGGGGTGAGGCGCATGCGCGGGGCGATGATGGTGATGTGATCGCCGAGCTCGAGCGAGAGTGACGCGGCGAGCCCGCGGGTTAGAAAGATCTGCGGCTCGCCGGGCGCGGTCTGCACGCGCGTGGTGCGCGACGCGGCGTCGCCCTGCGGCTCATGACCGCGCGTGTACGAGCGGATGCGCACCGGCTGATGGCGCTGCTGATCGTCGGTCGCGCCGTAGACGATGCCGCTGACGAACGGACGGATGTCCGACATTCCGAGCTTGCGCGCCGCGTCGACGATCTCGTCCGCGCGCGCGATCGTGTTCTTTCCGGCCGGCTCGACGAGGAGCTGCGGACTCGACTCGATGAGCCGCGCCTTGATCTGTCCCTGCAGACCCGAGAGCAGCGCGATCGAGATCAGCAGCGTCGCCACACCCACCGCCAGCCCGAGCATGCTGATGAGCGAGAGAAAGGCCGTGTGGGCCTGCTTGCGCGCGGCCCAGAGATAGCGGCGGGCGATGCGGGATTCGAGCATTCGTTGGCAGTTGGCAGTCAGCGGTTGGCAGCGAAGAGCCTCTGCAAACTGCGAACTGCCAACTACAAACTCGTTACGTCGACGTCACCGGGGGCGTGGGCGGCGCCGGCTGCTGCGAGGGATCGGTCACCGGGGGTGCGGGTGGGACGATCTTCTGCGGCGGCGGCTGCGGCGACGGCGCGGGCTCGGGCACCGTCTCGCGATAGGCGGACGGCGTTCCCTGGAACTGCATGCTCTCGCGCCAGTGCTTCTTCGGATAGAGCTCGAGCAGGGCGAGGTCGGTGAGCCTGGAATCGAGAACGCGCGGGTTCGTCGCGACGTCGAGCAGCGCGGGGTTGATGCCGTACGCCTTCGCGTAGAGCTTCACCGCGCGCTCCGTGTTGTTGCGCTTCTCCTCGATCAGGCCGAGTGGGAAGAGCGCGGCGGCGTGACCGGGCTTGTACGCGACGGTGCGATAGAACGCGTGACGCGCGCCGTAGTCCTCGCCGCGGCTCGCGCGGACGAGTCCGAGGTTGTACCAGGCGGGGTAGAAGTGGCTGTCGGCGTTCACGGCGCGCTCGAACTCGCGCTCCGCGTCTTTCGGGAAGCCCTTCTGCACCAGCAACCGGCCGAGATCGTTGTGCGCGCGCGCGGAATTCGGATTCTGCCGCACCGCCTCCAGCGCATTTTGGATCTGCACGTCGAGCGTGGAGCCGGTGTTGAGGTACTTCGCGTAGAACGGGTTGTCGTAAGGATTCCCGTCGCGCTCGAGGAGCTGCGAGCAGCCGGCCATCGCCAGAGCGGCGACGGTAATCATCAGCATTCGTTTCATTCGATCAGTCCTGAAGTGGTTTCGCTTTCAACTTCACTTTCCCGTCGATGGTCTCGACCCGGAAGGCGATGCTGTTCACGTGATATTTCTCGCGGAGCGTTTCGGTCTGCTTCTGCACCATCATCGCAAGCTGTTCCATCGTCACGTTCGGATGCTTGCCGAGTTTCAGATGCTCCTGTTCGATCTGCGCGTACAGCCTGCGGATCTGGTCTCCATTCGCGCCGGGCGCCATCTTTACATACGGATCGGCCCCCTCCGACGTTTCGCGCGGCTGCACCGGATGCGCTCCGGACATCCGCTGCTGCGGCGGCGCCTTCATCGCTTTCTGGCGCATGCGGAAGTCGAGCGGGCCTTCCTCGCGCTCGCGCATCTTCCGCGCCCACATCTCGCGGAACTGGTTGTAGCGCGACAGGATGGTGTTGAAACGGAAGCGGCGCGTGTTGTCGCGCATCTTCTGTTTGCTGATCTCGTGAATGGAGCCCTCGATCCGATGCCGGTCGAAACTCGGCGGTATCTTGACGATCCCGGTGAAGAACTGGTCGTACTTGTTCTTCAGACGCCGGATGTCTTCTTCGAGCTGATCGAGCTCCTCGTCGGCTTTAATCACGGCTTTCTTTGGTTCCGCTCGGCTCTCAGTTTAGCCGCGAAGGTGTCATCCTGAGGCGCGAAGACGCCGAAGGATCTTCTCCGTCGCTCGGCGGAAGATCCTTCACCGTCTTCGCGGCTCAGGATGACACTTTCGCGGGATAAACTGAGAAGTCAACCATATGGCAAAAGCCGCGCCCCGGCCGTTAGATTCCGCCCTCCGGGCCATTCCGTCCGTCGAGCGCATCCTTTCCGCGGCGCCGTTCGCGCCTCTGATCGATGAGTTCGGCCGCGAGCGGGTGAAGGAGTTCGTGGTCGCGCATCTCGCCGGGCTCCGCGCGTCGCGGACGGCCTACGTCGAGGCCGTCGCGCTCGATGCCCTCGGCGCTTCGCTCGCGGACGCGACCACGTCCACGCTCCGGCGCGTCGTCAACGCGAGCGGCGTCATCATCCACACGAACCTCGG
>Ga0105242_10002999_pt1 | contig 13211 bp, 9 predicted proteins | sample KBSM24metaG_FD_81521 | JGI IMG/M metagenome (GOLD analysis project Ga0105242, IMG submission 81521) | Miscanthus rhizosphere microbial communities from Kellogg Biological Station, Michigan, USA - KBS M2-4 metaG | ecosystem: Host-associated > Plants > Roots > Rhizosphere > Soil | place: Michigan...
CGAGCCGCGCGGCCCGAATCAATCCGGGGACAGCGCTGAACTTGTTGGTGGGAAAGAATCCCGGCAAGGTGGTGGACTGCACCGCGAGCGGCGCCTCGAGCTTGAACATCTCGCGGAGATCCGCCTCTGGCGTCGTGTCGGTGGGTGGCAAAGCGAGCCAGTCGCGGAGCAGCGCCGCGTCGATCGGGGGCTCGCCGGGATCGGGGTACCGGACGGCCGGGTGATCGAGGAGATCGGCGAACGTGAATCCCGTGTCGTTACCGGCGGTCTTCAACCCGGTGTGTAGCTGCTTGCGTAGCGCCGTGTGGAGCGGACCGTAGATGAAGTCGTTGGTTTCCTTGACGCCAATCTGGCGGCTGGCCTGGGCGAAATAGCCTTGTGCCGGCGCAGGGGGCCGCAGGGCGTCGCGGGCCGCCGGTGGCCACGCCGTCATCTCGAGATCGAGCATTTCTGGGGACCAGCCGCCCCACGCGAGGGAGCGCCCGCCGACCGCGAACATAAGGCCGGCATAGTTCAGCGCTGGATGGTTCATCCACGGCACGCGAAAGTCCGGAGCGCCGCCGAGAAACGGCATGTTCTGCACATGTTCAGGCAGGACGAAGGGACCCCCTTCGAGAACGAGAATGCGACGGCTGCGCGTGCTGTCAGCGATGAACAGATGTTCGGCGACAACCGCGCCGAACGTGCCGCCGCCGACGACGATCACATCGAAGTCGCGCCGCCGGCCGGCAATCGTCTGTGCGGCGCTATCGAGCGCTTCTCCCAAGGTATTGCACAGAAAGCGCCCCATGTTATCGAGTGTGAACGAGGTCGACTCAGAAGGTAGCGGAAGTGCCATGCTATGTCTCCTGGCTCGTCGCCGTGGACGCGCGACAACGCCTTCAGCGTGAACGCCTCATGTCTTCACGCGCTGCGCAGATCGCAATAGCGGCGACCAGACGTTGGTGAATCTCGACCGGTGTTCGTTTCAACCAGATAGACGTCCGGCGATTGAGGATTTCCGAGCTGACTTGCTTCGATAACCCATGCGACTCCTGTCGATTCCACGCCTGGCCCTGAAGGCACTGGCCCGCAACGTGACCCGGACTCTGCTCACGATGCTGGGCATTGTCATCGGTGTGGCAGCCGTGATCTGCGTGGTGGCCATCGGTGACGGCGCGCAGGCGAATGTCGAGCGGGCGATCACGAACATCGGAGCCAACATGATCTGGGTGGAAGCCGGCGGGGTGAACCGCGGAGGCGTGCGCACCGGATCGGGCGCCACGAAGACCTTGACACTCGGCGACTATGAGGCCATCAAGGACCAGGTACCGCTCGTCACGAACGTGACTCCGCAGGCCGACACCCGCGTACAGGTCGTCTACGGCAACCAGAACTGGAGCACGCCGGTGCGCGGCGTGGGACCCGAATACCTGGCGCTCAAGAACTGGAACGTGATCCGCGGCGGCATGTACACGGAGGCGGATGTCGAGCGCGCCAATGCCGTGTGTGTCCTCGGTCAGACGGTGGTCGAGCAGTTGTTCGGCGCGCTCGATCCGATCGGCGAGACGATTCGCGTCAACAACGAGCCGTGCGTCGTTGCGGGGGTGCTCGATGTCAAAGGCCAGTCGGCCACCGGGCAGGATCAGGACGATCAGTTCCTCATGCCGTACTCGACGGTGATGAAGAAGATCAAGGGACAGATCTGGCTGGACGACATCATGTGCAGCGCCACGTCGGCGAGTGTGCTGGACCAGGCCGAGCAGGATATCGCCACGATCATGCGCGAGCGCCACCACATCCGGCCGGGGGCCGACGACGACTTCAATCTGCGGCACCCGACCGAGATCGCCGAGGCCGTGAAGCAGTCGACCCAGACGATGGAGGCGCTGCTTGCGGCGGTGGCGTCCGTCTCACTCGTCGTCGGCGGCATCGGGATCATGAACATCATGCTCGTCTCCGTCACCGAGAGGACGCGCGAGATTGGTCTGCGTCAGGCCGTGGGCGCTCGAAGCCGCGACGTGTTGAGGCAATTCCTGGTAGAGGCGGTCATCCTCAGCCTTATCGGAGGAGCGATCGGGATCGGCCTCGGAACGCTGGGCGCACGGGTCCTGGCTGACTTCTTCGATTGGCCGACGCACGTATCCGGCAACGCCGTGGCTCTCGCCTTCGTGTGCTCGGCGACCGTCGGCGTGTTTTTCGGGTACTACCCTGCCAAGCGCGCGGCCGGCATGGATCCCATCGACGCCTTACGATTCGAGTAGGTTACGACGCCCTGCCGTGTGCCCAGGTCGGCTGAGAAGAGAACGGGATCGCTCCCGCTGGCTGACCGCGAGGGCGCCGTGACTGAAGACGGTGTGCGTGCGGGACCGACCGTAGCGAAGGAAAAGCCCGTGCGTTGTGAGGTCCGCGGCCGGCAGGCCTGAAGGCCTGCACTACTCCGGAATGAAACGCTGTTGGCCGAGCGACGCGAGGGGCGCAGGGATGACTTTCGCGCGCGCCCGAAGGGGCAGCCGCGTGACTAAGTATGGCGTGGGTATGCCGAACCGAGCGAAGCGAGGTTACGAACGAGACCGGGATCGCTCCCGCTGGCTGACGCGATGCGTCAGCCGCGTGACTAAATATGGCGTGGGTATGCCGAACCGAGCGAAGCGAGGTTACGAACGAGTCCGGGATCGCTCCCGCTGGCTGACGCGACGCGTCAGCCGCGTGACTGAACACGGTCTGGTCCGCCAGACTGAGCGTGAGCGAAGGATGGTGGACCAGACCGGGATCGAACCGGTGACCTCATGAATGCCATTCATGCGCGCTCCCAACTGCGCTACTGGCCCACACTGGAGAGGTCTTTGAACGCCGAACCCCAATGGTAGCGCGCCGCAGAGATAGGGTCAAACCTCCGGCTCCGTTCATCACGTCGACGATGAAGACCGTGGCGTGAGACGTGCCGCGGCGCCTGTTCAGGTGTGTAGTCGAGCTGCCGGCTTTCGGCGCCTGGACTGATGGTGAGCGCGGATGTCCACCGTGACGCCCATCGAGACGTGTTCCGCAAGATCTACATGATCGATCCGTCCGGACAGGGCGGACGCAGCGACCAGGCCCGCCGGTGTTTCCGGTTGCCCGGCCTCGGGATTGTGCGTTGCCCTCACGGGTAACGTTACAGGAAGGTCTTTAGACACGGCCGATCCAACGTAGTCGCCGCAAACGGCGTGCCGGTAGCCGAACCGAGTTGTTCGAGCGGTTGAGATGGCACTCTGCTTGCCGGATCTCCCTCAGGAGTGGTGTGCACCGCCCCATTTCGTCTCCCTGATAGTCACAGACGGTAAGCCTTACGCGATCGTCACCCGATAGGAGGTTGGGATGCTGCCAATCAACCGCCCGGCAGAGGCATTGGTATTCGTCCTCCTCCTCGTCCTGACGGCCCTTCTTTGCGTCGCGTTGCGCCGGTTTCGCCGCGCCCTGGTCGGCGAGCAGAGCCGGAGGCTCGAGCTCGAGCTGGATCTGGAACGCGCCAGCGCGCTCGACTCCCTCTCCCGCGCGCTGTCGAAGGCGCAAACGCGGGCCGAGGTGGCGCATGCCTGTCTCTCCGAGCTGCTGCCCGCGGCCGCGATCGCGTCGGGCGCGCTGGCGTCCGTCAGCGAAGACGACCGTCAGCTGGCCATGGTGACCGCCATGGGCTATGCGGACTCGGAGTCCGTCGCGCGCTACACGGTCGCGCTGGCGTCGAAGACGGTGCTGGCCGAAGTGGTGCGACGACAGAAGCCGCTGGCGTTCAGCTCGCGGAAACTGCGCGCCGCCGCGCTCGGGGATCTCATGATCGATCCGATTCTCGACGAAGCCGAAGCGGCCATCGCGCTGCCGCTGCTCGTGTCGGGGCGCGCGATCGGGGTCATCGTTCTCACCCAGCCGCACGCCGCCGCGCCGGATTGGGCCGAAGGTGAGCTGCTCGTCGGCGCCGCGAGCCGCGTGGCCCCGGCGCTCGATCGGGCGACGAGGTACGAGCGCGCCGAGCGCGCCCGCGCCGATTCAGAGGCGTACCGCATCCAGGCCGACATCGAGATTCGGGAACGCGAGCGGGCCGAGACCGCGCTGCGCGAGAGCGAGGCCCGCTATCGCGCCCTCGCGGCGCGGACGACGCGGCTGTACACCCTGAGCGCGGGCCTGTCCGAAGCCGTCACGCTCGCCGCGGTGGCGAAAGTGATCGTCAACCAGGGCAAGGTGGTGGTCGGCGCCTCCGCGGGATCGGTCGCCCTGCTGGGCGAAGAGGCGCAGTTCGAGACGCTGTACGCCGAGGAGTATCCGCGCGAGCTCGCCGAGGCGTCGCAGCGGTTTCCGGCGCAGCCGGGTTTTTGCGCGACCGCGGCGGTCGACACACGCCGTCCGGTCTTCATCGGATCGTTCGCCGAGTGGCAGCAGCAGTATCCGCGGTCCGCGTCGATGTCGGCCGACGGCGGGTTCGCATCGGTGGCGGCCCTGCCGCTGCTGGTCGAGGGCTCGCCGATCGGCGTGCTCTCCTTTCATTTCACCGTGCCGGTGAATTTCGACGACAGCTATCGCGCGCTGCTCACGTCGGTGGCGCACCACGCGGCGCAGGCGATCGATCGCGCCAGGCTGTACGAAGGCGCGCAGCGCGCCCAGGCCGACGCCGAGGCGGCGAACCGGTCCAAGGACGACTTCCTGTCGATCGTGTCGCACGAGCTCCGCACGCCGCTCAGCGCGGTGCTGGGCTGGGCGACGATGCTGCGCGGCCACGTGCTCGACGAGAGCAGACGGGCGGGCGCGATCGAAGCGATCCATCGCAACGCGACCCGGCAGGCGCGCCTGATCGACGAGCTGCTGGACGTGTCGCGCATCGTCGCCGGCCGAGCGCCGCTGGATCTGCAGGAGGTCGATCTCGCCGCCAACGTGCGCGGCGCAATCGAAACGATCATGCCGCTCGCGGAAGCGAAGGGTTTGACGATGGAGGTCGCGCCGCTGCCCGAGGTGATGGTCGTCGCCGATCCGCATCGTCTCGAACAGGTGTTCGTGAACCTGCTCGGCAACGCGGTGAAGTTCACGCCGTCGGGCGGCACGGTCACCGTCGAGATCGAGCGCACCGATCGCGCGATCGACATCTGCGTGCGGGACACCGGCCGCGGCATCGACGCCGGATTCCTGCCCCACGTCTTCGAGCGCTTCCGTCAGGCCGACGGCGCCATCACGCGCACCGTCGGCGGCCTCGGCCTGGGACTGTTCATCGCGCGCCGCCTGGTCGAGGCGCACGGCGGTCACATTGGCGTCGAGAGCGAAGGCGAGAACCGCGGCGCGACGTTTACGGTGTCGCTGCCGCAGGCGGAAGGCCGCGCAGCCGTGCAGCGATCGGCGCCAGTCGAAGCCCTGATCCTGCCGGGTGAGGCGTCCGCCTCGACCGACGCGGATCACCCCAGACACGCCGCGAGCGGCTGGTAGTCATTCCGCGCGACGCCGGAGGCTCTCGCCTCAAGGCGCCCAGGCGCTCGTGACCTCGTGCTTCTTCCCGACGATGTCGGTCGCCGTCACCGTGACCTGCCGGGCCTTGGTCAGCCGCGGGCTGAACGTCGTGCCGTCCTTGCTGCGGAACTGCGCGAGCGAGATCTCGCGCCGCTCGGCGTTCTCCATCCGCCGCAAGGTTGACGTGAACGGCGGCGCGGTGCCGGCCGGCTGGATCGCAATCACCACGTCCTCGATCGGCTTGCCGGCATTGTTGGTGACAATGACCGACTGATTCGAGGTTTGGACTGCAATCGCCGACGGCTCTGCGCCGCTGGTGCCGAGCGCCCCAGCTTCCGATGTAGCCGTATTCGCACATGCCGAGAAGAGCCAGCCGGCCGCGATCAGGCCGGCGGTGGCAGGGACAGAGCGCAGAAGCGACAACGTCATGGCTGCCCTCCTGAGTTGGGAATGTACGCTCAACCTACGCCTGTCGGGCTCCAGACACAAGCCAAAATCGACGACCTGCCCGACACGCGGACCTGAAGGTCCGCACTGCACCTGACATCAGGGGAGCATCGCACGCACGTCGGCATGTCTGCGTTTCTCCGCCCAGGCGCGGGGCGTCGCCCACGGCTCGGTGCCGGCCTCGACCGGATCCGCTCCGCGAGCCAACAGCAGACGCACGAGCTCGACACGGTCCCACCGGCAGGCCCAGCCGAGCGGGGTGCTCTTCAGCAGGTTGTCGCGGACGTCGAGCCGGGCGCCGGCGTCAATCAGCAGCGTCGCGAACGCGACCTGTTCGTCCGCGGCCCCGCGCGCCGCGAGGTCGTGCAGCAGCGTGCGGCCGAACGAGCCGCGTGCGTTGGGATCCCCGCGATCGAGCATGAGCCGCAGGCATTCGACGTATCGCGGGAAATCCGGGCGCGCGACGCGGCCGGGCAGCGGCCGCCACAACATCCGGTACCAGCGCGCATCGTCGCGAGGCCAGTCCACCCGTTCGAGTGCCATGCGGACGATGTCGGGGTGGCCGCCGTCGGCGGCGCCCCACAGCAGCTGCTCGGCAACGGTCGCGCCCGCAAACATCCCGTCCTGCGTGCGGCAGTCCACCTCACCGGCGAGCATCTGCCGCGCGATCCCGGTGCGGCCGTGCATGGCGATCGTGATGACGTCGGCCACACCGCCGTAGCGCTGCAGCAGGGCGATCATCGCCTCGTCGTGCACCCGATACGCGGAAAACACCGGCGAGCCGCTCGCGTAAACGTTCGCGTTCGGATCCGCGCCGCGCCGCAGCAGCATCTCGGCCATCTCGAGCTTGCCGGACGCAGCCGCATGCCACAGCGGCATGCCCGCCGAAAACTCGGGCGGCTCGACGCCGTCGATGCGGGTGGGTTCGTTCGGATCGAGCCCCGAATCCAGCAGCTGCGACAGGACGTCCGGTTGATCGTGCTTCACCGCCGTGGTCAGCGGTCCGTCCTCTGATTCGCCGGCGCTCGAGTCGGCCGGCCGCCTGCCCGCCGCCTCCTGGCGGCGCTGCTCTTCCGCTTCGATGATCGACACGATCTCGTCGTAGCCGCGATCGACGGCGATGCTGAGCGCGCTCGTGGCGTCGCGGTGCGGGTAGATCCCTTTGCGCGCATCGGCGCCCCGCGCCATCAGCAGGCGCGCCATCTCCGGCGAGCGATCGAGCACGGCGTAGTGCAACGCACGGTGCTCGTCGTTGGCCGACATGTCCATGCGGACCAGCTCGGGACGCGCGTCGAGTATCGCTCGCACGCCCTGGATGTCGCCGGCACGCACGGCGTCGGCGAGCTGCCTGACCGTGACGCGTTCCATCACGCGAGCGCCTACCCGCCGGCCAGAGCGCCGACGATCAGGAACGGCTCGGCGCCGCTGGCGACCTTCGCCGGCAGCGCGGCATCCGGCGGCTCATGCGATAGATCCTGCTCGCAGGCAAAGAATCGGAGGAACGCCCGGCGCTTCAGCGTGCCGTGATCGCGGATCGTGCCGCGAAGCATTGGATACGCATTCTCGAGCGCGTCGAGCACGGCGCGCTGGGTCACCGGCCCGTCGACGACGACCGAGACCTCGCCGCCGATTCGCGCGAGCGTTCGCAGGTGTGCAGGCAATTCGACCCGGATCATGACCGCGCCCTCCTAGGCAAGGGTCTGCACCTCGACCGACAGCACCGCCGGCAGATCGCGGGCGATCGGCGCCCAGTGATCGCCGCCGTCCGGCGACGCGTAGACCTGCCCGCCGGTGGTGCCGAAATAGACGCCGCACGAGTCGAGACGGTCCACGGCCATCGCGTCGCGCAGCACGTTGACGTAGCAGTCGTGCTGCGGCAGTCCGTTGGTCAGCGCTTCCCACTCGTTGCCGCCGGTGCGGCTGCGATAGACGCGCAGCTTGCCGTCGGGCGGGTAGTGTTCTGAGTCGCTCTTGATCGGGACGACGTAGATTGTTTCGGGTTCGTGCGCGTGCACATCGATTGGAAAGCCGAAGTCGGTCGGCAGGTTGCCGCTGATCTCGCGCCACGAGTCGCCGGCATCGTCCGTGCGCATGACGTCCCAATGCTTCTGCATGAACAGCGTCTGCGGCCGCGAGCGGTGCATCGCGATGCGGTGGACACAGTGGCCGACGTCCGCGGTCGGGTCGGGAATGTACGCGGAGCGCAGGCCCTGGTTGATCGGCGTCCAGCTCTTGCCGCCATCATCGGTCCGGAACGCGCCCGCGGCCGAGATCGCGATGAACATCCGCTGCGGATTCGAGGGATCCAGGACGATGGTATGGAGGCACAAGCCGCCGGCGCCGGGCTGCCACCGCGAGCCCGAACCGTGTTCGCGCAGGCCCGGCAGCTCCTGCCAGGTCTGTCCGCCGTCGACGGTCCGGAACATCGCCGCGTCTTCCACGCCGGCGTAGACGGTGTCCGGATCCGTGAGCGAGGGCTCGAGATGCCAGACGCGCTTGAACTCCCACGGGTGCGGCGTGCCGTCGTACCACTGGTGCGTCCCCGGAACGGTGGCGTACTCGAACTTGTTCCCCACCGGCTCCCAGGTCTTGCCGCCGTCATCGGATCGCTGCATGACCTGGCCGGACCACGAGCTGCTCTGCGAGGCGTACAGCCGATCCGGATTCGCCGGCGAGGCCTTGAGGTGATACATCTCCCAGCCGCCAAAGGCCGGCTCGCTAATGGTCCATTTGTCGCGCTTGCCGTCCGCCGTCAGGATGAATGCGCCCTTGCGTGTCCCGACCAGCACCCGTACACCACTCATCCATCACCTCCTCAGAATCCTGTCCATTGTCGATCGCGGGGGCCCGAATTCGACATCGTCCGCGTGGAACGATTGCTGCACCCGTCCCCGCGCAAAAGGGGGTGGAAATGGCGACTTCCTCAGCTTCGCTTGGCCCGCACGTCCAGGCGATCGAGGTAAAACCGACGTTAGGGCCGGAGCACAAGCGTTTGGATGTGTTTGTCGGCCGGTGGACCGCCGACGGAACAACCGCATCGGGAGCGTCGGACCCGTCCGAAAACATGACTCAGCAGCATACCTACGAGTGGCTCCCCGGCGGCTTCCACCTCCTCCACCGCTGGGCCGGACAGATCGGCAACCATCCGAGTCATGGCGTCGAGATCATCGGCTACGACGCCGCCGCGGATGCCTATGAGGTGCATTTTTTCGACAGCGACGGCTGGGTCCGCATGTATCAGGCTCGTGCGCGGGACCGCGTTTGGACGTTCACCGGCACACGAGAGCGGTGCCTGATCATGTTCGGGGACGACGGCACCACGATGACGATCCACTGGGATCGATCGCCGGACGGCTCCACGTGGGAGCCGCTCTGCGACACGAAGGCAACGCGCTCCTGACGTCTTGTCGAAGAAACTTCACCACCGTGTCACGGCTTCGTCAATGTCTCGCCACACGCCGGTCGAGTCTTTGACGAAACGATCGGAGTCGTGCATGTCAACCCGATCCGCGTTGTCACTCGACGAGCCGCCGGCGCGGCGTTTCTCGCCTGTCTCATCGCGTCGGGATGCGCCGACTCGGCGGCGACGACAGCCCCCACGGTGGTCACGCTCGCCAGCGTCGTGGTGTCGCCGAGCTCAGTGGCAGGCGGCACGGCGGTCACCGGCGTCCTGACGCTCACGGGAATCGCTCCGGCCGGCGGCGCCGCCGTGACGCTCGCGAGCAGCAGCGCCTCGGTCACCGTGCCGCCGACCGTGACGATTCCCGAGGGGTCCAACAGTCTCACCTTCGCCATCGCCACGACGAGCGTGGCGGCGACGACGACGATCACCGCGACCTATGCAGGGGCGAACCAGACGGCGACGCTCGTCACCACGGTCCTCACGGTGCCGGCACTGCAGACCCTCTTTCTCTCCACCGCCGTCGCGGTCGCGGGCGTCCCGGTTCAAGGAACCATCACGCTGACGGCGCCGGCGCCGGCCGGCGGCCTCTCGGTCTCGCTCGCGAGCAGCACACCGGCAGCGGTGGTGCCGGCCAACGTGGTCGTCTCGTCAGGCAACACGATTCAGACATTCGCCATCAACATCAGCCCGTCGGCGACGGCGACCGCGGCGACGATCACCGCGACCTACGCGGGCGCGGCCCGCAATGCCGCGTTGACGATCGGTCAGCTCGCCTTGTCGATCGGCCTCGCGTCGGTTCCCGGCGGGCTTCCCGCCACCGGCCTGGTCTCGCTGCCGACGCCGGCGCCCGATGGCGGCGCCCTGATCGCGCTGGCCAGCAACGCGCCGCAGGCGATCGTGGCTTCGTCGGTGATGATCCCGGCCGGCGCGTCGTCTCAGACCTTCACCATCGCCACGCTCGACGCGCCGCCGACCATGACCGCGACGATCACGGCGACGTACGGCGGCAGCAGTCAGACCGCCACCGTCACCGTTCTCGCGTATCCGACTCTGGCAGCGGTGAGCTGCACGCCGACGACCCCAACCGCGGGTACGACGGTGCAGTGTACGGGCACCCTCGCGAGCGCGGCTCCCGCGGGCGGATGGCGCCTGGCGCTCGCCAGCAGCGACCCGTCGGTGACCCCGCCCGCGATCGTCACCGTCCCGGCCTCCGCCCAGACATTCCAGTTCTCGCTCGCGACCGGACCGGTATCGACGCTGACGTCGGTCGTCGTCAGGATCAGCGATGCGCAGAGCGGGCTCTCGCTCTGGAGCGTCGGCCTGTCGGTCTCGCCATCATAGGCCGACGACGATCGCGGCAGGCCTGAAGGCCTGCACTACTTCAGTCCTGCGGGCGGCATGCTGCTACGGTCCACGGCAGTCGGATCGTAGTGCAGGCCTTCAGGCCTGCCTTCGATATGATTGGCGTCGATGGCGAAGCCTGCCGAGCGAGCCGTGCTGACGGCTGCGGGCCGCGAGATCGCGATCTCGAATCCCGACAAGGTCCTGTTTCCGGCCGCCGGCCACACCAAGCTCGATCTCGCGCGCTACTACCTCGCGGTCGCCGACGGCGCGCTGCGCGGCGCCGGCGGACGGCCCAACGTGCTCGTGCGCTATCCGAACGGCACCGGCGGCGAGTTCTTCTTCCAGAAGCGCGCGCCGGAGTCGCGGCTGCCGTGGATCGAAGTCGTCACGCTGCGGTTTCCGTCCGGCCGAACGGCCGAGGAAGTCGTGCCGCGCGACGCCGCCGCCCTGGTCTGGATGGCGAACCTCGCCTGCCTCGAGCTGCACCCGCATCCGGTGCGAGCCGACGATCTCGATCATCCCGACGAGCTGCGCATCGATCTCGACCCCGTCCCCGGCGTCGAGTGGCCGCAGATTCGCGACGTCGCGAAGGTGGTGCACGCCACGCTCGATGACCTCGGCTTGATCGGCTGGCCGAAGACGTCCGGCTCGCGCGGCATTCACGTCTACGTACGCATCGAGCGCCGCTGGATCTTCGACGAAGTGCGCCGCGCCGCCCTGGCCTTCGCGCGCGAGGTCGAGCGGCGCGCTCCCGATCTGGCGACGAGCAAATGGTGGAAAGAGGAGCGCCACGGCGTGTTCCTCGACTACAACCAGAACGCGAAGGATCGCACGATCGCCAGCGCCTACTCCGTCCGCCCCACGGCCGATGCCCGCGTCTCGGCGCCGCTGGCATGGACGGAGATCGACGACTGCAACCCCGCGGACTTCACGATGACGACGATGCCGGCGCGGTTCGCGCAGGTCGGCGATCGTCACGCCGGCATCGACGAGCATCCGTGCTCGCTCGAGCGGCTGCTCGAGCTGTCGGCGAAGCAGGAGCGCGAGGGTCAGGGCGACGCGCCCTGGCCGCCGCACTACAAGAAGCAGCTGGGCGAACCGGCCCGCGTGCAGCCGTCGAAGCGGAGAACGCCGGCGAGCCCGCCGAAGCTCGAGGAGCGCAGGCGGAAGCATCCGCTGATCGAGATCGGCCGCGCGCCAAAGAAAGAGGACGCGCTCGCCGGCTTGGAGCGGTGGAAGGCGCGCCACGCGGAAGCAGCGGCGCACCTGGAGGCTGCCGACGTGCTGGTCGACGCCATGCGCGGGCGGTTTCGCACCTGGACCCGCATCCGCATCAACCTGCAGCACGTCCCCGAGGCACTGAGACCCCCACAGGAAGCGCTCGATCCCGACCAAACCCCCAATGACTGGGGAAACGGCGATCCGGCGGCTTGGACAGGGCACCGCTCTCGCCCCCGAAAGGCCCGATAAGGTCGAGCTTACCCCCCGGTGTTTAGTAGTAGATTCAAACTACCTCGTCTGTTCCCTCGGGATCACCTATGACACGCATGGACGCGACTCGGGCCACTTTGGTCGGCGGAGCCCGTGCGCTCCGGCGTGCCCTCGCGTGGCTGTTGGTCAACCTTCTTGGCCGCGTCGACTGGCACGCGCCGAAATGGCTCGCGTGGATCGACGCACGCGCGCGCCGCGGCTGGCGCTATCTCGCCGCCGATCGGAAGCGCGGAGCCGCCGCGGCGCTGCTGATCATCGCGGCGGCCGGCGGGTACGCCTGGTACGTGACCCGACCCACGCCGCACTACGTCACCTACGAGATCGGCGCGCCGGGGATCACCGAGTACAACGACACCGGCATTTCATCGATCAAGCCGCTGAAAGTCGTCTTCAACGAACCGGCCGCGCCGCTGAAACAAATTCAGAAAGCGGTGACGGCCGGCATCGACGTCTCGCCCGCGGTCGACGGCTCGTGGTTCTGGACCAACGACCGGGAACTGGTCTTCACGCCGAAGAACGACTGGCCGGTCGACGGCGCATTCTCGGTGCGCTTCGCGCCGAAGGGTTTGCTCGCGCCGAACGTGGAGCTCGACAAGTACGCGTTCAAGTTCAGGAGCCAGCCGTTCTCGGCCGCGATCAGCGAGAGCCAGTTCTATCAGGATCCCCGAACGCCGACGCTCAAGAAGCTGGTGGCGACGGTGAAGTTCAGCCATCCCGTGGACATCGAACAGCTCGAGTCGCACGTCTCGCTCGCGGTGGCCAAGGATGCCGGCTACCTCGGGCTGACGCCGGACAGCCGGCATTTCACCGTCACCTACGACAAGTTCCGGCTGGCGGCGTTCATCCACTCGGCCTCGCTGGCCATGCCGCGCGACGACACGCCGATGACCCTGAACATCGACAAAGGCGTTCGAGCGGCGAGGGGCGGCAACGCCACCGCCGATCGCCTCTCCACCGTCGTCACGATTCCGGGCCGGACCAGCCTCCGTTTCACCGAGGCGCGGATGGTCGTCGTGGACAACGCGAAGTACGAGCCCGAGCAGATCCTGCTGGTGAACAGCTCATCGCCCGTCGCCGAGCG
>Ga0105242_10003000_pt1 | contig 13209 bp, 14 predicted proteins | sample KBSM24metaG_FD_81521 | JGI IMG/M metagenome (GOLD analysis project Ga0105242, IMG submission 81521) | Miscanthus rhizosphere microbial communities from Kellogg Biological Station, Michigan, USA - KBS M2-4 metaG | ecosystem: Host-associated > Plants > Roots > Rhizosphere > Soil | place...
GTCCAGGCTCAGCACGCGCTTGTTCTTGAGCGATTCGGGCACTTCGCCGGCCACGATGCGCTGAGCCAGGCCTTCGACGATGGCGGTCTTGCCCACGCCGGGCTCGCCGATCAGCACGGGGTTGTTCTTGCTGCGGCGCTGCAGCACCTGGATGGCGCGGCGGATCTCGTCGTCGCGGCCGATCACCGGGTCCAGCTTGCCGGCGCGGGCGCGCTCGGTCAGGTCCATGCAGTATTTCTTGAGCGCCTCGCGCTGGCCCTCGGCCTCGGCGCTGTCCATCTTCTGGCCGCCGCGCACGGCTTCGATGGCCGACTCCAGGCTCTTGCGCGTCAGGCCGTTGGAGCGGGCCAGCGTGCCCACGTCGCCCTTGGCGTCGGCCACGGCCAGCAGGAAGAGTTCGCCCGCGATGAACTGGTCGCCGCGCTTGATGGCTTCCTTTTCGGTGGCCTGCAGCAGCCGGCCCAGCTCGGGGCCGACCTGCACGCCGTCGCCGCCCTGCACCTGCGGCAGGCGCTGCATGGCGGCTTCGGCCGCGGTTTCGAGCCCGCGCACGTTGGCGCCGGCACGCTCGAGCAGCGCGCGCGGGCCGCCGTCCTGGCGCAGCATGGCCAGCAGCAGGTGGGGGGCTTCGATGTAGGCGTTGTCATGCCCCAGGGCCAGCGATTGCGCATCGCCCAGGGCTTCTTGGAACTTGGTGGTGAGTTTGTCTTGTCGCATGGTGGAAAAACCTCCGAATTGCCATGGATATGCGGCCGCCCGGATCGGATTCAAGCCGGATGGTGAGCGCGTGCAGTGCGCCGACCTTGCCGGACAATGTCCGGATCACATCACCCCAGGAGCCCCGCCATGCCCCCGATCGCCCCGCCCCGCGTTCCCCAGTTGTCCCGCCGTGCCTTCACCGCCGCCGCCCTGGCCACGGCGGCCGGCTGGGCCGGCGCACAGCCGCAGGGCGCGCCGGTGCGCCTGCTGGTGGGTTTTCCGGCCGGCGCGGGCAGCGATGCGATCGCGCGCCTGCTGGCCGACAAGCTCAAGGACCTGCTGCATGCGTCCGTGGTGGTCGAAAACCGCGCCGGCGCGGGCGGGCAGATCGCCGCGCAGGTGCTGAAGACGGCCGCGCCGGACGGGCACACGCTGCTACTCTCGCACGACCACACCATCTCGATCTTGCCGCAGGTCATACGCAACCCGGGTTTCCAGCCGGCGACCGATTTCGTGCCCGTGGCGGGCCTGGCCACCTTCGCCAACGTGCTGGCCGTTTCGGGCGCCACGCCTGCGCGCAGCATGGACGAGTATGTGCGCTGGGTGAAGACCCAGCGCGGGGGCAAGGACACGATCGGCGTGCCCGCGCCCGGCTCGATCCCCGAATTCCTCGTGCGGCTGATGGCGCAGCGCTACCAGCTGGACCTGCAGGCCGCGCCCTACCGCGGCAGCGCGCCCATGACGACCGACATGCTGGGCAACCAGATCGCGGCGGGCATCGCCTCGGTGCCCGACCTGATCGAGCTGCAGCGTGCGGGCAAGCTGCGCATCGTGGCCGTCATCGGCGCCAGGCGCCAGCCGCTGCTGCCGCAGGTGCCCACCTTCGGCGAGCTGGGCTTCGACCATCTGGACGACTACCCCTACTACGGCCTGTTCGCACCGGCCGGCACACCCCAGCCGGTCATCGACCGCTTCGGCGCCGCGCTGCAGCAGGCGCTAGCCATGCCCGACGTGCGCGAGAAGCTCACCGCCATGGGCCTGAACGTGGGCTTCGAGCCGCAGGGCCAGTTCGCGGGGCGCGTGCGGACCTATACGGCGGCCTGGCAGCGCATCATCCGGGACAGCGGATTCCAGCCTTTATGAGCCGCAGCGCTTGATGCGCAAGGGCATCAAGCTATCGAATCAATAGCAAATCAGGGGGCAGGCGCATTCGCGGCGCGGATGCCCCAGCGCTCCAGCGCCGCATCGTCCGAGACGCGCGCATCCACCCAGCGCGCGCCCTCGGGCGTGGCTTCCTTCTTCCAGAACGGGGCCTGGGTCTTGAGGTAATCCATGAGGAACTCGCAGGCCTGGAAGCTCGCGCCCCGGTGGGCCGAGCTGACGGCCACCAGCACGATCTGGTCGAGCGGCGCGAGCAGCCCCACGCGGTGGATCACGCGGGCGCCGAGCACGTCGAAGCGCGCCAGGGCCTCGTCGATCATGGCCTCGATCGACTTCTCTGTCATGCCGGGGTAGTGCTCCAGCTCCATCGATGCGACGCTCTGGCCGTCGCTGCGGTCGCGCACCACGCCCACGAAGCTGCACACGGCGCCCACGCGGGCATCGGCGGCGCGCAGCGCGGCCAGCTCGGCGGCCACGTCGAAGTCGGCGGTCTGGATGGAAACGCGGGGCATGGCGGCACTCATGGCGAACGGTGCAGGCGCGGGGCCGACAGCGCCACGATCTGCTCGGCCACCACCGTCTCCAGCTGGCGGCCGGCCGCAGGCGCGCCGGGTGCGGCCAGCGCGGCCTGCAGGCGCTTCAGGTCGGCCACGGTGGGCGCCACGCGGATCTGCGCGGTGGCACCCGCCACGTTGCCGACCTTGACGAGCGCCATGATCTTCTGGGTCCATTCGTTGGGATTGCGGGCCATGCGGTGATGTCGTCTGCGAAGTGATCGAAAAAGGGGAGACAGGAAGCGGACGGTGCGAAGGCCGCACGCGCCATGCCGCCCACGGGCGGCGCAGGCCGGCGGAAATGCGTTGAAAGGGCCGGCCATGCCATCATCTGCGCCAGATCCTCAGACCTTCATGCGCGCGGCGGCAGCCGCCCACGGCCTGCAGCCCCGCACTTTAACGCTCCCGACATGGCCACACAGACCATCACCACCGACCGCTACAAGCTTTTTCCGTCGCCCCGCAACCAGCACCGCGTGGTCTTCGAGCACGAGGTCTTCGTGCCCCACCCCTACGCGATCATCGACCTGCCGAGCTTCGACCTGAGCGGCCGCTACAGCCTCTTCGCCGCCTGCCGCCTCTCCGACATGAAGATGGGCCAGCTCGTCACCTTCGAGCGGACGCAGGACATGGAGCGCTTCGAATCGCGCTTCGTGCCGGACTGAACGAAGCGGAACGCGAACGGAAAGCACCGCGCATGTCAGAAGACAACCAGATCCACGTCCCCCCGTCCTTCATCGCCGTCTACAGCGACACCCGCCAGCGCCTGACCGAGCGCAGCGACGTCGTGCGCGCCCGCTACGAGCTCTGCGAAGACCTGGCCTGCCATCTGGTGGAGCGGGCGCAGACGCTCTACCACACCCAGGCACCGTCCGAGGCCGACATCCTGCGCGGCATCCATGCCGGCCTGAACACGGCAGATTCGGGCGTGATCGCCGCAGAAGCGCGCTGGATCACGCTGCGGCTGGCGGAGCTGCTGGAGTGGCGCAGCCCGGAACTGCCCGCAGCCTGAAATCTTTACGCGGACGTTTACACGGCCGTGGCTATACTTTTCGCCATGCATTCGCGCCAGCACTGCTCCCCAACCGCCGCCCAGCCGGCGGCAGTGCGCTGCGCGAGCAAAGCCCAAAAACCACAGCTCATCTGACCGGAGCTGCGGTTCCGTCCGGATGAGCGACGGAACCGCCTGGCAGCCCCACCCCACTCCCCTCCCCTTGTTGCCGACCCTGGTCGGACTGCCCGAACGGTCGCCGCGCGCATGCATCCGGCGGTACTCCGAAACGGTCGTTCTTCCGTCCTCAAGGATTCGCCATGCCCCAAACCACACAGCCAGCCACCCTAGCCACGTCCGATTTCTCCGGGCTCTGGGTTCCCATCGTCACGCCCTTCAAAGGCGGGCACATCGACCATGCCGCGCTGCGGTCGCTGGTGCAGCGCCTGCGCGGCAGCGGCATCGCCGGCTTCGTCGCCTGCGGCTCCACGGGCGAGGCAGCCGCGCTGGAGACCGCCGAGCAGGACGCGGTGCTGGACACCGTGGCCGACGCAGCAGACGGCCTGCCGGTGGTGATGGGCCTCTCGGGCTACCACCTGGGCCATGTGCTGGAGCGTGTGCGGCAGCTGAACCAGCGCCCGCTCGCCGGCCTGCTGGTGCCGGCGCCGCACTACATCCGGCCTTCGCAGGCCGGGCTGCGCCAGTGGTTCGAAGCCATCGCCGAGGCCAGCGCCCGCCCGCTCATCGTCTATGACATCCCCTACCGCACCGGCGCCACGCTGGAGCTGGCCACGCTGCGCGCCCTGGCGGCCCACCCGCGCATCCGGGCGATCAAGGACTGCGGCGGCGATGCGGCCAAGACGCAGGCGCTGATCGCCGATGGTGCGCTGCAGGTGCTCGCAGGCGAGGATGGACAGATCTTTTCGACCGTAGCCCTCGGCGGCGCAGGCGCCGTCGCCGCGAGCGCGCACTGGCGGCCCGAGCGGCTGGTGGAATGCATGCAGGCCATCGCCCGGGGCGAACTGGATCGCGCCCGGCCGCTCTGGCAGGCGCTGGCGCCGCTGATCCCGGCCCTCTTCGCAGAACCCAACCCCGCGCCGGTGAAGGCGCTGCTGGCGCAGCAAGGCTGGATGGACGATGCGCTGCGCGCCCCGATGACGCCCGCATCGCCGGCACTGGCAGAGCGGCTGCGCGAGCTGGCGGCCGCGCAGGAAGAGGTGCTCGCGCGGCTCTGAGCGGAAAAAAGGAAAGGCGACCGGCCTCAGCCGGTCTCAGCCGCCCGTGACGGGCGGAAAGAACGCCACCTCGGCGCCCGCCTTCAGGGCCGCGTCTTCGCCGCTCATGGTCTGGTCGAGCGCCATGCGCACCGCCCGGCCGGAGGCGAGCGCGGTGGCCCAGGGCTCGCCGCGGGCGATGAGTTCGCCCCGCAGCGCGCCCAGGGTGGCGGCGCGGGTCTGCACGGTTTCGCTGCCGCGGCCGATGGCCTCGCGGATGGAGGCGAAATAGCGCACCTCGACGGTGATGGCGGCGGCAGTGGTGTCCTGGCTCATGACAGCAGATCGGCGAAGGAGATGAAACGCACGATGTCGCCCCGGGCGATGGTCTGGCCTGCGGGGTTGTCCACCACGCCGTCGCCCCAAGCGGCGGAGGTGAGCACGCCCGAGCTCTGGTTGCCGAAGCGCTCCAGCCGGCCGTCCGCGCCCCAGCGCACGCGCAGAAATTCGCGGCGCCTGTCGGCGCGCGGCCAGTCGAAGCCGGCGGTGACGGCCATGGCGCGGGGCGCCACGTCGGCCGCGCCCTGCAGCGCCAGCAGGAAGGGGCGCACCAGCAGCGAGAAGGTGACGAAGCTCGACACCGGGTTGCCTGGCAGCCCCATGAAATGCGCGTCGCCGATGCGGCCGTAGGCGAAGGGCTTGCCCGGCTTCATGGCGATCTGCCAGAGGTGCAGCTCGCCCAGCGTCTCGACGGCGGGCTTGATGTGGTCTTCCTCGCCCACCGACACGCCGCCGCTGGTCAGGATGAGGTCGTGCGCGGCGCTGGCCGAGCGCAGCGCCTCGACGGTGGCATCGCGCCGGTCGGGAACGATGCCCAGGTCGGTCACTTCGCAGCCCAGCCGGCGCAGCATGGCGCGCAGGAAGAAGCGGTTGCTGTTGTAGATGGCGCCGGGCGGCATGCGCTCGGGGGGCACGTCGCCGGGCATGACGAGTTCGTCGCCGGTGGAGAACAAGGCGACGCGCGGTCGCCGCGACACCGTGAGCCGCGCCAGCCCGATGCTGGCGGCCAGCCCCAGGGATGCGGGGCCCAGCCGGGTGCCGGCGGAGAGCACCTGGGCGCCCAGGGTGATGTCTTCGCCCGCACGGCGGATCCACTGCCCGGGCGCGGGTATGGCGTTGATGCGCACACGCTCGCCGCCCTCCAGCGGCTCGCAGTCTTCCTGCATGACGATGGCATCGGCGCCGGCCGGCACCGGGGCGCCGGTGAAGATGCGGGCAGCGGTGCCGGCTGCCAGCGGCAGGGCGGCGCTGCCGGCGGGAATGCGCTGCGAAACGGGCAGTTCGGCTGCGATGGCGGGGCCACCTTCTGCCAGGTCGGCCACGCGCACGGCGTAGCCATCCATCGAGCTGTTGTCAGCGGGCGGCACCTGCAGCGGCGAGGTGGCGCTTTCGCGCAGCACGCGGCCGTCGGCGTCGAAGCTGTCCACGGTCTCCACACCGAGCACGGGCACGGCCCGGGCCAGCAGTTCGGCGAGCGCATCGTCCAGCGGTTTCAAGGGGGCTCGCATCAGAGGGCTCCTGCGGGATGAGGGGGAACGGCCGCTGCGGATGCAGGCGCCGCCGGACGGGCATAGTCGAAGCGTCCGCCCTGGGCCTGCAGCCAGTTCGCCAGCGCGTGCGGGTCGCGCACGTCGAACACCGGCAGCGTGGTGGGCGCGGGCAGGCCGACGGGCGCGGCATCGGTGGCGACGGCGACGATATGCGGGTCTTCGGGATAGCGCGCGGGGCGCTCGCGGTAGTCGGGCGAGGGCATGCGCCAGACCTCGACCTTGGGCAGGTCGCTTTCCTTGAAGCCTTCGACCAGCACCCAGTCCACGCCGGCATCGAGCTCGGCCAGCAGCGCATGCACGCTGAGGGCGCCGGGCGACTCGAATTCGCGCATCACGGCCAGGCGCCGGTCGGAGGCCACGGCCACCTCGTAGGCGCCGGCCTTGCGATGGCGCCAGGTGTCCTTGCCGACGTGGTCGATGTCGAAATGGTGATGCGCGTGCTTGACCACCGACACGCGCAGGCCCTGCAGCCGCAGCTCGGGAATCAATTGCTCGACCAGCGTGGTCTTGCCGCAGCCCGAAAACCCGGCAAAGCCGACCACCTTCATCCTGATTCCTTTGTGCTATTCAAACCATAGCTGCGAGCCCTGGCATGGCATGGGCTGCAGGCTTTTTTCGTGTCAGACCGCTTCAGGCGGCTTCCGGCACGTGGCGGCGGATGTAGTCCTTGACCGCCTCGGCATCGGCGGGCATCACCTGCACGCGCTTGGGCAGGGCCTCGATGCCTTCGAACTTCGCGGGCCGCTCAGGCTGCCGGCCCAGGGCCTGGACGATGGTTTCCGCGAACTTGATGGGCAGCGCCGTCTCCAGCACGATCATCGGCACGGCCGCATCGCCACGCCGCTCCAGCGCCACCTTCACGCCGTCGGCGGTGTGGGTGTCGATGGTCACGCCGTGGCGCACGAAGTTGTCCTTGATGGTGGCGAGGCGGTCGGCATGGGTGCTCTTGCCGCTGGCGAAGCCGTAGCGCGTGGCGGCTTCGGCGAAGTGCGGGTCGGCACTCAGGTCGAACCGGCCTTCGCGGGCCAGCGCATCGCCGAACAGCGCCTGGGTGCGCGCGGCGTCGCGGCCCAGCAGGTCGAACACGAAGCGTTCGAAGTTGCTGGCCTTGCTGATGTCCATCGAAGGGCTGGACGTCTCGTGCGTGTCGGCGCTGCCGCGCACGCGATAGACGCCGGTGCGGAAGAACTCGTCGAGCACGTCGTTCTCGTTGGTGGCCACCACCAGCCGATCGATGGGCAGGCCCATCATGCGCGCGACGTGGCCGGCGCAGACGTTGCCGAAGTTGCCCGAGGGCACGGTGAAGCTGACCTTCTGGTCGTTGGTCTCGGTCGCCTGCACGTAGCCGGCGAAGTAATACACCACCTGCGCCAGTAGGCGCGCCCAGTTGATCGAGTTGACGGTGCCGATCTTGTACCGGCGCTTGAACTCCAGATCGTTGCTCACGGCCTTGACGATGTCCTGGCAGTCGTCGAACACGCCTTCGATGGCGATGTTGTGGATGTTCTCATCGTGCAGGCTGAACATCTGCGCCTGCTGGAAGGGGCTCATGCGGCCGTGCGGGCTGGTCATGAAGACGCGCACGCCGGCCTTGCCCTTCATGGCGTATTCGGCCGCGCTGCCGGTGTCGCCGCTGGTCGCGCCCAGGATGTTGAGTTGCTCGCCGCGGCGGGCCAGTTCATATTCGAACAGGTTGCCCAGCAGCTGCATGGCCATGTCCTTGAAGGCCAGCGTGGGCCCGTTGGACAGGGCTTCGAGCCAGAGGCCGTCTTCGAGGTGGCGCAGCGGCACGATCTCGCCGGTGCCGAAGACTTCGGCCGTGTACGTCTTCTCGCACAGGCGCTTCAGGTCGGCGGCGGGAATGTCGTCGATGTAGAGCGAGAGGATCTGGAAGGCGAGTTCCGCGTAGCCCTGCTCGTGGTAGGCCGTGCGCAGGCGGGTGAGCGCGGCGGCGTCGATCTGCGGATAGCGCTCGGGCAGATAGAGGCCGCCGTCGGGCGCCAGGCCTTCGAGCAGGATGTCGCAAAAGCGCTTGCGGTCCGGGTGGCCGCGCGTGGAGAGGTACAGCATCAGTTCAACTCTTCCTTGCGGATGCGCGTGATGGGCGCGAGCACGGTGGGCAGGGCCTGCATCTGGACGATGGCGTCGTTCATGGTGCCTTCGCGGGTCTCGTGCGTGAGGATGATGAGGTCGGTCTGCGCGGAACCTTCGCCGCCCACTTCGTCGGCCTCGCGCTGCAGCACGGCGTCGATGCTGATGCCGGCGCCGGCCAGCAGGCCCGTGACCTTGGTCAGCACGCCGGCCTGGTCGGCAACGCGCAGGCGCAGATAGTAGCTGGTGACGAATTCGCTGGAAGGCAGCACGGGCAAGGCCGCCTGGGCCTGGTCCAGCGTGTGCGGCTGGAAGGCCAGGTAGGGCACGCGGTGGCCGGGATCGGCCGAGGCCAGGCGGGCGATGTCCACCAGGTCGGCGATCACGGCGCTGGCCGTGGGCTCGCTGCCCGCGCCCTTGCCGTAGTAGAGCGTGGTGCCCACGGCATCGGCCTGCACCACGACGGCGTTCATGGCGCCTTCGACGTTGGCGATCAGGCGCTTGGCCGGGATCAGCGTGGGATGCACGCGCAGCTCCACGCCGTCCACGCCCTCGCCCGTGCGGCGTTTGGCGATGCCCAGCAGCTTGATGCGGTAGCCCAGCTGCTCGGCGTACTTGATGTCGGCGCCGGCCAGCTGGGTGATGCCTTCGACGTAGGCCTTGTCGAACTGCACCGGAATGCCGAAGGCGATGGCCGACATGATGGTGGCCTTGTGCGCGGCGTCCACGCCTTCGATGTCGAAGGTGGGGTCGGCCTCGGCGTAGCCCAGGCGCTGCGCCTCCTTGAGCACCACGTCGAAGTCCAGGCCCTTGTCGCGCATCTCGGACAGGATGAAGTTGGTGGTGCCGTTGATGATGCCGGCGATCCACTCGATGCGGTTGGCCGTGAGGCCCTCGCGCAGCGCCTTGATGATGGGGATGCCGCCGGCCACGGCGGCCTCGAACGCGACCATCACGCCCTTGGCGGCGGCGGCAGCGAAGATCTCGGTGCCGTGCACGGCCAGCAGTGCCTTGTTGGCGGTGACCACGTGCTTGCCGGCGGCGATGGCCTCGAGCACCAGCGCCTTGGCGATGCCGTAGCCGCCGATGAGTTCGACCACGATGTCGATGTCGGGGTTGGCGATGACGGCGCGGGCGTCGCTGACCACCTGCACGTGCCCGCCGGCCACGGCGCGGGCGCGCTCCACATCCAGGTCGGCGACCATGGTCACTTCGATGCCGCGGCCGGCGCGGCGGCGGATCTCTTCCTGGTTGCGTTGCAGCACGTTGAAGACGCCGCTGCCCACGGTGCCAATGCCCAGCAGGCCTACTTGGATCGGTTTCATATCAAAAATCTCAGGTCAGAATGGTCTGGAGCGCTTGATCTTTCTGCGCTCGCAGCTATCAAAAAAGGAGTCGGTTTCCGTCAGGCGGCGGCGTGCCGCTGGCGGTACTGGGCGAGGAAGTCCGCCAGCCGGCCGATGGCCACGCGCAGGTCGCCCTCGTGCGGCAGGAACACGATGCGGAAGTGCTGGTTGTCGGGGAAGTTGAAGCCCGAGCCCTGCACCAGCATCACGCGGGTGGCGCGCAGCACTTCCATGAAGAACTGGCGGTCGTCGGCGATGGGGTACATCGCCGGGTCCAGGCGGGGAAACATGTAGAGCGCCGCCTGCGGCTTGACGCAGCTCACGCCCGGGATCGCCGAGATGAGCTCGTAGGCCAGATCGCGCTGGCGGCGCAGGCGCCCGCCTTCGGCCACCAGATCGTTGATGCTCTGGTAGCCGCCCAGCGCGGTCTGGATGGCCCACTGACCGGGCACGTTGGAGCCCAGCTTGAGGTTGGCCAGCATGTTCAGGCCTTCGATGTAGTCGCGCGCATCCTGCTTGGGACCGGAGACGATCATCCAGCCGGCGCGGAAGCCGCACGAGCGATAGGCCTTGGAGAGCGAATTGAAAGTGAGCGTCAGCACGTCGGTGGAGAGGCTCGCCATCGAGGTGAAGACCGCGCCCTCGTAGAGCACCTTGTCATAGACCTCGTCGACCATCAGCACCAGGCCGTGCTCGCGGGCGATGGCGACGATGCCGCGCAGCAACTCCGGCGGATAGAGCACGCCCGTAGGGTTGTTGGGGTTGATGACCACGATGCCGCGGGTGCGCGGCGTGATCTTGGCGCGGATGTCGTCCAGGCTGGGCAGCCAGCCATCGGCCTCGTCGCAGAGGTAATGCACGGGCTTGCCGCCCGAGAGCGAGACCGCCGCCGTCCAGAGCGGGTAATCGGGCATGGGCACCAGCAGCTCGTCGCCGTCGTCGAGCAGCGCGTTGGTGGCCATCACGATCAGTTCGCTGGCGCCGTTGCCGAGGTAGATGTCTTCCAGCGTCACGCCGGCGATGCCCAGCTGCTGCGAGTAGTGCATCACCGCCTTGCGCGCGGCGAAGATGCCCTTGCTGTCCGAATAGCCTGCCGAATCGGGCAGGTTGCGGATCATGTCCTGCTGGATCTCCTCGGGCGGATCGAAGCCGAACGGCGCCATGTTGCCGATGTTCAGCTTGATGATCTTCTGGCCTTCGTCCTCCATCTGCTTGGCCGCATCCACGATCGGGCCTCGCACATCGTAGAGAACGTTATTGAGCTTGGCGGATTTGTGGACGGTCTTCATGCTGCGCGATTGGCGGCGCCAAAGGCCGCCAGGAGAAGGGGAATCGGTCCTGCGGGGCACGGCGCACCCCCGGTGAAACCTATAATTTGACCACAGTTCTACATGACGGAACCGGGCCCGCGCCCTGCGACACGCAGGGCCCCTGCACGGGGCCACCCACCCGGACATCCCCATGAAATTCCAGCCCGACCGATCCGACGCCCAGAGCATCAATGCCTACGGGCCCGGCTGGATCGGCATCGACGCCGAGCGCATCACGCACAGCGTGGTCATCACCTCCAGCGGCGTGCGCACCGAATGGCACTGCGCTCGCTATGAAGACCTCACCCCGGCGCACTTCGCACAGCTGGCCGAGCTGGACTGCGAACTGGTGATCTTCGGCAGTGGCGGGCGCAACCGCTTCCCGCCTCCGGCCTGGCTGCAGCCGCTCATGGCACGCCGCATCGGCCTGGAAACCATGGACACGCAGGCCGCCTGCCGCACCTACAACATCCTGGCCGGCGAAGGCCGCAACGTGGCCGCGGCGTTGCTGCTGGAGAGCACCGAACCGGCATGATTCGTGCATTTTGGTTACAGACTGCGACCGGCGAAAGAGTGCGTTTCAGGGTAAAATACCGGGTTGCGGTCGGGGGCCTAGTCCAGCTGCAACACCACACCCGCACCCCCGATTTTCCAACGACTACCCTCCTGAGAGACTGAGTGCCATGGCGATCGTTGTCAACAAACCCCTCCCTGAATTTGAAGCCAACGCGACCGGCGGGATCAAGGTCTCCAACACCTCGCATCTGGGCCAGGTTCTGATCCTGTACTTCTACCCCAAGGACAATACGCCTGGCTGCACCACCGAAGCCATGCAATTCCGCGACAAGTACAAGGACTTCGCCAAGGCCGGTGCCGCCGTGTTCGGCGTGTCGCGCGACAACATGAAGTCGCACGACGACTTCAAGGAAAAGCTCGAACTGCCCTTCGAACTGATCGCCGACACTGAAGAGAAGATGTGCCATATGTTCGGCGTGGTCAAGAACAAGATCATGTACGGCAAGAAGGTCAAGGGCATCGAGCGCAGCACCTTCCTCATCGGCCCCGACGGCGTGCTGGTGCAAGAGTGGCGCGGACTGAAGGTGCCCGGCCACGTGGACGAAGTGCTCAAGGCCGTCAAGTCCATCAAGGCCCTGAAAAAGGCCGCCTGAAACGCTGCGGCGACTTGCCGAGGCCTTCACCGGGAATATGCATAATGGGTCAATGCCTCTGAGCGACGCAATGCCCCGTTCCCCCTCCAAAGCCGTCTGGGTCTCCAGGCGGCTTTTTGCTTTCTGACGCACGCCGTCCCTCACCCCTTCCCTTTCCCCAAGCGAGGCCACCGCCCCATGCCCCTGCCCCCCGCCCCCGCCAAGCGCGCCGCGCTGCTGTCCCCGGATGCGTACCTGCAGAACGCCCACGCATCGTCCGACGCGGTGACGCCGGCCCGCCCCTCCGAAGAAGCCGCACCCTCCACCCGCCGCAGCCGCAAGGCCGCAGCCACCAGCCGCCGCAATGCCGCAGAGTCCGCTGCTGTAGCCACCTCCGTTTCGGCCGCGCCCGCCGTAGAAGCCGTGCCAGCACCGCAGCCCGCGAACCGGGGCCGCACGCGCAAGGCACCGACCCGCGCAACGCCCGCGCCCACCACCGCACCGGCGAGCGTACCCGAGGTGGCCCAGCGCAACACGGCCTCCGCAGCGCCCAAGCCCGCCGTGGCCGAGCGCCCGCGCAAGGCACGCAGCACCGGTCCGAAGAAGATGTTCGTGCTGGACACCAACGTGCTGCTGCACGACCCCACCTGCCTGTTCCGCTTCGAGGAACACGACATCTTCCTGCCGATGATCGTGCTCGAGGAACTCGACGGCCACAAGAAGGGCATGACCGAGGTCGCCCGCAACGGCCGCCAGGCCAGCCGCACGCTGGACGCCCTGGTGGGCGTGCAGGGTGCCGACATCGGCAAGGGCATCGCGCTCGACTCCACCGGCCAGCGTGCCGCCGGCGGCTGCCTGCACTTCCAGACCGAACCGCTCGACTACCAGCTGCCCACCAGCCTGCCGCAGGGCAAGGCCGACAACCAGATCCTTGGCGTAGTCGAGGCCCTGCGCCAGCGCTACGCGCCGCGCGAGGTGGTGCTGGTGTCCAAGGACATCAACATGCGCGTGAAGGCACGCGCCCTGGGCCTGAATGCCGAGGACTACCAGAACGACAAGACGCTCGAAGACGGCGACCTGCTCTA